>Ga0123335_1000142_pt1 | contig 110525 bp, 98 predicted proteins | sample BiotimSIPDNA_2_FD_89707 | JGI IMG/M metagenome (GOLD analysis project Ga0123335, IMG submission 89707) | Anaerobic biogas reactor microbial communites from Washington, USA - Biogas_R2 time_0 SIP DNA | ecosystem: Engineered > Bioreactor > Anaerobic > Unclassified | place: Washington, USA... | reverse complement strand
TGACTTACTGCATGGCCTACAAGCTGCGCCATGGCGTGTCCCAGCCCTGTGGAGCCGGTGCTGGGATAAGACAGCCCGCCTGTTGCAAGGACAACTGCGCCGGCTTGGATAACTTCATTGTTTTCAAGACGCACACCGCCAATCTGTCCGTCTGTGACGAAAAGCTCCTGCACCCGGGCGTGATAGCGCACTTCATTTGTTTTCAGGCCAGCGGCCAGGGCGCGCGTGACGTCAGATGCCTTTCGGCTGGCAGGAAACACCCGCCGACCGCGCTCCACAACGGTAGGACAACCCAGAGAGCTCAGCCAGTCACACAGCCGCTGCGGGCTGAGGAAGGCCAGCGCGGCATATAAAAACCGCGGGTTCCGCGGCACCTGGGACAGAAACTCCTCACGTTCGCATAAGTTGGTTACATTGCAGGATCCCTTGCCGGTGATATACAGTTTTTTGCCGAGCTTTTCATTGTGCTCAAGCAACAGAATCCGAGCGCCCTGCGTTTTGGCGAACAGAGCCGCTGTCATCCCGGCAGGACCACCGCCAACAATTATGACATCAGCCAAGAATTTCCTCCAGCTTGGGATAATACAGGGCGTTGTTGTTGACGAAGCCCCCGACAAAACTCACCGTCAGGTGGCCTTGCTGAATCATTATAGCATCGGTACCGGCTTCAGCTTCCTCTTTTAACACGCCATTTTCCAGCCAGAAATAGCGCTGGCCGCGCGGGTTGACGCGTTCAACGTATTCATCCAGCCAATAGCTCTCGCTGAGGGGAGTGATTTTGGCTGGTTTGACCTTGCCGGGCGGCAGACAAGGCGCGTTGAGATTACAAAAGGTCAGCCGCGGCATGGGCCGTTTGATAATGTAGTCCATAATCATCAAGGCTTGTTCTGCCAGGTGCACGAGCATATCCTCATCTGCGTGTGACTCAATGGAAATGGCCATGCTGGGCAGGTAGAGCATCGCTGCTTCGCGCGCAGCCGCTGCGGTGCCGGAGTAAAACAAATCTGTGCCGACATTGAGGCCGTCATTGATGCCGGACAGGCAAAAATCAAAAGGTCTGTCAGAAAGCTTGCGCCCAATCCTCACGCAGTCTACCGGCGTGCCATTAATAGCAAAGGATTCAAAATCCGGGTCGATACTTCGGGTCTGCACCATCAGGGATTCGTTGATGGTCAACCGGTGACCGGTCGCGCTTTGCTGGGTAGCCGGCGCTACGATCATTACGGTGTGTCCGGCTTTTACCGCCACACGGGCAAGGGTCAGGATCCCCTGCGCTTGAATTCCGTCGTCATTGGTGATCAGTAAATGCATATGCTCTCCTTTATGTTGTGGAGTTAGGTCTGCAGGACGGCCTGAAACAGCTGAAGATGGCTGTGGCAATGGTCAGCGACAGCGCAATCGCGCCGATGCCGGCAAGGGTTTCAACCCCAATTGACAAGGCCAGATCCATGTTGTTTTCCGACAGGGCCATCATTGAACGGAACAATCCAAGTCCGGGCACAGTGGGGATGATGGAGCTGATGAGCAGCAGGGTGGTAGTTCGCTTGATCATTCTGGCAGTCAGTTCGCACAGGATGCCCACCAGCAGACCGGAAAAGAAGAAAGCCAGCAATCCCTGCTCGAGCGATAAAAATACCAGGTATCCGGCCAGGCCGATGATGGCGGTGTACACCAGTGTGTTTTTGGGCTGTCGGAGAAGTATGCCAAAAAAACAAGCAGCGCCCATACAAGCCAGCGCACGAATTACATTATCCATATCTTACCCCAGAAAAAGAGGGCAGCTGCGACACCGGCGGACAAGAGTATTGCTGAAATCAACGCCTCCGCGCTTCGGGCTAAACCTGAGATCAGATCACCGCGGATCGTATCCCTGACAGCGTTGGTCATGGCCAGGCCGGGGAGCAGGGGCATAATCACGCCGGTGATGACCGCTTCCTGCAAGCCGCCAAACAACGCAAGCGGGAGTGAAGCGGAGAGGGCGGAAAAGAAGCCCAGCAAAAAAGATTGCAGCTGGCTTGGGATATTCAGCCTGATCAGAGGTATCTGCAGTGATTGCACCAGATAACCGATGACAAAACTCATCAGGAACTCAAAGGCTCCCCCGCCAAACATGACAGTAAAAAAGGTTGAAGCCAGGGCATAATACAAGCAGGTGCGCCACCAGGGCAGAGATGCCTGGGCCCGAAGGGCAACCAATTGGTCGCAAGCCTCCCTGGCGGTGAGCTGACCGCTTACCGCCAGGCGCGAGATACTGTTGACAGCGTCAATCCTGTCAAGGCGAATGCTGCGCTCCTGAATGCGAAAGACACGTGTCTCATGTCCGCTTTCTGTGGTCGCAGTGAGCACAAACCCGGTGGGAAAGGCTATAATCTGCACGTTTTGCAGGTGGAAGGCGGCACACATCCGCAGCGCTGTTTCTTCAGCCCTGTAGGTTTCACCGCTGCTTTCCAGGATGGTCCTGGCTGCCAGCGCAGCGGAATCCAGTGCGAGGGAGCTCATCCGTTCATCAAGCCTGCCTTTCTATTGAGATATCCTATCATGAACACCTGTGTCGGGCAATATCACGGATTTCGGATTTCGGGCAATATCACGGATTTCGGATTTCCTCTTGCGCGCGTGGGTGATGGTTCGTATACTGGCATGGAGGTGAGCGTATGCAAGAAACGAAGACGGCCATGTCACTGCCCAACCGTGACCAGTCCCTGCTTAAATTGGTAGCCATCATCACCATGATTGTGGATCATGTGGGTGTCATCTTTTTTCCTGGCGAGCGATGGCTGCGCATGATTGGCCGCATTGCTTTTCCTTTGTTTTGCTGGGGCATTGTCATTGGAGCGGAGCGTACAAGGAATATATGGAAATATGCCCTGAGGTTGTTGATACTGGCGGTGGTATCCCAGTATCCCTTCATGCTTGCGCTCAGGCACTCCCTGATGCAATTTAACGTGACCGTCACGTTGCTGCTGGGGGTTCTGTCGATTATAGGCATGCGTTACCGGTGGTATTACAGCCAGGTTTGGGCGCCCGCATTGGCTCTTTTGCTGAGCCTCATGTTTCAGATGGACTATGGCTGGCGCGGTGTGCTGTTGATTATTCTGATGCATCTGGCCCGCAACAGCCGCGGGGGACTGGCTGCCATGATGATTGCGTTTTGCCTGGGCTGGGAAGGCGGTGGCATGGTCTTGCCTCTTAGCCTGCTTTCTTTTGTGACCTCCACCCCGATTGAGGTGCTCAACCGGGCATTTGGTACGTTGCTGGGGATGGTGAAGCTGCAAAACTTGGCAATTCTGGCTTTGCCACTCATGCTGATTGATACCAAAAGCGGATTGAAACTCCCCAAGTGGTTTAGCTACCTGGCTTATCCGGGCCATCTGTTGGTTTTGTGGTTGATCGAAATCTTGCTCACTTCGGTCAATCTGCTATAATCATGGTGAACGGCTGATATTGGAGGAGAACCCTTTGAAAAAGATTCTTGGCTTTATTCTTGTGCTCACGATGCTTCTGTGTATGCCAGGCGCGTTTTCTCAGGATGACAGCGAGCGCACCTTGTCCATGATGGGCTATGAACAAGCGGACACCGGCCGTTATTGGTCCGACAACCTGTTTTTTGAGCGTATGGCGGATCTTACCGGAATTCGTTTTACCTTTGAGCAGTATGATGATCTGGACAAGTATCAGACCAGGCTGACTGGCTTGAGTCCGCAGGATGCCAGCCTGCCGGAGGTATTGTTCAAAGCCAGGCTGGATCCTGTCAGCGCACAGGAGCTTTACCGCCGAGGCGTCCTGATTGATCTGGCGCCTTACCTGGCACAGCACGCGCCTCACTTTTTTGCCTTGATGCAGGCGGATCCGTCCATCAGGGATGCCATCACCCTGCCGGACGGAGTCATTGCAGCCCTGCCGTTTATCAACCGGACCCCGGGTCAGAACATCCTTTGGATTAACAAGGAATGGCTGGACAATCTCAAGCTGTCCATGCCTGTAACGATTGAAGATTTGGAAGCAGTTCTTACTGCGTTCAAAACGCGTGATCCCAATCGCAATGGCCGCAACGATGAGGTGCCGCTGAGTTTTATCGGTCCATATGATCTGAAGTATCTGGCGCATGCCTGGGGCTTGATCGCCAATGATTACAATATCTTTGTCCGGGAAGGCACAGTGCAGTTCATGCCGTCGCAACCGTCTTTCCGGGAATTCCTGCGCTGGAACCGCAGGATGTACGCAAATGAATTGTTTGACAGGGATGCTTTCACCACTGTTGATGCCCTGCGGAGGCAGACCGATGCCAAGGGTACCAATCGTTATGGCGCTTTCTTTGCGCCGTTGCCCACCAATGTGGTCCCCATGGAATGGAGTTCGCAATACCAGGCGATGATGCCCTTAATGTATGAGGGCCGGCAGGTATATCGCCAGGTAGCCAGTCAGGTTTTCTACGGCACTTTCGCATTGACCAGTGCCTGTACCGATATCCCCGGGATGCTTTCCTGGGTAGATGCACTTTACACACCCCAAGGCGCCATTCTGGCCGGTATCGGGCTTGAAGATGAAGATTTTGTTGTGGACGGCGATGGAAGCTGGCGTTTGTTGCACGAAGCGGGGGACAGAACTTATTTGGCGCGTTCCATTATCGCCTCGGACCAGTCAACACCGGGGATTACCAATGATGAATTCCAGATGAACTACAACGATCCCAACGTGCGGATATTCACCCGACAGATCCGACAGGTAGCGGACATCGCTGCCCTGCCTTTTCCGGATCGTCTTTTAAGCGCCGCTGAGCATGAACGGGTTTTGCCGCTTCAGATGAAGCTGGCGCGCTTCGTGGATGAGTCCATTGCGCGGTTTGTCCTGGGGGAATGGGATGTGAGCGATGAGCAGCTGGACGCTTTTGATGCACAGCTTAGCGAGCTGGGTTTAGAGGAGTTCTTGGCCTTCTGGCAGGAAATATATGATAAAGGAGTTTATCAATGACATCGTTAAGCCAGACCGACCGCCTGGCGCGATTAAAGGAGCTGCATACACAACTATTTCCTGCCGCCGCACGGCCTGTAGCGCTTAGCGCGCCCGGACGGGTTGAGATCATCGGCAACCACACCGATCACAACCATGGTCTGGTGCTGGCTGCCGCTGTCAATCTGGATACCATGGCGGTTATCAGCCCGCGGAAAGACCTGCGGATATGTCTTCACAGCGAAGGCTACCCTGTGCTGGAACTGACGCTGGACTCGCTGGACATCGTACCTGACGAAGCTGGCACTTCATTGGCATTAATCCGTGGCGTGGCTGCGGGCTTGAAGGCAGCGGGATATGTCTACGGCGGTTTTGACGCGGTGATGAGCTCCCAGGTGCTCTCAGGCTCCGGCCTGTCTTCATCAGCCGCCTTTGAAGTGCTGGTTTGTCATGCCTTCGATGTGCTCTACAATGGCATTGTCATAGACGCTGTGACGCGTGCAAAAATCGGTCAGTATGCCGAGAATGTTTATTTCATGAAACCCAGCGGGCTGATGGATCAAATGGCTTCCTCCTGCGGCGGCATGGTGCGGATCGATTTTGGCGGTGAGCAGCCTCAGGTGGAAAGTCTGCAATTTTCCTTTACTCAGGCCGGCTATGCGATGGTGGTGGTCAGCACGGACAGCAGTCATGATGATCTGACACCGGCTTATGCGGCCATTCCGGCTGAGATGAAGGCCGCTGCGGCGGCCGCGGGCGGCAAGGTGCTGCGGGAGATCAGCTTTGATCAGTTTCTGAAAGCCCTGCCCGCTGTGCGCCGTACCGCGGGAGATCGCGCTGTGCTGCGCGCCATTCATTACTATCAGGAGAACCAAAGGGTTGTGCACGCGGCGTCCGCCCTTCAGGACGGCCGGCTGGATGATTTCTTCAAGGCAGTCAACGATTCGGGCCTGTCTTCCTGGACACAGCTGCAAAACATCTCAGTCAGCGACCATGATCAGCCCATTGCGCTGGCTTTGGCAGCGGCTCGTCAGTTGCTTTCAGGCCGCGGCGCCTGCCGCATCCATGGCGGGGGATTTGCCGGAACCACTCTTAATTTCGTGTCCCAGGACATTCTGCCGCGCTTCATTGAGACCATGGAAATACTCTTTGGCGCCGGCTGCTGCCACGTCCTGGATGTCCGCGCCCAGGGACCGCTTCTTCTGGAATAAAATGCCAGCCTGACCAGGCGGCCTTGACCATGCCGTCATTGTGATGGTATATTGTCATTAATTTCAAACCAAGCGTCTTCGGGGCGGGGTGCAATTCCCCACCGGCGGTAAAAGCCCGCGAGCCATTTGGCTGACATGGTGTGATTCCATGGCCGACAGTATAGTCTGGATGAAAGAAGGCGGGCATGATGCCCATGAGTTCGTCCCAAACCTTGCTTGGGGCGAATCACTGCTTTAGGAGGGAGATCATGCAACGCACACACACCCGCACTGTAAACCTGACCTTTTCTGCTCTGATGACGGCACTGGCCATCATCCTCAGCTATTTCCCCGAAATTCCCCTGGCTTTTTTCGCCCCCTGGCTCAAGCTGGATTTTTCCTTTGCCCCGCTGATGCTGCTGGGCTTTTCAGTAGGCCCGGTGATGATGGTGGTTGCCTTGCTGGTCACCAATGTTGTGCACATTCTGGGCGGTACCACCGGAGGCATTGGCGAACTGGCCAATCTTCTGGTCGGGCTCTCCTTGCTGTTGCCGCCAACGCTGATATACCGCCGGAAGCGCACCCGCGCAAGGGCGGTTTATGGCATGGGGATCGGTATTGTGCTGATGATCCTGACGGGCGTGCTGAGCAATCGCTATATCATGCTGCCGGTGTATTTCCCCGGGGGTTTTGAAGCGGGCCTGCAGAAATTCGGCCTGTCGCTGAACGCCTACCTCTTTGGAGCGATTGTGCCCTTTAATCTGATCAAGGGCCTGATCAACAGCCTGGTGGTGTTTGTGCTGTATAAAAGGCTGTCAATTTTAATGAAGGAAGTAGATGACGAAGAACGTGCTGCGCTCAAATAGCGCTGAACAAACCCGGGCCATTGGCGCCATGCTGGCGCAGTCGCTCCTTGACGGTGATGTTGTATTGCTCAGCGGTGACCTGGGCGCGGGCAAAAGTGAGTTTGCCCGCGGCATTGCCGCCGGCTTGGGGGTTCAAGGCCCGGTGACCAGCCCCACGTTTACATTGCTGAATATATATCAAACAAAACACGGCTTTGATCTCCGCCATTTTGACTGGTATCGCATCCAGGATGCGGAGGAGCTTCTGCTGTCGGGATTGGATGAATTGATCGGCGGAGAAGGCATTACCCTGATCGAGTGGCATGAGCGTGCGAAGGGACTTGTGCCCCGTAAGCATCTAAAAGTTGCCATCCGAACGCTGAATGAGCACAGCCGTGAGCTTGTCCTGCATGCCGCTGGCGGTTTTCGCCTGCTTGAATTTACGAATCCACCAAGGGAGCAGTTGCCATGATCATTCTTGCTTTGGACACCTCTGGACCGGTATGCAGCGTTGCGGTCATGGAACAAAGTGTTTTGCGTTATGAGGCTCGTGCGGTCAACCGTCTGACGCATTCTGAAAGCCTCATGCCCATGGTGCAGGAAGCTCTGCAAAAATCCGGCGTCCCGCGGGAAACTCTCACTCACCTGGCCTGTGTTGTGGGGCCAGGCTCTTTTACCGGCGTGCGCATCGGCGTTGCGGCTGCCCAGGGAATGGCGCGGGGCCTGGATCTTCCCTGCATTGCCATCAATGCGCTGGAAGCCATGGCCTGGGGAGCCTGTATGGCGGATACGGTCATATGCACGATTCGTGACGCGAGGTCTTCTCAGGTCTATGGCGCCGCTTTTCGCGACGGAAAGCGCTTGATCAATGATTGCGCCCTGAAATTGGCAGAGTTTATAGATGTTGTCAGCCCGCTGGGAGAACGCCTGTACTTTCTGGGGGATGGCGCGCCAGTATATCATGATCAGATCGTTCGTATTTTAGGGCAGCGCGCGCTGATCGCCCCGCCGCACCTGGTGCAGCCCGGCGCAGGCCACGCAGCCTGTCTGGCGATGGAAAAGATGCGTGAAACAGTAGACCCCGGTCAGCTGATGCCCCTGTATTTGCGCGCGCCCCAGGCGGAACGTCTGCGCGCCATGCGTGATGGACATGGATTATAAGATCCGCAGGATGAGCATCCAGGATGCCCCGGAGGCTGCGCGGCTGGAGGCGTCAAGTTTTTCGATGCCATGGACGCTGGCGGATTTTGAATATGAAATGCGCAGCAACCCGGTCGCGCGCTATGTAGTGGCTGAGCAGGGCGGGCGCCTGCTTGGCTTTGCAGGCGCCCATATGATATTTGAGGAAAGCCATGTCACCAATGTTGTGGTGGATGGAGCCGTGCGCGGACTGGGCATTGGCAGGGCGCTGATGCAATCGCTTATGCAGTATGCTGCCAACCTTGGAGGGAAGTACATGACCCTGGAGGTGCGTACGAGCAACCAGCCAGCCATCAACCTGTACAAGTCCCTGGGTTTTTTCAAGGTGTGGGTGCGGCCGCAGTATTATGCGGACAACCAGGAGGATGCCTGGGTCATGGTCTGTGACTGCCTGCCGGCGGCAGAAGAGGATTTTTGCGAGCAGCCGCAAATATTCTGAAAGGCTTCAGCAATTTCCCTTCATCACCAAAAACTCACATTCCAGCCGCCCGTTGTAGAGCCGCCGGCGACTGTCGGCGCGGCATCGCGCATGCTTTTCAAATGATTGGTCTGCTGTGATGGCGCATAAGGCCGCGCCGGGATGGGCCCGCTTGAGGCCGCCCAGCGCACGGGCCACCCTGGCAGCTTCCTGACGGTCTCCCAGCCGCTCGCCATAAGGTGGATTGGTGATGAAGCAGATCTTGTCCCGCGCCAGGCGAAAATCCTTCAGATCGCTTTGGGTAATACGAATTCTATTCTGCAAATTGGCTTGACGCAGGTGGCGTCTGCACAGGCTGAGCGCCTCAGAAGAGATATCGCTGCCAAAAATCTCAAACTGCGCGTCAGGCATGAACAGCTGCTTTGCTTGTTCACGCAGTCGCTGACAGGCTGCAAGGTCGGTTTGCGCCCAATCCTCCATGATGAAGCTGCGGTTGAGCCCGCTTGCCCGGTCCATTGCCATGAAGGCCGCTTCTATCAGCAAGGTGCCGCTGCCGCAGCAAGGATCCACCAGCGTCTGTTCAGGTGTCCAGGGGGACAAACGGATCAGCGCGGCCGCCAGCGTCTCCCGCAGCGGTGCTTCCCCCACCCAGGTACGGTATCCGCGCCTGTGAAGCGCTTCGCCCGACGTGTCCAGGGTCAGGCGGGCGATGTCTTTGTGCAGCGTGATGGTGAAGGGATAGCGGGCACCGGTTTCCGGAAACCAATTCACCTTACATGTTCGTTTCAGACGTTCCACAATTGCTTTTTTAGCAATGCGCTGGCAGTCGCTTACGCTCATGAGCCGGCTGCGCACACAATTGCCGTTGACCGGAAACGATGCATCCTTTGGCAGGACATCCTCAAAAGGGATGGAAGACACAAAATCAAACAGGGCTTCAAAGCTGGTGACCTTCTGTTCGCCTAATATCCAAAGCACACGATCCGCACAGGCTAGCCACAGGTTGGCTCTAAAGGCTCCCGTCAGGTCGCTTTCAAACCGGGCGCCTCCCTGTTCTGCCTTTGCGTTAAAGCCCAAATCCTGCAGTTCCTGTTTAACCACACCCTCCAGCCCGAAAGCCACTGTCGCGATCAAGTCCATGCGCTCACCTCAAGGACATTATACATGGTGAACAGATTTTGCCGAACAGAAGTGAAAATAGTGTATAATCTCCTCAGGAGGACAGTATATGAAACGAGTCATTTTGATCGTTCTGGATTCGGTTGGCGTGGGGGAGCTGCCTGATGCTGCACAGTATGATGATTCAGGCGCCAACACCCTGGGAAACACTGTCAGGGCAACCGGGCTGCGCCTTCCCAACCTGGAAAAGCTGGGTCTGGGGGCCATTCCACAGGCTTATCTGCCCCTGGATGAGCAGGCAGCCGGGATCAGCGCGCGGCTCAAGGAGGTTTCTCCCGGCAAGGATACGACCACCGGACACTGGGAGATCGCCGGAGTCACGCTCAAGGCGCCTTTTCCTGTCTATCCTAATGGTTTTCCTGAGCAGGTCATCCGGCGATTTGAACATGCTATCGGACGAAAGACACTGGGCAATTACGCAGCCAGCGGCACAGCCATCATTGAGGAGCTGGGTGAGGAGCACCAGCGCACAGGTTTTCCCATTGTCTATACATCGGCGGATTCCGTCTTCCAGATTGCTGCCAATGAAGCCGTCGTTCCCACCGGGCAGCTCTATGAGTTTTGCCGCATCGCCAGAAACCAGTTGCAGGGCGAGCACGCGGTAGGGCGTGTGATTGCGCGTCCCTTTATCGGTGACAGGCGCGGCAATTTCACACGCACCGCCGCGAGGCGGGATTATTCCCTTGAACCGCAGGGAGAAACCGTGCTTGACGCCCTGAAGGAAGCCGGGCATCAGGTGATCGGCGTTGGCAAGATTGAAGACATCTTTGCGGGCCGGGGTTTGACGCTTTCCGATCACGCCGCGGGCAACAAGGCTTGTCTTGAAGCGACATTGCGTTGTATGGATCGGAATTTCAGCGGCCTGCTTTTCGTGAACCTTGTGGATTTTGACATGCTTTATGGCCATCGGCGCGATCCGGAAAACTACGCTGCTGCCCTGTTGTCCTTTGACAGCGTGCTGCCTGCTATTCAAAACAAAATGACCGGTGATGATCTGCTGATTCTTACTGCGGACCATGGCTGTGATCCTACATTCAAGGGCACTGACCATACCAGGGAATACGCGCCTCTTCTGGCTTGGCAAACCATAAGCCAGAAGCACCGCCACCTGGAGGACCGCGGTAGTTTTGCGGACATCGCAGCGACAATCGCGGCGTATTTTGGTTTGCCGCAGCGTTTCAACGCTGTATCCTTTCTTGACGAAGTGGAGGATTTGCAATGATTGATTACAAGGATCTCAAGCGTGCAGCCAGCATGATCGAGCATTCCTGCGGCCCGGCGGATACTGCGGTCATTCTGGGATCGGGTTTGGGCGGTTTTGAGGAAGAGTTGCTAGATCCAATCTCCATTGCCTATGACGAGATTCCGGGCTTTCCGGAGTCCACAGTGCCCGGCCACGCGGGGCGCTTCATCGTAGGCACCATCCGGGATCACCGGGTTTTGCTGATGTCCGGACGTTTCCATAGCTATGAGGGCTATAGCATGGATAAGGTCACCATGCCGGTGAGAATCATGAGCCTGCTGGGCGTCAACACCTTGATTGTGACGAACGCCGCCGGTGCGGTCAACCTTGACTACCGGCTAGGCGATTTGGTCATTCTGGAAGATTTTATCAATCTCAGCGGCCGCAACCCGCTGCGCGGCCGCAACCTGGATCGCTTTGGCCCTCGTTTTCCGGACATGAGCCAGGCTTTTGACAGCGAACTGCGCACGCTGGCCTTGGAGGAGGCACAGAAGCTGGGCTTGTCGGCCAAGCAGGGCGTGTACTGCTGGATGAATGGACCCAGCTACGAAACCCCGGCAGAAATCCGCATGGTACGTATTCTCGGCGCTGATTTGGTGGGGATGTCCACAGTGCCGGAAACAATTGTGGCCAGGCATTGCGGTATGCGCGTGCTGGGCATCAGCACGGTGACCAATATGGCTGCCGGAGTTTTGGATAAACAGATTCATCATGAAGAGGTGCTGGCAGCCGGCGAGGCGATCCGCGAATCCTTTTGCAAGCTGGTCACCCAGATCATCGGAAAGCTGCCCGAATCCACCATCGTGGAGATGTGAACAATTCATAGATCAATGACAGTACAAGGAGAAGACTGCTGTTTTCAGCGATCTTCTCCTTGATGCATGGGCAGGCTTGCGCTATATACGCAGTTCGCCACCCAGTTTTTGCAGCTTTTTATTTATGCTGCCCATCTTTTCCTCGATTTCCTGGCTGGTAAGCGTGCCCTTGTCCGAGCCAAAAGTCACTGTGAATGTCAGGGATTTTTTACCTTCCGGGATCTGTTTGCCTCGGTATTCCTCCACAAAGGTCAGGTCGATCACGGATTTCTCCAGCGCGCTTTGCACTTCAGCCCAGCTGACCTTCTCATCCAGCAGCACGGAAAAATCCTGCGCTACCCTGGGGAAGAGAGGCAGCGGCTGATAGCTGTTTGTGCGTGAAGCCAGGGGAGGCAAGGCTTCCATGTTCAGTTCAAACAGCGCTGCTTGCGCGTGCTTGATATCCGCTGCCTTGGCTGACGGGCTGCTCAGCAGCGCCAGGTGGCCTATTACGACGTCACAGCAAAGAATATCGAGCCAGGCCTTGGAATCGGCCCAGGCGGGCTGCTCACGCTGAGCAAAGGCCAGCGGCTGAGACATCACAGAGCGGGGCAGGCTTTCCAAAATACCCTTGGCCTGTCGAAACAGAAACCGCGCGTCCCTGCCCACCAGTGCACCGGCCAGGAAGCGCTGCTGCAAAGGCAATTCCTCGCCGCCTTGCGTTTTACGGGTTTCCTTTGCCGAGTAAACCTGAGCCAGTTCAAACACACGGAAATCATCAAAGTAACGCAGGTTCTTTTCAACTACTTCCAGCATGGCAGGCACCAGAGAGGAGCGCAGCGTGCCGGTATCCGGTGATGGAGGCGAGGACAATTCCAGACATGCTGACGCCTGCACGCCTGCCGCATCAAGGAACTGGCGATGTATCCAGGGATAGGTGTAAACCTCGCGCATGCCGCAGCTGAAAGCCAGGTATTCACGCACCCTGCGTTCCAGCTGGATTCCCGGCTGATTGACCGCCTTATGCAGGCGAACTGTTGGCGGTATGAAGTCAAAGTGTTCATAGCCGATCATGCGCGCGATTTCTTCAAGCACATCGTCTTTTTGACTGACATCGCCTGTTGCACGCCATGAAGGCACCCGTACTATCAGGTTCTGTCCGTTTTCTTCTACTGCAAAGCCAAGCGGCTCCAGCACTTCCCGCGCCTGATTGGCGTCTATGGCCCGGCCCAGCCGTATGCTGAGCCAGTCCAGGCTGACCTGAATCACCGGGCATCGGGTTTCGACCGGGTACTCATCCGTGTAGGCGCTCATACGGGCATCAGGATACAGGGCGCGAATCAGGTGATCGGCAACTGCCATGGCCTGGTCCACACGCTGTGTGTCCAGCCCTTTCTCGTTGCGGATGGCGGATTCGGTGCGCACCTGATAGCGCGCTGCGCTGCGGCGCACCCCTCTTGGTTCAAAATTTGCGATCTCCAACAGGATACTGCTCGTTTCCGGAAAAATGGAATCATTCTTGCCGCCCATGACGCCAGCCAGGGCGATGGGTTGATGGCGGTCGCAGATCATCAAATCATCGGTGCAAAGCTGCAGCCTTTTATCATCCAGGAGCGTCAGCTGCTCTCCGCTTCTGGCTGTACGAACGATAATTTCATCACGGATTGTATTCTTGTCAAAGGCATGGGTAGGCTGACCAATGGCCAGCATTGTGTAATTGGTGACGTCTACCAGGCTGCTGATTGGACGAATGCCGACCTTCCAAAGCCTGACGCGCAGCCAATGGGGCGACTGCTCGTTGCTAAGCCCTTCATACTGCAAGGCGGCATAGCGTCTGCAGCGGCCAGGATCGTCAATCGTCACCGGAAAACGCGCCGGATTCTCAAGCGGCTGAAAGGCAGGCAGCGGCTTGAGTTCTTTGGCATAAATGGAAGCCAGCTCGCGCGCCAGTCCATAATGGCACCACAGGTCAGAACGGTTGGTAAGGGATTTGTTGTCGATTTCAAGCACAATATCATCCAGTTCAAGGACGGCTGCCAGGGGTGTGCCGGGGCTGGCTGGAAAGATGCTCAGATCCAGAATTTCGTGATCGTCCTTCGCCGGGAACAGCTCTTCCAAGCCGATTTCGCTTACTGCGCAAATCATCCCATCGCTTTTGACGCCGCGCAGCTTGGTGCTCTTGATCATGACCGGATCGCCCTCGCCGTGCCAGCGTACCATGGCGCCGGGCAGGGCAGTGGCTACCTGCATGCCAACCTTGATGTTGCTGCCGCCGCATACGATGGTGCTTGGCGCGTCAGTCCCGACATCCACCAGGCACACCTTCAGCAGGTCAGCCTGGGGGTGGGGCTGGATGTCGTTAATCAGGCCAACCACAATGTTGTTCAGCTGGTCCGCAGGATTGATTGCTCCTTCCACCTCCACTGTGCGCATGGTCAGGTCGTGTGAAAGGGTTTTGAGATCCAGCAACTCTGGCAGATCAAGGTACTCACGAATCCAGTTGAGTGATACTTTCATTACTGGTCCTCCTTATCGGAACTGGTTGAGGAAGCGCAGGTCAGCGCTGCGGAATAAACGGACATCATCCACTCCGTAGCGCATCATGACCAGGCGATCCAGGCCGATATTGATGTAAAAGCCGCTGTATATATCCGGGTCAAGTCCCGCTGCGCGCAGCACATTGGGATGCGGCGTACCCCCGGGCATCACCTCAATCCAGCCCACATGCTTGCATACCTTGCATCCACTGCCGTCGCACACCAGGCACAGCATATCGATTTCAAAGCCCGGTTCCACAAAAGGAAAGAAGCCAGAGCGCATGCGCACCGCCACGTCCTGGCCGAAGACTTTCTTTAATATGGTGCGTATCAACAGCAGGCCGGAGGCAAATGAGAAGTCCTTATCAACAATCAGCGCTTCATATTGATAAAATGCGCGTTCGTGTCGGGCGTCAGTCGTCTCATTGCGGAAGGCCCGCCCCGGATAGACAAACCGCGCCGGCGCACCATAACGCTGGAGATAACGCACGCTGGCGCCGGTCAGATGCGGCCGGAGGCACAGACGCTGAACCCCTGTCTTGCCTTCGCAGCCTTTGAGCCAGTAGGTATCCATACTGTCCCGGGCGGGATGCTCAGGCGGGAAGTTGAGATTGTCAAAGGCGTACAGCTCACTGGTGATATCATCTTCCTCAAACACCTCAAAACCCAGGGACAGGAAAGCGTCATTCAGGTCATAGCACATCTGTGTGATCGGGTGCAGCCCGCCGATATCCGGCTGAATGCCTGGCAGGCTCAGATCCATTTCGCCCTCTATAACTGATTGTTTAGCCAGCATTTCCTGATCCCGTTCCTGAAGGCTTTGCACGATGCGCTCTTTGACCTGGTTGGCCGCCTGACCCGCGTCGCGCCGCTCCTGCGGTCCCAAACTGCCCAAGGTTTTAAGCAGCAGCGTCAATGCGCCTTTTCTGCCCAGATACCGGTGGCGGATCTGCTCCAGCTCACTGGTGTCCGCGGCTGCCGCAATGGCTTGAACTGCCTCCTGCTCCATGATTAACAGGGTTTCTTTCACAATGACCTCCTCAACAAAAATCCCATGCGATGCATGGGACGTCAGTGCGCGTGGTACCACCCAAATTCCGTGCCTTGGCACGCTCATGCCCTTAACGCGGGAAACGGCCTGACCTACAATCCTGTTCAGCCCGGCAGCTCAAAAGTGAATGCCCTGTCTTTTCCCGGTCCGCTTCCAGCATGCACGGCCCTCTCTGTGAGAAAATTCCTCCAGGGGTTGTCCTTCGTCAAAGCCGATGGATCATCCTATCATTTCAAAGGATTTCATGTCAACCTCTGGTCCCCGGTTTCATGTCAACCTCTGGTCCCCGGTTTCCTTGCAATCTGCAGTGAATCATGATACTTTTACCAGGAAAGGGGTGGCTCATGCAACAGTCAATCGGCTGGTATCCCGGGCATATGGCCAAAGCCAGGCGCCTGCTGACAGAACAGCTCAAGCGTATTGATATTGCCATTGAACTGTGCGATGCCAGGCTCCCTTTTTCCAGCCGCAATCCGGATCTGGATCTGCTGCTCCAGAATCGTCCGCGCCTGCTGTTGTTGAATAAATCCGACCTGGCAAATCCAACAGGAACCAAGGAATGGCTGGCATTTTTTTCCAATCAGGGCATCCATTGCCTGGCTGTTACGATGCCTAAAGGCAAGAAAAACATCCTCTCTGCTGTGGAACATCTGGCAGCTGAACGTCTGGCGCGCTCGCAGAAGAGAGGCATCACCCGCAGTGTGCGCGCCATGGTGGTTGGTGTTCCCAACGTTGGGAAGAGCACGCTGATCAATTATCTGGCTGGCCGCGCTGCTTTCAAGGTCCAGGATCGTCCCGGCATTACGCGCGCGCCGCAGTGGATACAGGCTTCTCCTCAACTGCAGTTAGTGGATACCCCGGGCATGCTATGGCCCAAGCTGGACGATCCGCTGGCTGCCAGACGACTGACATATATTGCCGCTGTGCGCGATGAGGTGGTCGATGTGTACCGCTTGTCGCTGTCCTTGCTTGATGAGCTGATGAACATCGCTCCAAATGAAATCATTTCCCGTTACAACCTTAAGAATCCAAGCCTGCGCGGTTCTCAATTGCTTGAAGACATCTGTAAAAACCGCGGATTCTTGCTGCGCGGCGGGGAGATGGATGTTGAGCGTGGCGCAGTCTGTGTGCTGGATGAGTTCCGTTCGGGCAAGCTTGGACGCATAACCCTGGAGATTCCGGAGGGGTCACCCCATGAGCAAGGCTGAGCGCTGTATAAGCCTGTATCAGCATGACCTGGCCTTGTGGGAATCCGGTCTGGTCTTTGCCGGTATAGACGAGGCTGGCCGCGGTCCGCTGGCCGGATGCGTGATGGCAGGCTGCGTAGTGATGCCACGCGATCCGTGCCTGAAAAACATTCTGGATTCAAAGCAGCTCACCCCAAAGCAGCGGGAGGCAGCTTATGAGCAGATTGTAGAGCACGCGATCTATTTTGGCCTTGGCAGCGCGGATCAGGATGAGATTGACGCCATGAACATCCTGGAAGCCACCCGGCTGGCCATGCGCCGTGCGGGACAGCAAGCCAAAGCCGATTTATTCCTGGTGGACGCGGTAGAACATGTCGGCCTCGCAGGCGAGGAGCGCGCCTTGGTATCGGGAGACGCTATCAGCTACAGCATCGCTGCAGCGTCTATCCTGGCCAAGGTGACCCGGGACCGCCTGATGATGGAGCTGGATCAGAAATATCCCCAATATGGCTTCGCGCGTCACAAAGGTTATGGCACGCGTGAGCATATTCAAGCCATCCGAACCTATGGCCCCTCTCCTGTACACCGTATGAGCTTTCTGACGTGCATACTGAACGGATGAGTCAGTACGATCTTGGGCTGAAGGGCGAGCGCCTAGCCGAAGCCTATCTGAAAGAAAAAGGCTTTGCTATCAGGAAAAGACGCCTGCGTACCTGGGGCGGTGAAGTCGATCTGATTGCCAGCCGGCAGGGTATCCTGTATTTTATAGAAGTCAAATATCGCCCGGATGGCAGACTGGGCAGCGGGCTGATAAGCATTTCTCCGCGCAAGAAACAATCGCTCCTCAGCGCGGCAGGCGAGTATCTTGCCAAGACCCCCAGCCCCTGGCGTTTGGCTTATCTTGAGATTACTAGGGCAGGCATCCGCTTTCATGAGGATGTCTTGCACGAAAACTAAAAGGTGTATGTATGACAAGAAAGAGAAAGATAGCAATTGGCATACTGCTTCTGGCGGCAGCACTTCTTATCCGGTGGCCGGGCACACCGGTTGAGGAGGCAGCTATCTACGATACTGAGCTGTTGGTCAACGGAGGTTTTGACAGGCTTGGGGATGATGGCCTGCCCGAAGGTTGGTACACAGAATCATATTTGGGTTACAACGATGTTACTTTATATGAGGTTGTGACAGGGGAGGATGGTGCTGCAGCGCGGGTCATCAACCTTGTGCCCAATGATGCCAGGTTTGCACAAACGGTCAATGTATGGCCGGACACAGTATACCGCTTGACCGGTCGGATCCTGTCAAACGCGCATGGCGGCCGCGGGGCCAACCTGTCCATTGCCGAAGTCTATGTGTTTTCCGAATCGGTTTATCAGTCAGATGTCTGGCAAACAGTAGAGATCTATGGTCAGACCGGCCCCGCGCAACGGTCAGTCACTGTTTTCGCGCGGCTGGGCGGCTATTCGGGCGAAGCAGAGGGGGAAGCCTGCTTTGATTCGATCTCCTTAATGGCTGTTGAGGAGGTGCCGGAGCAGGCTGTTGTGTACAGCTGGGAAAAACAGGTGCCTGCCGCGCAGCCCGGCCCGGCGGATCTGACTGAGCGTTCTCCCTTCGCGCCTTGGTTGCTGATCATTGGTCTGCTGTCGTCCTGTGGCATGCTGATGCTGACCAAAGTGGCGCGCAATCAGGACAATCTTTCGCTTACGGATTCAAACAGGCGGCGTGAATATGGAGCGCTGTTTCTTGTATTATACAATGCGCTGATTATTCGGCTTGCGGTTGCGATTCTTGCGCCCGGTTTCCCAGTGGATCTGAGCGCTTTCCGGGCCTGGGCCAACGATATGACTCAATATGGCCCGCGACAGTTTTATTTGCTGGAGGGCCACCGGGATTATCCGCCCGGCTACATGCTGTTGCTGTGGCCGCTGGGTCTTTTGGGCAAACTGTCCGATGGCGGCACCAGTGAGTTGATGGTGAAGCTGCCTTCCGTATTTTTTGACCTGTGTATTGTTTTTCTCCTGTATCGCGTTGCCCGGAAGTCCGGCGCCAGGAGCAAGTCGGCACTGTTGTTGTCCTTGCTGTATGCGCTCAACCCTTTATCGATTCTGGTTGGTGCTGCCTGGGGACAGGTGGACAGCCTTCCTTCCCTGTTGTTGATGCTCAGCGTTTTGTTCATCATGCGCAGGCGCTGGCGCTATGCCCTGCCGGTGTATGTGCTTGCCGTGCTAATGAAGCCCCAGGCCCTGATGGTTGGGCCGCTGGGTTTATTCGCTCTGTTCATGCAATTTCTGTGGGAAAAGAACAAGGATAACCTTGGCAGAATGCTGCGTGACCTCCTGACAGGGATTGTGGCCGGTCTGTTGCTTGCATCAGCGGTAGTACTGCCCTTCATGAATGAGCAAAACGACTGGTCCTGGCTGCTCGAATTATATGGCCAGACCATGGGTCACTACCATCATGCCACGGTCAACGCGACCAATCTGTACTATTTGTTCGGATTGAATTGGGTAGATATTCAGTCTGCAGCGCCCTTTATGCTGCGCCTGCTGGGCGGCTTGACGGTGCTGCTCCCTGGCCTGGCTTTTACCATCAGGCAAGCGCGCAGCAAACGTCAGGAACAAGGCGCGCGGTGCTTTGTCCTTGCCAGCTTGATTGTCGGCGCTCTGCCTGTGTTGCTGCTGGTAATACCATTCAGCCTGTCCGCCTATGGCATCCTGATGATGGGCGTTGTGATTGTTGTGGTCGCCCTGCAATATATCCGTGCCAGGGATACAGGCAGCCTGGCTTTCTTTGGAGGCCTCTTGCTCTTGGGGCTGTCCTTGCTGGGGACAATGATGCACGAGCGCTACCTTTTCTTGTCGGTGGTCCTGCTGATCCTGGCTTACATTCTCAAGCGCGATCGCAGGGTGTTGCTCCTGATGCTGGGGGTCAGCCTGCTGTGCTTCCTGAACACCGGCCTGGTGCTTGATTTGTGCCTGCGCAACGGTGATGGGACGGTCTTCCTGAGCGCGCCTGCCTTTGGCATTCACAGCCAGACTGCCTGGCTGGAGTATGCGCTGGCCTTTTTAAGCTTGCCCTTGTTGAGCTTTGGTGTATACCTGGGCTATTCCCTGCACGGTGAAAAGGCCGTGATCCGGGATGTCAGTCCATTCAAGCCAACGCTGCCGTGTTTGTCGCTGCCGCTGAAGATACTGATAAAGCCGCGGCCAAGGGTCATTTTTGACCGCCGGGATGCGCTGATGATCCTGCTGTTTACATTGCTTTATGCTGCCGTGGCCTTGATCAACCTGGGCTCCACTGTTTCGCCGCAAAACTTCTGGTCTTCCAGGCCGGACACGGAGGAAGTGCAGCTGGACCTGGGGGAGCAGCGTCGGTTCCGGCTGCTGTTCTTTGCCGGCATCCACTGGGCGGACAGTGATTTTACGGTGTCGGTCAGCCCGGACGGTGAGACCTATCAGAGCTATCCGTTCCGTATTGCACAGGGTGGGCTGTTCGCCTGGCGCTACCTTAGCTTTCCTTACCAAAACGCAAGAGGAGAGACCGAGTATGACAGCAATCCGCGCGAACTCAATGGCCGCTACATCCGGATTTCGGAGATCAACAACAAGCTGACGCTGATGGAAGTCATTGCCCAGGACAGTGAAACGGGTGAGAACCTGCCCTTCCTGTCCGCCACCCCCGGAGCGCAAGCCCTGATAGACGAGCAGGACACCTTTTCCGGCCGGCCAACCTGGTTTAACTCGATGTACTTTGACGAGATCTACCATGCCCGTACCGCGCTGGAACAGCGCAATGCCCTGTGGGGCGAGGAGCCCAGCAGAATTTATGAAACCAGCCATCCGCCCCTGGGCAAGCTGCTGATGACCTTTTCCATCATGATCTTTGGCATGACGCCCTTTGGCTGGCGTTTTGCCGGCGCTTTGGCGGGAGTGCTGATGCTGCCGGGCATGTACCTGCTGGGCAAGCAGCTGACCGGGCGACGCTGGATGGGACTGTTGTCTTTGCTGCTGCTGGCTTTTGATTTCATGCACTTTACCCAGACGCGCATTGCCACCATTGACAGTTTTGTTACCTTGTTTATCATCTATGCGTATTTCTTCATGTTCCGCTATATCATGCAAGACCCGATCCGCACGCGCTTTTTCAACAGGATGCTGCCGTTGTTCTTCTCCGGCCTGATGATGGGCCTGGCGATTGCAAGCAAATGGCCCGGCATCTACGCAGGCGGCGGGCTGGCCATCCTGTTTTTTGGCTCCCTGATCTCCAATATGCTCATTGCCCGCAGGATCAAGGCCGCGCCGGATGAGGAGCTGGCCGTTCCACCGGAGGATTTGGCCAGCGTACGCGCCTTTGGGGAGCAGTGGATGATGGAGCCTGTGCTCACCTGTATGTGGTGCCTCCTGTTTTTTGTTACGATCCCTGCCGCCATTTATTACCTGTCCTATATTCCTGTCTACATTGCCACTCCGGGCGGCTTAAGCTATGAAAAGGTTAAAATGAGCAACCTGGGGATGCTTGAATATCATTCAGTCAGAGGCCGCGGCGCGGATCACCCCTGGAGTTCGCCCTGGTACAGCTGGCCGATCATCAAAAAACCCATGTACTTCTATTCTGGCGGCATCCACAACGGCACCGCCAGCGTCATCTGGTCTTTTGGCAACCCGCTGGTCTGGTGGGGCGGCCTGCTGGCGCTGGTGATGACCTTTTTCGCAGCTGTCAGGGAGCATCTGCGCACCAGAAAACACATGCTTATCAGGCATGGAAGCAGCTTAATGGATATGCCGGACAGGGATCGGCGACCGGTGATGCTGCTGATCTCTTTTGCGGTGCAGTACCTGCCCTGGGCGCTGGTTCCCCGCGGCACTTATATTTATCACTATTTTCCTGCGGTACCTTTTATCATTCTGTGCATAACACTGATGGTGGATTATGTCATGGCGCGCAGCAGGAGGGCAGGCGTCTGGATCGTGGTCGTGCTGAGCGTGCTGGCCGGCGCGTTGTTTGTCGCGTTTTTCCCGTACATCAGCGGCGTGCGGGTGTCCACCGACTGGCTGGACGCCATGCGCTGGCTGCCCAACTGGCTGTTTTATTAAGGAGGGGCTGACCGATGCTTGCCCGCACCAAATGCTATGCCCTCATCGGTATCCATGGCGAGCCGGTGACGGTGGAAGCTTATGTGTCCTCTGCCAGCCTTTTCCAGTTCAACATCGTTGGTTTGCCTGACGCCGCTGTCAAGGAGAGCAGGGACCGCGTGGGCGCGGCGCTTAAGAACAGCGGTTTTACAATGCCTGTAGGACGCACGGTGGTCAATCTTTCCCCGGCGGACCTGCGCAAGGAAGGCACTGCCTTTGATTTGCCCATCGCCATCGCCATCATCCTGGCCAGCCGCCAGATGCAAGCCCCTCCCCTTGATGACTGTGTGCTGATCGGTGAACTTGCCCTGGATGGCCGTCTGCGGCCGATCAGCGGGGCCTTGTCCATGGTGATCTCCGCGCATGAGCGAGGCATCAGGAAAGTCGTATTGCCGCGGGACAACGCTGCGGAGGTTGCGGTTGTGTCCGGCATGGAGGTCTACCCGGCTGGCAGTTTGTACGAGGTGACGCAGCACCTGTCCGGCAAGCTGCCCATTCCTGCCCAGGCGCAAAAATCCTATGAGGAGTGTCTGGCTCAGGCGCGGTTTGATATCGACTTATCGCAGGTGCGCGGCCAGCAACTGCCGCGGCGCGCCTTGGAAATCGCTGCCGCGGGCGGACATAATCTGCTGCTGATAGGCGTTCCGGGTTCGGGAAAAACCATGCTCGCGCGCTGTCTGCCCGGTCTGCTGCCTGAAATGAACCAGGAGGAGGCCTTTGAGACCACGCGCATTCACTCTGCGGCCGGCGTGCTCAAGCCTGGCGCCGGATTGATCACGCAGCGTCCTTTCCGCACGCCGCACCATTCCGCCTCGCTGGCCTCATTGATTGGCGGCGGCCTGAACGCGCGCCCGGGGGAAGTGTCCCTGGCGCATAACGGGGTGCTGTTTCTGGATGAGATGCCGGAGTACCCCCGCAGCGTGCTTGAAGCGCTGCGCCAGCCGCTGGAGGACGGGGTCATCACTGTCAGCCGCGTCAAAGCGCATACGCAGTACCTGTCACGTATCATGCTGGTGGCCAGCATGAACCCCTGCCCTTGCGGCTATTATGGGAGCAAAACGCGCCATTGCCGCTGCGGCAGCCATGAAATCAAGCGCTATCTTGACCGCATCTCAGGCCCTTTGCTGGACAGGATTGATTTGCAGGTGGAGGTTGACGCGGTTCCGGTGGAAGACATTGTCCGGGAGGGGGAGCAGGAAAGCAGCGCGCAGGTGCGTTCACGTGTCCGCATGGCCCGCCAGATGCAGCTGAAGCGTTTTCAGGGAAGCGGCCTGCGCTGCAACGCGCAGCTGACCGGTAAGAACATGGAGGACAAAGCGCAGCTCACTTCCGATGCGCGTACTCTGTTGCAAAACGCAGTGCGGAGATATTCCCTGAGCATGCGTGCCTATACGCGGCTGATCAAGGTGGCCAGGACCATTGCGGATTTACAGGGCGAGGCCACGGTCGAACTGCCCGCCATGGCGGAGGCCATCCAGTTTCGGATGATTGACGGGAAGTATTGGGGTGAACAGAACAGTCCATGAATGCAGGAATGATCATGGATGCACAATACGGACACGCGTTAACTTGATTGACTCAGCGGGGCGTATCGACTGACAGGAGAGGGCATTGGACATGAACTCAAGAAACTTGCTAAGCCAGGTATGGCTGGCTTCAAGCCCCAACCTGGGGTATAAAGCCAAACATCGCATATTGGATCATTACGGCGGCGCTGAACAGGCGTTTGATCGCTTTGATCCGCATGCGCGTTCCCTGGCGGGCGACAAGGCATATCAGGAGCTGGCGAAAACGCGCCTGATGGGGCTGGATAAAATAGCGGCCGCTCTGAGGCGTATTGAGGCTTCAGTTTGTATCGCGGGGGATGAGTCATTTCCGGACCTCCTCCGGGACATCCCGGACCCGCCTGATTTGCTGTTTTATCAGGGGATGCTGAACCGTGATTTCGGACGCGCTGTCGCCATTGTAGGCTCCCGCCGCGAGACGCGCTACGGGCGTGAGCAGGCGCATAAAATCGCCCGTGAACTGTCAGAAAACGGTATAAAGGTGGTATCCGGCCTGGCCCGTGGAATCGATACTGCCGCCCACCTGGGCGCGCTGGAAGGGGGCGGGCACACCGTGGCAGTGCTGGGCAGCGGTATCAACAATATATATCCAACGGAAAACAAGGAGCTGGCAGCGCGCATCATCGCTTCCGGCGGCGCCGTCATCAGCGAGTTTGCGCCCAATGCCGACCCGTTTGCGTTTCATTTTCCATTCAGAAACCGTTTGGTATCAGGGCTTTGTCAGGCGACCCTGCTGGTGGAAGCGCGTGAGAAAAGCGGAACTCTCATCACTGTGGGCCATGCCCTGAGCCAGGGCCGTGAAGTCTTTGCCCTGCCCGGGCCGGTGGACGCGCCCGGCAGCGCGGTACCCCATCGAATGCTCAGGGAAGGCGCGGGCCTTGTCACCTGCGCCCGGGACCTGATGGAGGACATGGGCTGGACCGTCAGGGAACTGGCGGAGCAAACACAGTTTCCGCTGCCTGATTTGACAAATGACCAGCGCAGACTATATGATGCGCTGTGTGTTGAGCCGCTGGATTTTAATGAGCTGCAGGCGCTGCTCGACCTGTCCACCCAAGAGCTGAACGTCCTGTTGACCACGCTGGAGATGCACGGGCTGATCCAGACCCTGCCCGGGCGGACCTTTAAGGCGACATACAATTAAACCAACCAACGGAGGCAGTTTTGCAGGCAAAGAAGTTCAAGCTGGTGATCGTTGAATCACCAGCCAAGGCGCGCACAGTTTCACGCTTTCTGGGACGAGACTATAAGGTAGAGGCTTCCCAGGGGCATGTGCGCGACTTGCCAAAATCACAGTTTGGCATTGATACTGACAATGATTATGCCTTGAAGTACATCACGATTCATGGCCGGGGCGAAATCCTGGCCAAGCTGCGCAAGCTTGCGGGCAATGCCAGCCAGGTATACCTGGCGACAGACCCTGACCGTGAGGGAGAGGCGATATCCTGGCACCTGGCGCAGGCGCTGAAGCTGGATGACAGCAAGCCGCTGCGCGTGGAATTTCATGAGATTACCAAAAACGCGGTCAAGGAGGCCATCAAGGCTGCACGCAAAATCGATATGAACCGCGTGAACGCACAGCAGGCGCGCCGCGCTCTGGACCGCATTGTTGGATACAAGATCAGTCCTTTGCTGTGGACAAAAATCAAAAAAGGTCTTTCCGCGGGCCGGGTGCAATCGGTCGCCGTGCGGCTGGTGGTAGATCGCGAGGATGAGATTGACGCCTTTATCCCTGAGGAGTATTGGGAGCTGGCGGCTCAGTTCACCCTGGAAGATTCCAAGGCTAAAAAGCATATTCTTCATGCGAAGCTGAACAAGCTCAAAGGCAAGAAAGCTGAGATCAACAACGAGAAAAGCGCCATGGAGGCCAAGGCGCTGATTGAAAACGGTGTTTTCAAGGTTGGCTCGGTCAAGCGCAGCCAGCGCAGGAAATCTCCCGCCCCTCCCTTTACCACCTCCACCCTGCAACAGGAAGCCAGCCGTAAACTTAATTATACCTCCTCCAAGACCATGCAGGTGGTTCAGGGCTTATATGAAGGGGTCGAGCTGGGCAAGGAAGGCAGCCAGGGACTGGTTACGTATATCCGTACCGATTCCGTGCGCGTCAGCGCTGAGGCAGTATCCGCAGCGCGAGAGGAGATCAGCAGGCTCTATGGTAAGGATCACCTGCCGGATTCCCCGCGCGAATACAAGACGGCCAGCCGTGCCCAGGATGCCCACGAGGCCATCCGCCCCACCGATGTCACCCGGACGCCCGAGAGCATCAAAGCCTTTCTCAGCCGGGAACAATTGCAGATTTATCGCCTGATTTATATCCGTTTTTTAGCCAGCCAGATGAAGGACGCTGAATACCAAACCTTTACAGCTGATTTGGTTTGTGATGATGTGAGCTTGCGCTATTACGCCGAGCACAAGTCCTTTGCAGGTTTTACTGCGGTGTATGAGGAGGGAACTGACGACAACGGCAATGATGTTCAGGATTATATGCCTGCCTTCAAGGAGGGAGATGCGGTTGCCATCGTCCAGGTGCAGGCTGAGCAGCGTTTTACCCAGCCGCCCGCCCGTTACACTGAAGCCTCTCTGATCAAGTCCCTTGAAGAAAATGGCATCGGGCGCCCCTCAACCTACGCGCCCACGATCGGCACAGTGATTGGCCGCGGTTACATTTTTCGTGAGAAAAAACGTTTGTATCCAACGGAGATGGGGCGCATGGTCAACGTGATCATGATGGAGCATTTCGCGCCCATTGTGGATTTGGAGTTCACTGCGGGCATGGAAGCGCAGCTTGATGAGATTGCCGACGGTGAAAAGGACTGGAAAGACATCCTCAGGGACTTTTATCCCGCTTTCAGCCAAATGGTAAAGAATGCCGAGGAACAGGTTGAAAAGATAGAGATTCCCGATGAGGTGTCCGATATCCCATGTGAGCAGTGCGGAAGCATGCTGGTCTATAAGATGGGGCGCTACGGCCGTTTCCTGGCCTGTCCGCGCTTTCCTGAGTGCCGTTTTACCAAGCCGATTCTGACCTACATCGAGGCTCCCTGCCCGGTATGCGGCGGACGGCTGCTGGAAAAAACCACCCGCAAAGGGCGCAAGTTTTATGGTTGTGAGCGCTACCCCGAATGTGATTTCACCTCCTGGGACAAGGTGGCAGCAGACAAATGCCGAAAATGCGGCAGTTATATGGTTTACAAAGTGCGCAAAAACAACCGGATCTTGCTGTGCGCCAATGAAACCTGCCGCCATCACGAAGAAATCCCGGAAGTGCCGGATGATGCCGATGCCTAAGGAGCCGGTCAGCGTTATTGGCGCTGGTCTGGCCGGCTGTGAGGCAGCCTGGCAGCTTGCCCGGCGCGGTATCCATGTGCTGCTGGTGGACATGAAGCCGCACTACAAAACCCCGGCACATCAGGCGGACACCTTTGCTGAATTGGTATGCAGCAATTCCCTGCGCGGTGAACGTCTGGAAAATGCGCCGGGATTGCTCAAGCAGGAGCTGCGGCTGCTTGGTTCCCTGCTGATGCAGGCGGCGGATCAGACACGCGTTCCCGCCGGCGGCGCGCTGGCGGTTGACCGTGAGCGTTTTTCATCTTTGATTACGCAGGCTGTGGTCCATCACCCCTGCATTAAAGTGGAAAGCCGTTTGGTAGACTGTTTGCCAGGCACGCCTTGTATTATCGCTACCGGCCCGCTGACTGAGGGCCGCCTGGCAGATCAGATCGCCGGCTTGGCGGGCAGCTTGCATTTTTATGACGCCGCTGCGCCCATCGTGACCGAGCAAAGCATTGATCACAGCAAGGTGTATCGCGCCTCCCGCTATGGGCGGGGGGATGACTACCTTAACTGCCCTATGAACGAAGCCGAGTACAACGCTTTTATTGATGCGCTTTTGTCTGCGCAATGCGCGGATGTGCACGGCTTTGAAGAGAGAGGGGTGTTTGATGGCTGCCTGCCCATTGAGTCCATCGCCCGGCGGGGGCGTATGGCAGCAGCCTTTGGCCCCATGAAGCCGGTAGGCTTGCCCGACCCGCGCACCGGCAAGGAGCCCTTTGCGGTTGTCCAGCTTCGCCAGGATGATGCCGCGGGCAGCCTGTATAACCTGGTTGGCTTTCAGACCAGGCTGATGTTCGGGGAACAGCAGCGCGTCTTCGGGCTGATTCCCGGCCTGCAAGACGCTGAGTTTATGCGTTATGGCGTAATGCATCGCAACACATTTATCAACAGCCCGGGTTTTCTTGACAGCAATTACCAGGTGATTGGCCGGCAGCAGTGCTTTTTTGCCGGACAAATGACCGGTGTGGAGGGGTACGTTGAAAGCGCTGCTTCCGGGCTGAACGCAGGGCTGGCAATGGCCGCTGATCTTTTAGGAGTTGATGCGCCGGCATTGCCGCCGACTACCGCCATTGGCGCCCTGGGACGGTATGTATCCGCACCTAACCGTCATTTCCAACCGATGAACATCAACTTCGGATTGCTGCCGCCTCTTGAGCAGCGCGCCAGCGGAAAGCAAAGGCGCTACGCTGCACTGGCGGAACGCGCCCTGAAGGATTTGGAGCATTTTATTTTAGACCGGCGTGATTTATTTGAAAAGGAGTGAATTATATGGAGTTTCGGGGAACCACCATCTGCGCGGTCAAGCGCTTTGACCGCATCGCCATTGCGGGAGATGGCCAGGTCACCATGGGTGAGAATGCCATATTCAAGCGTACCGCGCGCAAGGTACGCAAGATTTACAACGATCAGGTGACTATCGGCTTTGCAGGCTCGGTTGCAGATGCGTTCACACTGTCTGAACGCTTTGAGGAGATGCTCACACAGTCAGGCGGCAACCTGGAACGAGCCGCAGTCAACCTGGCGCGCGAATGGCGCGGCGATAAGGCACTGCGCCAGCTTCAGGCCATGATGATCGCTGCCGACAAGGATCAGATGCTGTTGATTTCGGGCACAGGAGAGGTCATAGAACCGGATGATGGTATCTGTGCGATCGGATCAGGCGGAAATTATGCCTTGTCCGCTGCCCGCGCATTGATGGAAAACACACAGCTGAGCGCCCGAGACATCGCTGAAAAGGCTTTGCGCATTGCGGCTTCCGTTTGCGTATATACCAACGACAATATTAGCGTTGAAGAGGTGTTTTAATGAGCCAGTTGACACCGTGTGAGATCGTTCGTGAGCTGGACCGCTTCATCATCGGTCAGGATGAAGCCAAACGGCAGGTAGCCATTGCGCTGCGCAACCGTTACCGCCGCAGCCAGGTGGATGAGGGGCTGCGCGAAGAGATTTTTCCAAAGAACATCCTGATGATCGGACCTACCGGGGTGGGAAAGACTGAGATTGCCCGGCGGCTGGCCAAGCTGGTCAATGCGCCCTTTGTCAAGGTGGAGGCTACCAAGTTTACCGAGGTGGGTTATGTGGGGCGTGATGTCGAAAGCATCATCCGCGATTTGACAGAAAATGCCGTGCGCATGGTCAAGCAGGAGCATGAGGACAAGGTACGCTCGCGCGCAGAGGTGCTGGCTGAAGACAGGCTGGTGACCCTGCTGTCCAGTCCGCCCATCCGCCATGCGTCCAACCCCATTGACATCCTGCTTCGCGGACGTCAAAAGGAACCTGAACAGACCGAGGAAGAAAGAAACCGCCTTTCTCTGCGGAAAGCAGATTTGATTGAGCAGCTGCGCCGCGGCGAACTGGAGGACAGGGAGCTGGAAATCGAGGTGGAGGACAGCATGCCGCAGCTGGAGGTTGGCGGAGCTTCCATCAACATCGGCGACATGATGGGCAATATGATGCCCAAGAAGACCAAGCTGCGCCGGGTACGGGTCAAGGAAGCCAGGAAGATTCTGGTGGATGAAGAGGCCCAGCGGCTGATTGATATGGATGCCATCCGCGAAGAGGCTGTCCGCCGCGCGGAGCAGGACGGCATTGTGTTCATCGATGAGATTGACAAGATTGCAGGCCGCAGCATTGGCGGCGCAGGCCCTGATGTCTCCCGCGAGGGTGTCCAGCGGGACATCCTGCCCATTGTGGAGGGCAGTGTGGTCAATACCAAGCATGGCGCGGTGCGCACGGACTTTATGCTGTTTATTGCCGCAGGCGCCTTTCATGTCGCCAAGGTAAGCGATTTGATTCCTGAGCTGCAGGGCCGTTTTCCTGTTCAGGTAACCCTCAAAAGTCTCAGCAAGGAAGATTTTGTGAAGATCCTGACCCAGCCTGACAACGCGCTCACACTGCAATACCAGGCCTTGCTGGCAGCAGACAAGGTTTACCTGAGTTTTCAAGAGGAGGCGCTGGAAGAAATCGCCCAGGCGGCATGCAACCTCAATGACGCGGGGGAAAATATCGGCGCCCGGCGGCTGCATGCGGTGTTTGAGGAGCTGCTGGAAGATATTTCCTTTCATGCCGGCGGGGAAGATATGCCGCGGATTGATCTGGAGATCACTGCCCAATATGTGCAGGAGCATGTCAAGGCTGCCAAGAAAACCGATTTGCGGAAATATATCCTGTAATGTGAGTCTGCTGATCCGGCAGGATACTTTCTGCTCGCTCAAGAAGCCCCTGCGGGGGCCTTTTATATGGATTGTGCAGCGCTTAATATGTTTTCAGCGCCTGCTTCCATGCATCCACCAGCCGCTCCAGGAAGTAGGATGCGTTGGCAGCGCTGGTGGATGGCAGGACAAAGCAGGGCAGATTGGGCATCATTGCCGCGTACCTATGATACAGGGAGGCTGCTTGCTGGCCGTTGATCAGAACGCGTTCAATCGCGCTTCCGCGGACAAGAGAAGCTACATTGTTTGGCTCGGCCTTAATGATGCTTGCATCTGAAGAACCGCTGATCTGACAGCGCCATACAACATCCCATACAGCTACACGGTGCTCTTTCAGGAAAGCCATTTTGCGTGGAATGGTATCAGGCACTTCATCGTGGAAAACCGCTGCGAGCACCCGGTAAAACCTGTTTTGCGGATGGCCGTAATAGAAGCCGGCTTGACGTGATTTGACCGAGGGAAAGCTGCCAAGTACCAGCATCCGGCTATCCGGTTGCAGGAAGGGCGGGATGGTGTGAACGACAGCTTCTGTCACGCGCTTGCTCATAACACGATGATATATCATCAAGCTGCGCCGGACAAGCGCAAGATCCGCGCAGTTGCCCGGGTATAGCGCGCATGGTATAATCATTAAGGCTTTATGCCAAAGGAGAAACACATGCTGGAACGATTAAAGGAAGCCCTGGGATTTGGTGCCGAGGCGCAACTCAAGCCGCTGCGGCGGCAGGCTGAGGCCATTGAGGAACTTGAGCCTTACTATCAAAACATGAGCGATGAGCAGCTGCAGTCTCAAACGCAGCTGCTCAAGCACAGGCTTAATAAGGGCGAAAGCTTGGATGATATCCTCAACGATGCTTTTGCCTTGGTGCGTGAGGCTGCCTGGCGCATCCTGGGCTTGCGTCCTTTCAAGGTGCAATTGATTGGCGGTATCGTGCTTCATCAGGGCCGTATCGCTGAGATGAAGACAGGTGAGGGTAAAACGCTGACCGCCTGCATGCCTGCTTACCTGAACGCCCTGGCGGGAAAAGGCGTTCACATTGTCACCGTGAATGATTACCTGGCAAAATTCCAGGGTGAGGACATGGGCAAGCTCTTCCGGTTTTTGGGCTTGTCTGTTGGCATTATCGTTCATGATATGACCAATGAACAGCGAAGAGCCGCCTATGCCTGCGACATTACATACGGTACAAACAATGAGATGGGTTTTGACTATCTGCGCGACAACATGGTGCTGTATGAAAAGGACATGGTGCAGCGCGGCCATTCCTATGCCATTGTGGACGAGGTGGACTCCATCCTCATCGATGAGGCGCGCACCCCGCTGATTATCTCGGGGCAGGGAGAAAAATCGACCGACCTGTATGAACGCGCGGACCGCTTTATCATCCGGCTCAAACCTGAAACGGATTACACAGTTGAAGAGAAGGACCGCGCAGTCCTTTTTACCGAGGAGGGAGCCCGAAAGGCTGAGCAGGCCTTCTCGGTTGACAACATCAACGACCCTGAAAACAATGAGCTCAACCACCATCTTCTTCAGGCGCTAAAGGCGCATGCGCTGTTCAGGAAGGATGTTGATTATGTGGTGCAAAACGGAGAGGTAATCATCGTTGATGAGTTCACCGGGCGACTGATGGTGGGGCGGCGCTATTCCGATGGCCTGCATCAGGCGATCGAGGCGAAGGAGCGCGTCAAGGTGGAGCGTGAGAGCAAAACTCTGGCAACGATCACCTTTCAGAACTACTTCCGCATGTACAAGAAGCTTTCAGGAATGACCGGAACCGCCAAAACCGAGGAGGCCGAGTTTCAGGGGATCTATGCCCTGGATGTTGTACAGGTACCCACCAACATGCCCATGATCCGGGAGGACCTCAATGACATGATCTATCGCAGCAAGCGCGGCAAGTACAAAGCGGTTGTAGCTGAGATTGTCCGTCGTCACCAGACCGGCCAACCCATCCTGGTGGGTACGGTGTCCGTTGAGGTATCCGAGTATTTAAGTGATCTGATTTCCCGGCAAGGTATACCCCATGAAGTGCTCAATGCCAAGCACCATGCGCGTGAGGCCGCCATTGTTGCGCAGGCCGGCCACCTCGGCGCTGTCACGATCGCCACTAACATGGCTGGCCGCGGCACCGATATCTTGCTGGGCGGGAATCCTGATTTCCTTGCCCGGCGCACCCTTCGTCAGGAGGAGGTGCCTGACGAAATTATTGAGGAAGCCACTGGTAAGAATGAGCATGTCTCCCCGGAGGTGCTTCAGGCGCGCAAGCGTTATCTGGCGCTGAGGGAAGAGTATAAAAAGACCACTGACGCGGAGCATGATAAGGTGGTGGCAGCCGGAGGGCTTCATATCCTGGGGACGGAGCGCCATGAAAGCCGCCGCATTGACAATCAACTGCGCGGGCGTGCCGGCCGCCAGGGCGACCCGGGCTCCAGCCAGTTTTTTATCTCTTTAGAGGATGATTTGATGCGCCTGTTCGGCGGCGAACGGATTGAAGCCCTGATCGGCCGCCTGGGCATGGAGGAAGACGAGCCACTGGCTGCGGGCATGTTGACCAAACAAATAGAAAACGCCCAAAAGCGTATCGAGAGCCGTAACTTTGAGATCCGAAAAAATGTCTTGCAGTATGACGATGTGATGAATCAGCAGCGTGAGTTGATTTATTCCCAGCGCCGTCAGGTGCTTGAGGGACAGAACATGAAGCAATCGATCATTTCCATGGGCGACAAGCTGCTGGAAGACGCTGTCAACCGCTTTTGTGTGGGCGATCCGGCTGATTGGAACCTTGATGGTCTGCGTGAGGAGGTAGAGCGTTTGTCTGTGCCCCTTGGCACCATCAAAGCTAACCTGGAGGCCTTGCGGTTCTTTGATAAGCCGGGAGTGGTCAGCTTCTTGAAAAAAGCGTCAGGGGATTATTACGCTGTACGCGAGGAGGAGATCGCTGCGCTGGGCATTGATATGCGCGAGGTGGAGCGCGCCGTCCTGCTGCGTTCAGTGGACAGGCGCTGGATGGATCACATTGATGCCATGGACCAACTGCGTGATGGCATCGGCTTGCGCGCCTATGCCCAGCGCAACCCGGTCAATGAGTACAAAATGGAAAGTTATGACATGTTTGATGAAATGTCACGACTGATTCAGGAAGACACCATCCGCACCCTCTTTCAGCTGCGCATTCAAAAGCCACAGGAACGCCAGGCGGTTGCCAGAGTCACCTCTCAAAGCGGCGCTGATCGTTCTCAGGCACCCAAGGCGCAGCAACCCATCCGCCTCAAACCCGGAGAGAAGGTGGGCCGAAACAGCCCCTGTCCCTGTGGCAGCGGCAAGAAATACAAGGTATGCCACGGAAGAAGCGGCAACCAGTAAAGGACAGCTTAAATGATCATCGGTGCAGACCAAATCAAACAGGATTTAGGAGCGCTGCAAACGACTCTGCTGGAGATCAGGGACGGGTTGCATATTGAGCATATGCAGCGCGAGTTGGCCGAGCTCAGGGAGGAGATGGCCGCGGCAGGCTTTTGGGACGACCTTGAACGTTCCACTCATGTCAACAAGCGCATCTCCCAAATCGAGAAGAAAATAGACCGCTACAATGACCTGGCTGACCAGCGGGATGATCTGGAACTCATGCTGGACCTTGCCCTTGAGGAAAATGATGCAGGTGTGGCTGCCGAGGTTGAGGTTTCGCTCAAGGAGCTCCAGTCAAGGGTGGAGGTGCTGGGGCTTGAAACCCTGATGCGCGGGGATTATGACCAGTCCGACGCCATCCTGTCCCTGCATGCGGGCGCGGGCGGCACCGAGGCCCAGGACTGGACAGGCATGCTCTACCGCATGTATACCCGATACTGTGAGAGCATGGGTTTCAAAGTCAGCTTGATTGACTACCTTGAGGGTGATGAAGCTGGCATCAAATCAGTCACTTTTGAGGTAGACGGTGAAAATGCCTATGGGTATCTGCGAGGTGAGAAGGGAGTGCACCGTCTGGTGCGCATCAGCCCCTTTGATTCCAACGCGAGGCGCCACACCTCCTTTTCCTCTCTGGATGTTTCCCCGGTTTTGGAGGATGATGGGAAGTTTGAAATCGACATGGAGGAAGTGCGCGTGGATACCTTTCGTTCTACCGGCGCAGGCGGCCAGCATGTCAACAAGACCGACTCCGCCGTGCGCATGACCCACTTGCCCACCGGAATTGTGGTCTCCAGCCAAAATGAGCGCTCTCAGATACAAAACCGGGATATGTGCATGAAGATGCTGCGATCCCGTTTGCTGGAATTGCGTGAGCGTGAAAAGGAAGAACAAATGGCTGAAATCAAGGGTGAAATGAAAAAGATCGAGTGGGGCAGCCAGATCCGGTCCTATGTGTTTCAGCCTTATACCATGGTCAAGGATCACCGCACCGGCTTTGAATCGGGCAACATTGATGACGTCATGAACGGCAACCTGGAAGGTTTTGTCACCGCCTACCTGAAAATGCAATGACCGCGAGAATGACCGCTTCCATTAGGAAGACATACAAGGCTCTCTCCGCCTGCATATTGCGCAGGGCCGGGCTGATCCTGTTTTTATGTTTGTTCTTTCTCATGGTTCGGGTATTTCTCATGCCGGCTGTCACGCCGCGTGCAATGCGCGCGCTGCTGGCACATCCGGCAAAAGCCGGCTTTGCGCTCAGTGCGGATGAGAGGGAAGCCATATCGGACGGTCTAAGCGGCTATCTGTCTGGAACACGAGAAAGCGCACAGGTGTATCTGTCTCTCAACAATCAATCAGTGCCCGCCTTTCAGCCGCACGAGCTGCTGCACCTCAAGGATGTCCGGGACCTGTTCTTCCTGTCGTCCACCTTGGCTTCCATTGCGTTTTATACTTCCTTGGCGGTCATTATCGTCACGCTCACTGCGAACACACCGCGCCTGGCGGAACGCGTCAAGACCCTGGCTGGCGCGACCCAGGCAGCTTCCCTGGCAGTATTTGGCATATTGGCTCTGCTGGTTTTGTTGGGTGTTTTCTGGTTTGACCAAGCTTTTATTGTCCTGCACAAGCTCCTGTTCAGCAACGACCTGTGGCTGTTGGATCCGCAAAAGGACTTGCTGATTCAACTGATGCCGCAGCGTTTTTTTGTGGAGTATGCGCGTTATGCCATCAAGCCGGTCCTAAGCATCCTCAGTGCTTTGCTGGTGGCTGCCACCGCTGTGCGCGCCAGTGCCGCCTTTACTTTGAAAAAAACAACTACTTTCCTGATCTGGAGCAAGCCTTGAGCAAGAATAATTTGCAAAATTCACAGATCCTGTCGATAGAAAGCTCCTGCGATGAGACAGCCGCTGCAGTGATCCGTGGTGGCAGGACGATTTTATCCAGCGAAATCTATTCGCAGATCAAGCTGCACATGCCCTATGGAGGCGTGGTTCCGGAGATTGCCAGCCGCTCGCACATAGAAAAGGTGGACTTGGTTGTTCGCCGGGCGATGGACAGCGCAGGGCTACGCTTTGCTGATCTGGACGCTCTGGCTGTTACCCAGGGGCCCGGCCTGGTAGGCGCCCTGCTGGTTGGCGTCAATTATGCCAAAGGCCTGGCTTTTGGTTTGGGCAAGCCGCTCATTGCCGTGAACCATATCGCCGGCCATATCGCGGCAAACTACCTGGCCTACCCGGAGATGGAACCTCCCTTTTTATGCCTGGTGGTATCCGGCGGCCACAGCCATCTGATTGAAGTGCGCACGGCAGGTCTGCGTTTGGTGGGCTGCACACAGGACGATGCGGCAGGGGAAGCCTTTGACAAGGCAGCCCGCGTACTGGGTCTGCCTTACCCTGGCGGCCCCAACCTGGATTTGCTGGCACAGTCCGGCAATCCGTATGCTTACAAATTGACCCAGCCCAAGGTTTCCGGACCGTATGATTTCAGCTTTTCCGGGATAAAAACCGCTTTTATCAACCTGGTACATGGCATGGATCAGCGTGGGGAGAAGTATCGTGCTGAAGACCTGGCGGCAGTTTTTCGCCAGACCGTGATCGATCACCTGTGTGACAAGACCATGAAGGCCTGCCGGGACGGCAACTGGAAGACGCTGGCGCTGGCGGGTGGCGTATCAGCCAACAGCCTGCTGCGAAGCCAAATGAAGGCGCTATGCGATGCGCAGGGCATCCGCCTGTATATGCCCCCCATGAACCTGACTGGAGACAATGCCGCGATGATCGGTGCAGCCGCCCATAATGACCTTGCATCCGGAAAGCTGGCCGGATTGGATCTGAACGCTAACCCCGGCTTATCCTTACGGTTTGTTCCGCAGGATCAGGCGATGGATTTGTGAGCGCGTGCCCAGACGCATGGGCAGGATGGAGGTTCCTACGCCTTCGCTGACAAGAACAAGCGCATCTCCCTGCTCAAACCAGCCTGAGCGGTAGCGGTCACCATAGCGACTGGATGAGAGCAAGCTGCGGCCAAACAAGGTGATCTGGCCGCCGTGAGTATGACCGCACAGCGCCAGATCAAACCGTAAGCCGGCTTTTGCGGCCTCCGGAAGCAGATCCGGCGAATGTGGCGCAAACAACACAAAGTCCGCGCCGGCAGTTTGTTTTTTCAAGGCATTCAGATCAGGAGCTCCGCTGAGGATATCATCCGGCATGCTTACCGCCAGTGTCGCGGCTCCGCGGGTTGTCTGCCAGGTTTGATTAATCAACGGTGTCACATTTTTGGATTGCATGGCATTCAGCAGCGGTTGGATGGATTCTCCGCGCTTGCCGTGGTCATGGTTACCCATGGCCGCCAGCACAGGAAGTTCACGGGGAAAGGGCGGGAACAGTTCAAACAATGCGATGGCCTTCTCCAGTTTGTTACCGTAATCACCGCCCAGCACCAGCAAATCGGTTTTCAGGGTCAGCAGCGCATCGTACAGGCGTTCAGCCTCGTCCCGGTGAAACAGCGGTCCATAGTGGATATCAGAGGCATAGCCCACTGCAAAGCCTTCAAAAGCTCCGGGCAGTCCCGGAAGATAAAGCTCTTCCTGTGCGATGGTCAATTGCCCGGCTATATAAAAGGGATATAGCAGGGGAATATCCTTTGGTACCTTGCTAAAAAGCTTAGGCATCAGCAGACTGGCCAAGTGTTTAATCATTTTTGTCTCCTTGTCGGAACCTGCGGGTATTGCCCGCTGTGCAACAATCTACCACAAACCAACCGGAAGGGAAATTATGCAGCAAAAAAGATCGCTTCCCATGATCCTCGCCACGCTGGCGATCGCGCTGGTCCTGCTCTTGTTTCTTCGCCAGGGCCCACAGACCGCGATTGACCACAAAGGCACCTATACCACCCGGGAAGAGGTGGCCCTGTATATTCATACCTATGGCGAGTTGCCGAAAAACTTTATCACTAAAGATGAAGCGCGCGCATTAGGCTGGCCGGGCGGAGACCTGCGACCCTATGCGCCGGGAAAGACCATTGGCGGTGACCGCTTTGGCAATTATGAGGGCTTGTTGCCTAAAAAACAGGACAGAGTTTATTTTGAATGCGATATTGATACCCTGAACAAGCCTTCACGCGGTGCCAAACGCATCGTGTATTCGAATGACGGATTGATTTATTACACGGATGATCATTATAGCAGCTTCAGGCTGCTGTATAGGGAGGAATGAATGCGCAGGATTGAACTGGATGGAAGGCGGATGGATACACGTGCAGCTGCCTGGGCCTATCTCCGTCAAGAACTCAGCCTGCCGGAATATTTTGGCAACAACCTGGACGCGCTGGCTGACTGTCTGGGGGAGATGGGCAGGGTATCCATCACCCTGCGTTACGCGGTCAGCATGGTCAATGCGTTGGGTAGTTTCGGCCTGGCCTTGCTGGAGGTGTTTGAAAACGCAGCGTCAAAGCGTACTGATATGGTTTTTCGCACACAGAATCGTTAAGGCTGTTCAAGCAGGCACAATGCGTCTGACAAGGTCTGCCCGATTGAATCATGGATCACCAGGTCCGCGTATTGGTCATATGGCGTTGGGTCGCGGTTGATAATGACCAGTTTACCCGGGCATAAGCGAACAAAACCGGCTGCGGGATAGACATTCAGCGAGGTTCCGCCAACAATCAGCAAATCGCTGTTCTGGATATGGGTAATGGCCGTGCTGATTACTGCCTGATCCAGTCCTTCCTCATACAGCACCACGTCCGGCCGGATCAATCCGCCGCAGTCACAATAGGGCAGGCCCGGTGGCCCGGGCAGTTTGTCGAGAGGATAAGGCTTCCCGCATTTCATGCAGTAGTTTCTTTTTGTGCTGCCATGCAGTTCGCATACCCTGGAGGAGCCGGCTTCCTGATGCAGGTTATCTATATTTTGTGTCACCACACAGCGCAGTTTGCCAAGCGCTTCCAGCCTGGCCAGCGCCAGGTGGGCCTGGTTGGGTCGGGCGTTTGGCGTCAGCAGGTTCTCGCGGTAAAAGGCATAAAATGATTCAGGATCCCTGATGAAAAAACTGTGGCTGAGGATGGTCTCCGGCGGAATGATCCGTTTTTGTCTGTACAGTCCCTGGGCACTGCGAAAATCTGGAATGCCGCTCTCAGTCGAAACTCCCGCACCGCCAAAAAACGTTATTTGCCTGGCATCCCGAATCAGCCTGACGAGTTGTACAATATGATCGTTCATGTCATGCTCCTTTCTTTCTATTATTGTACCAGGAAAGGAAATCATGGTCAAAATGGCGGTGAGCGTCCCTTATTGTTTATGTATTACACAAAACACGGCGAATAGTTTTGTTAGTTTATCCAGTGGATAATTCGTGCCTTTCACAGTATAATGCAAACAAACAATATCAGTGCTTTTCTGATAATTATTAAACGGGAGGGATACTATGGCAAGCGTAACGCTCAAAAACATCTACAAGGTCTATCCTGGCAACGTGACAGCAGTCTCCGACTTCAACCTGGAAATTAAGGACAAGGAGTTTATGATCTTGGTTGGGCCTTCAGGCTGCGGAAAGTCCACGACCTTGCGCATGGTCGCAGGCCTTGAAGAGATTTCTGATGGCGAACTCTACATTGGCGACAAGCTGGTCAATGACGTCGCCCCCAAGGATCGTGATATCGCGATGGTTTTCCAGAACTACGCGCTGTACCCGCATATGACAGTGTACGACAACATGGCCTTTGGTTTGAAGCTGCGCAAGACTCCCAAGGAGGAGATCAAGAGGCGCGTAGAGGAAGCAGCCCATATCCTTGATATTGAGTACCTGCTCAATCGTAAGCCCAAAGCCCTCTCCGGTGGTCAGCGTCAGCGCGTTGCCCTGGGGCGCGCCATTGTTCGCGAACCCAAGGTCTTCCTGATGGACGAGCCCTTGTCCAACCTGGATGCCAAGCTGCGTGTGGCCATGCGTACTGAGATTACAAAGCTGCACCAGCGGCTGCAGACCACCTTCATCTACGTTACCCATGACCAGACCGAGGCCATGACCATGGGGTCCCGCATCTGCATCATGAAGGATGGCTTCATCCAGCAGGTGGATACTCCGCAGAACAACTATGATTATCCCAACAACAAGTTCGTCGCCGGCTTTATCGGCAGCCCTCAGATGAACTTCTTCGACGTCACCCTGAAAAAGCAGCAGGACGGAAAAGTATATGCTTTGTTTGGGGAAAACAAGATTCTTGTTCCCGAAGAAAAGCTGCGCCGCTTCAAGGACGAGGATCATATCGGCAAGGAAGTTATCATGGGTATCCGCCCCGAGAACATTACAGACAATCCGGAGCTCGTCGCTGCCCACCCGGAGGCCGGCTTCAAGGTATATGTCGAGGTTACCGAACTCATGGGCTCTGAGACCTACCTCTACCTGTCCACCTCCGGCAAGGAAGACAACGTCATCGCACGCGTTGATCCGCGTACCAAAACCCATATTGGCGACAACATTACCGTTGCCATGGATACCACCCGGCTGCACTTCTTCGACAAAGACACTGAGGAAACGCTGCTCAATCGTTAAACTAACTGTATTTCCCAACAACAGGCGCCCCAAAACAAAGCAGGGGTGCCTGTTTTCATGGACGAAGTCCCAACCTTTTCGAATTGGGACTTCGTCCATGCTTATGAGAATGTATGTATCTGTTACAGGGCTTTCAGGGTGCTGCGGATGCGCTTGAACACATTGTCAGAATAGTCGGTGTTGTATTCGCCTGGGCCGGAATATTGAATGGTCAGCACACGGTTGTTGTCCAGCAGGGCCATGTGAACACGGCCGCGAACAATGGTCCCGTCATACATCACGCCGCGGAAGGTCACATATGCGCCGGGCTTGCCCAGCAAGGTACGCTCGGCGATGTTGGAGACCCGCCATTCCTGATAATTGATCTTGCCCAGATCATACGCGAAATTGCGCAGGTCAGCGCGCAGGTTGGAAATGGAATAACCCGCGGTCACCGCATTGCGGGAGAAAGTAAAGACTACGGAGTAGTTGTCTTTTTGCTGTTCAATCGGCTCGGTAAGCACATAGACATCCGGCTGGGAGTCATCTACGATATAGCCGGCGACCGACTCAAATGAAATGCCCAGCTTTGAGGCAGTGTAGGTTGCAAAATTGAAGGTCAGTTCCGGGCGCTTGGTCGGTGGCGGCATATCCACCGGGTCAAGGGGAATGGGCGTGGCGCCCGCGTGCATCGCAACACCAAATTCATCAAACTGTGCGTCCGGAAGGGGGATAGAATCACCCTCTTCGACGGATGGATTATAGCCTGGCGGCAGGCCTTCCACTACGGGCTCCTGCGGCTGCTCCAGGGGAGATTGCTGCAACTGGCCAAGAGGTTGCATACCGCTATCCTGGGAGGGTGACTCCTGCTGCCGGCAACTGGATAACGTCAACACGCTCAGCGCCAGCAGGAGAACCAGCATCCATTTTTTCATACCATAACCTCCGAATTCAAGTTGCTCTTGGAAGGTTCGTAAAAATATTGTAACAATTTTTGCCGGTTGCGTCAAGCATTCGCATGCGTCCTATAAGAAACGGTTGTAAGCGCGCTCATCATCTTCATAGCGGCGGCTGAAGCTTTGCTGCTGCTGCGGCTCATCATCGGTTTCATCCCCCTCAAAAGGCGGTTTGTTTGATTGTGTTTTTATATCTTCTTCATTGAGGTAGACCGGGTGATAGACTCTGCGGTCCAAGGCAAAAACACGTTCAGAAAAAGCTCCCTGCCGGGTGCGTGTCTGCGCTTCACGCATCTCATTGAGCCTGGAATCCAGAACATCCAGCCAGTTGAGAACCTCGGCTTCAGGGAACATGGGCGGCCTCGGGCTGCCATACTCAGGGATGCCGTGATGGCTCAGGATCATGTGCGCCAAGAGCAGGGGATATTCATCATCCACGCCGTAGCCCAGTGCTTTCGCCGCTTCGCGCACATCCGCCACACCGGTTACAATGTGTCCCAGCAGCAAGCCTTCTCTGGTATACTCACTTACTGCGCCCAGTTCATTGGCGTTCATCTCATTGAGCTTGCCCAGGTCATGCACGATGACCCCGGCCGTTACCAGATCAGTATCCAGATAGGGATAACAGTCACATATGGCTTTGGCGGCTTTCAGCATATCAGTCAAGTGATGCAGCAAACCGCTGCGCTGGGCGTGGTGCATGCTCATGGCAGCGGGATAATAAAGAATCTTGTCAGCTGCACGCCGCACCAGTTCGCCTGTAATGTCCTTGAGCACTTGGTTCTGCATGCCTTCGATCACCGCCAGCAGCTCCGAGTACATCTCATCCGCAGGGCGGGGCGCAGCGGCTACCAGCTGGGACAGATCGACAGCGTCGTTTGCTGCGCTCGGGCGCATACGTTCTATGCGCAGCTGCAGCCTGCCGTTATATTCTGTCACCAGGGCCCGCACCTTCAGCACAGTGCCGGCGTCGGGAGCGGCTTCATCGCTGTTCCATACCTTGGCGTTGATTTCCATGGTGTTGTCCGCCAGGTTGATGTCCAGGTAAGGGTCGCCATTCTTGTTGGTGCGCTTGCTTGCAGACCGCACAATGAGAAAGCCTTCAAAGCGTTCGTCCTTGATCAAACGGTCAAGTTTAGTTTGCGTCATCATAATCTCCTGACTGTATATAGCGGTTCTCGAACAGGGTAAATTCTTCAATCCAGGTGAGCTTTACAGTAGCCAGGGGGCCATTGCGCTGCTTGGCGATGATGACCTCCGCCTCTGACGGGTCTGCGTCTTCCTGACCATAATAATGTGAGCGGTGCAAGAAAAGCACAACGTCGGCGTCCTGCTCAATCGAACCTGAATCACGCAAATCGCTGAGCACTGGCCTGGCTGAGCCGGTACGCTTGACATTGGCACGGGATAACTGTGCACAGGCCACGACCGGTACCTTAAGCTCCAGAGCGATGCCCTTGAGCTTTCTTGAAATTTCGCTGACCTCCAACTGACGGCTTTCCGACCTGCTGTCGGAGGACATCAACTGCATATAGTCTATGATAATCAAATCCAGGCCCTTTTCAGTCATCAACCTGCGGCAACGGCTGCGCAACTGCGCCGGTGTGAGGGAAGCGCTGTCATCCAGATACATTTTGGTCTCAGACAGGGGCCCAAGAGCCTGGGAAAGGCGCAGCCAATCCTTGCTGCTTACGACGCCGCTGCGCACATTTTGCATATTGACCCGCGCATCTCCGCATAACATGCGCAGCGCCAGCTGTTCCTTGGGCATTTCCAGGCTGAACACTGCGATGGACTTGCCAAAACGCGCTGCGTGGGCGGCAATATTCATGACAAAACTGGTTTTCCCCATGCTGGGCCTGGCGCCCACAATGACAAGCTCGCCGCCATGCAGGCCAGTAAGCAGGCTGTCAAGCATGGTAAAGCCGGTGGGCACGCCGGAAATTTTGCCTTTGTTGCGTACCAGCTCCTCGATTTGAGCTAAGGTACGCTTCATAACCTCCTTGATCGGGGTCAATTGATCGCTGCCCGTACGCTGCATGACGATGTCAAAGATGGTTTTTTCGGCGAACAGCAAGATTTCCTGAAGATCCATGCGTTGCTCAAAACATACGCGGCTGATATCGCCCGCAGCGGAAATTAACCTGCGCAGGATGGACTTTTCAAGGACAATGTCCACATAATGCTTGGCAAAAGCAGTTGTGGGCATGGACTGCAGCAAAGCCACCAGGTACTCGGCGCCACCGATGCCTTCCAGAGAACCTACCCGGGATAACTCGGTATCCATCGTGATCAGGTCCACCGAGCGTGCCTGGCTGAATAGCTGCGTCATTGCGCGATAAATCACCTGGTGCTGGGGATAATAAAAGTCCTCGGCACGCAGGGTTTCCATGATCATCAACAGGGATCCCGTATCTTGCATGGCGGCGCCCAATACAGCCCGTTCAGCCTCCAGGCTTTGGGGAAGCACGCGTATCGGATCGCCGGCGGGATGGGTACTCATTGTTTCTCCGTTATACTTGGTTAGTTGTTGATATCAGGAGTGGATGGCAGTTACACGTACTACCATGTGGACCTTTACCCCGGCGTATAGGCTGACGGTTACCACGCTGTCCCCGGCGTTGCGGATGGGTTCAGCCAGTTCAATTTTACGCTTGTCTACCTCGACCCCGTGCTGTGCTTTGAGGGCCTCGGCAACTTCCTGATTGGTGACGCTGCCATATAGTCTGCCTTTCTCTCCGCCCTTGGCCTGCAGACAGACAACCTTATCACGCAGCCGAGCTGCCAATTCTTCCGCTTCCTGGAGGCGGGCAGCTTCCTTGGCGCGCTGCAGCTCGTTGCGACGCTCCACTTCCCGCACCGCATTGGGAGTAGCCTCCACAGCCCATTTACGGGGAAAAAGAAAGTTGCGGGCATAGCCGTCTGATACGTTGACAATCTGGTTTTTTTTCCCGGTGCCGGGAATATCTTGCAGCAGGATAACTTTCATGGAAACCTCCTTGATTGGTAATGGTGGTCCTGTCAGGAAAGTGCGGAGACACGCAGCTTGCGCGGATCGGAAAATTGATCAAACACGCCAAGGAACATCGCAGCGGGTGAGAGCAAGGAATACATCAAGCCCATGGCAAGATAGCGTAAAGAACGCTTGGTGCCACGCTTTTTGAGCGTGAAGTTGACGAAAGCCAGCCCTTGGATAGCGTACAGTGTAGCAAAAACATTGTACATGAGTTGACCGGCCAACTGTACCACAGGGCTGTTGTGCAGGAAAGTCAACAGATAGCCCAATGCCAGTACCAGTATACGCTTGCCTAAAACCCTGGGCAGGTACCAGGTTGAAAATGGCGGCATGCCAAGGGTGGGGGCGGTTTGATAACGAGCGGCTGCCTTCAGCGCCAGCCCGCTGCCCAGCAAACTCAGACCGATGGCATTGCTGGTGATTAAACCGGGCAGCAAAGCAGATAACAGAAACCGGATGCGAGCATCGATTTGTTTATAAAATTGCTCAAGCACCTCTGTTCGGAAGATCCATCCGTTGCCGGGCGCGCTCTTCACAACAAGCTCACTCACGTCCTGACCATGCTGAAGAAAACCACTGCGCCACAGCGTCAACAGAAAGGGATCGCGAAAAGGCATATCTTCAAGTCCCTTAAGCGCTGCACTGGCAGCTGCGCCATACAAATCGCCATTGGCAGCATGCTGTAACATTAAGAATACAAATAACACGCTGAACACGTAGGTCAGGATCAGAATACCGGATGCCTTAAAAAAGGGAATCTCTTTCTCAAGGCAAATGATGAAGGCCAGTGTGAAAGGACCTAAATAAGGCAACAGCCACAACCCGTCGACTCCGAACAGTTCAAATGCTACACTGCCCAGGATGCCCAGCCCTGCCAGGGCGGGCAGCGCACCGCCCAGCGCGGACGCGAAAAGCATGATAAGCGGAAAGATAATAACTCCAATGCCCAGAAAGCTTACCTGTGGCAGGGCAGAGGTATGCAAACCCAGTGCCAGCAGCGCACTGACAACCAGCCAGATTACCGCTTGGGATGGTTTGCGGATCAACTTGAAATTGCCCATCTGGCTTTTCGCCTCATCCTTCATGTTAGAAAATTATTCTAACTGTGTTGGGTCACAGTGTCAAGGAAACGGGCTTAGAGGATGATGTCATTGACGGGCTTAGAGGATGATGTCATTGACAACATCGTCCAAGACCGCCATTACATAAGGTTTTCCGCGGTCTGACAGCTTTTGCAGCGCGATGTCCTCCGTATTGAGCGGGACAGACTGACCCTGAGCGGTTTGTACGCTGAAGGAACGCGGTAAATCGGTCACAAACGAAGCGGCGATATATGTGCCGTTGGAACCGTTTTTGTTGAAGTAGAAGGAATGGACGCCCTTGCCGGCACGACGCTGGCTGTCAATCATGCTACAGGGCACGCGTTTGATATAGCCGCGCTCGCTGATAAGCAGGAGGTGATCGCTGTCCTGGATGCCTCCTGCGTATGCCACCTGATCCTTTGGCATGACACGCATTGCCTTGACACCGCGGGTGACGCGCCCGGTGGGAGAAACCTCATCCTCTCCAAAACGAATAAACATGCCGCTTCTGGTAAGGCAGTAGAGGTCATCGCTGGGACGGATGGTGCACACTTTTATAACTTCGTCATTTTTGGCCAGGCTGATTGCAGCCACTTTGCTGCGGCGCACTGAATATTCACTTAGCAAGGTACGCTTCACCATGCCGGCTTTGGTGAAGAAGAATATATCATCCTGGCTGTCAGCGCTATCCGATGTCATCAACAGCACGCTGACGCAGTCCTCTCCATCCTCCAAACCATTCAACACTCCTGCCAGCACCGTGCCGCGGTCGCGCGGGCGCAGGGATTCCTCCAACTGAACAACCGGCACTTGATAGCAGTTGCCAATCTGGGTGAAAAACAGGAGGGTCTGATCGGTCATGGCATTAAAGACATACTGCAGGACTTCTCCGGTGTTTGAAGGCAGTTCCATCTTTTCATACACACGTTGGGACATGCGGCGCAGCTGACCGCCTCGGGTAATGACCACAATGGTTTCCTCAGGCACCGGTACTGCGCTGGCCTGAATCAAAGCTTCTTCCTGCGGGTCCTGGGCGATGAGCTGCGTGCGGCGCTCATCTCCATACTTGTCCGAGATTTCCTGAAGCTCTTCACGGATAACCGCAATCAGACGGTCTTCATGCTTCAGAATGGCTTCCAGACGGGCAATGAACTTGATCGTTGCTGCGTGTTCTTCCCTCAGGGTAAGGATCTCAAGCCCTGTCAAGCGCTGCAGGCGCAAATCCAGAATCGCCTGGGCCTGAACATCGCTGAAGGAGAAACGGGCAATCAGGCGCTCCTTGGCTTCCTTGCCATTTTTAGAGGCGCGTATCAGAGCGATGACTTCGTCAAGGTTATCTACCGCGATGATCAGACCCTCCAGAATATGCAGGCGTTGTCTGGCCTGTTCCAGGTCAAAGCGCGTGCGTCTGGTGACGATGTTTTTTTGATGGTTGATGTAGTGGTGAAGCGCTTCAAGAATGCCCATCTGTACAGGCTTGCCGTCCGCAATGGCAACCAGGTTAACGCCAAAAGTGACCTGCAAATCAGAATATTTGTACAGGAAAGCCAGCACTGCCTGCGGGTCGGCTTCCTTTTTGAGCTCAATGACGGCGCGAAGGCCGCTGCGGTCGGACTCATCACGGATGTCGTAGATGCTGCCCAGGGCGACTTTGCGCTCTTCGGACAGACGCAGGATTTTTTCCAGCATCTGGGCTTTGTTGACCTGATAGGGCACCTCCGTGATACACAACAGATGGCGCCCCGACCTGCCTTGTTCGATGTCGACCTTTGCACGCAAGGTTAACCTGCCGCGACCGGTAGCATATGCAGCCTTTATCTCCTCAGTCTCCAGCAAAATTCCTCCGGTTGGAAAATCCGGTGCAGGTAGCACAGCCATGACTTCTTCCAGGGTTGCCTGCGGCTTTTCCATCAGCAATATGGCGGCGGCGATGGTTTCGCGCAAATTATGCGGGGGAATATTGGTGGCCAGACCGACCGCGATGCCTGAGGCGCCATTGACCAGCATATTGGGGAAGCGCGCTGGCAACAGATCGGGTTCCTTGAGGGTATCATCGAAGTTGAAGCGCCAGGGCACAGTGTCCTTCTGGATGTCGCGAAGCATTTCCAACGCCAGGGGAGACATGCGGGCTTCGGTATATCGCATGGCTGCGGCGGTGTCGCCGTCAATGGAACCGAAATTGCCGTGGCCGTCCACCAGCATGCTGCGAAGGGAAAAATCTTGAGCCATGCGCACCAGGGCGTCATAGACTGAGGTTTCGCCATGGGGGTGGTACTTGCCCAGACAGTCTCCCACGATGCGCGCACATTTGCGATGCGGTTTGTCAGGACTAAGGCCTAATTCATGCATGGTATACAGGATGCGCCGCTGCACCGGCTTTAGCCCGTCCTCAACGCGCGGCAGGGCGCGCTCCAGGATGACATGCTCTGCATAAGGCATCATGCTGCGGGCCAGAACCTCCTCCAGGGAGGACTGGATCACCTTGTTCAACTGCTCTTCAAATGGTTTTTTGGCCATGGTTCTCCTCAGTGCTGCCGGTTAAGGAAAGTATCCGGCTTGTTGAAATTGGCATGTTGGCTGATGTATTCGCGCCTGGGTTCCACTTTGTCACCCATAAGGATAGTGATCAGCCGCTCGGATTCCGTACCGTCCTCAATGGTCACCTGGGTCAGCTTTCGCGAGGCTGGATCCATGGTCGTGTGCCAGAGCTGATCCGGATTCATCTCACCCAGGCCTTTGTAGCGCTGCAAGGTATAATTCTTTCCCTTGGGCAGCAAGGCAGTCAGTTCCTTGTCATCATAGGCATAGATATCCTTGTTGCCGTACTTGATCAGGTACAGGGGCGGCATGCCGATATACACATGACCCTCTGTAATCAATTCACGCATATAGCGGTAGAAGAATGTCAGCAGAATCGCCCTGATATGAGCGCCGTCCTGGTCGGCGTCTGAGAGGATGATCACCTTGTGGTACTTCAGGGAGTCGATGTTGAAATCGCGGTCGATGTTGGTCCCCAATGCTGTGATAATGGAGCGGAATTCCTCATTGGCCAGCACCTGGTCAATGCGCTTCTTCTCAACATTGAGCGGCTTGCCGCGCAGGGGCAGAATGGCCTGAAAGCGGCGATCCCGGCCTTGCTTGGCACTGCCGCCGGCGCTATCGCCCTCCACGATAAACAACTCATTCTCCCGGGGGTTACGCCCGGTGCTGCTGGACAGCTTGCCCACCAGCGGAGCAGCCTCCAGCTCGCTTTTGGTGCGCGCTACATCCCGCGCCTTGCGCGCCGCTTCACGCACCTTGGCGGATTTGATGGATTTTTCAATTATTTTCTGCGCTACGGCGGCGTTGCGCAAATCTTCAAGGTATTCGCCCAGCTTTTGCAGCGTGAGCGCTTCCACCATGGGACGCACCTCGGTATTGCCAAGGCGCCCCTTGGTCTGTCCCTCAAATTGCGGGTTGACGACCTTGACAGACAGCACGGCAGTCATGCCCTCGCGGTAATCCTCGCCTGACAGATTGTTGTCCTTTTCCTTCAGCGCGCCGATTTTGCGCGCATAATCATTAAAGGCGCGTGTCAGCGCGGTGCGAAAGCCCACTTCATGGGTGCCGCCTTCAGCGGTAGGGATGTTGTTGACATAGGAAAACAGGGATTCCGTATAGGAATCGGTAAACTGAATGGCAGCTTGCATCATCAGGTTGTCGCGCGTGCCCTCCAACAGAATAACGCCATCGTGCAAAACTGTTTTGTCAGTGTTTAGAAAAGAGACATAATCAACGATACCGCCTTCATACTGGAAGGTTTTGGTTTGATTGTGGGGCGATGCGGCGCGCTCGTCTGTGAAGCGGACAGTGACACCGCGGTTCAGGTAGGCCAACTCGCGCAGACGCCGCTGCACCAGTTCGCCGTTGAAAGCGGTTTCTTCAAAAATGTCGTCATCAGGTAAAAAGCGTACCAGCGTCCCACGTTTGCGCGTGTTGGCGACGCGCTCCAATTCACTTGCCGGATGGCCGGGTTTGACCTTTTTTGTTTTGGGATCCACTGTGGTTTCAAAGCGGATGCGCCAGTGCGTCCAGTCACGAAAGCTTTCTACCACCATCCAGCGGCTGAGCGCGTTGACCACCGAGGCCCCCACTCCGTGCAGGCCACCGGAATAGCTGTAGTTTTCATGGTCAAACTTACCTCCGGCATGCAGTTTGGTGTAGATGAGCTCGATACCGGAAATGTTCAAGGTGGGATGCTTGTCCACCGGGACGCCCCGGCCATTGTCCCATACGCTGGCGGAGCCGTCATTGTGCAATGTGACAGCTACTTCAGTGGCAAAATTGTTGGCAGCCTCGTCAACCGCATTGTCAACAATCTCCCACAACAGGTGATGCAACCCGCGTGAACCTGTTGAGCCGATATACATTCCGGGCCGGAGGCGGACAGCATCCAACTCCTCCAGCACCTGGATATTCTGTGATGTGTAGTTTTGCGCCATTCTTGTCTCCTTGCAGATTTGCAGCCGGCTGTGTGCCGGCCGCTTCAGAACAATATAATCATACCATATACCTGCAGATTGGACAAGAATAACGACTGAGATATCGGATATCAAAATGACTGAGATATCGGATATCAAAACGACTGAGATATCGGATATCGGATATCGACTGAGATATCGGATATCGGATATATCGGATATATCGGAGTGCCCCGCAACGGGGCAGAGGGGTTTTATCTTCTTGCTTTATGAACTTTCAACTTGACAAACTTGTTGAGATTTTCAGGTCAAAATTTGGAATGAAATGACATAATTTTACCTTAAAATCCAATCCCGATTGACGACAGTCGATATCGGGGGATTGACGACAGTCGATATCGGGAGATTGACGACAGTCGATATCGGGAATGAACTTGACAAACTTGATGAACTTGACAAACTTTATAAACTTGATGAACTAATTCACTTCTTCAATCCCTCAATCGCCTCTCTGGCAAACTCCCAATTATCCCCTCCCAACGGCTTGCTCAATCCCCCCAAAGTCATCATCTCCAACTGTCTGATTACATAGGGATCATTCACACTGCTATTCAATCTCTGAGCCCAATCATAAGCCATACCATTTTTATCATCACTTAATATCTGATACTTATTTTCTTTGGTTTGTCTAAAAAGAAAATCATAGTTATATCCCATCATTAATGCCTTTACTATTTCCAAATGAGCCCCACTAAGACTAAGCTCATAATATAACCCCGCGTTATGGTCTAGTAAACTGTCCATCATCTGTCCATGACCGATGCCCATACTTTCTACTCCTAAAACACTTATAATCCCATTAACTAATACTTTGTCTTTAAACTTGTTCACAAAATCCTTATCCATATTTTGATTAATCACTCCAGTATTAAACTCTAAAATAGCTGATCCAAATCCGACATCCTCATTAAACACGTACGGAAACCAAACACAAAAACCGTTGTTACTTAGCACTTCCACCACGTTTTCAGCTCCATGTTTTTCATACCATTCTATCGCCGCTCTAAAAGCTTTCTCATTTCTTTTGTCGGTATGCACCAGTAAAAATTTTGGCTTACCTTCTTTGTCACAATACACGTTCAATCCTTCTCCGGTCAAAGCATAGTTAATTATTTGTTCATTGTTAACGTAAGTCTTTATATAACCATATTTATCATCCGCCTTGCTGTTTTTTATCACTCCACCTCTGTAATTATCCACCGCATACATCCACTTGGCACAAATTTCAATTCTGTCTTCATCCTCACACCCTGCCTCTCTTAGCTGTTGTCGATAATCTCCGTATTTGCGGTCTTCATTTTCCGCCATCAATTTTCTGATCGTTTCATAAGGCAAATCCTCGCTTTTAACCCCTTCAAAATCCATAATCATCGCTCTTAATTGTCTTTTTTCCTCCTCAGACACCAATTCCGTCTCTTGACTCGGCATTTCTCCTTTTTCCGTCGTTGTTGTTGGCGGATTCATCGGGTTTTGTTCTCCTCTCACTTCACCTGTCATCGGCCCCGACAACGCTAATCCTGTCAAACCCAAAGCCACTGTTCTCTTTAGTTTATCTTTCAACGAAAATGGCTGATGAACCTGATTGCTGCCTGACCCGATCCTCTTCATGGCGGTTTGCCTCCTATCCTCATATTGATATATCGAAAAAAAACTATGCCGGCATGAGCCTGCCTTCCGGTACCTGGCCCCATTTTACCACGGGCCGCTGAGGCGCTCAAACCTTTCTTTTTAACGTGAAATGCCCCGCAACGGGGGCGGAGGGGTTTTATCTTCTTGCTTTATGAACTTTCTACTTGATGAACTTGATTATCTATATCTTCACTACATCTACACACTTGATAGGTTCCAGAAGAACTCCCGGTACAGGTATTGGCCAAAACCGCTCCCGGCAAAATCAAAAGATAAATCATAAAAACCACTCACACAAAAATACATTTCATATTCTTTGTTCCAATCAACTCAAAAACATCACTCATTATGGTCTACTGAACAATAGCCGTTTTCAAACTCACCTCTACACATAAAACTGCAATCAGGCTCGTCACCTCCAATTCTCTGCACCAAACTGACGCTCGAAGCGCTCTTTGAATCAGCGCAAAAAGAAGCTCTCTCAGGCGTTTCCACAGGTTCATCGTCAGAATGCAGGCATGGATGGCTACTTCGCTGGTTTCCCGCAAGCGTTCCCTCGCCAAGTTCAGGCCATAGCGCCGCTTGCCGGCAGGAGTTCCCTGGCATTTATTCTTGACGCGGGAAGAGCTTCTTCCGCAGTTCTATTCATCTTGCCCATATTGCGCCGGAGCTTCGCCCACCTCGCGGAGGACCAGAGCATAGTTAGCCAGCAGCGCATTTCCGAGAAATGGGGTACCCCAAGGTTTTTCACTCAGCACTTTACACTGAAACTGCCAGTTATCACCAAAGTCAAACACATACTTAAATTTGCAGCCTGTCTGCATCACCTGGTGAAGCATATAGTCACAGGTATGCCGTTCGTCATTACCCTCTTCTTCATCCATTGGGTTCATGTAATAGCAATCAGCCTCGCTCCACGCCTTATTGTCCATGAAGAAGGCATGCATGTGGTCATCATCAAATGCGAAGGCCTGCAGAATCACGCTGCTTAGCTCCTCCAGCGTGGCTTCCTGCGCTATCTGGATGTGCCGATAACAGCCCTTATCTAGGCTTACAGAAATGACGAAGGACATGTTTTCCTCGGGCTTTTTTGCCCTCATTTTCATTTTTCCCACCATGCTTATCCTTTCTATGAACGACCATTCATAGCTTGAGGTTAACGAGTACGGTTAGTCAAGTTCACAAACTCCGGACCCCGCATGCCATGTCAAGCTGCCTAGTTGTTGAGTAACTTGAGCGATTCTTGGTATCATCGTAACACAGGCTGGCAAGAAGCTCAAGGACGCGGGCTGCAACCCTCTCCTCTATTTTGCACGTATCGGATATATCGACTGAGATATCGGATATATGCCCCAAATGCCCCCAAATGTTGAAAAGTGCTTTACAATTATCAAAGTTCATGGTATTGTGTATTCCGCAATGGGGCATTAGCGCAGTTGGTAGCGCACCACAATGGCATTGTGGGGGTCAAGAGTTCGAATCTCTTATGCTCCACCATCAGAGGCCAATACGAACACCGTCTATGATCATAGACGGTGTTCGTATAGAGACTCTTATGGGCCACCATCAACAACAGTTGATATTAGCGGCCCGTCTCATCATAGAGGCGGGTCGCTGCGCTGTGGCGAAAAACATTGTTTCACAACTATTTAAACTTGCTGTGATTTATAGAATTCTTGCGGAAACAAAAAGCTGTTATAAGTTGACTTTGTAAAATGCAAATCAGACAGGCTCAGGCTTAAGTCTCTAACATCGATTTGTCCTGTGGTGCTTTTTCGATGATCTCCAGCAGGTTTTCCAGTTCAAGAATGCCTTTCCTGAGAATCTCTTCCTGACTTTCTCCGCGCAGGTGAATCAACAGCCTTGTACGTTTGCCTGCCTGAAGCGACATGCCTTTGCCAATCCTGCTTAACGCGAGATAAAGCCTGACCGGATCCACGGCGAATTGGGGATCAAAGCGTAATATCAGGGCATCCCTGTTATAGCGAACCTGATCAGCGCCCAGGGTGTTGGCCAGCGCGCGCAGCCGCGCGATTGCAATCAGGTTCATCACAGGTTCTTCCGGCTCTCCAAATCGGTCTATCAGATCGGCAATCAGTTCACTTTCGTCATCTCGGCTGCGAATCATTGAGATGCGTTTGTAAATCTCAATGCGCTGGGCTTCACCGCGCACATAATATTCTGGCAGGAAGGCGTTTACCTGAAGATCCACACGGGTTTCCAGCTCGCTCTGGCGCAGCGCAGCCGGATCGCCCTGGGCCTCACGGATTGCCTCCTCAATCATTTTGACATACATGTCATAGCCTACTGTCGCCACCTGGCCGGACTGCTCAGGACCAAAGATATTGCCTGCGCCGCGAATTTCAAGGTCACGCATCGCAATGCGGAAACCGGCGCCGAAGGCGGTGAATTCCTTGATGGCTGTGAGGCGCTTCTGCGCTGTCTCAGAGATAGATTTATCCGGGCGAACAGTAAAAAAAGCGTAGGCAGCGCGGGTGGAACGCCCTACGCGCCCGCGCAGTTGATAGAGTTGGGACAAGCCAAAATGATCCGCATCATAGACGATCAGGGTGTTCGCGTTCTGGATGTCCAACCCGTTTTCAATGATGGTGCTGCATAGCAGCACATCGTGCTGGGCCAGATAAAACTCGTGCATGACATCTTCCAGCAACTGCTCGGGCATTTGCCCGTGGGCCACGGCAATGCGCGCCTCAGGTACCAATTGACGCAGATGTGAAGCCATGCGTTCGATGTCCATCACGCGGTTGTACAGGAAATAGACCTGTCCTTCCCGGCCGATCTCGCGCAGGATGGCATCACGGATAAGGCTGTCAGAATAGTCAATGACATAGGTTGACACCGGAAAACGATCCTCCGGCGGCGTTTCCAGCAGGCTCATATCACGTACGCCCACCATGCTCATGTGCAGGGTGCGGGGGATGGGGGTGGCGCTGAGCGTGAGCACATCCACCATGTTTTTGAGGCTTTTGATTTGCTCCTTGTGAATCACGCCAAAGCGCTGTTCCTCATCAATCACCAGCAGGCCCAGGTTCTTAAACGCCACATCCCGACTCAGCAGCCGGTGGGTGCCAACCAGGATGTCAACCTTGCCTTCCCGCGTCTGGGCCAGCGTCTTGCGGTTTTCCTTTGGTGAGCGAAAGCGGCTGACAAACTGAATATTGACAGGGAAACCCTCAAAACGCTTTATCAGAGTGCGCACATGCTGTTGTACCAGGATTGTGGTGGGAGCCAGGAAGGCTACCTGTTTGCCGTTCAAGACGGCACGGAAAGCGGCGCGCATGGCTACCTCAGTCTTTCCATAGCCCACATCGCCGCACAGCAGCCGATCCATGTTGCGCGGCTGGGCCATGTCCGCAAGCACTTCATTGATTGCCTGTTCCTGATCAGGTGTCAGCTCATAATCAAACTGATCGGCAAACTGCCCCTCAAAGGGCTCGAAAGGCTCAAACGCATAACCCGGGATAGCCTGCCGGGCAGCATAAAGCTTGACCAGGTCAAAGGCGAGTTGTCTGAGCCCCGCTTTCACTTTGGATTTTTGTTTGTTCCATGTATTGCTGCTCAAGTCATTCAAAGGCGGTGCAGCGTCCGGGCTGCCAATGTATTTTTGTACCCGGTCAAATTGATCTGCCGGCACATACAGCTTGTCGCTGCCGCGGTACTGGATAAACAGGTAATCCCGCCAGATACCTTCTGACTGCAGACGTACGGTACCCTGGTATATACCAATGCCATGATGGTCATGTACAACATAATCGCCAGCTGACAAATCGCTAAAAGCCTCAATGCGCTGTCCGGCAGTGCGTGCCTTGCGGCTCTTGGCGCGAGAGGAGCCAAACAGCTCACCCGGCGCGACTACCGCCAGTTTGGCGCCCGTGTCAAGAAATCCCTCCGAGAAGCTGCCTGGCAACAGCATGATATTGCTGGCGGTTGCATTTGTCTCTGATATCGCAACTGAGATGCCCTGCGCGGCCAGGGCGGCGGCCAGGCGTTCGCTTCGCGACTGACCGCCCGTGTACAAAGCGACTGCAAACCCCTGTTCCTGCCAGACAGCGATGTCACTTGACAGCGTTTGCAACCTGCCACGGTAGCTTTCAACACGCAATCCCGGGAAGGGATGGCTATGTTCAGGAGCCAGGCCGCCCATTCCGTGCAGCAGCTCAGTCAGCAGCATCAAAGGCTTTTTCTTTAAAAGAGAGGTGATCGCCTCATGTGTACGCAAAAGACCGGACTGTGCCGGGTGGGCCTGGTTTGCTTCCAATGCGGCTGTGAACATTTCAATGTGAGCCTTGTCGGCGTCCTCCAGGCGCTGAGAGGCACGGTCCGGCGTATCCAGCACCACCCCTGCACATGGCAGCCATGACAACAGAGAAGCATCTTCCCCATATAACAGGTGTGCCCAAAGCGCAGCATTATCGATGGTGCCGTCACATGTCAGTTGCTCAAGGTCCGGCATCATAAACTGACTTTCCCAGGCGGGCAGCATGCCGGTCTCTCCGGGATGCTGTGCCAGGGCCTGCTCCATGCGTGAGGCGGCATTCCCGCGCTCGTCTGGGGGAATGAGATGCTCGTTTGCCGGGCATACGCGCAGGCTGGGCAGCGTCTGCGCGCTGCGTTGGGTCAGGGGATCAAAGGCGCGGATGCTGTCTATCTGCACATCAAAGAATTCTATGCGGGCGGGCAAATCTATCTGTGGCGGGAAAATATCCAGAATGTCCCCGCGCAGGGCAAACTGGCCTTTGCCTTCCACCAGATCCACACGCTCGTATCCTTTTTGAGCCAATTCCATTGTCAGGGTACTGGTTTCATATGACTGCCCGGGAAGAAATGTCAAGGTGGCCTGCTCAAACCATTCCCGGCGCGGTAAATGCAGCTGAAGCGCCTCTACTGAGCAGATAATCAGCTGAACCTCTCCATTGACGATCTGATCCAGTGCACGCAGGCGCTGCCAGTCTGTTTCCCGGCTGACAACAGCGCGAATAAAACGCAGCTCGGGCTGGGGGATGAAGATCGCCTCAGCTCCCAGACCGCCCGCATCCTGATAGGCCTGCCGCGCTGCGCGCTCATTGGGCAACAGGTAAATGACCGGCTTTTGCCGTGACAATGCGATGGCAAAAGCCAGGCGCTGGGTTGGGACCATATCGAACAAGGCGACCCGACCGCCTGAATGGAACTGCTTGGCTGCCAGGCGGAAGGTTGGCTGCTCGGAGATCCTGTCAAGAATGGTGTTCAGCATTGTTTTCCCCGGAGACATCCCCCGCTGTTTCCGCTTCCTGTTTTTTGGGACGGCTCAGGGTGTTAAACCGGTTCATTGTGATGCGCATGTCATGTTCCAGAAAGCTGACACCCGCTTTGGCCGCCAATTGTATGGCATCCCTGATGTCTTGTGCGTATTCATCCTTGTCCCAGCGCGAAAGCACCCAGTCGCGCAAATCCCAGCCCCGGGGCGGCGCGCCCACGCCGATACGCGCGCGGGGAAAATCCTGGCTTGCAGTCATTTCCAGGATGCTGCGCCAGCCATTATGTGTGCCGGCCCCGCCCTTTTCGCGCAGCCGCATTATGCCAGGCGACAAATCGATATCATCAGAGAAAATCAGTACCTGGGCAGGCTCAAGCTTGTACCAGTGCATCATTTCTGTCAGTGCCTTACCTGACAGGTTCATATATGTGGTTGGCTTAAACAGTACGATGCGTGCGCCATGGCATCGACCTTCAGCCGCCAAGCCTTTGAATTGACGGCGAAAGCCTTCAACATCCAACAGGGACGCAGCCTGATCCAGCGCCAAAAATCCAACATTGTGGCGGGTCATATCATACTCTGGACCGGGATTGCCCAGACCAACAAGGGCTTTCACTGTTTGCTTTCTCCCAGTTGCGCCAACCATCGCGCCGGTTGAACTACCATGCGCTGATGGATGCCATCGCCCGTGAATGTCATCAGCGGCCACTCCGGAAGGTCAGACAAGGGACACCCCCGTTCCATTGCCAGCATAAAGGCCAGACCTGCCACCTGGGTGTTAAACTCTTTCATCAGGGCGATCATTCCAAGGGCAGTGCCGCCATGACGGGTAAAATCATCCACGATCAGGGCGCGCTGGCCGGCAGCTACTGCACGGCGGGCAAGGGACATGGTTTCTATACCGCCTTTGCCATCCGGATAACTGATGTTGACCGCGCTGCCCTCATATACCTTGCTGCTGCGCCTGGCAATGACCAACGGTACATTGAGGGTTTCAGCAGTCATCATCGCCACGGGAATCCCCTTGGTTTCCATGGTAAGGACAAAGTCGATGCCCAGCTCATAGCATGGTTGCGCAAGTATACAGCCCATTTTACGGGTGAGCACAGGGTTTGACAGCAAATCCAACAGGTAAAGGTATCCGCCGGGCAATGTGCGGTCTTCCTCATGATTGAGGGTGTGAGCAATCTCCGAGATGGTTTCCAGCGCCTCATGCCAGGGCATCATCGCCCGGAAACGTACACCGCCCGCAGCACCCGTTATCGTGGTCACCGTACCCAACTCGTAGGCCTCCATCACCCTTGCGATCATCGCAATGTCCTCGCTGATGGTGGATTTGGCGGCATGGAACTGGTCACAAAAACCCTGGAAAGATATGATTTTATTGGGGTTTTGCACCAGAATCCTGGTCATGGCAACCAACCTGTCATTGCGCTTGATTTTTTCCATATCGATCACCTCGTTGATTATCGAAGTTTATTCTACCACATATCAGCAACATTTATTCAGGATTCTCTAAAAAAGTTCGTGATTTTCCGGATCAACGTCACGCCGGCAAGCTTGAAGCGCTTCTTCAAGTATGATAAGATACATTGTGTAGCCAAGAGAAGGAGGCCAATGATGCGAATCAGGAATGTTATCATTTTAAGCTTGGCAGTATTCCTGCTGGGCTTGTCTCCGGTAGCCGGCGCTGAATCCTACCAATTCCCGTCCATTCATGCGGGGATTGTTTTGCCTGACGACGTATATCAGACAGTTTTGACCCCAGATAATTTGCAGGCACACGAGGAATTTATCAAGTCCAAGGGAGGCGATGCAATTGCCTGGGCTGCGGATTTTTCCGCCAAGGGCATTCTTCTGCAAGCCTACGACACGCAAAATGACCGTGTGCTTGTCATCACTGCGCTGAAGGATGTTGATGCGGAGAGCATTTTTGACATCAATGAGCACCCATCCCAGGTGCGCACCAAATATCGCCTGTCACATGGCGCATCAGGGGCCTATACCATTTTAGGTTACAAATATGATTCAGTTTCCTGGCGCAATTTTTCCGGGATTGGCCGTTTTTTACAGCTGCGCTATACCTACCGCCTTGGGAACGAGGTGATTCATCGGGGCTATCAGCGCAGAACCGTGCGCAACGGTTATACTATCACTGTGGATATGCAGGTATATGGGCGGCAGTTGAGCGGGCGTGACAATACCGCGCTCAACAAGGTCTTTGACACGTTTACTTTCAGCCAGATCCTGCCAATGCCGCCGCTTCCCATCACGCTGGATGAGACAGCGACCGTACCGGTTGAAATCAGCAAGCCGTCTTTTACCATGAAGGGAAAAACCAAGCCCGAAGCCAGCCTGCGCGCTGTGCTGATGAGTTTTTCTTCGAGCAATACTCAGGTATTTGAAACAAAGGCCAATAAATCCGGCAACTACACCCTACCCATCGAATTGCCAGGGGAGGATGTCTATGTGATGACCTTAACGGTTTCAGTCCCTGGTTTTGAGGATTTAAATCGTTCCTATAACATTCTTTATCAGCAGGGGCTATTGCGTGCACAGATCATTTCCGCACCCGGGGCGGAATTGACTGCAGACGTCTTTACCCTGGCAGGACAGACTCCAGAGAGCGGCGTGCGTGCAACCCTGTATGTCAATGGCGCGCAGTCGAGCATGAAAGTTCCCAAAAGCGGCAGCTTCAGCTTTAACATCGACACTTCAGCAGAAGGAAGCTATGATATCCGTCTTGTGCTGAGTAAAAAAGGTTTGCAAGACCGTGTGTTCCAGTACACCGCCGCGCGTCTGCTCAGCCCCGAGGCTCGGGAAGAGCTGCTGAGAAAAAATGCGCTGAACCCCACTTATGAAGACTTGGTTGCGAACCCTGACAGCTATGACGACAAAATGTTGCGGTTGGTGGGCACCCTGGTAGAGAAGTCCGGTTCAACAGATACTTGGGTACTGCATCTCGCATTGAATAAAACTGAGAATGGTTTTTCCGACATTGTTATACTGACTGCAGATACTGATCCGGGTCTGTCCGTCAATGCGCAAGTGTGTGCTTATGGGAAAATGTCCGGCATGTATCTTACGCAGGATGAGCAGGGCAATGAGGTCAAGCTGCCGCAAATCAATCTGAGCCTGCTGACACAGCCTTGAAACGATGACACCGTTAATACCAAAGCAAGGGGGATTGAGTGACATGGAGAACTTTCTGTCTGAATGGGACCAAACCCTGAGCAACATGCAGTACGGGCCGTTGGGCATCATCGCGATGCAGGGAATTGATGAGTTGGGAAGAAATATCAACAATTATCTTCTCAAATGGCATGAACTGCAGGATTTACAGGATGAGGAGTATTATACTTCGCCTGGTAAGGACCGTGAGGATTTTCTGATTGACGCCGTATGTCCGCGTTTTGGCACCGGAGAAGGAAAAGGCGTTATTCGGGAGAGTGTGCGTGGATTTGACATCTATATTTTGGTTGATGTATGCGCTTACAACATCAAGTTCAAAATGTACGATTTTGAGGTGCCCATGTCTCCGGATGACCATTTCCAGGATCTGAAGCGTATCATTGCCGCTATCGCGGGAAAAGCCAAGCGCGTCAATGTGATCATGCCGATGCTTTATGAAAGCCGGCAGCATCGGCGCAATACACGTGAAAGCCTGGATTGCGCCATCGCGCTGCAGGAATTAGAAAACATGGGAGTTGCCAACATCATTACCTTTGACGCTCATGATCCGCGGGTAATGAACGCTGTGCCCCTGTGCGGTTTTGAGAATGTTTTGCCTACCTACCAGATGCTCAAGGCACTGCTTCGCTCGGTCAAGGATTTGCACATTGACAAGGAGAACATGATGGTGGTCAGCCCTGATGAAGGTGCTGTCCAGCGCAATATATATTACTCTTCTGTGCTGTCCCTTGAGCTGGGGATGTTCTACAAGCGCCGTGACTACACCACTGTCATCGCCGGACGCAACCCCATTGTAGCCCATGAATACCTGGGTGCTTCAGTTGAGGGGAAGGACATCATTGTAGCTGATGACATTCTTTCTTCAGGCGAGTCCCTGCTGGATCTGGCCCAGGAATTAAAAAAACGAAAAGCAAAACGCATCTTTTGCATTGTCACCTATGCTTTCTTCACCAACGGAATTCAAGAATATGAAGAAGCTTATAAACAGGGCATCATCTCCCGTGTCATTGCCACCAACCTTACCTATCGCACCCCCGAGCTGAAAGCGGCAAAATGGTTTGCGGAAGCTGATATGAGCAAATATATCTCCTACCTGATTGCAACCCTCAACCACGACCGCAGCCTAAGCGCGCTGCTCAACCCCTATAACCGTATTCAGTTATTGCTCGCCCGCTACCGCGCAGAGCAGGCGGCCAGCGGTATCAGCCTGATATGAGCTCTCAGGACAAGTTGAAGCCGATGCCGGGGGCCGTCAGTGATGTTAAAAAAGCTAACCTGCTAAGCAAATCAAAGGACTTCCTGCAAGGCGCTATGGATTCGATTTCAGGCAAGGAGCTGCCTCGCTTGGTGGAGGATTTTACACGGGATATGGTCATCGTTGCCGAAGGCCTTTCTCAGGACCAGGAAGCTCTGCGCACCACGCTGGATATTCAGGCGCAAGAACAGGACAAACTGGCGCAATCCCTGCGTGAAATGGATAAGAGGCTCAACGAGCTTGAAAAAAAGATGGATATCCTCAATCAGAAGACACAAAAACGCCTTAAAGGAGAAACTGGCCTGGCTCGCATCCTGCGCCAGGCTACTTGGCTTGCAGCCATCATTGGCGGTTCCTGGGTCATTGTCACATTGGTAAAGGCATTGGTTAAATGAGATGAAGTATCAAGAGATAATCCAAACTTATCGAAGCCGAAACCGCAGCACTCTGACGGACAGCATCACCACTGCACTCAGCCATCTGGACGAGGTCAGCATCAGCTTAGGGTTGATGGAAGATAGCGGCCTGCTGGGGGAAGTCATGGGGACGCTCAGCCTTGGATTGCCTTTCGCGGTCATTGCTGTTACAGAGCAGGGCAAGGTGATATTGCGCCGCAAAACGCAAAAAGCTGCTATCCAGGACGGTTCTTATCGGATGATCAAGACTGGCGCCGGGCTCGCGGCGGGAACGGCAGCCATGGCTGCCGGCGCGGGTGCATTGGTCGCGATGCCCATCGCGGTCTCTGTGCGTGTCATCCTGGACAAATATCGCAGCAATGCGCTGATTGCCTACCGCGTCAAGCAGCGAACCCAGCGGCTAAAGGCCCTGATTGACGCGCGCAATGACCGTCTGGCTGTACAGCCCGGATCGCTGGCGGATTAACCCAGTTCTTCCCATTCAAACAGTTCATTTTGCCGCCCCAGAAAGGCGGCTTTTTTATAACCAGCTGCGCGTATATGTGCCAGACCGGCTTCATAGCCGCTGTCAAGCTGTTCCGCAAGATGACAATCAGACGACAGGATTACCTGCCCGCCGATGGCTTGCCAATACCTCAACAACGGCAACGAGGGATATGGCTCCTTTGTGCCTGCGCGGACAATTCCGCCAACATTGACCTCCATCATCGAGCAGCCCTTAATGGCATTGTCCATGGCCTCGACCGCGGCTTTGATATAGTGACTGTCTGATGTGTCAAACAGCGAACCGTCATTGTTGTATTTGTTGATCAGGTCAAAATGGGCGATAATATCCGGCTTGTAATCATGGATGTATGCGCCATAAGAGCGAAAGTATTCCCGTACGAAGCGCAGCCCGTCGCCATGATAGCGGTGCAGGATAATGTCGTGTATCAGCTGTGCGGAAGCATCTACTGGGAGTTTATCGCCTTCAGGGCTTATCACATAATGAACCGCACCGATGACATATTCGAAGTTTTCCCGTTTTGCGGTGGAGATAAGATCCCGTTCTACACCCAGCCAGATGCGCAGATGGCCGGCATATTTCCTTTGCAGCCTGCATATCTCCTGAATATAGAGGGGCTCACGCGCTTCATTGAGCGAGTACTCCTGGTGCATATCCTGCTTGGCGTGGCTTGAAAAACCCAAACTGACAAAACCGCGCTCCAGGGCGGAGTGCACCATGGCTTCCGCCATGCTGTTTCCATCGCAAAACTGTGTGTGCACATGAGGAGAAGACAGCGCGCTTAAAAATTTGCCTGTTGCCATGCCCGATATTTACTCTCGATCAATTCATAAGCCTGCTGTGCACAGACGGGACTGGCCGCGAAAACTGCTGCAGGACCACTAAAATCCAATTGATGATTCTCCAGATTCATCGTTCGGAAGACTCCGCCCGCCTCCTGGACCAATAACTTGCCTGCGGTGTAATCCCATGGGGAAAGGGAATACTCGAAAAATATGTCCGCGCGGCCGCAGGCAACCGCTGCCAGATCCAATACAGCCGAGCCAAGACGCCGCACGTCGGCGGTTTGCTTCATCAACAGGGCTACTGTGGAGAAAGTGATGTCTGCCAGCATCGGATTGTAAGGGGAAGTGCCATAAAAGCTTAAAGCGCGTTCAAAAGGAGTCTGCGAACAAAAAATGCGTTGATCATTGCATAGAGCGCCTTTCCCGGCCTGCGCAGCAAACAGTTCGTCACGGTAGGGATTATACACCATCGCCAATGTGACTTGCTTGCCTTCTGACAACGCGATGCTGATGGCTGAGTGATCCAGGCCATGTATATAATTGAGCGTTCCATCAATTGGATCCACCACCCAGGTAGGATCATCTCCGAGTGGCGCGTTTTCCTTTTCCTCGCCATACAGTACACTGCCTGGCAGCAGGCGCAGCAGGCTGTCCTGAAGAAAATCCTGGGTTTTGCGGTCAGCTTCGGTGACGAAGTTGGCATGACCTTCCTTTGTAAGGATGCCACTGGGTTTGTGCTGCAGCATAATAGAAGCCGCCTGACGGATAATCTGTTCAAGCTGTTTGAGCATATGGTCTCCTTTCATTGACGAACTGTCAACATTATAGCATGATATGCGTGTAATCATTTAGGTGTTGTAGGGAGGAAAACCTTGTCTGAATCCCATATGCGCGACGATTTGGAGCATGAGCTGACCAAGCGCTTCAGAAAAACCATCTGGAGCCCTTTCCTGTCTGCTGTCAAAAATTATGGTATGGCAATGCCTGGTGACCGCATCGCTGTTTGCCTGTCGGGCGGGAAAGATTCCCTGTTGATGGCTAAATGCATGCAGACTTTAAAGAAATACAGCAAAGTACCTTTTGAATTGGTGTATTTATGTATGGATCCAGGCTATGATCCGCACAGCCTTGATATGATGAAAATTGCAGCCAGTCGGTTAGGCATCCAGCCGGATATGTTCAAGACGGATATATACCAAGTCGTTGAGGGGATGGTTGGTTCACCCTGCCACGTCTGTGCCGCAATGCGCCGGGGTTATCTGTATAAGGAGGCGCAAAAACGCGGCTGCAACAAGATCGCGCTCGGCCACCACCGGGATGATGCGGCAGAGACGATCCTGTTAAGCATCTTATATGGCGGACAATTCAAGGCCATGCTGCCCAGGCTAAAGAGCGAGAACTATAACAATATGGAACTGATACGCCCTTTGTATCTGGTCAGGGAAAAGGCGGTGCGCGCCTGGCTTACTTCTGCCGGCATTACAACCATCACCTGCGCTTGCCGTGTCACGCGATCTGCAGACGGTGGCAAGCGCTTGCGTGTCAAGCGGCTAATTCACGATTTGGAAGCTGAACAACCTAACGTTGTCGACAATATCATTGCTTCCTCTGAACAGGTTAATCTTGCCACGCTGCTTAGCTATAAGTTGAATCAAAACAGCCCGGTGACTTCATTTATGCAAAGCTTCGTAACATCGGGAATATCCGATGTGATGAATGTTGACAAATTGTTTTAAAATCGTTACACTTCGCCTGAATTATTTGGGGGTGTAGATGATGAACCAGCAGAAAGTGGCAATCCTTGTAGATTCCGGGACTGATGTTCCGCCAGAGGTTGTCAAAGCGTACAATATTTTCGTCGCCATTAAAAATCATCTATCATGACAGCGAATATGAGGATCGCCTGGACATTACGCCCCAGCAGATCTATGATCGGCTGCAACAGGAAATTCCCAAGACTTCCCTTCCCTCTTCAGAGCGGGTCATCAGCCTGTTTGAAGAGATCCATGAGCAAGGTTATAAAACTGTCCTGATCATTACCATTTCAAGTGGTCTGTCCGGGACTTATAACCTGTTGCGGCTGCTGGCACAGGATTATGGCAAGCTGACCTTCCATATGGTGGATACAAAAAACATTGGCATTGGTGCCGGACAACAGGCGATCTTGGCAGCCGAGATGCTGGCGCAGGGAAAACAGGTCCATGAAATTGTTAGTGCGCTGCAGACCAGCATCGTCGAATCCCGCACCTATTTTTTCCTGGATACACTGGAATACCTGGCAAAGGGTGGGCGCATCGGCAAGGTATCTGCCATTTTAGGCTCACTCCTCAAACTCAGGCCGCTTATCAGCTGCAATGCCGATGGTATTTATGAAACAGTGGCCAAGGTGCGCGGAAACGTTCAAGCCCTGTCCAAAGCGATCTCCATGGCGATCACCGAAGCCGGTCGTCATGTACGCTTTGCGATTGCCGTGGCGCATGGCAGCGCGCTGGAGGAAGCCAACAGGGTCATGGAGGAACTAAAGCGCCGGTTGCCACAATGCGAGCGCTTTACAAAGACCGATGTAAGTCCGGCTTTGAGTGTGCATACTGGGCCTGGTCTGATTGGGATATCGGTTCACGCGTTGCCGGCCAACCTTTAAATCTAAAGAAAAGAGAATCTTTCGTTGTGTCAGCCGTCCTCCGGGATGGCTTCTTTATCAGTATCTGCTCAACGCAATCTTATCGCCATAGACCATCAGGGTACTTGCCCTGCGCAGTCAAATCTTGCAGCGAAGCTTTGACAAGAGGCGTATCTGATGCGTTGGTCACACCGAACCAGCGGTCCTTTGAACGCAGAACCTGCACGGTGACCAGATTATCACGCAACAAGTCGCCTACAAGATTCGGCAAATAAAACTCTGCTTTGAGAGGGTTCGTGAGGATCGCCTCCTGATAGAAAGCGGTAAAGCGTTCCTCAATATGATGCAGCAGGCCGGGTGTAAATGCCCACATGTTCATGCTGACGACGGTGTTTTCAGGCAGACGGGTGTAGGTGTGGTTGTCCAGGGTGAACATCGGCCCATCAATGGTGGGGATCACATGCAGCCGTTCCACGATGCTGTCCAGATAGCCCTCCGCGTTGACCTTGCACTCTCCGCGTGAGACATAGCCGGCATCGGAAAGGGTGTTTTGCAGTTCAAATCCGGCCATTGCATAGTTATTTTCTGCAGGCTTGGCATTGAGATAATCAAATATTTGCTGCATGGCGTCCAGACCGTAGAAATCATCTCCGTTGAGTGCACAAAAAGGTGCATCAATGGCATCTCTGGCGCAAAGGATGGCATGGGCAGTGCCCCATGGTTTGACCCGCTCAGCGGGTACGGACATACCGGGAGGAAGCTTGTCTAACTCCTGCATAACATATTTGACTTCCATGCGGTTTTCAACATTCCTGCCGACAATGGCCCGGAAATCATCTTTGATTTTGTTGTTGACAATGAATACAACGCGCTGAAAACCTGCGCGAAGCGCGTCAAACAAAGAATAGTCTATCAGGCTTTCTCCGTGTCCTCCAAAGGGCGTCATCTGCTTTAACCCCCCGAAGCGGCTACCGATCCCCGCCGCCATGACCACCAAAATCGGCCTGTGTCCCATATGAACCTCCTGACAGCTTTTGATAACCTCATGATAGCACAAAGACCGCGAAGATACTATAAATAAACCGGATGAAAACCGCGAAGAACGAAGACCGAAGACCTGACCGAAGACCGAAGGAAACTGACCTTGACTGAACACTTGAATTTGATGGTTTGCTATTGTACAATTCTTTTAGGAGGTTATATGCAAGAGCAGGATTATTTCGCTATCAAGGAAGAGGAGCGTCAGGCACGGCAAGACAAGCTGCGTTTTGCTGCAGGCATGACAGATTTTGTCGGTGTGATCCTTGGACTGTTTGTTATCCTGCTGATGTTGCTGTTGCTATTCAGTTTGGTCAACTGGCTTGTGCGCGATATCAGCAATACGTTTACTTTCATCAACATCCGTTTGCGTTGACAATGGAAATCTCCTGGGACAGCCTCAACACAGCCATCCGTTCATGCACACAATGCGGATTGGCCCGTGGTATTACCAACAAGGTGCCCGGACAGGGCAATCCTCATGCCAGGCTGATGCTCATCGGTGAGGGCCCTGGCGCTCAGGAAGACGCGCAAGGCCTGGCTTTTGTTGGTGCAGCAGGGCAATTGTTAACGCGAATGCTGGGCGCTATCTCTCTGACGCGTGAAGAAGTTTATATTACCAATACTGTCAAGTGCCGACCGCCTAACAACCGCGCTCCCTCGCCTGAGGAAACCGCCGCCTGTTTGCCGTTTTTGCGCGCTCAAACTGCCCTGATTCGCCCGCAGGTGATTTTAGTTTTGGGAGCCAGTGCGCTCAAAGTAGTCTTGGGCCCCGACAAGCGCATCACCTCCTCCCGCGGTCAATGGACATTGTCCAAAGGGGTTTGGATTCTGCCTACCTATCATCCTGCAGCCTTGTTGCGTGATCCCGCGCGCAAGCGAGAGGCCTGGGCGGATTTATGCCTGTTGCGAGATAAGTTGGCTGAGCTGCCTGAAAAAGTGTGATGAATTCTTGATTAATCATTCAAAACCGCATATTTTGCCTGTCACGAGGGTATATATGATATAAGGAGGTGCGTGCATGGAGTTTGTTTTAGAAAACCTGGCGATTATTATTTGTGCTGTGATCGGTATTGGCTTGCTGGTTGTTGAAATGTTTTTGCCCGGTTTTGGCATTCCGGGGATTTCCGGCCTGGCTTTACTGGTTGCCAGCGTGTATTTCACCTGGACGCGGCATGGCATGACAGCAGGCCTGGGTGTGGCTGCTGTGGAACTGGTGATTGCAGGCGTATCTGTCGCGCTTTCATTGCGTTCGGCGTCCAAAGGCAAGCTGTCTCGTTCACCTCTGATTCTAAAGGGGGGACAGACTCGCAATGAAGGCTTTATCGCAGCTGAAGAAGCGGTCGACTTCCTTGGGAAAACAGGCGAAGCCTACACAGTGCTGCGTCCTGCGGGGATTGCCGAGATAGAAGGTGAACGGTTGAATGTGGTTAGCGCCGGGGAATTCATTCCTAAAGGCGCCAGGATCGTTGTCAAGGAAGTGGAAGGCGCCAGGATTCTTGTGGAAACGGTGAGTGAAGATGTTTGATCTATATGAAGATATGGTAGGAGGAAGCGCTATGCCGGAGATTCTATTGGGGATAGTTGTTGTTGCAGTAGTACTATTGTTTTTAGTCTTTTTCCGCTATGTGCCCATCGGGCTGTGGATTCGTGCGCGCGCCTCGGGCGTGCCGCTGACGATTTTCACACTGATTGGTATGCGCCTGCGCCGGATTTCACCACAGCGCCTGGTAGACACATTGATTATGTCCAGCAAGGCCGGCTTGAATTTGACAGTTAATCAACTGGAAAAACATTTCCTGGCCGGCGGCAACATCGAGCGGGTGGTTAAGTCACTGGTTTCTGCACAGCAAGCCGGCATCAAGCTGACCTTTGAGCAAGCCTGTGCGATTGATCTGGCGGGGCGCGATGTGCTCCAGGCTGTTCAGATGAGCGTTATCCCCAAGGTGATAGAATCTCCTCCGGTTGCAGCCATTGCCAAAGACGGCATTGAACTGCGTGCCAAGGCCAAAGTCACAGTGCGCACCAATATCCAGCAATTGGTTGGTGGTGCGGGCGAAGAGACAGTCATGGCCCGTGTAGGTGAGGGCATTGTTACAACCATTGGTTCATCACAAACCCACAAGGAAGTTCTTGAGAATCCTGACCTCATCAGCCGTACCGTGCTTGACAAGGGACTGGATGCAGGCACCGCCTTTGAAATCCTCTCCATCGACATTGCGGATGTGGATGTGGGACGCAATATCGGCGCGCAGCTGCAAATGGATCAGGCGGAGGCCGATCGCCGGATCGCTCAGGCGCGCGCCGAAGAGCGCCGCGCGATGGCTGTTGCACGCGAGCAGGAGATGAAGGCGGAGGTTCAGGAGATGCGCGCTAAGGTGGTCGCTGCTGAAGCTGAGGTCCCCCTTGCGATGGCTGATGCCCTGCGCACAGGCAAGCTTGGTGTCATGGATTACTATCAGATGCAGAATATTATGGCTGATACCCAGATGCGTGATGGCATCTCCAAGGCTGCTGATCCGGGCGCCAATCAGGCTCAGGATCCGCGCTAATCAATAAAACATACAAGAGATTTACAGAAAGGGGGAGTGCCATGCAATTTGATTCGAGTCCGCTGATAACTGTCTTGCTGTTTGGCATTGTACTGTGGGTACGCAGCAGGTTTATCAAGGCCAAGAAGACGGCCCGACAAGGCAGGCAAAACCAGGCGCCCACGCTGAAGCCGGCGACTCCTGCACCTGCCTTTCCTGAAGCTGCTCCCTTGAGCCATAGCCAGCCAGAACAGTATCAAACCTTTGATTTGAACCCCTTACCGACGCCCGAAACAGAACCTGTGTCCTTTCCTGCTTTTGAAAGCGTTGAGCCAGCCCCTCAAAGGGAGCAGAAAAAGCCTGAGCAAAAAATGCAAACCACTGTTTTACGACCTAATTTTACAATGCCGAAGTTAGATTCAAACACATTGGTTCAGGCTGTGATTGCCAATGAGATTCTTGCCCGTCCGGTTGCCATTCGCCAAAGGCTTCAGGGTTCTTGCACAAAGAAGAGATTAGCCAGTCCATTTGTCTCTAACAAATTGTGATAGCGTTGCGACACATTATGTAGTTACGGCCAGGCTAAAAGCCTGGCTGTAGTATTCAATTCGGGATGAGAGAGACAACGCCCAAATGACATAGACATGAAACCGTGAAACTCGGGGATGCGGAAACTCGGGATCGTAGATCGTGAAAGCGCTACGTGAAAAAAACCTTAAGGTCTTTCGCTATTGACAAGCACGGCCTGCTTTGATATGATTCCGCTTGCGTGAAAACGTATCTGGGTGTAGCGCAGCTTGGTAGCGTGCTTGAATGGGGTTCAAGAGGCCGGAGGTTCAAATCCTCTCACCCAGACCAAACCCAATCTCCTTGTAAATCAAGGGGATTTTCGATTGCAGCCTAAGCGGCAGGTCACAAAATACCTCCAATCCAAGCAAACAGTCCGGTTGTTATTGCTGCGACTATAGCCGCCTAAAATACAGCGTAAATCCGGCACGTCTTGTAGGTATTATCCGAATGCCTGCGTAGCATCACCGGCAGCCGGATAAAGTAGACCACGATGCCGGCGATCAGGCCGATGGCGCCGGCGATGGTGTTGGTGGTGGTCATTTAACTGTTTTAGCAAGCAGAATATCGAACCAAAGTTGATTGTTAAAAACCAAATAACACGCCTGTCTATCATGAGGATTGATCCCAACATAGAAATACGCGCTCGCTCCATCAAGCAGTTCAACACTCTCTAATGATGTTAATATCGGGATTTCAATAAATTTAGGGTCAAAGACCTTAAAAGAATCAGTCGATACCATTATTGATGTTCCGCCATCAATATTTTCGGCTGTGAGCAGGACTTTGAAGCAATCAAGGAAAGGACCTTTTTGTTCTTCAAATGTTAAATCAAGAATCTTGTAAAACGCATCATTGAGCGATAGCCTTCCTTCAACGGTAACAGTGATATCCGCTGTTACATTATTCAATGTTATTGCATCAAAGCCGGTAAAATCTTTGACAGTTTCACCTTTTGGTTCTTTAGTTATATAAATCGGGTTCTTTCTTGTACCGATTGGTTCCGAAGCTATTACAACAATCGGCATAAAAATTGCAACAGCAAGGAGTATTGCAATTATCCTTTTCATTTTACCCTCCTACATTTTTTACAGTCTGATTTTTGCCCTAATATTCTTCATTCACCAAATCATCATCTGTGGAGTCATCATTATCGCTGAGCATATCATCAAGCGTTTCGTCAGGCGGCATATCAATTGACAAGCTTTGATGAAATTGCTCTGCAAGCATGGTGCGCTCAAAGGCGGCGCTTGGATCAATTTGATTTACCAAATCTTCTAAAACATCAACAGAGACGCTAAAAAATTCTTTACGCAAATTGACCTTGTTCACGCGTTGTTGGGCAAGCTCCTTGTGTAACCTGTATTCTAAAGCCACTGCATCATCTGAAAATATCATGCTATGCACATCAAACGGAAACGGCACACTTGCATCACCCAACTCGCGTACCCTGTCCATTGGTTCTAACCGGCGAGTCATCCCGATTTTAAACATGGAGTCTCCAAACGATCCAAGGTTGCTTATGATATAGACAGTGCCAGCTTTACCGCTTTGCAGCGTGACAATCTCCTCTTTCTTTTCTTCAACCTGTGAAAGAAGGGCCTCCACCTCGGATAAGCGTTGCTTTAGCATTGCAATTTCTTTTTCTTCATCGGTTTGCGTCATCTGATCTTGCAAGCGAGAAATCTCGTTGTGATATTTCTTTTCTTCATTCTCGATTTGTCGGCGCTGGTGTTCAAGCATTTTACGCTCTTCGGCTTCCTGCCGCATTTGCTCACGGATAGCGCGTTGTTCTTCTTTGGCGCGCTCCCGCTTAATATAGTATTCATATTCGATCTTGATAGATTCTATGTACAGATGCTCCACCTGCCCGATAAAGCGAGAAAGAGTGGCCAGGATAGTCTGATTTCCGTCAATGGCGATCTCAAAGCATTTTGTTGTTAGTGTTCTAAGCTTTGTTATGCCAGCGTCAAGGTTGCCATAGGTCAAGCCGTGATATATGTTTTGGATTCCCTCTTGCAGCGCCAAAACCACAAGACGGTATATGGTGGCGTTAGTTTTGGTAGTATATTTATCTTGATAAGTTTGGCAAAGATCTTGAATGTTTCTGGCGTTTTGGCGAAACTGCGCACGCAGGTCTTTTATTGACAAAGCCTTAAGATCGACAGGTTCAACGGACGAAAATTCATCAGCAAGCGCACCAATATCCCGTACAAAAGCTTCCTGCCCCGGCAAGGTGCCTTCTGCATAACGAGATATAGACGAAATGGCGCTGTCTAAAAGGGCTTTGCTGCGGACATATTTGTTTTTCAGGGTGGTTAAGCGCTTTTCTGCGGCTTGCGCCTTCTCGTCCGCTGCCGTTGCCTCAGCGGATCGCTGAACAGTCAGCTCCATCATTTCTTTCTGTCTATATGCAGCGTCTTTGATGCTTTCCTCTATTTCTTTAAGCTTTTGCTCTGCGACCTCGCGTTCGTGCGCGATTGTGCGGCGAGCTTCTTGGAGTGCGCCCTTGGCCTCTTTTGCTTCCTTATCCCGGATATAGCTAAGGAGAATATATTGTTTTTTCCAATTCGCTTTTCTAATTACAACTAAAAGGATAACAACAACAAGAAAGATTAATACGCCGAGGATATAGGGATCGTCGGGTAACGCGCGGAAGCGGTTTATAATTTCTGGCATGGTATCCTCCTATGATTATTGACCGGAAGCCCTGGCTCCTACGGTTTTGATCCTCTCACCCAGACCAAAATCCCTTGAGGAATCAGGGGGTTTTTAGCCCGTGCGGACCATCAAGCTTGGATTTGCACACAATTATTAGAACTTTCCTCCGCGACCGCCATAGGAGGTTCCGCCACGGCTGCCGGAAGATGAACTGCCTCTACCGCCTCCACTGCTGCTGGATTCGATTTTAGTGCGTGTTACCGTCTGATACAGGTAAATATCCTGAGAAGCAGTCAGCTTGAGTGAATTAGGGGTGACATACTGATGTGCATCATGCCGGTATTTTGCAATTTTGAGCTTGCTTTTCAGATATAGCGCATAAAGCAAACCCATCGCCAAACCAGCAATCACAACAACAGGAAGCAACTCTACCGCACGCTCAAGGGGCGTTGGGGGAATCAGCAGCCGCCTGACATAGCGAATATAAGAGTGAAACGCGCTGTAATACTCGCCATTCGAGAGCTTTTTCTGCACGACTTTTGCCAGGTCATGGCTTTCGCGGCGCGTCAGCAGGCTGATGCCCTTGCCGCGCGCAGCCTCTTGGTAGTCCCTGGTATCAAACATGACGGCCAGGAGGGCTCCGTCGGGAGTGCTTGCGGGATCACGGAAGGCGTGGTAGTAATCCATCGAATAATCAAAAGGGGTCTTGCCCTGGGAGTATTTGGTGGTGTGTATCACCACATCAAACCCGGTCAGGGCATACAATTCTGCGGCTTGCTGCTGCAGCCTGGCCTCCTCCGACTCGCTCAGCACACCAGCCAAATCGGATATATGCTGCATTTCCTGAGCAGATGTGCTTATGAGCAGGCAGCATAAAAGGAGGATGATTGCAAAAACTCGTTTCATTTCAACACCCCCAAGGCGCTTAGCGCATAGATGAGGGAAAAGCCGGCTACCGTTACGCCCCAGGCCATGCTGGCCATGCGGCCAAAGAACTTTGCCTTGGACCAGGGGATATCGCAGGTCAGCGCCCCGGTTTGCCCATTAATGGCAAAGGTATATGTTTTGCCGCCTTTTTTGGTGGTAATCAGCCAAACAGGATACAGCACAGGCCTGGAGGTACCGTTGATGATTTTAATGCTGCTGCTTTCTGGAACCACGCTGGCGTAGCCGCTGACGGTGCTCCGGAAGACCTGGTCGGTTGTGAGTTTGACGCGCTCATTGGCCCGGTTCTGGCATGTTTGCGTATCAACATCCGCCCGGTTGGCCTGAGCGCCCGAGAGGGTATGTGGCGCATACTCAATGGCTTCGCGCTGATTGAAAGGCTCGATTGATTCTGTGATTTTATTGTCAAGCCGGATGCTGGCGTCTACCGGCAGGTCATGAAAACTCAAGGTGCCGGCGCGGTAAATGAGGTAATGTCTCGTTGTGCGCACCATGTATTGGCCGGAACGGCGAGAGGAGACTGTGGTGCCTCGGTAGCTCATGCGTGCGTCTGCATCACAGTCAAATATCCAATACGGGACATATAGCTTCCGGATTTCATCAATCTGATTGGGACCTTCTAAAAACAAGTTGGGAATCAGCTTTTTGTTTTTAAAATAATCCCTGAACATTTGTTCAGCTTTGGCTTTATCAATGGTGAAGGGGATAATCTGACGCGGCCGGGTTTCATCGGTGAATTGTGCGGGAATTACGGATGGACTGCCGCAAAACGCGCAGGACGTTGCGACTGTGGTCTCTTCAGTGAACAGCTCAGCCCCGCAGGAGGAGCAGGAATATGCTTTGGTTTGCTGTAAATCGCCCGGGGTGAAGCTGTCTTCCATCATATCCCAGCGCATGTCCTCATGCCCCGCGTCTTCTTCGCGAATCTGGTTGACCGCGATAATCGACTGCGGATCAAAGGTGTTTCCGCACGAGTTACAGGTCATCTCCTGCTGATGACCGTCGAACTCCAGCGGTGAGGCGCAGGAGGGGCATTTATACGTCAGGGTACTCATGTGCCATCACATCCTTTCCGAATTTTTAGGTTACAGTCATTTGACAACAAGTAAGGTAACTAATACCAAAGCAAGGACATCATAATAGATTCACCAGTATAATGTAAAGCGAAACGAAGTGTCTTCTGGAATGGAACATCGATGCATGATTTTTCTCATTGGTGCCGTTTGATTTATTGAGACGCCGGCAACGACGCTTTCAAAAGTCGGTCAAAAGTCAGGGCTGAATAAATGTCTTGCGAATGATGGGATGGATGTGGTATACTGCTAATAGTCAAAGAAGGTCAGAATCTTTGGCGTGACAGGAGGCAAATATGCGTTTAAGTGACATGATTGAAGAGTTCATCAAGGAACTCTGGGGTGCGGAGGAGAACGAGGTTCAGCTCAAACGAAACGAGCTGGCAGAGTATTTCCGTTGCGCGCCAAGCCAGATTAACTATGTCCTGTCAACGCGCTTCACTCCCGATCATGGCTATGCGATAGAAAGCTACAGGGGCGGTGGCGGTTTTATCCGCATCATCCGTCTCAACCACGACGAAAGCACGCACCTCAACTACCTGATCCAGGAGCGCATCGGCGATGCCATCAGTGCGCAGGAAGCAAGAATATTGTGTCTACAGCTTGCGGAGCGGGGTACAATAACAAAGGATACAGCTGACATCATGTGCGCTGCCTTGAGCCAGCAATCCCTGTGTGTACCAATTCCCGAGGCGCTCAAAGACAATATCCGTGCTAAGATCCTGAGCAACATGCTACTGCAAATCGCGCAGCAAAGCGATGAGGAGGCACTATGATTTGTGAAGTATGCCGTGAGAAAAACGCAGAAATTGTGTTTAAGACTGTCACAGGAAATCAGGTGGCAACCAAGGCGATGTGCATGTCATGTGCGCACAACATGCAACAGGACATGATTAAAATGTTTATTGCTCTGGGCTTCCGCAAGGATCAGATTGACCAGGCTGAGGTTGAGCCGCAGGATAAGATCCCTGCTGTATTGTGTGTTAATTGTGGCAGGCCCTATGATCAGCTGAGTGAACAGACCATGGCAGGTTGCGCCGTTTGCTATGAAGCCATGCGTGAAGACCTCAAAGCCCGTATGGCTGTTGTTGAACCGGCCGGCATGCCGGAGGCAGGACAGGACATAACAGGAAAACAGGACAACTCTGTGGAGGATGAGGTGCGTGATTTGCGCTATCGCTTGATGGAAGCGGTCACCCGGGAGGAGTTTGAAGAAGCCGCTGCCTTGCGCGACCGCATAGCGCTGATAGAGCGTGTGGAGGAACAGAGCTGATTGATGCCTGACATTGTCATAAATATTGAAGTTTCTTTGCGCAGGAACTATCAGGACCTGCGCTTTTGCCCGCAGGACAACGCAGAGGATTTGAGGGAAAGCCGGCGTCGCAGCTTGTCCGTTCTGCAGACCAACTATCCAAAAGGGCAGGTGCTAGGCAACGCCCTGGAATATGCCAGTGAGCTGTCCTATCTGCAAGGAGCTTTGCTTCCCGCAGACTATTATAAGATTAACCATGCCGCCTTGTTTTATGACCGTCATACGGATGTTATTGCTGCCATCAACATGGATGATCATTTGGTACTCAAGGCCTGTGGCGGGCTGGAGCAATTGGATCATCTGCAGCAGGTCGTCAGGGAGGCGGGGCAGGCTATGGCTCAGACTGGCCTGGTCTTTGCACAGGATGCTGATTTTGGCTATCTGTCTTACCGCCCGACAATGTCAGGCAGCGGCTTGTTTATCAATGCGATCCTGCATCTGCCGATGCTGCACTATCTAAAACAAATCCGTTCCCTGGGCGAGATGCTTAAAGCCCAGGAATACCTGTTGCGGCCGATCGCTGCCCATGACAAACGTAATCCCGCTAAAATGTATGTGCTGTCCAATGCAACCAGCCTCAACCGCGGGGATGGTGTGTTGGTTCAGAGGATACGCGAGTTTGTGGATCTGCTCTCGAAGAGGGAAGCCCTGTTGCGGGGGAAGGCGCTCACCCGGAATGGACAGTCTGCCTTCGCGGATCAGGTGTGGCGTTCCTACGGCATCCTGCGTTTTGCCAGGCGGCTCAACGATGGAGATTTTCTCAACCACTGGAGCAACCTGCGCCTGGGCAGCATGGCGGGGATATTGCCGCTGAGCATTGAAACTGTGGATTCTTTGCTCGTCTACACCGGCAACCAGGTTTTTCTTAAGGAAGGTGCTGATACTAAAAACATTGTTGGCCTGCGCGCGCAAAATGTCCGACAGGCCTTGTCAGGAGGATAGCATGCCCATTTTTGGCAAGTTTGACCCGAGAGCAAAACAAGTGTTGGACACTGCCCAACAAACTGCAATCAACCTTCGCCGCCGCTTCTGGGGGACAGAGCATCTGTTGATCGGCTTGCTGGCCTGCGCGGCGGAAGATCTGCCCGGTCTGCCCGACAACATCACGTTGGAGAGCGTTCAGGAAGCAGTCAAGCAGCTTACATCGCCCAGCCAGCTGCCGCCCAAGGTGCTGGAATTGACCCCGCGCATGAAGAATGTCCTGGACGAATCCCTGAGCTTAGTGCAAAAGCATCAACTGAGACAGGTGACGCCAACTGTGCTTTGGATTGCTCTCTTGCAGGAGCAGGATGCGGTTGCGGTGCGTATTCTGACGGTGTTCGGTGCGGATGTCCAGGCGCTTCGACGCGAGGCTTTTGAAAACTTGCGTGCGAATCAGGACGATGGCGCGGAGCAGGTTAAAAGCACGCTGGAAAAGAACAGCCGTGATTTGACGGATCTGGCCCGCAAAGGAAAACTGGATCCGGTCATCGGCCGCGAAAAGGAAATTGAACGCATGGCTCAGATTCTCTCGCGGCGCACCAAGAACAATCCGGTGCTTATTGGAGCGCCTGGCGTGGGCAAAAGCGCGGTTGCCGAGGGGCTGGCTCAGCGCATCATTGAAAACAACGTGCCCGATACCCTGCTGGGCAAGCGCCTGCTGTCTTTGGACATTGGCAGTTTGATCGCCGGCACCAAGTACCGGGGCGAGTTTGAGGAGCGCATGAAGGATGTGGTCCGGGAGATTCAAAACGCACCGGACATCATCCTGTTTATTGATGAGCTACAAAACATCATGGGCGCGGGCAAAGCCGAGGGGTCCATTGATGCGGCCGGCATTCTCAAGCCGGCTTTGGCCCGGGGTGAGGTGCAATGCATCGGCGCCACCACCCTGGATGATTATCGCAAGCATATTGAAAAGGACGCTGCTCTGTCGCGGCGGTTTCAGCCGGTCATGGTGGATGAGCCTGACAATGAAAAGACTCTGGAGATTCTCAAAGGCCTGCGGCCATACTACGAAGAGCATCATCATGTGCACATCACCGATGAGGCGCTGTCATCCGCAGTGGAATTGTCAGCCCGCTATATTGCAGATCGCTTTTTGCCTGACAAAGCAGTGGATGTCATGGATGAAGCGGCATCCCGCGTGCGTCTGAGGGCTTTCGCAGCGCCCGTGGGTATTAAGGAGTTGGAACGCAAGCTGGACGAAGTGGTCGATGGTAAGCGCAAGGCTATTTCCAACCAGGATTACGAAAAAGCTGCCAGTATGCGCGATGAAGAGCGCAGCTTACGCGAGCAGGTCTCCCGGGCCAAGGATGAATGGAACCTTGCGCGAGACCAAATGAAACCCAATGTGACTGAGGATGACATCGCCGCTGTAGTGGCCGGCTGGACCGGTATCCCGGTACAACGCATGACGACGATTGAAAGCAAGCGCCTGATGCAGCTGGAGAAAACCCTTCATAAACGTGTGATCGGGCAGGACGAAGCTGTCACTGCAATTAGCCGGGCAATCCGCCGTGCGCGCGCCGGCTTACAGGATCCAAAGCGACCCATAGGCTCCTTCATTTTTCTCGGACCGACGGGTGTTGGGAAAACCGAGCTGTGCCGTGCGCTGGGCGAAGCCATGTTCGGCGATGAGGATGCCCTCATCCGCCTGGACATGAGCGAATATATGGAAAAGCACACTGCCTCCCGCATGGTGGGATCGCCTCCTGGCTATGTAGGATATGAGGAGGGCGGACAACTGACAGAACAGGTGCGGCGAAAGCCATATTCCGTGGTGCTTTTTGACGAGATTGAAAAAGCCCACCCGGATGTGTTCAACATGCTGCTGCAAATCCTGGAAGACGGCAGGCTGACAGACAACATGGGCCGTGTGACCAGCTTTAAGAACACCATCATCGTGATGACTTCAAATGCCGGGGCTGCACAGCTGGCTTCCGGACGCTCCCTGGGATTCGGCGGGTCAACTGGTCCGGGCGGCATGGATCATGAGGAAATGAAGACACGCGTGTTGGATGAGATCAAGCGAATTTTCCGCCCTGAGTTCATAAACCGCGTGGATGAAATCATCGTTTTCCATGCTTTGTCGGATGCCGAGATTGTTCAGATTGCCCGGCTGATGCTGGAGGCGATTATCACCCGCATGCAGGAACGCGGAATCAACCTGAGCTTTGAGGATGACGCGGTTGCCCTGCTGGCCAAGCACGGCTTTGACCCGCAATACGGCGCGCGGCCTTTGCGCCGGGCCATTCAGCGCATGGTTGAGGACGCATTGAGCGAACAGATTGTCTCAGGTGCCCTGATGGAAGGAGACAAAGTGCGTATGTTTGCCCGGGATGGGAAGTTGGATTTTATTGTTGATAAAGCTGAAGGACAAGATAAGGAAACAGTTACGGCCGAACCTCTTGCTACCTGAGCCAAGCATTATAAACCCTGCTTTACAGGCGCCGGTTTGCCCAGCGCCTGTAAAGCCTGTAAAGCACAAGCGGACATTTCTTGACCCGCCCTGTGAAACGTCCTATAATGGCGCAGACAAAGGGGGATTGATGCGCATGCCGGACCGGAAAAAAACTTATTACATTACCACACCCATTTATTATCCCAGCGGGAACATGACCATTGGCCATACCTATACGACCGTGGCTGCCGATACCATGACCCGCTTTAAGCGGCTGACCGGGTACAACACATTCTTTCTGACAGGAACGGATGAGCACGGTCAAAAAATCGAACGCCGTGCGCAGGAAGCCGGCAAGCACCCGCAGCAGTTTGTTGATGACATCGTCGCGCAAACCAAGGAGCTGTGGGCGCTGCTCAACATTGAGTACGATGATTTTATCCGTACGACAGACCCTCGCCATATGAAAGCCGTACAGAAAATTTTCAGACAGCTGTATGAGCAGGGAGATATTTACAAGGGCACCTATGAGGGACAGTATTGTGTGTTGTGTGAAGCCTTCTGGACAGCCAGCCAATTAAAGGAAGGAAGCTTGTGTCCTGATTGTGGCCGTCCAACTGAAATGGTGCGCGAGGAAAGCTATTTCTTCCGCATGAGCAAGTATCAGGATTGGCTTAACCGTTACATTGAGGAGCATCCGGAGTTTATCCAGCCACCTGCCCGCGCCAATGAGATGCTCAATAATTTCCTGCGTCCCGGCTTACAGGACTTGTCAGTCAGCCGGACAACTTTCAAATGGGGTGTTCCGGTGGATTTTGACCCGGAGCATGTGATCTATGTCTGGATTGATGCCTTGAGCAACTATATCACCGCGCTGGGCTACGGCTCACAGGATGATAGTTTGTACCAGGCCTTCTGGCCTGCCGATGTACACCTTGTGGGTAAAGAAATTGTCCGTTTCCATACAATCTACTGGCCCATTATGCTCCATGCTCTTGGGCTGCCGCTGCCCCGGCAGGTGTTTGGGCATGGCTGGTTGCTGTTTAACAATGACAAAATGTCAAAATCTAAAGGCAATGTTGTCTATCCCGGGCCGGTGGTGGCACGCTGCGGCGCTGATGCACTGCGTTATTACCTGATGCGGGAAATGCAGTTTGGCTCAGACGGCAACTATACCAATGAAGCCATGCTCAATCGCGTCAACTCCGACCTTGCCAACGACCTGGGCAACCTGCTCAGCCGCACTGTGGCGATGATTGAAAAATACTTCGATGGATATATTCAGCAGCCAGCGGATTACTATGAGGCGGATGAACATCTCATCAGATTGGTGGAGGCGCTGCCCAGGCAGGTAGAGCGCGAAATGAACGAGCTGCAATTTTCTCAGGCTTTGGCAGATATCTGGAAGGTCATCGGCGAGTGCAACCGCTACATTGATCTGACTCAGCCATGGCTGTTGGGGCGCGATGAGGACAGCAAGGGCCGCCTGGGCACTGTGCTGTATGTGCTGGCAGAAAGCCTGCGCTTTATTAGTGTGCTTATCAGCTCTGTCATGCCGGAAACGCCCCTGAAAATGTGTGCGCAACTGGGCATCGTGCATGAGCGCCTGACCACTTGGGCCTCTCTTAAGCAATTTGGCGCCACCCCGGCAGGTCAGCAGGTAAAAAAGGGAGAGGCGATATTCCCGCGCATTGATATCAAGGTAGAATTACCCTTGCTGGAGGAAGAGAACGAGCGTTTCATCAAAGCGGGTCAACAGACAGCTCAGGTGCAGCCGGAACAGTCTTCTATACATAAGGAAGAAACGCTCATTACAATTGAAGACTTTCAGAAGCTGCGGCTGAAAACCGCTACGGTTTTAGCATGCGAGAAGGTCAAGAAAAGCGACAGGCTGCTCCAGTTCCGCCTGAAGGTTGGGGAAGAAGAGCGCACTGTATTATCGGGCATCGCGGAACATTATCGTCCGGAAGATCTGATAGGTAAACAGGTCGTGCTGTTGAGCAACTTGGCTCCGCGCAAGATCCGTGGCATTGAGTCCCACGGAATGCTGCTGGTTGCTGCACAGAAAGATGACAGCGTGCTTAAACTGTTGACTGTGGACGCGGGCATCCCTGATGGAGCGGATATTTCCTGATATGCAAACGTGCCTGTTTGACTCGCACTGCCACCTGGATGATGCCCGGTTTGATGAGGACCGTGAGCAGCTCATTGCTTCTTTGCCAGGTCATGGCATTGGCGCCTGTCTAACATGCGGAAGCGATCTGCCCAGCTCGCGGGCTGCGCTGGAATTAGCCAAGCAATATGATTTTATCTACGCTGCTGCCGGCATCCATCCGCATCAGGCAGGCAAGGCCGCACGTGAGGACCTGGCCGGCGTGCGCGCGCTGCTGACGCATCCCAGGGTGGTTGCCTTGGGTGAGATCGGTCTGGATTTTTATTATGATTTCTCACCGCGTGAAACACAGGAAGCCTTGCTGATTGAGCAGCTGGACCTTGCTTTTGAAATGAAAAAACCGGTCATTCTGCATGTGCGCGAATCCCACGGTGCCATGCTGGATATCCTGCGCGCGCGGAAAAGCCGGCTGCCCGGCGGCGTGCTGCACTGCTTCTCAGGCAGTGCGCAAAGCGTGCCGGTCTACGAAAAACTTGGTTTTCACATTTCCTTCGCTGGCTCAGTTACCTTTAAAAACGCTAGCAAGCTGCGCGAGGCTGCCCGGGCGGTCAGCCCGGATCGCTTGCTGATTGAGACTGACAGCCCCTATCTGTCCCCGGAACCTTTCCGTGGCAGGCGCAACCACCCCGGACAGGTGGCTGAGGTGTGCCGTGTCCTGGCTGATGCCCACAGGATGTCCTTTGAAGAGATGGCTGAACTCACCTCTCGAAATGCCGCCAAGCTATTTGGAACGCTTCAATTGAGCGAGACCGTATAGCCATTTAAGTGTTTGGGTAACATGTGACGTTCTTATTAACTTTATTAAAAGTTCAAGAACATTCTGCTTCAATTTATGGTATACTTAAAAAACCATCTTTCGGGGGAGGTTATTTCACTTGCGCCGTTTGATTCTGGCTTCATCCTCGCCCAGAAGACAGGAGCTGCTAAGCATGATGGGGCTGGACTTTGAAGTTTTCAGCCCGCAAGTGGATGAGTGCTTGGATGGTTCTCCCCGGGAAGTGGTAATGGCGTTGGCTCTGCGCAAGGCATCTGCAGCTGCGCTGGATTTTCCTGAAGATTTTGTGCTGGCGGCTGATACCCTGGTTACCATTGCTGGTCAGGTGCTCGGCAAGCCCGGTGATCAGGCAGATGCCCTGCGCATGCTCAAACTGTTGAATGGTGCCTGGCATGAGGTGCACACAGGGGTCTGTTTGATGGTGGACGGCAAGGTTCAACAGGGGCATGCGGTTACGCAGGTGCTGTTCACCCGGATGAGTGAGGAGGAAATGATTGGCTATTGCCGCTCCGGTGAACCGCTTGGGAAAGCAGGCGCTTACGCCATCCAAGGCTTGGGTGGCATGTTCATTGAGCAAATCCGTGGCAGTTATACCAACGTTATCGGGTTACCCACAGCTTTGGTGCGCAGGATGCTCAAAAATGAGAATTATCTGTAGGACAGGATAGGTTTAAATGGCTATTATTGCGCCTGATATCGGCATTGACTTGGGGACATCAAACACACTGGTGTATGTTCGCAAGCGTGGTATTCAGATTAATGAACCTACGCTGTTGGTTGTATCAGGCAGCGAAAGGCGTACCATCAAGGCCATTGGGCAGGATGCCCTGGCGCTGGTGGGCAGAACCAGTGCCGGAGATGTGGCAGTGCGCCCATTGCAGGATGGCACTGTCAAGGATTTTGATTTGACCGAAGCAATTTTGCGTTATTTTATTCGCAAAGCCATCGGGGTATCCCACCTGGTCAAGCCGCGTGTATACATCACCGTACCCAGCCGAATTTCGCCGGTTGAAAAACGCGTCATCCGGGAGGCAGCGATCAGCGCAGGCGCGCGTAAAAACGCCATTCATTTGATCGACAAGCCCTTTGCTTCTGCCTTTGGCTCCGGCTTGCCCGTATTTGCTCCGGAAGGCAGTATGGTTGTGGATATCGGCGGGGGCACAACTGAGGTGGCAGTTATTGCGCTGGGCGGCATCGTACTGTCGCGTTCAATCCCTTTTGGCGGTATCCGGATGGATTCAGTGATTGTGGAGTTTATCAAGCATGATCACAACATGCTGATTGGAGACCGCATGGCAGAGGACATCAAGATCGACTGGGGTTCAGCCTTGCCGGGTATTGAGGACAGAAAGGTTGTAGTCCGTGGCCGCGATCTGATTACCGGCCTGCCACAGACCGCAGAGATTTTTTCCAGTCGTTTTTATCATGCGCTGCATGGCCCTTGTCTCAAAATCCTGGATACAATTCGTGAGATTCTGGACAAGACACCGCCTGAACTATGCAGTGACATCTTGCGAAAAGGCATCTATCTTGTGGGTGGAGGCGCGCAGCTGTATGGCTTTGACCGCTTCCTGGCCAGTGAGCTCAACTTGCCTGTGACCCTTGCGCGTGATCCCATGCTCACTGCAGTCAATGGCGTGGGCGCCATGGCGGAACGCAGTGACGTGCTGCCCAAGCTGACCAGATCAAACTTCATGCGGGATGAGAATGCCTAAGAAACGTACACAGGATAAGCCAGTTAAAAAGCGTGACCGGGGACAGCCGCGGTCTGCAGCGGAGCGGCAGCATGGCATCAGCCGCCTGCTCGGCTTTCTCGTAGCCTTTTTGCTGTTGGCAGTTATTGCTGTCATGGTGCTCTCTCAGCTGTTTGATACTCCCATTCTTCAGGCGCCCCGTCGGATGGTAGCCCGGGTGGTCGGCCCCGTGCAAAAGGCTTTCGCGTCCGGAACTGACTTTGTTGTGGACTACTTAAGACGGCTGAAGCTGCGCAGCAACTGGGAGTATGAATACAATCTGCTGCGCGACAAGGTGGATGAGCTGACTGATCAGGCCATGCTGGCCAACGCGCTGCAACATCAACTTCAGGCCTATGAGGACCTGAATGACGAGGTTAACCGCAATCCAGGCCTCAATGGCCTCAAAGCCAATATCATCGGACGCGATACCAGCAACTATTCTTTTGTGATGACTCTGGATGTGGGCGCAAACCAGGGCGTGCGGGACAATATGGCTGTTGTGATACCGGGCGCGCTTGTTGGGATCACCTTTGATACCCTGGAATCTGCGACCAAGGTGCGCGGGATTATTGATACCAACTGTTCTGTTGCTGCTGTGATTGAGTCTAACCGTGACCCGGGCACGGTTTCAGGCACCATGGCGATTGACGGCAAGAAAAACTGTCGCATGTATTACCTGTCCTATACCACCTTGCCCCGTCCCGGCGACATGGTGGTTACCTCAGGCATGAACACCGGCCTTCCCAAAGGAATTCCTATTGGCCGCGTACGTGAGAGCACCCGCGGCATGGAAGATTCCAAGCAGTATATCGTGCTGGAGCCTCTTGCCGATTTTGACCATATAGAGTACGTGATTGTTTATCGTTACCAGCATACCTTCACCCGGGCAGAACGCCAGGTGATCCCGACCCCCACTTTTGTTCCCTTGCCCTCCCTGCGCCCTGTTCCTACATTGATTGGCCAGGCTGAGCCTGAGCTGCCCCTCGATGCCAGCCCAAGCATCTCTCCCAGTCCCACACCCACACCCAGCCCAACTCCTGCGACAACTGACAACCTTGCAGCAGATGACCCGGGACTTGGAGCACCGGATGATGGTATCGTCTATAACGCGCCTTTGGTACCGGACACCACCTCCACGCTGGAACCTACGCCTGAGCCTGTTACCCCCAGTCCCACCCCAACCTTCTCACCCGAAGACATCACGGTGGAGGAGGATGAATGATGCAGTGGGTCTTGGCAAAAGGCGGCAGCATCACCCGGGCGGCGCTCAAGTTCCTGAAGGTCTTCGTGCTGATTTTGCTGTTTTTCCTTCTGCAGACGGTGGTGATGCCGCACTTGAAGGTGGCTGGAATCATGCCCAACCTGCTGATGGTCATAATCGCCATTATGACAGTCAGTTATGGCAAGCTGTATGCATTCATTACAGGCGCGCTGGTTGGCATTATCCTGGAGGCAATGTCCTACAGCATTCCCTTATTCTATTTGCTGATTTATCCGGTGCTTGCCTTGCTGTGCGCGCAGGTGTTTGCCGACATGTCCGATATCAAGCGCGAGATGCGCAGAATCCGTCAAGCTCAACGCATCAGCGAAGCAGCTTCGGAAATCAAGGCGCCTTTCATACGCAAGAAGTTTCATCTGCGCATACGCCGGGACTCCCCACATGACCTGAATGCGCACCTGAGAATTCTGCTCAATACCCTGATGCTGGTTTTGCTGTATGAAGGTGTCATGCTCATCTACATCGCCCTGTCAGGGATCAGCCTGACTTTCAACCATGTTTTACGCATTGTGTACACCGCTGCCTATACAGCAGCTTGCTGCCTTGTGATGTTTCCTGTGCGCGCCTGGCTTGGGCTGTACAAGCGTCCGCGCAGGATTCGCGCAGACAATAGCGCGCCCGAAGTAGGAACTACCAGGGAAATGATCAGACAACTGGCGATCGTCCCTGATGAGGCGCCTGAACCAAAGAAGAGTCTCTCTCCCCGTATGCGCAAGCAGGCTCGGAAAGCCGAGCAGGCTGAAGACGCGTCAGAAATACGCGTCAACGCGCAGCAGCCGGAAAGCGAGGTGTCTGCTGAATGAAGTTCTCCAACGCTCTTATAAAGCGATACTTCCTGTTCATTACAGCGACCGTTCTGATGTTTGGCGCGTTGTTTTACAAGCTGTACGATTTGCAGGTTATCAATACCGACCAGTATCAGCAAACTGCACAAAACAGCAGCTTCAAAACCATCCGACTTACCGGCAAGCGTGGCATGATCACTGATGCTGAAAGCGTTGTGCTGGCCATGAGCGAGGATGTTTACAATGTGACTTTTCTGTTGACCAACCCGCAGCTGAGAACGGAATACTATAAAGAAATCACGCCTGCCATTCTCAAAACCAAGGAGATTGTGGAGTCCTACGGGTGCACAATTAAAAATCAGTTTGTTATCCAGCGCAACCCTGAAACCACTGAATGGGAATTCAACTTTGGCGAGGGCATTTCTGAAAAGGCCTGGTCCATCCGGGAAGGGCTGTGGTATGGCAACCATTACCTGACAAAAGCGCGTTATCCTACAGCAGAGTCCTGCTATGAGTACCTGCGCAAGCTGTACTTGATTGATGAAAACCTGGATGAAGAAACTACCCGCACGGTGATGGCGGTGTATTCAGATATGCGGGACAATATCTTTAACTCCCAGCCGATTGTTATTGCCCAGAATATTCCGTTTGAGGCGGTTCAGGAGATTTCGAGCCTGAGCATGTCCCTGCCCGGGGTTGGCATTGCGGTAGGGGAGAAGCGTGTCTACCCGCGCAGCAATGTGGCTTCCCAAGTGATCGGCTATGTAGGCCCTATTGCTGAACGTGACAATTACCAGACCGAGCTTCAGCCCATGGGCTACGCGCTCAATGACATTATTGGCAAAGACGGCGTGGAAAAATCCATGGAGAACTGGCTCACGCCCAATATTGCCAGCCGCACCGGCAGCCGCGTGATGGAAACTGATAACCAGGGCCGCCTGACCCGACAACTCAGTTATACTCCGCCCACGGATGGCAACAACGTTAAATTGACCATCATCGAAAGCTACCAGCGTGAGGCTGAGCGCGCCATCGCTGCAAACGTGGAATATACCCGTAACGTTCAGGAGCTCGAGATGTTCCGTGACCGCTGGCGTGAGACCAACAAGGCCAAGCTGGAACAACGCGATTTTACCGAGTATCCCCTGCAGCTGGCTGATACAGGCACAATGATGGTGGTCGATGTCAACACCGGCAAGGTGCTGGCCATGGCGCAGCATCCTACCTATGACCTCAATGCCATGGTGGCTGGCGGCAAAGAGGTGGCCGATATCCTGATGGATGAGCGCCGTCCCCTGTGGAACTTTGCCATTCAGTCACGCGCTGAGCCTGGCTCTATCTTCAAGATGGTCACCGGTTTGGCTGCCTTGACCAATGGCCGGTTGACAGTCACCGATGAGATCAGCGATGAAGGGCCCTACATGAAATACACCAACAAGGTTGAGGATGCCCCTACATGCTGGATTGCCAAAGGCTACCGAAAGGATCATGCGAATCTGAATATTGTGGGCGGCTTGTCAAAGTCCTGCAACTATTTTTTCTATACACTGGCTGGGCGGCTGTATGGCGAGACCGGCAGCAATCTGCTGTATCAGTACGCAGCCAAGTTGGGTCTGACTACGCGCACCGGTATTCAGTTGCCTGGCGAGGCGCGTTCTGTGGTGGGAAACCAGACCTCCTTGTATGATCCAACCCTGCCTGTCAACCAACAGGAGACCTCTCTGCCATTGCTGGTCGCTGCAAAGATTAAGCGGCATCTGCAAAATATTGGCGCCAGCTATGGTATCAGCTATGATGACAAACGCCTGGATGCCTGCATCAAACGTCTGATGGACATGGCGCTGGTTACCGGTCAGGAGGACTGGCCCGATGCGATGCGCCCCATTTTGATGGCAGAGCTCAACATGACCCGCGATATGGTCTGGCTGCAGGCTGTTATCGGAGAAATCTGGTACTCGCTTAACGATATCAAGTGGGGCGGCAGCATGGAAGTGCAAATGGCTATCGGTCAGTCCATCACTGTGCTGACGCCGGCGGCGGTATCCCGCTATATTGCAGCTATTGGCAATGGCGGCACAGTATATAACCTGTCCATCATCGATTCCATCATTTCTCCGGAGGGTGAGATTCTCAACCAGTACCAGCCAAGCATTTTCGGTACCCTGGAAGGTTCCGAGCCTTACATGCCCTATATCAAGCAAGGCATGAAAGGCGTGGTGGATGAGGCTGGTACGGCCAAGCGCTATTTTGACGGATGGGCTTACCAGGATGAACTATGGGCCAAGACCGGGACCTCGCAGGTGATGATTGGCGGCATCAAGCTTGATTTGGAGAACAATGGCTGGTTTGTAGCCTTGGCACCTTTCACCACGCCAGCGGAAATTGCAGTAGTTGTGCTGATACCAAATGGCAAGGCTGGCGCAGAAGCTACGCGGGCAGCGCGGGACTTCATTGGATGGTGGTTTGAAGACAAGAACAAGTATACTGGCGATGTTCCTGTGGTTCCGGGCAACCAGCTCATGCCATAAGGAGGCTGAAAATGGGCAAATCTTTCCTGTTTATTTCTGGCAAGGGCGGTGTGGGGAAGTCTACGCTGGCTGCCGGCCTGGCAGTAGCCGCTGCCCGAAAAGGCAAACGCGTCGCCTTGATTGACGGGGACATCGGTTTGCGCAGCCTGGATTTGTTTCTGGGTTTGCAGAACAAGGTCCTCTACGATCTGGCTGATCTGGTAGCCCGGCGCTGCACGCTGGACCAGACCATGATTTGGCATGAAAGCTACGCCAGTTTATGCCTGATAGTAGGAGGTCAGCAAGCCAAGCCCAAAGATTTCAGACGTCAGGACCTGAATAAAATACTGCGGACATTGAAGAAAAGCTTTGATTTGGTGTTTGTGGATAGCCCGGCTGGTCTGGGACGGGGAATACGGAATTTTGTCGGATTGACGGATGAGGTGCTGATCCTGGCTACCCCGGATCCGGTTTCGCTCAGAAGTGCGGAAAAACTTGCGGCCCAGCTTTATGCGGAAGAGATTCGTCCTTTCCTGTTGCTCAACCGTGTCAGCCCGGATTTGGTGTTGTCCGGGCAAATACAGCAACCCCGGATTCTCTCCTTGAATCTTGATTTGCCATTGATTGGGGTAGTGGAGGAGTCTCCTTCGGTTTATGAGGCGCTGCTTTCAGGGAAAACAGCCGCACAAACGCAGGAAACAGCGCTCAACAGCGCGATTGAGAACATTCTGGCCCGAATGGAAGGAGAAGAAAAAGAAATACATGATTATCTGCCTGTGGAACGTACCTGGTTTGAACGCTTTGTTGAATGGCTGGAGAAGTAAGACATGAGCATTTTCGAGGACAAGCGATCCAGACCGCATTTTGATTTCATCCTGCTCATCGGCATGTATTTATTGATGTTCATGGGAGTGCTGGCGATCTCGGTCGCCACCTTTGATCCTGCTGTCTCGCAGGATTTACCTTTGCTCAACCGCATCCTGGCATCCAACTCCGGCTCCTGGCAAGCCATTTTTGTAGTGGCTTCCCCAGCTGCTGTCTGGTTTATTGTTAGTATTCCTTACGAGCATTTCAAGACGTTCTCTTCTGTGTATTATTTTGGCACCATTATATTTCTGCTCATCGTGTTGATTACCTCTTCTGCCATCCGTGAGGTCAAAGCCTGGTTCCAACTTAGCCTGGGGCGGATGCTACAGCCCAGTGAATTTGTAAAAATCACCATTATCATGATGCTTGCCAAGGAGCTGGCTGCCAAGGAAAAGCCGATGAACGATTTCCGTTCGGTGATGCGCATAGGCACTTACGCCCTTGCGCCTGCAGCGCTGACCTACCTTTCCGGTGAAACAGGCAGTGTTTTGGTCATGCTGGGCCTCACCTATTTGATGCTGTTTTTTGGCGGGGTGGATTGGAAGTGGATCCTGTTTATCACAGCCATTGCTGTTTTGGGAATTGCGGGTATTTTTGCCTATGGCATCATTGGTGGCAGCGAGAACTACAAGCTGGTTCGCATCCTGGCCTTTTTGGATCCGGAATCCTATAAGCTGGACGCGGGTCTGCAATCACTGCGCTCCCAGCGGGCAATTGGCGCGGGCGGCCTGACTGGAGTGGGGCTGTTTGTACCTGGCTCAATGAGCCAGTTGAACTTTGTGCCTGAGGACTGGACGGATTTCATCTTTGCCACCATTGGTGAAGCGGTAGGTTTTGTGGGTACTGTGACTATTTTGCTATTGTTTTTGTTTATGATTTTGCGCATGCTTTATCTGTCTCGATTTACTTATGACAAGTTTGGCCGTATGATCATTATTGGTGTCATGGCCATGATTGTTGTGCATGTCTTTCAAAACATCGCCATGACAGTAGGACTGATGCCTATTACCGGAATTCCCCTGCCCTTTTTGAGCTACGGCGGCTCCAACCTTCTTACCAACGTTATTGGCGTTTCATTGGTGCTTAATGTAACCAAGAACCGTACGGCTGCAATGCCGGCTTATAATATCACTGCCGGCAGCACCACGCGCAGACGCAGGCGCAAAAAAAAGCCTGTTTATGTTAACATCGCGGACAACAAACCAAATCCCTTATCCTGGCGCGGCAGGCGCCGGCGGAATGTTGAAGTGTAGCCTGTCTCCAGTGCTGGCACAGTATCATGCACTTTCGAAGCATGTTCTATATACGACTTGTCAATCATGTAATGTGTATGTATAATGCCGGCGATTACGGATGTAATGGAGGCTTCCTATGATCTTGGTCAAATGTCCCCGCTGTGAGTTAAATTACATGAAATCAACAGAGCAGATGTGCAAGGTCTGTTACCGTGAGTTGCACGGTAAACTGCCCGTGGAAGAGGTGGAGACCTGCTCGACCTGCAATGAGTCCCAGGCTTTGCCGGGCAGGGATGTTTGCCTGTATTGCCTGCGTGAAATGAACAAGCAAAAGGGCGTTAAGGAAGAGCTTGAGGAGCCGGTGGAAATTGGACTGGATCCTGTTAGCGGAATGGAGGAAATCCTCCCTGGCATGACGGATGAAGACGATCCTGACTTCCGTGAGTTGGGTGATACTTTGTCTTTGGAGGCCATGGAGGAGCAGGAAGCCGACGAAGATGATGACGAGGAGCTGGATGACTGAGGAGCAGCCCCGCGTATTTGCGATTTCAGATTTGCATCTGCCTGGCGGTGAAGACAAATCCATGGATTTGTTTGGCCTTCACTGGCAGGATCATTTTATGAAAATATCGGCAGATTGGGCCGCGCGTGTGCGCGGGTGCGATATTGTATTGCTGCCCGGAGATATCACCTGGGCGATGCGGCTGGAAGATGCGCTGCCCGATCTGAGCGCAATTGGCAACCTGCCAGGCATTAAAATAATGATTAAGGGGAACCATGATTTTTGGTGGAGTTCTCTGGCACGGGTACGCGCAAGCCTGCCAGAAGGCTTTTATGCGATTCAAAACGACGCAGTATTGCTTGGAAACATCGTTTTTTGTGGTTCGCGCGGCTGGAATACACCTTCTGAAGACCCTGATAATCCGGAAACCCAAAAAATTTATCAGCGAGAGTTGCTGCGGCTGGAAATGTCGCTGCAGCAAGCAAGGAGGATTGGCCAGGACAAGCGTTTGATTGCACTGTGCCATTTTCCACCCTGTTCAATCAGGGGTGAGGATACCCCGGTCACAGCGCTGCTGGAGGCCTATGGCGCCGGCGATGTGGTGTATGGGCATTTGCATGGTCCGGCTTGCGCGTCCGGCTTTAACGGTATAAAGAACGGAATAAAGTATTGGTTTACATCCTGTGATTGTGTCAGGTTTCGTCTGGTTGCGCTGGACCAAACGGAGGCTTGAATCCCCAAAGAGAATTATTATATGCAAACATGAAGATTTCATTAAATAATACAAATCAACCCTTTTTGAATTGTCATAAATAACAATAGAATATTAAAATACAAACACAAGTTCGTCACGCATTATGAAAAAATAGAACACATATTCCTATAAAAATCCGGATTATTCCGCATTAATCTCTAACAAAAGCCCAAAACTTCAGCTGAAGCCCAGGGTTTTGTTTACCTGTGGGGTGTGCTGTGGTATTTTGTGTCTGCATAGGGCGATAAGTGGTGATTGGTGGTGAAGATTGTGTCGGATACGGGGCAGAACAACACCTCGGAAACAGGCCGGGAAGCTCAAAGCGCCTTGGTCAGACAATCTTCGCGTCGTCAGGGATTTATTGGTGTCTACAATCACTCTATCGACAGCAAAGGACGCGTGATCGTTCCGCTCCCTTTCAGGGGCTTGCTGGGAGAGCACATCATTGTTGGTGTCAACATGGCGCAGGATTCCATCGCGATTTATCCCTATGACGTTTGGGAAGAAAAGGTGGATATGCTCACCCGGCTCAGTCAGGAGGATGTCTCCGCTGAATATTTTCTTGCAAGGTTCGCGATGTACTCCTTTGATGGGCTTGGTTTTGATTCTCAGGGCAGGGTGCTGCTGCCCGCAGCGCTGAGAGAGCTGTTTTTGAAGGATGCCCAGGGTGTACAGGTATCCGGCACCACGGAATATGTCCGCATCGTATCTGATGCTCAAGCCATTATGGAGCGTGAACGCTTCAACAGCCAGTTCCCCGACCCGCTAAAGGCAATCAGTGATATTCAGGCCAGGGCGCGGAGCAAATCAAGGGAAAGCCAGTAAGACGAACGGCTTGCTTCCCAGAGAGGAAACATCATGCAACAAACCAAACAAGCAACCTTTAAACAATATGTTCTGGCTGGAAACAGCCTGGCTAAACGCGAACGTATTCTTGTTTCATCCCATGTAAATGTGGAGAACCCGGGTGAAGAGGATGCCCGTGATGTATTTGTTGCCGATGTGAGCAAGCGCGAACCATACCGGGTTTCTTTCAAAATGGCAGCCATAGCTGTGGTTTTATGCTTGATATTCAGCCTGGTGATGATTGCTGGCAAAGCGGCCTTGACGCAACGTCTAGAAGAAGAGTATGCTCTACTGGGCGCCCGTTATCAGGCAGCACAGCTTGAGCATCAGCGTCTGCGGGAAATTTTTGACCAAAAGAGCGACTCCTCAGAGATCTGCTATTATGCAGTTCAAGCTTTGGGGATGCATCTGGCTGGGCATGAAGAAACAATCGGCGTGCAGGCTGTGGGCATGCCAAAGAGAATCCTGACAGACGCGTTCATGGGGAGCGCCTCCAACAGCCATTAACATATGGGTGAGGAAATAGGATGAGATTATCACAGCTGGCAGTTGAAGCACTGGGATATACCTTGACGCTGACAGGCGATTGTGAAATTGGTTCCATCAGTGCTGACAGCCGGGAACAAACAGAACAAGGACTCTTTTTTTGCATTAAGGGTGCGCATTTTGATGCGCACCGTTTTGCGCCACAGGCAATAAAAAACGGCGCTGTTGCCTTGGTGGTCAGCCAGCTTCAAGAAGATTTGGATGTACCTCAGCTGCTGGTCTCCAATGACCGTGCGGCAATGGCGCTGATAGCGCGCGCTTTTTATGGTTTTGCGGATCAGCAGCTTAAACTGATCGGTATAACCGGTACCAAGGGCAAGACCACCACAAGCTATCTGGTCAAGGCGGTTCTTGAAGCTATGGGCAGCATTTGCGGCTTAATTGGCACTACCGGCAATATGATCGGCAGCCAGTGGATGAACAGCAACCTGACCACCCCTGATCCGATAGAACTGCATAAAACCCTGCGGCTGATGGCTGATGCGGGATGTGAATATGTCGTTATGGAGGTCTCTGCCCACGCGGTGTGGATGCACAGGCTGGAAGGCTTGGTGTTTGAGGCTGGCTGCTTTACCAATCTCTCTCAAGATCACTTGGACTTCTTTGGCACCATGGAGGATTATTTTCAGGCAAAACGTAAGTTTTTTATCAGCGGTGCGGTTAAGAACGCTGTGATTTCTCTGGATGATCCCTGGGTCTACCGTGTCAGTCAGGAATTGACCATCCCCCAAATTACCTATGCGATTTGTACCAATGCTGACTTGTTTGCCAGGGATATCCAGATCGAGGAAGGTGGCGTGTCCTTCATGCTCAGCTTATGGAAGGACAGATACTATCCGGTTCGCTTGCATTTGATGGGCATGTTCAACATCTACAACGCTATAGCAGCTGCAGGCATTGGGCTGGTTGTGGGAGCGGATCCGGAAACCATCTGCCGCGCCCTGGGAAGTGTGACAAATGTACCGGGCAGAGCTGAGGTGTTGGATACACACACAGAATACAAAGTGGTGCTGGATTATTCTCATTCCCCGGACGCTCTGGAGAATATCCTTACAGCTATTCATGAATTCAACAAAGGTCGGCTGATTGTTGTCTTTGGCTGCGGCGGAGACCGTGATCAAAGCAAGCGCCCGGTGATGGGAGCCATAGCCGGGCGGTTGGCTGACCTATCAATATTGACCAGTGACAATCCCAGGGCAGAGGATCCTCTCGACATTCTGGGCGCCATTGAAGAGGGGATCAAGCCCACTGGCGGGCGTTATGAAGTCATAGAAAACCGCCGCGAAGCCATCAAGCGTGCGCTGCGGGCAGCTTCACCTGGTGATATAGTGTTGCTGGCAGGCAAGGGGCATGAGACATATCAGGAAATCGCCGGTGTGAAGCGCCCCTTTGATGAGAAGGTTGTGGTTTCCCAGCTGTTGGAGGAGATGATGGCGGAGGATACGCGACATGCTTGAGTTTCTTAGCGGAGCCATCGCACTGGTCATTGTGTTGCTTCTGATGCCCGGCTTTATACGATTCGTCAAAGAGCGTGGAATGATTCAGCCTGGGTATGACCTGGGGCCGGACTCTTTTAAAAAAAAGGCCAAGCCACCCAATATGGGCGGCCTGGTCATCGCCTTTGCTGTTTTGATTTCCGCTTTGATTACAGGCGTGGTTTCTGGCACGGCGGACAAGGTGATGTTGCTGATGCTCGCAGCACTGGGCTGCCTGGCTATCGGCTTTGCGGATGACTATATCAAGGATGTGCAACAACATCATGATGGTTTAAAGCCTCGGTACAAACTGATTGGCCAGACATTGGTAGGGCTGGTGTTTTCACTGATTGCCGCCAATCTGTTGGGAACCGCTGTCCATCTGCCGTTTACCAAGACAACCCTGGAGCTTTCATATGCCTATATGCCTTTGATGACCCTTTTGTTTGTCTTTATGACCAACTCAGCTAATCTGCAGGACGGCGTGGATGGTCTGATGGGATCTGTCACCATGGTTGGCAGCGCCGCGCTGGGCGCCATTGCGGTCATCATTGCCGGGGGCAGTTTGGGCAATCCCGCCATTGCCTATACCTGCTTTGCGCTCTGCGGCGCATCGCTTGGTTTTCTGTTTTTTAATCAGCATCCTGCGAAGATTTACATGGGAGACACTGGCTCCATGTTTATTGGGGGCTTGCTGACAGGTGCCGCCATGCTGCTTCGTTTGCAGCTGTGGCTGCTGCCCCTGTGCTTTACCATGATTATATCCTCGCTGTCTGTGATCGCACAACGTTTATATTTTAAAGCGAGCGGCGGTAAACGCCTGATCAAAATGTCTCCTCTTCATCATCATTTTGAAATGAGCGGCTGGAGCGAAAACACCATCGCAAGGCGATATACCTTATTAATCCTTCTGTTGTCTGTGATTGCCGCGTTGGCGGCGATTCCCATCGCACCATAAGGGAGCAGCAGGACATGATCAATTCAACCGGGGAACGCTTCAACAACCCGCTTGCCGAAAAAATGTTTTCGGATAAGCGGGTTTTGGTGGTTGGCGCTGCGCGAAGTGGCCTGGCTGCAGCAGAACTGCTGCTGGAGTTAGGAGCCTATGTGTTGCTCAACGATCAAAAACCCCTGGAATCCTTGGGTGTTCTGCCGCGGGCCTTGCAGCATGAACGCTGCAGTTTGTTCCTGGGTGAACCGGCGGAGCAGCATTTGAAAGAAGCGGACATGCTGCTAATCAGCCCGGGAATTCCCATCACTGCGCCACTGGTACAAATGGCGCAAAAGTTGGGCATCCCGGTCTGGGGCGAACTGGCCTTTGCAGCTTTTTGTGCTGTGCAGGACATCCTTGCTGTGAGCGGCACCAATGGTAAAACAACCACCGTGTCCCTGCTTGGCGAAATGCTCAACCAATCCGGCCGCATCGTCCATGTGGCAGGAAATATCGGTTATCCTTTATCTGCCGCGGTGCTGCGTGCCAAACCGGAGGATGTGCTGGTTGCTGAGGTATCCAGTTTTCAGCTGGAAACCGCCGGTGGCTTTCATCCCCGGATGGCTGCCCTGCTTAATATTACGCCGGACCACCTGGATCGGCATCTGACGATGGCAAGATATATCGGGCTAAAAAAACGTCTGTTTGACAACATGGCAATGGGTGATGTTGCCGTGCTGAACTATGACGACGACAAGGTTCGTAGCATGGCGGACGAGATTGCGCCTGCTATTGTATGGTTTTCACGTGCAGGTGCGCAAGTTAATGGCGCGGTGTTTGACGGCGACGCCATCTGCTGGCGTGAAAACAGTAAAACCCGGTTCATGTGTGCGGCGGCTGATTTGAAGATCCCTGGTGCACATAATATAGAAAATGCTTTGGCAGCGGCGGCCATGGCCAGCCTCTACGGGGTTCCGCTTCAGGTGGTAGCTTACACATTGAAGAGCTTCCGAGGAGTGGAGCACCGCATCGAGTTTGTGGAAGAAGTCGCCGGCGTCCGCTGGCTGAATGATTCCAAAGGCACCAATCCGGACTCTACCATAAAGGCGGTTGAAGCGATGACGGCCCCCACAGTGCTTATCGCCGGGGGATACGACAAGCAAGTACCCTTTGAAGCGCTGGCAGTCTCCATCCAACAGTCCGGGCAGATTAAACGGGTTGTGCTGATGGGTCAGACTGCTTCAAAGATTGAACAAGCCCTCCGCCATGAAGGCTTTCATCAGATCACTATGACAGAAGGTCTGGAGGAGGCGGTGGATATTGCTGCGTCTTTGGCACAGCCAAATGGCAACGTGCTGTTTTCTCCGGCTTGCGCTTCATTTGATATGTTTACTGATTATGAGCAACGGGGAAGGGTGTTTAAGCACTTGGTCAGTCAACTGGTGCCACGGAGGATACGCGATGCAGATGCCCCCAAGCTCTCCTGAGGAGAAGTTATATTATAGTGACTCATTGCCGCGGCAGGATTCCGGCTGGAATCATCCTGCTGCTGACGGAGCCATGTATCCCGGAGATCAGCAGGCTTCACAGGACGGGTTATACGCACCAGACCCGGAGGATTTGCCGCCAGTTAATCGCAGCAGCCGTGCGCTTAAAGCGGGCATCATCATATTGGCTGTTGTTGCTATTGCATTGCTGGTCTATACACAATTGCTGTCCATTCGCACGGTTCGAATTATTGGATTATCCTCCTTACCTCAGGAAACAGCCATCAGTCTGGCCGGCTTAGACCGAAGTATGTTTTACTTTACGTTGAGGGAAGAGGATATCAGCCGGGCAGTCAACGCCAATCGTTATTTAGTGTATCAAAGTATGGAAAAGATTTTTCCCGGCACGCTCAACATTACTGTCATTGAGCGTAGACCCTTCGCTTTTTTTACTCACCTGGGAGTTGGTTATATTTTGGCCCAGGATGGAATCATTTTGGAACAAACACGTGAGTTGCGCGATGGAAGCGGGCTGATACTGGTCAATGGTTTGGCTGTCTGGGGACAGCAAGCCCTTGGCACACTGCCCGCCAGTACTGACCTGGTCCAGGCGGAAACCCTGGTCGATTTGTTTGAGCAACTGACTGTATGGGGGTTCGATGATCAACTCAACAATATTGACATCACGCAAAATATGAACATTTCCATGCAGACCAGAGACGGTTTTGCTATCAATCTGGGTACGGCTGAGCAGTTATATGCCAAAGTCGGCACTGTAGCTTCGGTAGTCAATGCTCTGCGCAGCCGTCAAATGTCAGGTGGTATCATTGAAGCTACTTTACCTGGGGAGGCTACCTATCGGGCACAGTAGCAATGAATCAAAATTTAATCAGCTTTACAGTTCAAGGCCGGACTTTGATAATGCTTGAAAAGACTTGCGCATTTATCACAAAAAGGTTACAATGCTATTATTAGGATCATTGTATTTGGTGATCCACGGGTGTGTTCGGATTTTTAGCTTGTAAAAAGCCCAAGAAAGGGAGAATTTGAGATGAGGAGCACTATCAGCGTCATTGATTTTGGCACCAGCAAAATCGTTGCATTGATCGCTGAGGTAAGCGCCAGACAGCGCTGTGACATCATAGGAGCTGGCACAACCATGTACGACGGGTATGCCAATTCACGGTGGAATAATGCACCTCAGGTCAATGAATCCATCAGCGCTGCTATCGCAAGTGCCGAAGAACAGGCAAGAACCTCAGTTAAGAATGTATATGTTGGCATACCCGGACAATTTTCCAAGGTCTACTCGTTTGAGGTGAAGGTGGATTTACAAGGCGCTGATCCGCGGGTAACCAGCCGCGATATTGCTGCTTTGTTTGCTCTGGCGGATGAACAGGTACAAGGCATCCCCGGTACCCCCATTCATCGCAGTCCGGCGTGGTTTGTGGTAGACGACGGCAAGAAGACCTTGGAGCCGCTCAATCAGCACGGCAATGAGCTGCGCGCCCTGATTTCTTTTGTTGTCGCTGATCGCTTTTTTATTGAAGACGTCACCCAGCGTTTGCTCGCTGTTGGCAAGACGGCAGCAGGCTTCTTTTCTACCCCGATGGGGAAAGCCATGCTGTTTATATCGGAGACCGACCGCGACAGAACTGCCCTGTTAATCGACATTGGCTATCTGAACACCGACATCATGGCGGTAGAAGGTGACGCCATTATTTTCCATAAGACCATTCCTCTGGGCGGCGGTCATATTGCTGCGGATTTAGCTTACGGCCTGGAGATACCTCTTGACAGCGCTGAGCAAATCAAACGCAGTTTTGAGTATGGTCCGGGTAGCGCAAAACACAGCTTTGATGTGGTGTTGACAAATGGCGTTACGCAAACCTTTACCCGCGACAAGGTGGCAGAGGTTCTTTTACCCCGGGCAGATGAGATCTGTGAAAGTATCATTGAGGCAATCAAGGAATCCTCCGTCCGGCTGGGCAACTGGTCGCCGGTTTACCTGACCGGGGGTGGCCTGGCGATCAACAAGGGGGGACGTGAATACCTGTCTGAAAAGATGGAACGTCCAGTCAGAGAGCTGCCGCGCAAGGCAGTCAAGCTTTCCAGCGCTATTTATTCCAGTTCCCTGGGGCTGCTTGATTTGATTATCGATACCAAGAATACTGCCAATGCGAGCCAGTCTGGGCTGCGAGGTTTTTTCCGCAGTTTGTTCAATGGCTAAAAGAAATAGCAAACATAAAGGGGGGCTATCCATGCAGATCAAGCAAGTGGAGCCTGAAACAACTACTAATTTTGCATCCATTAAAGTCGTCGGCTGTGGCGGCGGCGGAGTGAACGCAGTCAACCGCATGGTAGAAGCAAGGTTGAAAGGTGTTGAGTTCATCGCGATCAACACTGATAAACAAGCTTTGTCAACCTCAAATGCAGATAAAACAATACAAATAGGTGAAAAGCTGACAAAGGGACTGGGCGCCGGTGCAGTACCTGAGATTGGCAAGCGCGCAGCTGAGGAAAGCCGTGAGGAGATTGCTCAGCAGTTAAAGGGCGCAGATCTGGTTTTTGTTACTGCGGGAATGGGCGGTGGCACCGGTACCGGTGCGGCTCCTGTTGTTGCGGACATAGCACGCGACCTCAACTGTCTGACTATTGCCGTGGTGACCAAGCCTTTTCAGTTTGAGGGCAAGCAGCGCATGCGCAACGCTGAGAGTGGCATCAATGAGCTTAAACAGTATGTGGATACCCTTGTGGTTATTCCAAATGACCGGCTGCTGGAAGTTGTAGCTCGCGGCACTTCTATGATAGAAGCTTTCCGTGTAGCAGATGATGTTCTCCGTCAGGGCATCCAGGGCATTTCTGACCTGATCGCGGTGCCGTCGCTTATCAACCTGGACTTTGCGGATGTCAAGACCATCATGGAATCCGGTGGTATGGCCCATATTGGTATTGGTGTCGGTAAGGGCGAGAACCGTACCTCTGAGGCTGCAAAGGCTGCGATTGCCAGTCCGTTGCTCGAGACCAAGATAGATGGCGCCCGTGCCCTGCTGATCAATATTACCGGCTCAGAGGATATCGGTATTCTGGAAATTAATGAAGCAGCCCGTCTTGTCCAGGAGAGCGCGGACAGCGAAGCCAATATTATCTTTGGTGCCGGGATTGACAACACCCTCAAGGATGAGATTCATATTACGGTGATTGCGACCGGTTTTGAAAAGATTGCTTTTCCAACGCGCGAACCCAAAAAGAAACCTTTCAAGGCTTCTGTTCCCTATGGCAGCGCGACTGCAGCCATGAACCCTTATGAGAACCGTGCCTCCCTGGAAAAACAGGAGATACCTGCATTTGAAGCGCCCAACGTGCAAAACTTTTACGATAGCCAGGAGGCATCCTACTTCCCAGGGGCAAACCGTCCCGCGCCACAAATGCCGCCGGTGGCAGGTGTGCCGCAGCCCCAGACAGGCGCATCTGTCTTTCAACAGCCCTACCCTCAGGTACAGCAGGTGCCACAGTACCAATCGGCGCAGCAGCCGGCTTATTCCCCCTACCAACAGCAACAACCGCAGCAGTCAGACAAGGACGATTTGGGCGTGCCAGCTTATTTGAGACGCAGTGTAAAAAAATAACATCGTATCAAATTCACTGAATCTTGACATAAACAAAGGCATGCATACTCCGCATGCTTTTGTGATAAGGAGGGCTTCAATGGGAAGGAAGACAACGCTTTATGATTTGCACTTGGAGTTGGAAGGGAAGATAGTGCCGTTCGCAGGCTACCTGCTTCCGGTCCAGTACCCAACAGGCATTATCCAGGAGCACAAGGCTGTACGCACTGCCTGCGGCCTGTTTGATGTATCCCATATGGGCGAGATCCTGATCAAGGGTCCTGACGCGCTGGCCAATTTGCAGTATTTTTTGACCAATGACTTTTCTGTGATGGAAGTTGGCCGTGTGCGCTACAGCCCTGTCACGAATGAGCGCGGCGGCATTGTGGATGACTTGATCGTCTATAAATTCGGACAGAACGAATATTTTCTTGTGGTCAATGCGGCCAACAAAGACAAGGATTTTGCATGGTTCAACCAGCATGCCAGGGGCGATGTTCAAATTATTGATATATCGGAGCAGTTTGCCCAATTGGCGTTGCAGGGCCCCAAAGCCCGCGACATCATCGCAAAATTGACTGATGCTGACAGATTGCCTGTCAAATATTACAGTTTTGTCCGCGATTTGACAGTCGCTGGCGTTTCCTGCCTGGTCTCGCGTACCGGCTATACCGGCGAACTGGGATATGAATTGTACTGTCCGCCGGAGCAAGCAGTTGTCCTGGCGCGTGCCCTGCTGGATGCCGGGCAAGCGGAGGGTCTGATTCCCTGTGGCCTGGGAGCGCGGGACACCTTGCGCCTGGAAGCTGGCATGCCCCTTTACGGTCATGAAATGAGCGATGACATCACGCCCCTGGAAGCAGGGCTTTCCATGTTCGTTAAAATGGAAAAGGACGATTTTATTGGCAAATCAGCTTTACAAAAGGCTGGCGAAGCCCGTCGTGAGCGAATCGGCCTTGTCCTGACTGACCGGGGGATCGCCAGGGAAGGCAGTGATGTATATGCTCGGGGCAACAAGGTGGGACTTACCACCAGCGGTACCCTTTTGCCATATACGAACAAGGCCTCCGCCATGGCGCTGGTCAAAAAGGGCGCCCTTGAGCTGGATGATGAGGTAGAGCTGGATGTACGTGGCCGGCGCCTAAAGGCGCGCGTTGTCGCCTTGCCCTTTTACAAACGTTCCTGATAAAAGAACATATTTAGGAGGAAAAAATGAACATTCCCAAAAATCTCAGGTATGCCGCATCCCATGAATGGGTTCTGGAGAAGAACGGTGAGGTCATCATCGGTATCACGGATTTTGCTCAAAAGGAATTAGGCGATCTGGTTTTTATCAACCTGCCCAACGTTGATGATGAACTGGTCAAGGATGAGGCCTTTGCCGATGTGGAATCTGTAAAGGCGGTCAGTGACATCATCAGCCCGGTAAATGGTGTGATTTCCCAAGTCAATGAAGCGCTTCTGGATGCGCCTGAGCTTATTAATGAAGATGCTTACAGCGCCTGGATTGTCAAGGCAAAAAGCGTCAGCGGTCTGGATAACCTTATGAGTGCGGAGCAATATGAAGAGCTGATCAGCAAGGAGGCTTGAGATGGGAAGCTACCTGCCAAGCACCCCGAGTGAACAACAGGAGATGCTTGAAGCGATTGGTTTAGGGCATCTGCGTGATCTGTATACCCCTGATGTGCCCGCCAGTGTTCTTCTGGAAGATTCTGTGAATATTCCATCGGGTCTGCCGGAGATGTCCGTACGCGCCAGGATGGAAAAAATGGCGTCTAAAAACACTGTGTTCGGCACAGTGCTTCGTGGCGCCGGGTCGTATAATCATCATATCCCTGCGATTGTGAACACTGTGACATCCAGGGAGGAGTTTCTTACCACCTACACTCCCTACCAGCCAGAAATCAGCCAGGGTGTTTTGCAATCCATATTTGAGTATCAGACTATGATGGCGGAACTGACTGGGCTGGATGTCAGCAACGCGTCTGTGTATGATGGCGCTTCCGCAGCCGCAGAGGCAGTCATGATGACCCAGACCCGCTCCCGGTCCAGGGTGTATGTCGCTTCAACTGCGCATCCCGATGTCATCCGGACCATTAAGACCTATTGCTGGGGCAGGGGAGTACCCTTTTGTGAGATTCACCAAAATGACGGCCTGTTGGATTTGGATGCTCTCAGAGACCTGCCAAAGGATACCGCCTGCGTGTACGTACAGCAGCCCAATTTCTACGGATTGTTTGAACAGGCCGAGGGCATTGCGGAGCTGACCCATGAGGCGGGCGCCAAGGCTGTGATGGGGTTTTATCCGATTTCACTGGGAATTTGCAAGTCGCCCGGTGAAATGGGCTTCGACATTGCGGTAGGCGAGGGCCAGCCCCTGGGCCTGCCGATGAGCTGGGGCGGCCCCTACCTGGGCATCATGACCGCCAGGAAGGAACTGATGCGCATGCTGCCCGGCAGGATTGTCGGAGAAACCAAGGACAGCAAGGGGCGCCGCGCTTATGTGTTAACCCTGCAGGCAAGGGAACAGCATATCCGCCGCGAAAAGGCTTCCAGCAACATTTGCACCAACCAGGCATTGTGCGCGATGACAGCCGCTGTCTATCTGGCTGCCATGGGGCCTGATGGCCTTGCTGAAGTTGCCCAACTGTGTTATGAAGGCGCGCATTATTTCTCGGAGGAACTTGGCAAGCTTAAAGGCTTCGGGCGCGTTCACAAAGCAGAGTTCTTTAATGAATTTATGACGTATTGCCCGATGGATGTTCGCCTGTTTGAGCTGGAAATGGCCAGACGCGGCATTCTGTGCGGCCTGGCGGTTGATGACAAGCTGTTGTGGTGCGTCACGGAAAAGGTGGACAAACAGGAAATTGATGATGTCATTGCAATCATAAAGGAGGTGTGCGGGCAATGAAACTGATTTTTGAGCGCAGCGTTTCCGGACGCCGTACCTTCCAGATGCCAATGAGCAGCTTTCCCAGAAAGGAACTGCCCAAGGAACTGGCGCGCCAGACGCCCCCACGCTTGCCTGAAATGAGCGAGGTGGCGATCAGCCGCCACTATACCCAGCTTGCAAAGCAGGCTTTCGGGGTCAACAATGGGTTCTATCCCCTGGGTTCCTGTACCATGAAGTACAACCCCCGCATCAACGAGGCAGTGGCGGCCCTGACCGGCTTTACCAAGATCCATCCCCTGCAGCCCCAAGAAACGGTCAGAGGCTGCCATGAGGTGCTTGATACAGCGCGTGAGCTGCTTTGTGAAATCACCGGTATGGATGACATGACCTTTCAACCGGCTGCAGGCGCGCACGGCGAGTTTGCAGGTCTTCTGCTGATAAAAAAATATCATGAAAGCCGCGGCGACACCAAACGCACCCGGGTGCTGGTGCCGGATTCTGCACACGGCACCAACCCGGCCAGTGCCTCCATGGTTGGCTATACGGTTACCCACATTCCTTCAGACAGCGAAGGCTGTGTGGATCTGGAAGCTCTCAGGAGCGCGCTTGACGATACGGTTGCTGGCTTGATGCTGACCAATCCCAACACTGTGGGCATCTTTGACCGCAATATCCTGGAGATCACTCGCCTGGTCCATGACGCGGGCGGCCTGAACTACTATGATGGCGCCAATCTGAACGCTATCATGGGATGGGTTCGTCCCGGCGATATGGGTTTTGATGTCATTCACCTCAACCTGCATAAAACTTTCTCCACACCGCATGGCGGTGGCGGCCCGGGTTCAGGGCCTGTTGGCTGCAAGAATATACTGAAAGAGTTTTTGCCAGCAAGCTACATGGGGGAGAGGATCAAGAAGGGCGAGAAGCCAAGAAGCTTTGGCCAGGTGCGCAGCTTTTACGGCAATTTCCTGGTGGTGGTTCGCGCCTTGACCTACATTCTGACCCTGGGCAAAGAGGGTCTGCCGCAGGCCAGCGGCATGGCTGTGCTCAATGCAAACTATATGATGAGTAAGCTCAAGCATGCCTACCCGCTTGCCTATGACCGCATCTGTATGCATGAGTTTGTGCTGACGCTTGAAAAAATCAAAAAGGAAACTGGTGTTTCCGCGCTGGATGTGGCCAAGTGCTTGTTGGATCACGGTATACATCCGCCTACAATGTATTTCCCGCTGGTTGTGAATGAGGCGCTGATGGTTGAACCCACAGAGACGGAAAACCGTGAAACCCTGGATGCCGCGGTGGAAGCCTTCCTAAAAATCAAACGCCAGATCGAGGACAATCCACAATCCCTGCGTGGTTATCCGGTTACCACACCCATCAGCCGTCCTGATGAAGTAAACGCGGCGCGCAACCCGGTTGTCCGCTACGATTTCAGCCAAGCCTGATATTATCATCACACCAACATTTGATAAAACCGGCTGCGTGCGGCCGGTGTTTGTGTAGATGCTGTGTTACAGACGGTATTCCTTTCTTGGCTGTGGCATGGCGGCCATTTCTTCCTGCTTGCTCCGGTACTTATCGCCCGTGTTGCCCAGCACGGCGTAGGAAGCAATCTTGCTTTCTTCAACGCCGGGCTGATTAAACGCGTCAATGTCCAGCAGTTCACCTGTGTAGGCGGTGACCATTTCATAAAAGTACAAGAATTGGCCCACAGTATGTTCGTTCACCGTTGGGAAGGTGATGGTCTGGCTCATGCGCCCGGCGCGCAGCAACGCGTAGCGGGTGCCCTGATACTCGGCTTCCAGAAGCTGGTTCATGCTCTTTCCACCCAGGAAGGCAACGTCCGGGAACTGCTCGCAGCCATGGGGGATGGGAGTATTCTCTCTGAATTCCTCAACATGAAGGAAGGTGACTACCTTATCAAAGGGGCCCTCGGTATACAGCTGCAGCTGGCTGTGCTGATCGGTCACGCCCAGGGATTTGACCGGGGTTTGTCCCACGTTTGCTGCCCTACCGCCGCGGGTGATGTTTTTGCCCAGGCTTTCCGCCCACAGCTGGCAAAACCAGTCTGCCATGTATTTAAGGCTGTCTGCATAAGGCATCATCACCTGGATGTTGATGTTCATTTCCGTCATCAAAATATACTGGATGACCGCCTGAAGCAAGGCCGGGTTTTTCCACAGATCTTCTTCCCGGCAACGGCTATCCATGTGCGCGGCGCCTTCCAGCATTGCTTTGATGTCAATGCCGCATACCGCAGCCGGCAGCAGTCCGACCGGGCTTAGCTCGCTGAAGCGCCCGCCCACAGAGGAGGGAATATAGAAATGCTTGAAGCCGTTTTGCTTGGCCAGTTGGATCAGGTTTCCTTTTTCACGGTCTGTAGTGGCGATGATATGCTCATGCCAGGATGCGCCAAGCTCTTTTTTAAGGAGCTCGGAGATGATCAGGTACTGGCTCATGGTTTCGGCAGTCGCGCCGGATTTTGTGATGATGTTGAAACAGGTGGTCTTCACATCAATCACATCCAGCAACGCCTTCATACGCTCAGGATCGATGTTGTCCTCAACATAAAACCGTGGATGGCCACGCTGCGCCCGGGGCAACTCGTTGTAACGCAGGTGCTTGAGCGCCTGGTGCACCGCAATGGGGCCCAGCGCGCTGCCGCCAATGCCCATCACCACGAAGGACTTAAAGCGGTCATTGATCTGCTTGGCGGTTTCAAGGATGTCCTCTACAATCTCCTCCTGATTATAGGGCAATTCTGTCCAGCCAAGCCAGCCTGTTCCGCGCGCTGCCTGGACAGCCTTCAAGGCCGCAGCGGCCCTTCCGCTCATGTTGTCGATTGCTTCCCTGCTGATGCCGTGTTGCTTACCGAGGGTTTGCGACATCAGGTGATTGATGTCCATCACGATGCTTTTATCCATGGCTTGCCTCCCTACCTATATTAATAAAAACAGTATATCATATTCGATACACAATGAACCATCCTGCAAGCTTTACTAAAAGATAGTTCACTCTTTACTAAAAGACGTTTTTTCCCTTGCTATTTCATGTTTTCACTATCGAATATTGTCGAATATTGCGGACTTGACAAAGTATATGCATCTTTAATAAGATATCAATTGCGTCAATAGGCTCATTAGCCCCGGGACTATTGAACTATCGGCACGGCTTGCGACCATCAGGCCAGCCACCAACCAAGTTTTCGAATAGATCAAGGAGGAGTTTTGCTTGAATACCTATATGGCGAATGCGCAAACCGTTGAACGCAAATGGTATGTCGTTGACGCGGATGGCATGGTGCTGGGGCGTCTTGCCAGCCAGGTAGCCAATATCCTGCGCGGCAAACACAAGCCTACATGGACCCCGCATGTGGATACTGGCGATTATGTGATTATCATCAATTCTGACAAAGTGGTGCTGACAGGCAAAAAACTGGATCAGAAAATTTATTATCATCACAGCGGCTATGTCGGCGGCTTGAAGGAAACCAAGTACCGCGACCTGATGGCCAAGAAATCCGATTTCGCGGTCAAGCATGCCGTCAAAGGTATGCTTCCCAAAGGACCGCTTGGCCGAGCCATGCTGAAAAAGCTGTACATTTATACCGGAAATGAGCACATGCAACAGGCGCAGCAGCCTGAAACGCTGGTTCTTGAACGCTAAGAGGGAGTGAATGAACATGGCAGATATTAATGCAGTAGGCCGCCGTAAGAAAGCTGTTGCGCGCGTCCGTCTCGTCCCCGGCAAGGGGGACATCATCATCAACAAGCGTGAGCTGGATGACTATTTTGGTCTGGAAACGCTGAAGATGACTGTCCGCCAGCCTTTGGTGCTGGTAAATGTGACTGGTTTTGATGTGTTGGTCAATGTTGTCGGCGGCGGTTTGACCGGTCAGGCCGGTGCCATCCGTCACGGCATCAGCCGTGCGCTGTGCAAGGCGAACCCTGAATTGCGGGGAGAGCTGAAGAAGGCCGGGTTCCTCACCCGCGACCCGCGGATGAAGGAACGTAAAAAGTATGGTCTCAAGGGTGCGCGTCGCGCGCCTCAGTTCTCCAAGCGCTAAACATCAACGCATTCATTTTAGCAAAATCCCACACCTCAATCAAGGTGCGGGATTTTATCTTGCCTGTTATTGCTTATACTCATGTTAAGCTTGTTTGGATCCAAAGCAGCGAGGGATTTTGTTGGCCTGCAAGGAAAGAAGCCGAAGGCGTAACCTAAGCTACGTTGAGGTTGACTGACACAGCAGGGCGACAAAAGACCTTGCGCAACGATGCAATAGAGATTGGAATCGGTATTAGCGGCGCAAAAGTTGTTTGCTCAGGTCTGCTACGGCAGCTTTGATCGGCGGCGCTGTCTGGATCAAACTTTCTATCTTAGCGCAGCCATGCAGCACAGTTGAATGGTCGCGTCCACCAAGCATGTCGCCGATTTTGGGCAGGCTGGTGTCTGTGAGCAGACGCGACAGATACATGATCATCTGACGAGGCACAGTAATGTTGCGGCTGCGGCGCGGTCCAATCAAATCCTCCACAGTAACGCTATAGTATGCGGATACCGCATTCAAAACATCTTCGCAGGTAACGCTTCTGGGCTGATGCTCGGAGATAATCTCCTTCAGAGCCTCCTGCGCCAGCTCAAGGCTTATCTCCTTGCCTGAAAGGTTTGAGTAGGCTGACAGGCGTGTCAGACTGCCCTCAAGTTCACGGATATTGCTGTCCACATTTTGTGCGATCATTTGGATCACATCCTCCTGAACATCAATCCCTTCTTCGCGCGCCTTGGAGCGCAGAATGGCGCAGCGGGTATCCAAATCCGGTCGCTGGATGTCTGCAATAAGCCCGGACAAAAAACGACTGCGCAAACGCTCCTCCAGATGAGCGATTTCCTTGGGCGGCCGGTCAGACGAAATCACAATTTGCTTGCCGGCATTGAACAGCGCATTAAAGGTGTGAAAGAATTCCTCCTGTGTAGAATCTCGCCCGGCAATAAATTGGATATCATCAATGAGCAAGACATCCACACTGCGGTATTTCTCGCGAAACTGGATATTGCGGTTGGTTTGAATAGCGGTAACCAACTCGATGGTAAAGGTTTCGCTGGTGACATACTCCAATCGTGTTTCCGGGCGCTGCTGCAAAATGTAATGCCCAATCGCATGCATTAAGTGGGTTTTTCCCAATCCGACACCGCCATACAAAAAAAGCGGATTGTAGGCGTCGGCAGGCGCCTCGGCGACTGCCAAAGAAGCTGCATGCGCAAAGCGGTTACCGGAACCAACCACAAAAGAATCAAAGGTGTAACGGCTGTTCAAATTGGACGATGATTTGTGCGGTACTGCATTGCCGTTTTTATAGTCTATCGCCTGCTTTGGGGTCAAGATGCTCGTCTGCAGTTCTCTGCCACTGGCTTCATTGATCGCTGAGGAAATCAGAGACGAGTAGCGTGATACCACGAACTGATGATAGAAATCGGTCTCAGCCTTGATATAATACTGGTTTCCATTAAGATCCAATGGACGCAACGCGCGTTCAATCCACGTGGAATAAGTCACGTCGGACATTTTCGCGTGCATGAGTTGACAAGCTTTGTTCCAGATTATCTGGTAATCCAAAATGGTTTCTCCTAGTGTTCATGGTATGCAGGATATATACAATCCATGGGGGTAAAAAAAACAAGCAGTGCCTGTTTACTTTTAAAGCCGCTTGTGGATAATCACCTGTGGATAAATCAAGCGGTCCGGTTACCACAGGTGTATGTTACCATGAAAAATGCTTGGAATCAAACAGCAAATACTGATGCTTTAATGCATGAATACCTGCCTGTTGATAAGTGATTCCCCCATCCCTTGTGGTTAGAGACAAACGCATGCCCAAGACATGGTCTTTGTCTGTATAGGTTATGCGAATATGGACGTATAATACGGATAATATTTCTTTTTAAAGATTATTGTTAAGGATAGATAACAATTTATTATGTTTTGTTATCTATGAATGTGAATTTGTTTGTGCTTTATGGTATCTTTTTAAGACGCTTGCAGATATAATAAACGGAAAGGATTACAACTCACGGGAGGAAACTATGACAGAACAGTCAGGCAGGCGGTTTACTAAAGAAGAGCGCAGCTGGATCATGTACGACTGGGCTAATTCAGTTTATGCGACCAACATCATGGCTGCCATCTTTCCAACCATCTTTGTTGCCTTTGCCGGCGATCAGGGAGACCTGTGGTGGGGATATGGCACAAGTTTCGCCACCTTGATTATCGCCATCCTCGCCCCTTTGCTGGGTTCCATCGCTGACTACCAGGGCATGAAAAAGAAAATGTTTACCGCGTTCATGTTGTTGGGTGTCATCGCCACAGCATTGATTGCGTTGACCAATGACTGGCGCTTCATGCTGGTGGCGTATGTTGTTTCAAAAATCGGTTTTTCAGGCTCTAACTTGTTTTATGACGGTTTTTTGACGGATGTGACCACAAACGAACGCATGGACAAGGTTTCTTCCTGGGGCTATGCAATGGGGTACATTGGCGGAAGCACCATCCCCTTTGTGATTTCTATTGCCGTGTTGCTTGCGCTGGGTTATTCCAGCCCCATCGCTCAAAAGTTTTCGATTCTGATCACCTCGGTATGGTGGCTGGTGTTCTCCATCCCCTTCCTGAAGAATGTGGAGCAGAAGCACTATATTGAACGCCCGGAAAAAATATCTTTCCGCCATGCCTTTGACAATGTGTTGAAGACTGCCGGTGATATCGTCAAGTCCCGTGGCATGCTGCTGTTTATCCTTGCCTACTTCTTTTACATTGACGGCGTGGGAACCGTCATCAGCATCTCAACGGCATATGGTGCGGCGCTGGGCCTGGGGGCAACCGGGATGATTCTGGCACTGCTGGTCACACAGATTGTGGCAATGCCCTGCTCTATTCTGTTTGCGAAGCTGGCGCGCAGGATATCCACCCGCAAGGCACTGCTGTTGGCCATCGTAGTATACATGTTTATCTGTTTGGTTGGCTTTTATATGGGTTTCAGCCTGGAGCCCCACCAGGACGCCTATAACGAGGCCTATGCGCAGGAACAATCAATCATTCAAGAAAGCTATGATGGTTATGCCTTCGAAGATTCCAAGGCTGCGCATGCATTCCTCGACAACTTGATGACCTCAGCCAAACGCAACCTGACTGCTCAAAAAAACCCGATCGGTGATCTGTCTATAGATGAGAATGCTTTCTCCCCTGCGGACTTAATACTGATAAAGCAAGCGAGTGAGGACATAAATACACGCCTTTTAACCTTCAATGAGATGCAGCATTTGATTATCTCCCGGTATCGGGGTGCAATCAATTTTTCCACCATCCTTTTCTGGTGCATGGCAGTGCTGGTGGGGACTGTACAGGGCGGAATTCAAGCGGTCAGCCGCAGTTACTTTGGCAAACTGGTGCCTAAAAAGCGTTCAAACGAATATTTTGGATTCTTTGATATCTTTGGGGCACCTCTAAAAACGTCAAATTTCCTTTAGCATATCATACCCCCCCGAATAATCAAGGGGATTTTGCAAAAAAATGTATGAATTTATCGTAGAATCATCAAAATATCTGTCTTAAACAGCC
>Ga0123335_1000140_pt1 | contig 110788 bp, 110 predicted proteins | sample BiotimSIPDNA_2_FD_89707 | JGI IMG/M metagenome (GOLD analysis project Ga0123335, IMG submission 89707) | Anaerobic biogas reactor microbial communites from Washington, USA - Biogas_R2 time_0 SIP DNA | ecosystem: Engineered > Bioreactor > Anaerobic > Unclassified | place: Washington, USA... | reverse complement strand
GGGGGAAAAGAACCCTTGTGATGACTCCGGCTGTTGGAGACAAACATGAGACAGGTGTCATAACTTCAAGGATAGGCATCCAGAGAGAAGCCATACCCATAGGGAATGAAACCAATATACTTGAACTTTTCATGAAAGAAAATGCCAAAGAAAAAGTTGATTGTGTCCTCATTGATGAATGTCAGTTCTTAAGGAAGCATCATGTTCAGGAACTGGTGGAAATAGTGGACAGCTGCGACACTCCCGTATTGGCCTTCGGACTCAAAAACGATTTCAGAAATGAGCTTTTCGAGGGGTCGTACTATATGCTTGTATATGCAGATAAAATAGAAGAAATAAAAACCATATGCTGGTGCGGCCGGAAAGCCACCATGGTGGCCAGAGTGGTCGACGGAAAAATGGTCAAGGAGGGCAAGCAGATAATGGTAGGAGGCATGGACATGTATGTTCCCCTTTGCAGGAAGCACTATAATGACGGCAGGCTGGGCCCCGAAATGAAACAAAAAAAATAACAGAAAACTGTCTTTTGAAAAGACAGTTTTTTATATCCGACATCCCTGCCGGCTTCCCCGCCCACGCCTTTGGTGCCGTCCCTGTTGGGAAAGTTAAAGCCGCCGTCGATGGAAAGCTTTATTACTTTGCTCCCGAACCGGCTCTTAAGGTAAGAACTTACTGAATTGAAAACATGGTTTTCAAAAGAATATGATGGCACTGTGCCATTTGTGGAGGCGTTGTTGTTTATCATTTCCAGATATCCTTTTGCAATAAAGTGACAGTTATGTATGCTTTTTTCTACTATAATATGGTATAATATTTCTTTGATAATGTGAAGAAAAGTTTCATGAAAGGAACCTTTAAGATGAAGGGCGTAAAAAAGACGGGGCCTCTTTCCGACAGTACAGAGATGGTCAGAGAAGGCACATTTAAATACGTCAATATAAGCAGTATAGAAAAAAACAAAGCAAAACCGTCACTGCTTCTGCACAGTTGCTGCGGACCCTGCAGTACAGCCGTTATAGAACGACTGTATCCCGATTATGATATAACGGTCTTTTTTTACAATCCAAACATAACTGACGAAAAAGAGTATATCAGACGAAAAAAAACACAGATGGACTTTATAAAAAGATACAATGATGATCCGACCATACCCTGTAAAGTGGGTTTCAGGGAAGGCCCTTATGATGTAAGTGCTTTTTACCGGGTGGCGGCAACATTTGCCAGTGAACCCGAAGGAGGCAGAAGATGTCAGCAGTGTTTTGCACTGAGACTTGAGAAAACTGCAGAAACCGCAAAAATTTTAGGATTTGATATGTTTGCCACCACACTGAGCGTAAGCCCGCATAAGGACTATGATGCCATCAGCCATATAGGAAAGAGAACTGCCCTGATGTATAATGTGGGATTTCTGGACAGGGATTTCAAGAAAAACAACGGATATGCAAGAAGCATAAAGCTTTCAAAAATATACGGATTATACAGACAGGATCACTGCGGATGCGAATACTCAAAAAAGAAAGAGAGGTAGAATATGTCAAAGTTAACGGTACCTGAAGGATATACGCCAATGATCGATTATATGGAGAGCCAGAGAGCAATAAAAAAAATAAAGGACTTTTTCCAGGATGAACTGGCTTACGGATTAAATCTCAGACGGGTCTCCGCACCGATTTTTGTGGCTCCGGAGAGCGGACTAAATGACAATCTGAACGGCATCGAAAGAACTGTGGATTTTACTCTTAAGGACATGAATGAAAAAAAAGTGGAAGTGGTGCAGTCTCTGGCCAAGTGGAAGAGAATGGCCCTGGGCAAATACGGCATTGAACCGGGACATGGGATATATACCGACATGAATGCCATAAGAAGAGACGAGGAACTTGATAACCTGCATTCGATATATGTTGATCAGTGGGACTGGGAAAAAGTCATACTGAAAGAAGACAGAAACGAAACATACCTTGAAGAAACGGTTATAAGATTATACAATGCACTAAAAAATCTGGGGGATTTCGTAAACAGACATTACCCCGAAATCAAAACAGTTATGCCCAATGAAATATTTTTTATAACAAGTCAGCAGCTGGAGGATATGTACCCGGGCAAAACGCCCAAAGAAAGAGAGGATGCCATAGCAGAAGAAAAAAAGGCGGTATTCATCAAAAAGATCGGCGGCAAATTGAGATCCGGCAAAAAACACGATGGCAGAGCCCCCGATTACGACGACTGGGAACTGAACGGAGATATAATCCTATGGAACGATATACTTAAGACAGCCTATGAAATATCTTCCATGGGCATAAGAGTGGATGAAGAAGCCATGGCCCGGCAGCTAAAAGAAGAAGGCGCAGCCGAAAGAGCAGAACTTCCTTTCCACAGGGCGATACTGAAAGGGCAGCTCCCTTATACGATAGGAGGAGGTATAGGCCAGAGCAGGCTTTGTATGTTCTTCCTGAGGAAGGCGCATATAGGAGAAGTTCAGGTTTCGGTATGGCCCGAAGAAATGATGGAAGAATGCTCAAAAAACAACATTTTCCTTTTGTAAAAACAAGAAATGAAATACGTAGATCTGGTAATAGACAAAAAAAGCGACAGTACAGACACTTTCTATACCTACGCCTGTGAAAAGGATGATGTAAAGGCGGGGGAGAAGGTGTATGTGCCGTTTGCCAAAGGAAACAAAAGGAAAGGGGCATGGGTATTTGAAGTCTCTGATAAACTGAACGAAAACATAAGTAAAAATATAAAAAAAATCAAATATGTAGAAGAGACTGACAAAGAACAGTCCCTTACAGAAGAAATAATAAAGACCTGCATATGGATGAAGAAAAGATACCTTTGCAGATATGCAGATGCCGTCAGGCTTTTTGCTCCTTCCGGCAGTGCGTCAAAAAAAGGTCACAAAAGAAATCCGCATAAAGAAACCAAGGGAGAGCCCCAGCCCATAAAAGAACTGACAGATCAGCAGAAAAAAGCCCTGGGCCCGCTGAAAGAAGCCGTTCAAAAAAATAAACACGACATTTTTCTTCTGCATGGTATAACGGGCAGCGGAAAAACAGAAATATATATGCAGATCATAGAAGACTGTATAGCCCTGGGGAAAACAGCAATAATGCTGGTACCTGAAATATCCCTCACAAAACAGATAATAGAAAGATTCATAGGAAGGTTCGGTAACGGGAATATAGCCGTGCTTCACAGCAGGCTTTCTCCCGGCGAAAGATTCGATGAATGGCAGAGAATAAGAAAAGGCGAGGTGAGGATAGTAATAGGGGCCCGTTCGGCAGTTTTCGCACCTGTCGTTGACATAGGCGCTGTCATAATGGATGAGGAGCATGAAGACACATATAAGTCAGATATGACTCCAAAATACGATACCCTTGAGATCGCCATAAAAAGAGCGGCATATTACGGGGGACCGGTCATTCTGGGCAGTGCAACGCCTTCGGTAGTTTCATATTACAGAAGCGAAAAAGGTTTATACCGCAGGCTGGTTTTGGATGAGAGGTATAACAAAACGCCCCTCCCCCGGGTAAAAGTTGCAGATATGAGACTGGAATTGAAAGAAGGCAACAAGTCCGTAATAAGCAGAGCTCTTTATGAAGATATGGATGAAAGTCTCAAGGCCGGCAGTAAGGTGATCCTCTTCCTTAACAGGAGGGGTTTTTCAACTTTTATTTCATGCCGTGAATGCGGACATGTGATGCAATGCAGTGAATGCGGCATATCTCTCACATACCATAAGGAAAAAAACAGGATCAAATGCCATTATTGCGGGCACGAAGAAGCCGTGCCTGAAATATGCCCTTCCTGCGGCAGCAGATACATAAGATATTTCGGCACGGGGACAGAAAAGGTGGAAGAAGAAGTCGGCAGACTGTTCCCCGGTCATAAAACCGCAAGACTGGACATGGATACGGCAAGAAAAAAAGGTTCCATGGAAAAGATACTGGACGATTTTGGCAAAGGGGACACAGACATACTGACAGGGACCCAGATAGTGGCCAAGGGGCTGGACTTTCCAAATGTGGGCCTGGTGGGCATCATTTCCGCAGATGTTTCCCTGAATATACCTGATTTTCGATCTGCCGAAAAAACTTTTCAGCTCATAACCCAGGCATCGGGAAGAGCCGGCAGAGGGTCTGAAGCCGGAAAGGTGGTCATACAGACATACACGCCCGAAAACTATGCTGTTTGTGCAGCAGCAGCCCAGGACTACAGGAAATTTTATGATACAGAAATAAAATTAAGAGAATATATGGATTATCCGCCTTTTTGTGATCTCATACTTCTGATATTTGATTCAAAAGTCCGGGAGGAAGCAGAAAAAGGTGCCTCATACTGGAAAGCTTTTTTCGTAGAACTGACGGGTAAACGACATGAAGAAAATATATTCCCGATCCAGCAAATACCGTCAAATATCTCAAAAGAAGGCTGGAAATATAATATGCTGATAAAGTGTCCTTTGGGCAGCCGGAAGCATTATATGGGGGCCCTTGAAAAAATCAAAAATCATTTAAGAAACGAAAAAATCAAAAAATACAATGTGGCTGTGGATGTGAATCCATACAGCCTCTGGAGGAGTTAGAATGGCATTAAGAAACATATTGAAAGAAGACGATCCAACACTGAGGAAAAGGAGCAGAGAGGTCCCGGAAATAAATGAAAGGATATTGATCCTGTTGGATGACATGAAAGATACCATGAGGGAGGGAGCCGGGGTAGGACTGGCGGCACCTCAGGTCGGGGTACTGAGAAGGGTATTCATTGCATCCCTGGGAAACGATCAAGAAGAAAGCGAATTAAAAGAATTCATTGATCCCGAAATAATAGAAGCAGAAGGGGAGCAGGAAGGCGATGAGGGATGTCTTAGTGTGCCGGGATATGTGGGGACCGTTAAAAGACCCGAGAGGATAAGGATAAAATACAAAGACAGGCAGGGTGATGAAAAAGTGGAGGATTTCACTGACTTTGATGCTGTGATCGTATGCCATGAGTTTGATCATCTGGAGGGCGTGCTTTATACAGATAAAGCTGAAGATATAAGAGAAGCGGTTGCCGGAGTCCAAGATGAGGGAGAAACGGATATATGAGAATAATTTTTATGGGGACTCCCTTCTTTGCAGTGCCGGCACTTGAGGCAATAAAAAACAGTGAACATGAAATATGTTTTGTTGTAAGTCAGCCTGACTCCCCAAAGGACAGAGGCAAAAAAATAAAAGCCGCTCCGGTAAAAGAAAAGGCACTTGAGATGGGTCTTGCCGTATTGCAGCCCGAAAACATAAAGACCGACCGGATTTTTTTTGACAAACTGGAGAAGTCCTGTCCGGAGCTGGTGGTGGTGGCGGCTTACGGAAAGATACTGCCGAAAGAGATCCTCCTCATGCCGAAATCCGGATGTGTCAATATACATGCATCCCTGCTGCCCAGATTCAGGGGAGCGGCACCGATACAAAGAGCAATACTTGCCGGAGACCGGTGTACCGGTGTCACTATAATGTGCATGGAAGAGGGACTTGACACAGGAGATATACTTTCCTCCGCAGAAACAGAGATAGACCGTAAAACTTCGGGACAGCTGCATGATGAGCTGGCCGTTCTGGGTGCAGAGCTGCTTATGAAAACCATAAAGTCCATAGAAAAAGGGGAAATAGTCAGAAAACCGCAAAACGACAGCCTTTCCACATATGCACCCATGATAGATAAAAAAGAAGGGAAAATTGATTTTTCCAAAGGACCCTCTGAAATAGAAAGGCTGATAAGAGCCTTTGATCCACGCCCCGGCGCATACACCTTCTATAAAGGAGAGATGCTGAAAATATGGAAGGCAGAAGCATTTGAACAAGAAGACTGTGGAGGGAAAAAACCCGGAACAGTGATCAGTATTTCCGAAAAAGGAATAGGCATAGCCGCGGGAAAAGGGCTGATCCTTATACGGGAAATGCAGATGCCCGGCAGGAAAAAAATGGCCGTTAAGGATTTTTTGAGGGGCAACAGCATTGAAATAATGACGGTTTTGGGTTAAAATGTAACTTGGTGTTTTGGAGGTAAAAAACATATGTATTTCGGAATGTTCGATCCGACTTTTATACTGCTGATACCGGCGATCATTTTTGCATTTATAGCACAGAGCCGGGTAAATTCCGCTTATAACAATTACTCCGGGGTAGCCGGAAGAAATGGCATGACAGGAGCCGCTGCAGCAAGAAAGATACTTGATTCCAACGGACTTGATCATGTCTCAGTGGAAATGGGAAAAGGAAGATTATCAGACCATTATGACCCGCGCAAAAAGATAATGCGTCTTTCACCTGATGTGTATAACGGCAGTTCAATTGCTTCTCTTGCAATAGCAGCTCATGAGTCGGGTCATGCGATCCAGCATGGTTCAAAGTATGTACCTCTTAGTATAAGGAACGTTATCGCTGTTCCGGTAAGCATCGTATCCGGGCTTTCCTGGCCTCTTTTGATAGTAGGTCTGATAGTGATACAGACAGGTTATTATTCCCAGGGAAACCTGATTTTTAATATAGGAATATTTGCTTTCGTTGGAGTTATACTTTTTCACACTATAACGCTGCCTGTGGAACTCAATGCCAGCAGAAGAGCACTTGTTCAGCTGGAAGAACTGGGTATAGTTCTGCCCGAAGAAACAGGCGGAGCCAAAAAGGTCCTTTCGGCGGCAGCTATGACATATGTGGCAGCCCTGGCTGTGGCAGTGGCGAATCTACTAAGAATATTGTTGATAAGGGGGCGTAGTTAGAATGGACGCAAACAGAAAAACAGCATACAACACACTTATTGATGTGGAAACAAAAAAATCCTACTCAAATATAGCACTTAATCACCAGATAATATGCGGAAAACCGGGTAATGCCTCCTTTGTCAGAGAGCTTGTATACGGTGTTCTTGAAAATAAAATGTTGCTTGATTATGTAATAGACAGCCTGGTTCCCAGCGGAGTTTCCAAAATCAAGGCCAGCGACCTTACTATACTTAGGATGGGGATATACCAGCTGGCCAAAATGGACTCGGTACCGGAGTATGCAGCCGTAAATGAAAGTGTTGTACTGGCAAAGAAATTTGCAAGGGGCAGAGAAAACTTCATAAACGGTGTATTAAGATCCTATATAAGAGACAAGTATAAAATAAAACTTCCCGACAGGAATGAAGATGAGATAAAATATCTTTCTGTGAAATATTCATATGAACCATGGATAATCAAGCTCTGGCTTGAGAGTTATGATATAGGCTTTGTTGAAGAGCTGCTCAAAGCAGGCAATGAAAGTCCGGATATAACCATAAGAATGAACTGGCTCAAAGTAATGAAAGAGGATCTGGTAAAAAACCTGGAAAAAAACGGATATACAGTGAAAGAAGGCAGGCACAGCAAAAATGCACTTCATATAAAAGGAAAAGATCTGCTCAACACCCAGTTCTACAAGAACGGTATGTTTTCCGTGCAGGACGAAGCGTCACAGATGGTGGCTCAGATACTTGACCCAAGACACGGGGAAACAATAATGGATGTATGTGCGGCTCCCGGAGGAAAGACTCTTGCCATCGCAGAAAGGATGAATAACAAGGGTATAGTGTTGGCCTCTGATATTTACAGGAGAAAACTTGATATAATAAACAGAGAAACAGAAAGACTGGGGATCAATATCGTAGAGACAAGAACATGGGATGCCACAAAAGTCGATTCTTCCATGGCGGGAAAAGCGGACAGAGTGGTTGTGGATGCACCCTGCTCGGCGCTGGGTGTAATAAGGAGAAAACCGGAGATAAAATACAAAAAAGAAACTGCAGAGATACAGGCTCTGCCCGGCAAGCAGCTGGCCATTTTATCCGCATCTGCAAGTTATGTAAAACCCGGCGGAAAGCTTATGTACTGTACATGCACGATAAATCCCTATGAAAACGAAAGGGTAATAAGTGATTTTATAAGGAAGATACCGTCTTTCATAGTGGAACAAACAGTTCAATTCCTGCCCAATGTGGACGACACCGATGGATTTTATATATGTCTGATGAAAAAAACCGATGACCTTTTTGAGTAAAAAAGGAAAAGAAAAAATATGATACAAATAGGATTCAAAAGCAGCAAAGGAATAAAAAGAAAGAATAATGAAGATGCCTGTTTTGTTATGCCAAAAGAAGAAGTATATATCGTTGCGGACGGTGTGGGTGGCAATAATGCCGGTGAACTGGCCAGCAGAACAGCTGTGACCTCTGTGGCCGCATACATCAAAAAAAATCCTATTGGGGAAATGTTTTCGGAGGAGCAGATCGGTGAATATTTCAAAGACTGCATGGAAGAAGCAAATAAAAAGGTTTATGATCTGGCCGAAAAATATGAACAAAACAGGGGAATGGCCACAACACTGGTCGTATGCCATCTTAAGAAGAACAGAGCATACATCTCAAATGTGGGGGACAGCAGAGCTTATATTTTCAGAAAAGGCACCCTTTCCCAGCTGACGGAAGACCACACATATGTGAACTCGCTGATAAAGATGGGGGTCATAACTGAAGATGAAGCCAAGGGGCATCAGAAAGTCAATATGATAACAAAGGCCCTGGGAGCGGAAAGAGAAATAGCTCCGGATTTTTACACCACAGATCTTAATAAAGGAGACATGATACTCCTTTGTACTGACGGGCTTTACGGAGAACTGGACAATAAAAAGATGGAAAAAATAATAAAGAAAGAAGAAAATATGCCGGCCTTGACCGATGAATTTATAAAGGCTGCCAACAAAGCCGGAGGGAGAGACAATATAACAGTGATATGTATAAAAATCGATGGAGGAGAGAATAATGAGCAGTAAGGTCATTGCAGGAAGATATGAATTGCTTGAAAAGATAGGCGACGGAGGAATGGCTGTTGTCTACAAAGCGAAATGCAGACTGCTTAATCGTTTTGTAGCGGTGAAGATACTCAAACCCGAATTCGTGAAGGATGCCAAGTTTGTGGAGAACTTCAGAAAAGAGTCTCATGCTGCGGCCAGTCTTTCGCATCCGAATATAGTAAATGTATATGATGTAGGCAGGGAAGGAAGCATCAATTATATCGTTATGGAACTGGTTGAAGGAAAGACTTTGAGCAGTGTCATAAAAGAAGAGGCTCCCCTCCCTTACAAAAGAGTTATAGAACTGACAAAGCAAATCGCATCGGGACTTTCTGCCGCTCATAAAAACAATATAATACACAGGGATGTCAAGCCTCACAACATACTTCTTACAGAAGACGGTGTCGCAAAAATAACCGATTTTGGCATTGCAAAGGCCGTCACTTCCACCACCATAGTAGGAAATACATCGGAAGCAATAATGGGCTCTGTCCATTATTTTTCACCTGAACAGGCAAGAGGCGGATATGTCGATGAAAAATCAGACATTTATTCTCTGGGAATAGTTATGTATGAAATGCTGACCGGAAGAGTGCCCTTTGACGGAGACAACCCGGTAAGTGTTGCACTTATGCATATTAACAATGATATTATACCTCCATCAAGGATAGTTCCCGGTATACCTCCCAGACTTGAACAGATAGTAATGAAAGCCACTGATAAATATCAGCCAAACAGATTTTCATCCGCAGAAGAAATGGTAGATCAGCTCAACAATATAGAATTTGTTACACGTATAGTGGGGGATTCAGCCATTGAGCCCGAGAGAAGAAGATATGAAGAAGAAAATGATGAGGTGGCAGAGGAGCTGAGAAAAAAAGTTTCAAATTCCGGCAGAAAAAACGGAAAAAGCAAAAAAAGAATGATAATAATAATAGCCATATTTCTGGCAGTCCTTGGCGGACTGGTGGCAGCGGGATTCGCAACGGGTATTTTAGGCAAAGCAGATATAAAAGTGCCTGATCTAAGAGGCATGACATATGAAGAGGCGGAATACAAGCTTGATAAACTGGGACTGAGGATCGAAGAAGGAGACCTGGTATACAGTTCAAAATACGAGATCGGAGAAGTTGTCTCTTCGGATCCCGAAAAAGGAAAAATGGTCAAGAAGAGATCCGTCGTAACAGTTAATATATGCAAAGGAGCTGAAGAAGGCACAGTGCCCAATCTCATAGGCAAAAAACAGACAGAAGCGAAACAGCTCATAAAAAAATACGGATTCAAAGTCGGTAATATAACCACCAAACCGGGAAGCGAAGAAGAAGGAACGGTAATTGAACAGGATCCCGGAGCAGGAGAGGAAACCAAACCCGGCTCATACATAAATCTTGTTTTGAGTGACGGGTCGGAAAAAGACAAAGCGGAAGTTCCGTCCCTCATAGGCAAAAGCCTTGATGCCGCAAAGCAGGCCATAATAGATGCGGGCTTCAAAGTGGGCAGTGTTTCATACGACAACAGTGATTCATACGGAAAAGGCCAGGTGATGTGGCAACAGTATGAACCAAGCACAAAAGTAAAAAAAGGATCTTCCATTAGCATAAAAGTAAGCAAGGGAAGCGGAACCTCAACCATAGCAGTCGATATAAGCTATTCAAAAGCAAAGCAGGAGATATTTTACCTGACAGTAACGGTTTCGGACAGTAACGGAACAAGAACAGTTATTTCGGGAGAGCAGAGACAAAAAAGCGATGGCGGAGAAACCGTCAATATATCCGGGACCGGCAGCGGGACCATAACAGTTATATTTGACGATGAAACTGTTATGACTCAAAAAGTGACATTTTGACCGGAGCGACTCGGATGAAGGGGATCATTATAAAAGGCATAGCCGGTTTCTATTATGTAAAATGTGATGGGGAGATCTACCGTTGCAGGGCAAGGGGCGTATTCAAAAAAAAAGGCATTGTTCCTTTGGTCGGCGACATAGTTGAAATAAGCACAAATGAAAACAGTGACGGTATGGTCGAAAAAATTTTCCCCAGAGATAATTGTTTCATAAGACCGCCCATAGCCAATATAGAAATACTGGCGGTGACTGTATCTGCCGCAGAACCCCCACCCAGCACATTTATACTGGATCGTTTTCTTGTTATGGCGGAAAAGCATAATGTGAGGCCCGTTATCTGTATAAACAAAAAAGATCTGGCAAAGGGAAACGAAATAGAAGAATTAAGATCAGTTTACAAAGAAATATATCCTGTTATATGTCTATGTGGTCTGACAGGAGAGGGAACGGACCTGCTGAAAGATCATTTTACAGGCAAAAGAGTTGCTTTTGCAGGACCTTCAGGCGTGGGGAAATCCACCATATTGAACAGGCTTCTAAAAGAGGAAAGGGCAAAAATCGGAGAAATAAGCCCAAAGACAGGAAGAGGAAAACAGACCACCAGGCATGTTGAAATATTTGACATAAATGGCGGTATGGTCTATGATACACCGGGTTTTACATCCTTTAATATTCTGGACGCCGATGAAGATGAGCTTTCGTACCTTTATCCTGAGATGAAAGAATACCTTAACAAATGCAGATATGATAACTGCAGACATGTGATGGAACCGGGCTGCTCTGTCAGGGAGGCGGCAGAGCGGGGTATAATAAAAAGATCCAGATATGATTCATATGTGGAGCAGATAAAAGAAATAAGAGAAAAGAAAAAATACTGATATTTAACAGGGAAGGAGAAAAATGATAAAACTTGCCCCGTCGATCCTGTCGGCGGATTTCTCAAAACTTGGAGAAGACGTGGCTGAAGTGGAAAAGGGAGGAGCGCATCTCATCCATGTGGATGTTATGGACGGCCATTTTGTACCTAATATAAGCTATGGCGCAACTGTAATGAAGAGCCTGCTGGGCAAAACCAAAATGCCCTTTGATGTGCATCTTATGATAGAAGAACCCCAAAAATATATAGATGATTTCATGACAGAAAACACAGAGTATATAACGGTACATCAGGAAACTTGTCCGGGGATCAGGGAGATAATAAGCAGGATCAAAAAGACAGGGGCAAAGGCCGGGGTATCCATAAATCCCGAAACTTCCGAAGACACAGTCATGGATGTGCTTGACAGTGTGGATATGGTCCTCATAATGTCTGTACACCCCGGTTTCGGAGGGCAGGTATTCATAGAATCGGCGCTTAAGAAGGCGGAAATCCTGGCAGAAGTGAAAAAGAAAAACGGGCTTTCATTCAAAATAGAAATGGACGGAGGAATAAACCTCTTGAATATAAAAAAAGTTATTGAGTCGGGAACAGAGATAATAGTGGCAGGCTCGTCTATTTTCAAAACAGAGAACATAGAAGAGACCACAAAAAGATTTTTGGATATAATGAATAATGAGGAACAGCGTTGAGAACAGACAAAAAAAACACTGATGAGAACATTGCACCGGCGAAAAAAAGACAGAAGAGCTTACGCCGGTCAAAAAAAAGAAAGACATTCATAATATTAGCTATATTAGCGATCGTTTGTGCGGCAGTTCTGATAGGCGGATACTGTTTTTTGCTGGATAAATTCAACAATATGGATTATGAAGATCTGACTGGAGCCGATTTTGATATAAATACCGGTGTTGACGAAAAGCTGGAAGGTTACCGCAATATACTCATAGTAGGGCTTGATACAAGAGAAAACGAAGATGAGTCATATTCCAAATCAGATGCCATTATAATCGCCACAATAAACGAGGATACCGGTAAGGTAAGACTGACTTCTGTATACAGAGACACACTGCTGGACCTTGAAGAACAGGAGGGTGAGCACAGACTTGATAAGCTGACTCACCAGTATATGTACGGAGGTCCCCTGGCACTTATAAAGACACTCAATCGAAATATGGATCTCAATATAAAAGAATATGTGAAGGTCAACTGGGAAACTGTGGCAGATGCCACAGACAACATGGGAGGCCTTGAACTCACCATAAAAGAATATGAGATCAAAGAAATGAACAAATATATCAAGAGTACAAACAAAACTCTTCACGGTGACAAGACAAAGATAAAAAAGGCTGGGAAACAGACCCTTAACGGCATACAGACGGTCACATACTGCAGGATAAGAAAAGTCGGCAACGGAGATTACGAAAGAACAGAAAGAATGCGCAAGACCATGAAAGCAGCCTTCCAAAAGACAAAAACCATGTCTCTTGGAGAACTCAATGATCTTGCAGAAGAAACCCTTCCTGAAATAGGGACAAATATAAACGGCAAAAAAATGGTGAGACTTGCCATAGGTGCACTGAGATATGATCTGGGCAAAAACTCCGGATGGCCTTATGATGTTTCCGAGGCTGTAGTTGACGGAGTATGGTACGGCCCTCCGGTGACGCTGGAAAGCAATGTCAAAGAAATGCACAGAGAATTATTTGGACAGAAAAACTATGAACCCACAAAAAAAGTCAAAAGTATAAATGCCCGGATAATAGAATTGACAGGAGTAGAATAGAGTCCATGGAAATATTTAAAATAATAAAAGAACATATAGCATGGAGACATCAGATATTCAAGCTGGCAAAGGCCGATATTATAAAAACCTACAGCGGTGCGGCACTGGGATGGTCATGGGCCGTGATCAAGCCTTCTGTGACAATTTTTGTCTTTTGGTTTGCTTTTTCTGTAGGGCTGAGGACCAGAGGCCCTGAAGGTTATTCGTTCTTTCTCTGGCTGATATCAGGCATGGTAGCATGGTTCTATATAAGTGACATGTGGAATCAGGGCACGGGAGCCATGAGAAAATACAGTTATCTTATAACCAAAATGAAATTCCCCATATCTACTATACCTACATTCGTCAGCATTTCCAAACTTGTGATACACTTGGGACTCCTGGCAATAACCATTGTGCTTTTCATGCTGGCCGGACATATGCCTGACAAATATTTCATGCAGCTGCCCTTTTATATGCTTCTGATGTTCCTTATGGCTACGGGATGGGCTCTTTTTGCATCTGTCATGGCAGCCATGAGCAAGGACTTCTGGAATCTGGTAAAAGCCTTCAGCACGGCCATATTCTGGCTTTCGGGAATAATGTGGGATCCTTATTCCCCGGCCATACCCTACTGGGTGAAAAACTTTCTTATGTTCAATCCGGTCACTTATATAGTATGCGGATACAGAGACAGTTTTATATATGAGAGATGGTTTTTTGAGCAGCCATTGCTTTTGGCCATATTCCTTGGAGAAATGATAATAATGTGGATGTTTGCCATCTGGGCATACAAAAAACTGAAGGAAGACCTGCCTGACGTGTTATAGTAACAGGAGAAAGTGTGGATAATGGAAAAACCGGTCATAGAATTCAAAAATGTCACAAAAAGATATAAGCTTTTCAAGAACGACAAAAAACGCCTTATGTCTGTATTTATAAAAAAAATAAAATACAAAGAAAAAAAGGCAGTGGATGACGTTTCTTTTGATATCATGAAGGGCGAAGCGGTGGCTTTTTTCGGAAAAAACGGAGCAGGTAAATCTACGATACTGAAGATAATAACAGGCGTGACATATCCCACCCAGGGCAGCGTAGAAGTCCGTGGAAGAGTAAGTGCTCTTTTGGAGCTCACATCGGGATTCGATCCCGAACTTACCGGCAGAGAGAATATTTTTTTGAAAGGCCAACTTATGGGGCTGAAGGATAAAGAAATAAAAGCCCTGGAGAATCCAATAATTGAATTTGCCGAACTGGGCGATTATATCGACCAGCCCATAAGGACCTATTCCAGCGGCATGAAATCAAGACTGGGATTTGCCATCAATGCCAACATAAAGCCCGAGATACTGATAGTTGATGAAGCTCTTTCTGTGGGGGATGCATCATTCAGAAAAAAATGCGTGAAAAAAGTAAACGAGATAATGGAGTCGGAGGGGCTTACGCTACTTTTTGTAACCCATTCCGCCAGCGATGCAAAGGAGTTCTGTAATAGGGGAATAGTGCTGAAAAACGGCAAGCTTATGTATGATTCGGACATAGAAGATGCGATCAAAAAATATAAGGAATTGTTGACTTAGACAGCATGAAGGTAATATAAATGAAAGAAAAAATAAAACTATTGGTCATTTTTGGAGGGATATCATCCGAGCATGAGGTTTCATGTGAGTCGGCAGCATCCATAATAAAAAGACTTGACCGGGAGAAATATGATATATATAAAATAGGCATAACCAAAGGCGGAAGATGGATAATGACCGATGCCGAAACAGAAAAAATAGCCGATGGTACCTGGGAGAACAGGATAAGCAACAGAATGGCTGCAGTTTCTCCTGACAGGACTCTGCATGGGATAAGGACCCTTAACGGAGAAGAGATCCACATCGACTGTGTATTTCCTGTATTGCACGGAAGATTCGGTGAGGATGGTACCGTGCAGGGGCTTTTGGAGCTGGGGGGGATACCTTACGTGGGACCCGGTGTCCTGTCTTCTTCATGCTGCATGGACAAGGCTGTGACAAAAGACCTGATTTCGAGAGAAGGATTTTTGCAGCCCCGTTATTATGTCACCGACAGATATGAATTCTCATCGGATCCGAAGGGGATACTGGCAGATATAGAAAAGAAAATCGGAGAATACCCCTTTTTCGTGAAACCGGCAAATGGGGGATCTTCTGTGGGAATATCCAAAGTCAAAAATCAGATAGGCCTTTTTGAAGGCATAACCGCAGCCGCTGCCGAAGATCATAAGATAATAATAGAGGAAGCCATATCCGGAAGAGAACTGGAAGTTTCTGTTTTGGGGAACAGGGACCCCAAGGCTTCGGCAGTGGGAGAAATATTACCGGCAAATGAATTTTATGATTATGAAGCAAAATATATAAACAAAAGATCCCGGACGCGGATAGCAACAGATCTGGGCCCGCAAAAAGAAGAAGAAATAAGATCGGAGGCTGTTTCCGTATATAAAACAATGAACTGCAGAGGAATGGCCAGAGTTGATTTTTTCCTTGATGAAAAAAACCAAATCATATTCAATGAAATAAACACGATCCCGGGATTTACAAATATAAGCATGTATCCCAAGCTTTGGGAAGCTGGCGGACTAAGTTACGAGAAGCTCATAGACAGGCTGATCGAGCTGGCAATGGAGGAATGAAAATGGCAAAGGAAAATATAGACTTCTCAAAGGAAGAAGTGAGAAAAAAGTACAGGCATACGGCCTCGCATATAATGGCTCATGCCGTGAAAAAAATCTGGCCGGAGGCAAAACTGGCCATTGGACCGGCCATAGAAAACGGTTTTTATTATGATTTTGATCTTGATTACAAATTCAATGAGCAAGATCTCAAAAAAATAACAAAGGAAATGAAAAGAATAATACAAGCCGGTTTGCCCCTGGAAAGATTTGAGCTTCCCAGAGATGAAGCAATAAAGCTGATGAAAGACCGTAAGGAAGATTACAAAGTGGAACTTATAGAGGATATTCCTGAGGATGAAACACTTTCCTTTTACAAACAGGGAGATTTCGTTGACCTTTGTGCAGGACCCCATATGGAAAAGACAAGCCAGATAAAGGCTGTAAATCTGACCAGCGTGGCAGGAGCCTACTGGAGAGGTGATTCGGACAAAAAAATGCTCCAGAGAATATACGGGACCGCTTTTCCAAGTCAGGATGACCTGGACGAATATCTGAAGAGGATAGAGGAAGCAAAAAAACGTGACCACAGAAAGATCGGAAAGGAAATGGATCTGTTTGCCCTTTATGACGAAGGTCCGGGGTTCCCTTTCTTTCTGCCCAAAGGCATGGTCATAAGGAATGAGCTGGAAAAATTCTGGAGGCAGGAACATGAAAAAAGAGGATATGAAGAAATAAAGACTCCGCTGATACTTCAGGAGGACCTCTGGCATACCTCGGGACACTGGGATCATTATAAAGATAATATGTATTTCACCAAAATAGATGATGCGGATTTTGCCGTAAAGCCTATGAACTGTCCGGGAGCCATGATGGTTTACGGAAGAAAAATACATTCATACAGGGATCTGCCCATACGAATGGGAGAACTGGGGCAGGTGCACCGGCATGAGCTTTCGGGGGCACTTCACGGGCTCATGAGAGTAAGAACATTTACTCAGGATGATGCACATATATTCATGCTGCCGGAACAGATAAAGGATGAGATCAAGGGTGTGATAGAATTTATCGATTATGTTTACAGCCTTTTCGGATTCAAATATCACATTGAGCTCTCCACAAAGCCGCAAGATGCCATGGGAACCGATGAAGAGTGGCAGAGAGCCACAGAAGATTTAAGAGAAGCAACAGAGGAAATAGGGATGGAGTATACAGTGAACGAAGGGGACGGAGCTTTTTACGGGCCCAAACTTGATTTTCATCTGGAAGACTCCATAGGAAGGACATGGCAGTGCGGGACGATACAGCTTGATTTTCAGATGCCCCAGAGGTTTGATTCGAACTATATCGGAGCGGACGGAGAAAAACACAGGCCGGCAATGATACACAGAGTTATTTTCGGTTCAATCGAAAGATTTATAGCCATACTGACAGAACACTTCGCCGGTAAGTTCCCCCTTTGGCTTTCTCCTGTTCAGGTGAAGCTGCTTACTGTGACAGAAAAATTTTCAGAGTATGCAGAAGAAACAGCAGAAGAACTCAGAAAAGCAGGACTGCGGGTCGAACTGGATATAAGAAATGAAAAAATAGGATACAAAATGCGTGAAGCAAGAAATGAAAGAGTTTCATACATAGGCGTAATAGGAGAAAGGGAAGCGAGAGCAAAGAGCCTTTCGGTCCGTTCCGGTAAAAGCGGCGAACTGGGAGAAATACCCCTTGACCGGTTCAAAGCTATGCTGCTGAAAGAAATCGAAGAAAAGGCGGTCTCTTCATGAAAGAAGATAATGGTAAAAAATGGCGCGAAGGAGTTTATCTCTGTACCTGTGAAAGCAGTTTGAAAGCGGATATCATAGAATCAAAGCTAAGGAGCGAAGGTATTCCCTGCCTCAAAAAATATAAAGGTGCAAGCAACTTCATAGAGATAGCCATGGGAAATACTACAGCATTTCCAATTGATATTTATGTAAGAGAAGAAACGCTGGAAGATGCAAGGAATATCATCATAGCAGTACCCATAGATGAAGATTTCAAGGAAGCAGAAGAGTGACAGTATAAAAGAGGAAAAATCATATGGACAAAAAATCAAAAATGAAAAAACCGTTAATAATACTCGGTTCTATACTTGGAGGGCTTATTGCTGTGGGGCTGATTTTCGGAGCAATGGGAAGCGATCCAATAAACAGGGCAACAGGACTTTTCGGTTTCGATACGTCCGGAGGGTCACAGCAGACCGATTATTCATATGTTTCAGAGGATCATATAGCGGTCATACATGTTGACGGGATAATTGGCGCCGACACATCCGGCAGTTTTCTTTCGGAGCCTCTTGGGTATGATCATCAGTTCACCATGGACAGCATAGACGAAGCCATAGAGAATGAAGATAACAAAGGCCTGATAATTTTTGTTGATTCGCCCGGAGGATCCGTTTATGAAACGGATGAACTTTATCTGAAGATAAAAGAATACAAAAAAAAGACTGAGAGGCCCGTGTATGCATATATGGGCTCCATGGCGGCTTCCGGCGGATACTATCTTTCCGCGGCAGCGGATAAGATATTTGCCAGCAGAAACTGCTGGACCGGATCAATAGGAGTTACAGTGGGTACTTTTTATGATATCTCCGGTCTCCTTCAAAAGTACGGAATCCGAACAGTTACTATTGATTCCGGCAGCAACAAATCCATGGGCAGCATGACTAAGCCCATGAGCAGTGAAGAAAAGGAAATATGGCAGAGGCTTGTTGATGAAGCATATGAACAGTTTGTTGATATCGTTGCCGATGGCAGGGGGATGAGCACCGGTAATGTGAAAAAACTTGCTGACGGAAGGATATATTCGGCATCCCAGGCAAAGAGCAACGGACTGATAGATGAAATAGGCACGTTTGATGCTGCTGCAAACGATATGAAAAAACAAAATGATCTGGGCACATGTGAGATATATGAAGTCTATCCCCCCGAAGAGAGCCTTATCGATCAGCTGTTTATGAAAATATCAGCTTCAAAAGAAAGCGGGAGCGACCTTGAAAAACTTCTTGGCATAATAAATGAAAACGGAAATTATCCTGTGGCATATATTTGTGAGAAACTAAAGTAGAAACAAAAAATATCAAAGAGCTGACAAGGCATAATGCTTGACAGCTCTTTTGTTTTATGTTAAATTACATAGTATGTTTGATAAAATAACGAAAACAAGCCTGCTGCATGATTTTTACGGACAGCTTCTTACGGACAGACAGCAACAGGTAATGAAACTTTATCACGAAGAAAATCTTTCCCTGTCGGAAATAGCCCGGGAGTTCGGTATAAGCAGGCAGGGGGTTCATGATACATTAAAAAGTGCAGAAAAAACACTGACCGGATATGAAACCAAACTGGGACTTGTTGAAAAATTCAAAAAAACCGAGGGGGCAGTGAAGGAAATAGACGATATAATAGACCGGATAATCAGTGAAAACAATATTGATAAAGCATCAAAAAATAAACTTAACAATATCAAGAAAATAATAGATGAAATAAATGAGTAGGAAATGAAATGGCATTTGAAGGATTAAGCGAAAAACTGCAGGGCGTGTTCAAGGGTCTTAAAAACAAAGGCTCTTTAACAGAGGCTGACATTGATGAAGCAATGAGAGAAGTCAAGCTTGCACTTCTTGAAGCCGATGTGAACTTTAAGGTGGTAAAAGAATTCATAGCATCGGTAAAAGAAAAAGCCCTGGGGGCAGAAGTCATGAAAAGCCTTACCCCCGCACAGCAGGTCATCAAAATAGTCAATGACCAGCTTACAGATCTGATGGGCGGATCCGGCAGCAAACTGACCTATTCATCCTCCGGATTTACGGTGATAATGATGGTGGGGCTTCAGGGAACAGGCAAGACAACAACGTGCGGAAAGCTGGCTTTATGGTTGAAAAAAAACGGCAAGAGACCCATGCTTTGTGCATGTGACATATACAGGCCTGCGGCTATAGATCAGCTGGAAATAGTGGGCAAATCAGCAGACACACCTGTTTTTTCCATGAGGGACAGCAAAAATCCCGAGGAGATAGCAAAAAAAGCCAAAAAAGAAGCGGAACTGAAGGGCTTCAATGTACTTATTATAGACACAGCCGGCAGATTGCAGATAGATGAAAAACTCATGGAAGAGCTGGATGTGATAAAAAAATCAGTAAAACCCCACGAAATACTTCTGGTAGTTGATGCTCTGACAGGACAGGATGCGGTCAATGCTGCAGAAGGATTCAACAGTAAACTTGGAATCGACGGCATAATAATGACAAAGATGGATGGTGACTCCCGTGGTGGTGCAGCACTTTCCACAAAAAAAGTCACAGGCAGACCCATCAAGTTCATAGGTATGGGTGAAAAAACAGAAAACCTGGAACCCTTCCACCCGGAAAGGATGGCCGGCAGGATACTGGGAATGGGAGATATGCTCTCTCTTATAGAAAAAGCCGAGGAGACCTTTGACGAAGATCAAAACAGGAAGCTGGAAAAGAAACTTCGAAAAAATGAATTCACCCTGGAAGATTTTCTTGAACAGATGGGTCAGATCAGACAAATGGGCGGGCTTGCAAAAATGATGGAAATGCTGCCGGGTGCCGGAACAAAACAGATGAAAGATGTGGATGTGGACAAGGGAGAAAAAGAGTTTCTTCAGATGGAGTCCATAATATATTCGATGACAAAGGAAGAAAGACGGGATCCGTCGATTTTGAACGCCAGCAGAAGAAAACGAATAGCAGCCGGCAGTGGACAGCCGGTCAGCAGAATAAACAGCCTGATCAAAAAATATGAAGAGGCAAAAAAAATGATGAAAACCATGGCAAGACCCGGAGCAAAAATGCCCAGGATGTTCAGAGGTTTATAATAAAAAACATATTTTTAGGAGGAAACAAAAATGGTAAAAATCAGACTTAAAAGAATAGGTGCAAAGAAAAAACCTTTTTATAGAATAGTCGTTGCAGACGGCCGTGCACCCAGAGACGGAAAGTTTATCGAAGAGATCGGGTACTACAATCCCCTTGCAGACCCGGCTGAAATCAAGGTAGACGGAGACAAAGCAAAAAAATGGATAGATGATGGTGCCAGGCCCACAGAAACAGTAAGAAGTCTTTTCAAAAAAGCAGGTATACTGTAGTAAAGGAAATGGTGCAGACTAATGGTAGAATTGGTTGAAGTAATTGCCAGATCCCTTGTTGATGATCCCGATGCCGTGGAAGTTTCGGAAACTACCGACAACAACACGACGGTGGTGCAGCTTAAGGTAGCCCCGGATGACATGGGCAAGGTCATAGGCAAGCAGGGCAGGATCGCAAAGGCTTTGAGGACTGTTGTCAAGGCAGCGGCCACAAAGTCCGGCAAAAAAGTAGTAGTTGAAATAATCCAGTGAAAAAAGGCACGTATATAAAAGATATATGTGCCTTATAAATAATGAGAAAAAAATGGTAAAAATCAGGATAGGATATGTGACAGGTGCAGTGGGCCTAAAAGGCGAAATAAAAGTATACAGCTACCTGGAAAATACGAAATTGTTTCAGTCTCTTGAGAGAATATTTATAGACGGACAGGAAGTGAAAATAGAAAACGTCCGTTATAAAGGAAAAATCGTCATACTTAAAGTATCAAACATAAGCGACAGGGACACAGCAGAAAGACAGAAAGACAGGAATGTGTATATTTGGGAGGATCAAACGGAAAAACTTCCCGAAGGAACATATTATGTCAGGGACATTTTGGGTTTTTCTGTTTTTGATACGGAAGATAATCAGCTTGGGGTATTAAGAGATGTGACCGGAAGCGGAGCACAGGACATTTTGAATATAATCGACAAAGAAGGAAAGAACATTATGATCCCTGCTGTGCCCGAATTTCTGATCAGTGCAGATATGAAAGAAAAGAAAATCATCGTCAGACTGATAGAGGGAATGATATGAATATAGAGATACTGACACTTTTCCCGGAAATGTTCGACTCTGTAAGAAGCAGTATGCTTGGTAAAGCCCTTGAGAGAGGTCTCCTAAGCCTGGGGACAACGGATATAAGGGACTTTACCCACGATAAACATAATAAAACAGATGATTATCCCTTTGGGGGCGGTGCCGGAATGGTCATGATGGCGGATCCGGTTTTCAGAGCACTTGAATCTTTGGATGCGGGTAAAAAAAGGATACTTTACATGTCTCCCAAAGGCAGTCTTTTATGCAAGGCAAAACTTGAGGAACTGGCGGAAGAAAAAGAACTGGTTATGATCTGCGGCCATTATGAGGGCATTGATGAAAGAATAATAGAATACTGGCATGCAGAAGAAATATCCATAGGCGATTACATATTGACAGGAGGAGAACCCGCTGCGCTGGTACTTATAGATGCCGTTGCCAGACTTATACCCGGAGTTTTGGGAAACAGCGATTCAGTAAGAGAGGAGTCTGTTTATTCCGGCCTTTTGGAACATCCTCAGTACACAAAACCCAGAGAATACAGAGGCATGAAAGTCCCTCAGGTCCTCCTGGACGGCAATCATAAAATGATTGATTTATGGAAATTTGAAAAGGCTCTTGAGATCACCAGAGAAAGAAGACCCGATCTCTTTGAAGAATATATAAAGGATCCCGGCAAGCTGACAAAAGAAGAGAGAAAATTATTGGAAAAAATGGTTGATATAGTGTAAAATATAGACGGAGACATAACATGCCAAAACCAAAAAAAAGAACTATATCTATATTCATACTGGCGGCAATAGCACTATATATTGTTATAGGTGTAATACCGACACTGACCGGAGCTCTGACCAGAACAGAAATACTTGAGTATGGCGACCTTAAAGCCAGACATGAAATAAAGTGCTGGATAATAAGAAGCGAGACAGTGTATTCTGCAACCTCAAAAGGTACCGTAGAATACAAGGTCGATGAAGGAACGCTTCTCAGGAAAGGAGCAAAGGTACTTGGATTCACACCGGCCGTTTCAGAAAAAGAAGATGATGCGGAGCAGGGATCGGATCAACAAAAATACATAAAAAGACTTGCAGGTTCAATGATATCTGACAGCAAGTTCACAGCTGCAAGAAAGGGCATATTCACCACTATGATAGACGGTTATGAAAACTACTTCACTCCCGAGAACATGGAGAAGCTTAAATATTCAGAAGTCAAAGACATAGAGGAGCCCGCAGAAAATATTGCCCGGGAAAAAGTGACGACCGGAGAGCCGATTTATAAGATAGCAGACAACAGTGAATGGTTCCTTGTTTTTTGGATCGATTCAGGAGATATACCCAATTACAAGGAAGGTAGCACAGTAAAGGCAGAACTTCCGGAGGGAAGCGTTTCCTGCAGTATTAAAAACATCCTGCAGGAAGGAGAAAGATGGAGGATAATAGCCAGGAGCACAAGTTATTACAAAAATTTTGTAAAAAACAGGATGATGGAAGGCTATATGGTCACCACTGATACCAGAGGTCTTCTGGTCAGCAACAGTGCCCTTACAACAAGGAACGATGTTACCGGTTTATATGTCAAAAAAGCCACGGGTGAATATGAATTCGTTCCCGTAAGTACCATAGCAACAGACGGAGAAAAAACACTGTTGGCGGAAGATATATTTTATGATGAAAACGGAGAAGGAGTAGAAACTGTGAAGGTATATGACGAAGTTCTAAAAAACCCGGAAGCAGACAAAAACTGATATGGAGAACATAAAAGAGAATCTTAAAAAAATCAAAGCAGAACTTGACAAAGGAGTACTGCTTCTGGCAGTGACAAAAACCAGAACACCTGAAGAGATCAATACAGCTATCGATGAAGGAGTTACGGACATAGGAGAAAACAAAGTCCAGGAGATAACAGATAAGTATGATCGAGTAAAGCCGGTGAGATGGCATATGATAGGTCATTTGCAGACCAATAAGGTCAAATATATTATTGATAAAGTCCACATGATACACTCTGTTGACTCAATGAAAATCGCAAAAGAAATAGACAAAAGGGCCGCCGCAAAAGGACTCATAATGGACATTCTCATACAGGTGAACCCTGCTTCCGAAAAAAGCAAATTCGGGATAAGCACAGGGGAAACAGAGAATTTGATAAAAGAAATACTTGAATGCTGCAAGAACATAAGGATCAGAGGACTTATGTGTGTAGTGCCTTTTGCAGAAGATCCGGAAGAGATAAGAGGATATTTTGCGCAAGTCAAGAAACAGTATGACCAGTACGGAAAAATCAGTCATGAAAGGCTGGATTTCAAATATCTATCTATGGGTATGACCCATGATTATAAGGTTGCAGTGGAAGAAGGATCCAATCTTGTAAGAATAGGAACAGCCATATTCGGAGAAAGAGTTTACAACTAAGGAGGATAATAATATGGGAGTATTTAGTAAGTTCAAGGACCTGGTGGGCATCGAAGAGATCGATGATGATGAATTTGAAGAAGAGATCGCGGAGAGCAGGGCCCCCCTCGAAAAAAGACCGGCGGAAACAAAGTCGACATACAGCAGAAGAGATGCAAAAGAGAAAGTGATGCCTATGCAGTCAAGAACAACAAATCCTTTTAAGCTGGTAGTCATAGAACCTGAAGGATTTGAGGAGTGCCCCAAACTTGTGGATTCTCTGAAAACAAGAAAACCCATAATAATAAACCTTGAAAAAATCGAATCCGAAACGGCCAGAAAGATATTTGATTTTCTTAGCGGAGCCACGTATGCGCTCAACGGCAATGTGCAGAAAGTCGCAAACAATATTTTTGTTTTTGCACCTGAGAACGTGGATATTTCTTCGAGCATAGAAAATAAAGGATTCGATTTCAACAACATGCACAGTGATTCTTGGAGGTAAAAAATGATAACACCGTCAGAGATACAAGAAAAAGAATTTACAAGAGGAGTAAGGGGCTACAAAGAAGAAGAAGTAGACATGTTTTTGGATCTTATAACTTTGGACCTTGAAAAGCTGGTAAAAGAGAATGTGCGTCTTAAAGCCGAAGTCGTAGCACTGGAGGACGAACTGGACAAAAGCAAAGGTTCCGAAGGAGCTGTTCTGGAAACCCTGGAAGCAGCAAAAGCACTTATGGGGGATATATCCGTAAGCGCAGAAAAGCGTGCAGAGATACTTCTCAAAAATGCCGAACTCGATGCGGAACTGACAGTTAGAGAAGCAAGAGAAAAAGCCGAAAGACTGGCTCAGGAAAGCATGACCCTCAAAAACAGATATGTTGATTTCAGAGACAAATACAAGAGACTGCTTGAAGCAGAACTGGAAAGATTTGAAAATCTCAGTGATGATCTGTTCCCTGAATTCGATGATGAAAGACTTCAGAGCCTTATAGGTGAAAAAGAACCGGGATCGGGGACGGTCACAGCTCCAAAGATAAAAAATTCAGTTTCGGATGAAGATTTCGAAAGAGATCTTGCCACCTCCGCTTCCGACAGAAAAACCATGGTCAATATCAAAAGATGATATGTATTATTTGATAATCGCAGCAATCGTTGTTTTGGACCAGATGATCAAGGCGTTGGCCTCTTCCGGGCTTGACCCGGCACATTCCGTGACACTGATCGATGGTGTGCTTTATCTTACTTATGTAGAAAACAAAGGTGCTGCTTACAATATACTTTCCCAGTATCCGGCACTTCTCATAATACTTCCGGCCGTGCTTATGACGGCGGGGCTGATATTCCTTGCCGGGTACAGAAAAAAAATGAAACCTATGCTGTTGCTGTCGGTGTCAATGATAGTGGGCGGAGGAATGGGGAACCTTCTGGACAGGATAGTACGGGGATATGTTGTAGATTTTTTTAATATAAGGATAATCCCGGTTTTTAACATCGCAGATATTTTTATCTGTGCAGGGGCAGTACTGTTTTGCATATATATGATATTTTTTGATAAAAGAGAAGATGAAAGAAGAAAAAATCTTTAACATCACAGCGGACCGGGAAACAGATGGAACCAGACTTGACAGGGTCCTTTCTTTTTCTTTGCCGGAAACATCAAGAAGCCACATACAGAAATTAATAGAAAAGGGAATGGTTTCTCTGGAAGGTGAAACCTGCTTTTCAAAAAAGCACAAGGTGAAAGCCGGACAGAAAATAAGAATAGTTCTTCCTGAGCCGGAAGAGTCGAATATTGCAGCTGAAGATATACCTTTGGATATAGTTTATGAAGATGATGATCTTTTGGTGGCAGACAAACAAAAGGGTATGGTGGTCCATCCCGCTGCGGGAAGTTATTCCCATACACTGGTGAATGCAGTGCTTTTTCACTGCGGCAATAGGCTTTCGGGTATAAACGGCATAACAAGACCCGGGATAGTCCATCGTATAGACAAGGACACCACCGGACTGATAATGATCGCAAAAAACGATGCCGCCCATGGGTCTCTTGCCCGGCAGCTGGCAGAGCATAGTGTTGTCAGGGGATATAAAGCTCTGGTTTACAACAATATTATTGAAGATCAGGGCAGGATAGAAGAACCCTTGGGAAGAGATCCGAAAAACCGCCTCAGACAAACTGTGGGAGGATTGAATGCCAGGGAAGCAGTGACCAACTATAAGGTGATAGAAAGATTCGGCAAATATACCCTGATCGAAGCAAGACTGGAAACAGGAAGGACACATCAGATCCGGGTGCATATGGCCTATATAAAACACCCGCTTTTTGGAGATTATATATACGGGCCGAAAAAGAACCGTTACGGGATCGAAGGACAGATGCTTCATGCATATTTGCTGGGATTCGTGCATCCGTCGAAGGGGAAATACATGGAATTCCAAAGTCCTTTGCCCCATGAATTCGAAACTGTCCTTCAAAAGATCAGAAATGAAAAATAAAACAGGGCCGTTCATAAAACGACCCTGCTGAAACCGCAGCAATTGAAATTGGTAAGATAGGGGAAAGTATGGAGCATGGGATAGACCTGTTTTTGTGTTTTTTTCAGCTTATGTATCGATGTTCCAAAACCTGGCATTCGGTGATTTGAAAATATCAAGACAATCCTCGCATATATAACCGCCTCTGAAAGGTCTGGTTTCACAAAACTTATTGCACATCGAACATCTGTTATTCATTTCTGCCTCCTTTTTCGTTGCGGTCTCAAACAATTTTAGGGTTTGATACGAGTATATACAAAATTTTTTTTAAAACAATGGCCCGGCAAAGCAAGAGCACAAAAGGTAATATAAAAGGCGTGAAATGAAGGATGATGGAAAGGATAAAAAAATGTTTGAAAATTTTCCGATCAAAAGTTCCGGAGAAAAAGAAAAAATAATCGGATATTCATGGCCGAAAAAAGACCCTGACTATGTTATTTGTATCATCCACGGCATCGGAGAACATGCAGGCCGCTATGACCGCATGAACAGATTCCTTTCAGAGGCCAATATGGCTTGCCTTTCTATGGATCTTAAGGGGCATGGAGCATCTTCGGGGAAAAGAGGACATTGTGCTCCGAGAAAATCCGTGCTTGAAGACATTGATGCCCTTTTGGAGCATGCCGTGAAAATGTACCCCGGCAAACCCGTTATCCTTTACGGACACAGTTTGGGAGGCAATATCGCCCTTGACTACAGAGCAAGAGGAAAGTCCAATGATGTGCCCTTTGCATATATGATCTCGGCACCCTGGATAGAACTGGTGAACAAGCCGGCGGCTCCACTGTTTTTGTTTGTGAGGGTCATGTCCGGAATATGCCCGGAAATGACAATAAAATCAGCTGTAAACGAAGAAGATCTGGGACATCCTGTCTCTGTGAAACCCTACAAAACAAATCCGATGGTCCATGACAAAATATCGATGCTGTGTGCATTTGAAGCTTTTGAAACAGGAGAGGCGCTGGCAAAAAATCAAAACGAAGACAATGGCAGATCAAAGGGAAAGCCGCTTTTGCTTATGCATGGCACTGAGGACAGGATATGCAGTATCGAAGGAAGCCGTAAGTTCGTATCCCACGAAAAAGAAGCCTGTACATATATAGAGTGGGAAGGTATGTTTCATGAAATACACAATGGAAACAGAGAGAACGACGGCACAGAAGTGATCATGAAGATGGTAGAATGGATCCGGGAACTGAAGGCTTGATATACAGTGTTTTGTTGTTTGTGAAAATACACATGCCGGGCTTTGCACCGGAGGGCTTTTTGACATAACGTATGTGAGTGTAGTCTACGGGCACATTTTCCGAAGATCTAGCTTTGCTGTGATATGCGGCTATGGCAGCGGCTTCAAGTATGGAATTTTCTCCCGGCTCCCTGCCTTCTGTAAGCAGTATCACATGGGATCCCGGAATATCTTTTGTATGGAACCACAGATCTGTGCGGGATGCTTTCCTGAAGGTGAGAAAATCGTTTTCCCGGTTGTTCTTTCCCGCAAGGATCACATATCCCTCCGAAGAAAGATATGAAAATGGTTCCGCCTTTATTTTTTTTGCGGGCAGATCCCTTCTTTTCCTGATAAAACCTGTTTCGGCAAGCTCATCACGGATGGCATCGATATCAGATACTTTTTCAGCCCGTTTAAGATGTTCGGCAGAGGATTCCAGATATGTTATATCAGAATCTGTTTCACTGAGTTGCTTCTGTTTTTCAACCAAAGCTGTTTTTGATTTTCTGAACTTTTTAAAATATATTTGCGCGTTTTGAGCGGCGGACAGCCTCATGTCAAGGGGTATCGTTACCTCTTCTTCATTATTATAGTCAAAAATCCTGACGGAATCCGAACCTTGTTTTATCAGATGTATATTGGCAGTCAGAAGTTCACCGTAAAGGCGGAATTTTTTGGACTCTTCGGCATATAGCAGGTCTTCACAAAGACGTTGTTTTTTGAGTCTCTGTTTCTTCAATGCGGAAGAAATGATTTTGTTGAGATCTGATGATTTCTGCCTTATCCTGTTGGCAGAATCCTTGTTTTTGTAATACCAGGAGACAGCCTCGCTGGGACTTTCAAAACGTATGATATCGAGCTCTCCGTAGGCAGAAACGGGGATCACATGGAAGTCCCGCGGCTCTCCGTCTTTTTTCAGCCATCCTGCAGGAACAAAGTTACCCGTTATTAGACTTTCCCTTATAATACAGATTTTTTTGAAGATGGCATCAGCGTCTCCTTCCGTCGACAGTTGGTCTGATATAAGGGGAGACAGCCCCTGTATACGGGAAAGCAGAGCCCTGCTTATGTCACTTTCAAGGCAGCACTCATTGATATCGGACAACGTGACTGAAAAAAGAGAGATCTTGCCCCGGGCCGGCGGGTAATCATAGGCTCTGCCCGGAAGGACAGGACGTATTCGGCTCATGCCCGGGGAGATGCGTTTGATGCTGTCTGCAATAACATCATCATCGGCATTCACAAGTATTATATTGCTGTGCTTGCCCATTATTTCGAATATTATTTTTTTGTTTTTACCATAACCCATTTCATCCCGACCCGTAAACAGGATCTCGATGATCCTTTCGGAATCTTTCTGATATATATCGTTTATACGGCTTTTGCCGATATGCTTTCTGAGAAGCATACAAAAAGAACCGGGAGAATCGGGGTTTTGGAATTCTTCCGAAGTCAGATATACACCCGGATGGCTGCTGCCGCAGGAAGCATATAGTTTGTGATCCCCCAAGGTACTGTGAAGATGAAAAACCAGTTCGTCCCTTTCGGGCTGATATATTTTTTCTACTTTGGCACCGCGGAGTTTTTCATTCAGCTCAAAGGCTGCCGCTCCGGTGAAAATGCCGTCAAAAGCCATAAAAATCTCACTTTCCGGACCGTACTGTGATATAATCATATATTATCATAAATTATTATTGAAAAGGAGAAAATTGTATGATAAAGAGTATGACAGGATTTGGGAAAGGGGAATACAGTGACGGCAAAAGGATCATAACTGCTGAAGTGCGTTCTGTGAATCACAGATACAGCGACATCAATATAAAGATGCCCAGAAGGTATAATTTTGCGGAAGAGAAAATCAAGAACATAGTAAAGGAGACCGCAAAACGGGGCAAAGTGGAAGTGGCCATACTCATAGAGGCGGTCACCGAAGATGATCTTAAGATAAGTCTCAATACAGCAGCAGCTTCCCAGTATCACAAGAATCTTAATAGACTAAAAGAAGAATTTGATCTTCCCGGCAGCATAGATCTGGCCCTTATATCGGGAATGCCGGAAGTGATGAAGACCATACCTGATGTGGAGGATGAAGAGGAGATATTGAGATCTGTTGAGATCGCAGTAAGGGATGCTGTTGATGCTTTTGATTCCATGCGGACCAAAGAAGGAGCAAAGCTGGCAGAGGACCTGGCAATGAGAGCAGCAAAGGTGAGGGATGACCTGAAAAAGATAGAAAAAAAAGCCCCCCTGGTAAGCAAAACATATGCCATAAAACTGGCGGAGAGAATAGAAGAGATTATTGGTAAAGAGATAGATATCCCAAAAGACAGGATATTGCTGGAGGCGGCAATATTCGCAGACAAGGCCAATATAACAGAGGAACTTGTAAGGCTTGACAGCCATATGATCCAGATGGACGATATAATAAGCGAGAGTGATAGATCTGATGGCAAGAAACTTGATTTTCTGGTGCAGGAAATGAACAGAGAGGCCAATACAATAGGATCAAAAGCAAATGACATGGAAATAACCGGCATAATGCTTGAAATAAAGAGTGAAGTCGAAAAAATAAGGGAACAGGTCCAGAATATAGAATAACAGTATATCCAATTTTATGTTGAATGAGGGGCACTGTGATGATATAATAAATATTCGCATCGATGATGCGGAGGAGCAAAAATGGCAAAAGGACGATTGTTTATTATTTCCGGTCCTTCGGGAGCGGGAAAAGGAACGATATGCACAAGATTACTTGAAGAAACAGAAAAACTTTTTTTCTCTGTTTCTATGACCACACGAAAGCCCCGGGAAGGAGAAATCGAGGGCAGGGATTATTATTTTGTTTCAGAAGAGAAATTCCTTGAAATGAAAGAAAATGACGGGTTTCTGGAGTCGGCATATGTTTATCAGGATCATTACGGTACTCCGAAGCAGATGGTAATGGAAAAACTGGATTCGGGAAATGATGTGGTCCTTGATATAGACATACAGGGGGCCATGAGCATAAAAAAAGCATGCCCGGACGGAGTGTTTATTTTCATCCTGCCGCCTTCAATGGCAGAACTCAGAGAGAGGATCACCGGAAGAGGAACCGAAGAAAACGAAAGCATCGAAGTAAGAATGGCAGGAGCGATGAAAGAGATCGCATATATACACAAGTATGATTACTGTGTTGTAAACGGAGAACTTGAAGAAGCTGTATGCAGGGTCAAAGCAATAATAACAGCAGAACATTCAAGAGTTTCGGAAGACATTTATGAACTTATAGAAAAATATAAGGAGGAAATATAATGCTGTATCCATCTATTAATGAAATAAGAAAAAAAGCAGACAGCAGGTATACTCTTGTTATACTGGCTGCCAAAAGAGCCAGAGATATAATCGACGGCAAACCTGTGCTTATTGAAGACACCAATGAAGAAAGACCTGTGTCGGTGGCTGCAAGGGAAATAGCGGAGGATTATATAACATATAAGCGTCAGGAATAAGAAACTTTTATAATGCGCCGGAAGGCGCATTTTATATTGCATATCAACTTCATGAACGAAGGACCCGTGAGAATTCTCAAAAGGGAAGGGACAAGATGAAAAATGATGACATAATGCAATATGAAATGAGAAAAAAACGAATAGTTGTCATCAAGAAAAAGGAAACTGCAAGGATCCCCCAAAGTGAAATACTATTCATAGAACAGAGAGAAAGAAAGATCGTGATCGTCACTGAAAAAGAAACCTTTACATACTATGGCAAAATGAAAGACTGCTGGCCCGTACTTTCAGGGTGTTTCCACAGATGCCATACATATCTTGCGGTCAATCTGGATAATGTCCGAAGGATCGCTGATGGAGCAATATCTTTTTTTGGCAGCAAAGAAATAGTTTTTCTGGGTAGGTCTGCCTATTCAAAAACAAAGAAGGGATTCAACACATATCTGAAGAAGACCCATGCGGAAGAAATCCCTTGCAAATGCTGAAATATTATAGTATACTAATTTGCGGTGTCGCTAAGGGAGCGCCATCGTAAAATTCACACATCCGGCTGCCGAAAGACGGTGCCGCATATGCGGTTTCTTTTGGGGGATGCCAGGATGGAGGTATAACCGGGAGGAAAACAAAATGTCAGTTATTTCAATGAAACAATTACTTGAAGCAGGTGTACATTTCGGACATCAGACCAGGAGATGGAACCCTAAAATGGCTCCGTATATATTTACTGAAAGAAACGGGATATACATCATAGATCTTCAAAAAACAGTTAAGAAAATCGAAGAAGCTTACGAATTCATGAGAACAGTAGGCGAAAGCGGCAAACCCGTTCTTTTCGTGGGCACAAAAAAACAGGCCCAGGGGGCCATACAGGATGAGGCACTAAGATGCGGTATGTTCTATGTGAACCAGAGCTGGAAGGGCGGAACTTTAACAAATTACAAAACCATTTCTTCAAGGATAAAGAGGCTGTTCGACATCCAGAAAATGGAGGAAGACGGCACATTCCAAATGCTTTCCAAAAAAGAAGTACTTACATTAAGAAACGAAGCGGAAAAACTAGAAAAATTCTACGGTGGCATCAAGGATATGAAAGGCATGCCCGTAGCACTTTTTGTGGTAGATCCCAAGAAAGAGGCCAATGCCGTAAGAGAAGCAAGAATACTGGGGATACCGGTGATCGGTATAGTCGACACCAACTGCGATCCGGATGATGTAGATTTTGTTATACCGGCAAATGACGATGCCATAAGAGCAGTCAAGCTTATCGCATCAAGTATGGCAGATGCCATAATTGAAGCAAACCAGGGAGAAAGCTTTGATGAAGGCGAAGATGATATAGAGGAAGTAGAAACCGAAAAAACAGAAACGGCAGAAGAGGAAGCGCAAAAAGCATCAGATGATGAAGAAAACCAAGAGGTCGCTTCTGAAGAAAGCGAGGAAAAATAAATGTCAGTAACGGCAAGTATGGTAAAAGAACTGCGTGAGATCACAGGCGCAGGTATGATGGACTGCAAGAATGTCCTGACCGAGACAGATGGAGATATAGAAAAGGCAGTGGAACTGCTCAGAGAAAAGGGTATCGCCAAGGCAGCCAAAAAGGCTGACAGAATAGCAGCTCAGGGTCTGGTGAGGACCGCATTTACCGATGACGGCAAAGCAGCTGCAATAATAGAAGTGAATTCAGAAACTGACTTTGTGGCAAAAAACGAAGAATTCATAAGTTTTGTGGATGCACTGGCAGAACTTGTGCTTGAAACTGATGTGAAGAGTAAAGAAGAATTCATGGATTTGCCCTTTGAAGGTTCCAACGTGCAGGAAGTATTGAAAAGCAAGATAGCAAAAATCGGCGAGAATATGAATATAAGAAGATTTGAAAGACATTCTGCGGCGGGCACCGTATACAAAGGATATATTCACGGTAACGGCACCATAGGCGTTATTGTGGGGATAAAAACAGAGGCTTCTGCCGAAGAAACAGAAGAAGCCGGCAAGGATGTGGCCATGCAGGTGGCATCCATGAATCCGAAATTTTTGGACGGAAATGATGTGGATCCAAAGTTCATTGCAGAAGAGAAAAAAATCCTCACACAGCAGGTACTGAATGAAGGCAAAAAGCCCGAAATGGTGGACAGGATAGTGGAAGGCAAGCTGAAGAAGGAACTTAAGGAATACTGTCTTCTGGAGCAGAAATTTGTCAAGGACAGCGAGATAACGGTAAAACAGTATATAGAAAACACCGGCAAAACAAAGGGCAAAGATATGGAAGTGACATCCTTTGTACGCTTTGAAGTGGGAGAAGGCATAGAAAAGAAAGAAGAAGACTTTGCCGAAGAAGTGGCAAAACAGATGGGCATGAGCAAGTAGAAGAGACTTTTTACCCAAAAGATATTAGTTTGTATTGACAAATATATTTACAGATACAGCAGTGTTCATATTTGTAGGAGTTGATAAAATGGGTATTTTTGATTTTGATGTTGACGGCGACGGTGAATTTACAGCACTTGATACGGAAATAGCAGATGAGCTTGATGAGGCCGGCAGAGACAACGATCCACTGATCGGGCGGGCTTATGAACTGGGGTTGGATCCTGAAGGATATGATTCCATAGAGGAACTGCAGGAAGCAGTTGAGGAAGCAGAAGAAGCAGAATAAGCGGAAGCAGGATCAAAGCAGGATATAACAGGTCAGTGTCTCAGCAAAAACGGTACTAAAAAGATATGAAAAATTTCATGTGGGAACAAATAAAAACGGCTTTCGGGCCGTTTTTTTGTTTCAAAAACAGGAAATTGCTTATAAAACAAAATAGTTTGATTATCAAATAAAAATGTTGCATTTCTCGTTTCTCTGTTTTATAATCAGTTAGAAGTTTATAAATTAGGAGGTACATTATGACATTTGACAAAATCAAAAAAATAATTGCAGAGCAGCTTTCTGCAGATGAAGAAAAAGTAAAAATGGAAACACATCTTATGAAAGACCTGGAGGCGGATTCTCTGGACGCAGTGGAAATAATAATGCGCATAGAAGAAGAATTTGAAATCGAGATCTCAGATGAAGATGCGGAGAAGATGCAGTACGTAAAGGATCTTGTAAAATATGTAGATGAAAAGAGCAAGTAAGTATTATGAATGATTTGATGAAAAAGTATATAACCGTATGCGAAGATGCAAACGGTGTTTTGCAGAGTATTTCATTCGCCAATAATGAAAATTTCAATTTCGCATATGACATAGTTGATGAGCTGGCCCGGACAAAACCTGAGAAGAGAGCAATGCTTTATGTGGATAAAGACAAAAATGAGAGAAGCTTTACATTCAGGGACTTAAAGATATTCTCCGATAAAACAGCAAATTACTTTTCCTTTCTGGGAATAAAAAAGGGAGACAGGGTAATGCTTGTTCTTAAAAGGCATTATCAATTCTGGTTCGCTATTTTAGCACTGCATAAGCTTGGAGCAGTTGTTATCCCCGCGACCCATCAGCTAAAAGAAGAGGATTTTAATTTCAGGTTTGATACCGGAGATATAAACGCCGTATTCTGCACCCATGAAGATGATGTTACGGAAGAGGCGGACAGATCCATAGCCGGCGGAAAAAGAGATGTTATCAAAATAATGACAGGACCCGCAAAGGCGGGCTGGCACGGTTTTGATTCAGAGATGGAAGGGTCCGGTGAAGAATTCCAAAGGAGAGACACAAGGGGTGATGACCCCATGGCCATGTTTTTTACATCAGGCACAACAGGTTATCCCAAGATCGTGACACACAGTTTCAAATACCCTCTGGGACATTATGTCACCGCCAGATACTGGCAGAATGTGGACCCGGAAGGACTTCATTTCACTTTGTCTGATACGGGCTGGGCGAAGTCATTGTGGGGAAAGATATACGGACAGTGGATGTGTGAGGCTGCAGTATTTATTTATGATATGGAGAAATTCGTGCCCCATGATTTTCTGTCTCTTTTTGCCGGGTTCGGTATAACCACTTTCTGTGCACCGCCCACGGCATATAGGATACTGGTAAAAAGAAATCTTGAAAAATACAGACTTTCGGAACTGAAGCATGCGACGACAGCGGGGGAAGCATTAAACCCCAAAGTGTGGCAACAGTTCCATGATAAAACGGGTCTTAAGATAATGGAAGGTTTCGGACAAACTGAGACCACCCTTACTGTATGCAATCTCGTTGGTACGGAACCCAGACCGGGATCCATGGGAAAACCAAGTCCTGCTTATGATGTGGATATTGTTGATGAGAAGGGAAATACAGTAAATACAGGAGAAACCGGAGAAATAGTCATAAGAACTGATAAAAATGTTCCTTGCGGACTTTTTACGGGATATTACGGCAATGAAGGGAAAACAGGTGACTGCTGGCATGACGGCATATATCACACCGGGGATACGGCTTTCAGAGATGAAGACGGATATTTCTGGTATGTGGGAAGAACCGATGACCTTATCAAATCCTGCGGTTACAGAGTCGGACCCTTCGAGGTGGAATCGGTCCTTATGGAACTTCCCTATGTTCTTGAGTGTGCGGCCACGGGATTGCCTGATAAAACAAGAGGGCAGATAGTAAAAGCCAGTATTGTTCTTGTGGAAGGCATCAAGGGAGACAGAGCCCTTGAAAAAGAGATAATCGAATACTGCAGGCAGCATATGGCACATTTTAAATGTCCAAGGAAAGTTGAATTCCTTGATGAAATGCCAAAGACCATAAGCGGCAAGATAAGAAGAACGGAACTGCGAGGTGACAAATGATAAAGACTGGGCAAAACAGAGTTTGTCAGATCCTGGGCACAGAATATCCCATAATCCAGGGGGCAATGGCACTGATAGCAGAAAGTAATCTGGCGGGGGCTGTAAGCGACGGCGGCGGACTGGGCATAATAGCCTCGGGAGGAGCCCGCGGCAACTGGGTAGTAAATGAGATCAAAAAAATAAGAGCAATGACAGAAAATCCTTTTGGAGTGAACATCATGCTGCTTGATCCCAATGTTGAAGAAATAATCGACATAGTATGTCGTGAAAAAGTTCCTGTTGTTACTACCGGAGCAGGGAATCCCGGAAAATATATAAAAAGATTAAAAGAAAACGGGATCGCGGTATTGCCTGTCGTTGCCAATCAGACCCTGGCAAAACGAGTGGAAAGAGCAGGGGCCGATGCGGTGATAGCCGAAGGATGTGAGGCGGGGGGCCATATCGGTGAAATAACCACTATGGCTATGATACCTCAAATGGCAGATTCTCTTTCAATCCCTGTCATAGCCGCCGGAGGCATAGGAGACGGCAGAGGGATAGCCGCAGCCTATATGCTTGGAGCTGAAGGAGTGCAGGTGGGAACCAGGTTTTTGACTTCAGAGGAATGCATAGTGGCAAGGAACTATAAGGACGCCATACTTAAAGCCAGGGACTCAAGTACAGTGGCCACCGGAAGAAGCACGGGTCACCCTGTCAGAGTGATAAAAAACAAACTGGCAAGACAAGTGCTGGAAATGGAAAAAAACAATGAGGACGCTGAAAAGATAAATGAAATCTGTACCGGTTCTTTGAGAAGAGCGGTGTTTTCCGGGGATATGGAAATGGGTTCGGTGATGTCCGGCCAGATAGCCGGGCTTGTAAGCAAAGAACAGCCGGCCGCAGAAATAATATCCGAAATGTTCAAGGAGGCAGCAGAAATATATGAAGATAGGCATAGTATTTTCAGGACAGGGAGCTCAGTATCCGGGGATGGGCAAGGAACTATACGATAATTACAATACTGCCCGGGAGATTTTTGATGCGGCAGGAAGTCAGATAAAAGAATGGTGCTTCAACGGCACAGCAGAGATGCTAAGGCAGACATTTGTGACGCAGCCCTCAATATATGTGGTGACAATGGCAGCATACAGGGTATTTACGGAGGAAGCGGAAAAGGAAGGACTTAATAAAGAACTTGAGCTTACAGGTATAGCCGGCTTCAGCCTTGGGGAATATTCGGCTCTTACAGCGGCAGGTACTATAGATGGAATAGGAAAAGGCATAGATATAGTAAAAAAGCGCGGGGCTTTTATGCAGGAGGCCGGCACTGACAGCAAGGGAGATCCAAAGGGGGGTATGGTGGCAGCCTTCGGAGCCAGAGAAAAAATACTGGACATCATAGAGCAAATATCTGAAGGCAGAATACTGGAAGCAGTGAATTTCAATTCTCCCATACAGACAGTGGTGGCAGGGGAAAATACGGCGCTGGAAGAATTCTCAGAAGAAGCATCAAAAAACAGGATCAAAATAAAAAAATTAAGCGTAAGTACGGCTTTTCATTCTAAAATGATGGGACCTGCCTCAGAAAAACTTAAGGGATTACTGTTTTCGGCGGGAATGAAATATCCCCGGGAAAAAATATATTCCAATGTGAACGCAGAGGATATGATGAGCGGATTCACAAAAGACATCAATGATAAAAATGCCGTGAACGGATATATTTCTGAAATTATGGCAAAACAGCTAAAAAGTCCCGTCTACTGGCAGGAGACCATTGAAAACATGTCAAGAGACGGAGCGGAAGCAATAATCGAAGCAGGTCCCGGAAAAACCCTCTTCGGGTTGGTGAAAAAAATAAACAAAGATGTGATCCCATTAAATGTGGAAGATAAAGACAGCCTTCGGGAAACCCTAAGGGTATTAAAGGAGAACATAAAATGTTAAAAGGTAAAACAGCTGTAATAACAGGAGGAGTCAGGGGCATAGGCAGAAGCATAGCAGAGACTTTTTGTTCAAACGGAGCCGATGTGATGCTTTGCTATAGAGCGAGCTCAAAAGAGGCGGAAGAAACTGCTGAAGACCTTAGAAAATACGGAACAAAAGTCGAACTTTTTTGCGGAGATGTGGCCGAATATGAAACAGCAGAGCAGGTAATATCAAAAACAAAAAAAGTTTTCGGCAAAGTAGACATACTTGTGAACAATGCTGGAATGACTTGTGACAAGCTTCTGATAAAAATGAAACCCGAGGAGTTCACCCGGGTTATAGATGTCAATCTTAACGGCAGCTTCAATTTTATGAAAGCTGCCGCTGCGGTAATGATGAAGCAGAGAGAGGGCTGTATAATAAATATGTCCTCTGTTTCGGGAGTCATGGGAAATCCGGGGCAGGCAAATTACAGTGCTTCAAAAGCCGGTATCATCGGAATGACAAAATCCCTGGCCAAAGAACTTGGAAGAAGGAATATAAGAGTGAATGCCATTGCTCCCGGATTCATAGATACAGACATGACTGCGGTTTTGAGCGAGGAACAAAAAAATGCTGCGGCGGAAAACATATCGCTGGGAAGAATAGGAAAACCCGAGGACGTGGCCAAGGCGGCATTGTTTCTGGCCTCCGACATGGGAGATTACATAACAGGTCAGATAATAGGCGTAGACGGCGGACTTATAATATAAAAAACGAGGAGAAATAAATGAACAGAGTAGTTATAACCGGAATGGGTGCAGTAACACCCATAGGAAAAACAGTTGAAGAATCATGGGAAGCCCTTAAAAAGGGGGAAAACGGTATAGATAAAATAACACATTTTGATATAAGTGAACAAAAATGCAAAATGGGAGCAGAAGTAAAGGATTTTGATTATCCGGACAAAAGGGCTGCCAGAAGGATGGATAGATCTTCTCAGTTTGCTGTAACTGCCGCCGGAGAAGCCCTTGCAGACAGCGGGATAAAAAGCGGAGAAAATGTTGCTTCCGAAAGGTTCGGTATAATGGCGGGAACAGGCATCGGCGGGATAATGACACTGGAAGAACAGGTCACAAAAGCGACAAAAAAAGAAAGTGTAAAAGGAGTATCCGCATTGCTTGTACCCATGGTGATCTCGAATATGATCGGAGGGAATCTGGCGATGCAGTTCAAGGCAAAAGGCAGCTGTCTGGGCATAGTTTCAGCCTGCTCGGCAGGGACCCACAGCATAGGGGAAGCATACAGGAACATAAAACACGGATATGCCGATGTTATGCTGGGAGGCGCCGCGGAAGCCGCATTCGCTCCTGTGTGTTTTGCGGGATTCGGCAACATGACAGCCACATCCACAAGGACAGATAAGGACAGATGTTCCACACCTTTTGACAAAGAGAGGGACGGATTCATAATGGGAGAAGGATCGGCTTTTTTCGTTCTTGAGTCCCTTGAGAATGCCAAGGCAAGGAGAGCAAGGATATATGGAGAGATAACCGGATATGGCAGTACATGTGATGCATACCATATAACATCACCTGACCCTGAGGGGGCGGGAGCGTCCGGAGCCATGAGAATGGCCATAAATGAAGCGGGGATCACGCCCGGTGACATAGACTATATAAATGCCCATGGAACAGGCACTCCCCTTAATGACCTTTATGAAACAAGGGCAGTGAAAGCAGTTTTTGGCGAGAAAACAAAAGTTCCAATAAGTTCTGTAAAAGGAAACATAGGGCATCTACTGGGGGCTGCCGGAAGTATTGAAGCGGTTTTTTCCATGAAAGCCATACTGGACAGTTTCATTCCTCCCACCATAAATCTGAAAGTGCCCGATGAAGAACTGGATCTTGACTATGTGCCCAATGAAGGCAGGAATGAAAAGCTTGACTGTATAATGACAAATTCCCTCGGCTTCGGCGGTCATAACGGATCCCTGGTGATCAGGAAATATGAAGAGTAAAAGAGAAAAACAAAAATAAAAAAGAAAGAGGGAATTGATCATGTTATTTGACAAAGAACAGATAATGAAGATAATACCCCACAGAGAACCATTTCTGCTTATAGACGAAGTTGTTGAGATGGAAACAGGGGAAAGCATAACTGCCATAAAGCATGTCAAAGAGGATGAATACTATTTCAGAGGACATTTTCCGGAAGAACCGGTAATGCCGGGAGTCCTTATAGTAGAAACCCTGGCACAGGCCGGGGCGGTGGCGGTGCTTTCCATGGAAGAGAACCGGGGCAAGACTGCATATTTCGGCGGAATAAGGGAAGCCAAATTCCGTCGGAAAGTGGTTCCGGGAGATGACTTGATATTGAAGGTGAAATTGGATAGAATGAGAAGCAGAGCAGGAACAGGGGAATGTGAAGCCTATGTGGCGGGCGAGCTGGCCTGCAGATGCAGCATATTGTTTGTATTGGGATGAAATAAGAGGGACAGTAATGGATGATGCAAAGAAAATAAACGAAGTAATGGTGAGCCTCTTTAATATAGTGCTAAAAATCGAAGAAAAGGCCATAAAAGAATCCACCATTCATGATCTGTCCATTACAGAGATGCATACATTGGATGTTATAGGCATCGGTAACGGTCGAACCATGAGCGAAGTGGCTCAAAGACTCCAGATAAATCTTTCCACTCTTACAACAGCCATAAACAAACTCGTAAAAAAGGGATACGTCGAAAGATTCCGTATACCCAGCGACAGAAGGATCGTCAAGATAAAACTCACAAAAGAAGGCATAGATGCAGTGAAAGAGCATGAAGCTTTCCACGATGAGCTTATAAGAAAAGCCCTTGGCAAAGTCTCTGATGAAGAAATCAAAAGTCTGATCGTTTCTCTGGATAACATCGATACATTCATGCATATGCAGATGGCCAAACCCATAAGGGATGAAAGAGATTATTCCCTGGGGATAATAGATTTTCAGAATCTGCATATAAAGAAAGCCTTATTCCAGGGAGGAATGGGAGTTGGGATATCCCTTGGAGGTCTGGCAGGAGCGGTAGCCAAAGAAGGCGGAATGGGAATAATATCGGGTTCAAGCATCGGTTTTGACGAAGAGGATTTTGAGACGGATCCCCAAAAAGCTAACAGGAGAGCATTGAAGAAGGAAATAAAAAAAGCTCTGGCAATTGCGGACACAGAAAAAAACCGAGGGATGATCGGTGTAAATATTCCATATAATACAGAGGATTACAGAGAATATGTAAAAACGGCCGTCTCAGAAGGGGCAGGGGCGCTTATAACAGGAGCCGGCCTTCCCATGACGTTGCCGGGTATATGTGAAAGGGAGGGCTATGAAAATATAGCCCTGATACCGGTAATATCCTCATTAAGAGCAGCAAGAGTAATAATAAAAAACTGGCAGAAAAAACACAGAAAAAGACCCGATGCATTTATTTTTGAGTCGGCCATGGCAGGAGGGCAATTGGGCTTCAAGGAATCGGAACTCTTAAGAGCCCGGGAACTTTATTATAAAACGATCACAGATATAAAAACTGAGATAGAAGACATACCGCTTATAGTGGCCGGGGGGATATCTTCCCGGGAGGATGCAAGAAATGCATATGTTTACGGTGCCGACGGGATACAGCTGGGCACCAGATTCGTCACCACCAAAGAATGTGATGCCAAAGAAAGCTATAAGCAGGCATATATAAACTGCAAAGAAGAAGATATTATAATAATCATGAATCCCCAGGGTGCTCCATGCAGGGCTCTGGCAAATAAGTTCACTAAAAACCTTCGGGGGACAGACTATGATATAACAGAAGCCCTTGTAAAAGCGGCAAAGGGAGATGTGAAAAACGGCCTTGTTTTCTGTGGAAGCAAGGCATACAAAGCAAAAAAAATAGATACGGTGGCAGATATATTCAAAGAATTCATCTGATCATCAAGAGAAAACACCTTTCCTGAAAAACAGAAATCCCCGCAAAAAATAAAAACCCCGCGGGGTTTTTAAGTGTTGGGATATATGTTAAAATAGTCTGAAAGATATATGGCAGAAGATCGGTGTTATGAAAAAAATCCCATATGAAGAAATCAAAAATTATCTGGAAAGTATTCCCGGCGTCGTTGTTATAGATATGAAAGGGAATGTCGTTTATGTGAATGAACAGTGTGCCGGTTATTTTGGCATGTCAAGGGATTCGATCTACGGCAAAAACATAAAAGAAGTTTTTCCTCAGACAAAAATGATCGAAGGACTAAAGCTGGATGAGCCCGGATTGAGATTTTACAATTCATACCTGGGGATAGGCATATCCGTGCAGGTGCCGGTATATGAAGGAAACAGAAAAATAGGACTTTTGGAATATGACGTGACGCAAAGCTCGGAGAAGCTTTACGATCTCTCCAGGGACTACGGGAACTTTCTTGATCAGGAGCTGTTGAATCTTGAAAAAGAGATAATCGAAAAAAGAGATTCACGATACTCCATAAGCAGTATCATCGGAGGCTCCGAAGCTATTCTTGAGGTGAAGAAAAAAATCATAACGGCGGCAAAAAGCAATTCCACGGTCATAATAAAAGGTGAAACAGGCACCGGCAAGGAGCTGGTAGCCCATGCCATACACAATTTGAGCGGCAGAAGAAGGAACCGTATCGTCAAGATAAATGCAACGGCTTTTCCTGAAACTCTTATAGAATCCGAATTGTTCGGATATGAGGGAGGAGCCTTTACCGGGGCAAAAAGAACCGGGAAAAAAGGCAAGTTCGAAATGGCAGACAAGGGAACACTTTTTATAGATGAGATAAACAATATGCCCATGTCCGTGCAACCGAAGTTACTTAGAGTACTTCAGGAGCGTGAAATAGAAAGAATAGGCGGCAACAAAGATATTTCAGTTGATGTAAGGGTCATAGCTGCAACAAACGAAGACCTGCAGGAACTGATATATGAAAACAGATTCAGGGAAGATCTTTATTACAGACTGAACGTCATAGAGATAGAAGTCCCCACCCTGAGAGCCAGGCTGGAGGATATAGAAGATCTTGTTACTGAAAAAATAAAGGAACTCAATATTGAACTTGGTGCAGATGTGGAGAGAGCCACGGCTCCTGCCGTAAATTTCCTGAAAAAATATAACTGGCCGGGAAATGTCAGACAGCTTCATAACGTGGTCGAAAGGGCGATGAATTTCTCAAAGGGCAAGGAACTAACAAAGGAGGATTTCCAGGTGGCAATGACAGGTACATGTGCTGCGGGAGAAAAAACAAAAACAAAAATGATACAAAGCAGCAGGTGCTCCATAGAAGAGGCGAGAAACAATGCCGAAAAACAACTGATAGAAGATACTTTGAAAATGTGTGGCAACAATAAGACCAAAACTGCGGAATGCCTTGATATCGCAAGACCTCTTCTTTATCAGAAAATGAAAAGATTGGGGATAAAAACATAAAAAAGAAATAATAAATGTAAGTATAAAGTGACAGTGTAATCACAAACTTACACCATACAGAAATCCCGTGATCTTAAGCAAAAAATATAATAAGAATGAAAACTGTAAGTTTATACTTACGGTTTTATTTTTTTTGTTGATAAAAAACGTTGGAATATGAAGTAAAGCCACTTGGCATTGATATTGCATTACTATATTAAATAAGATTCCAGGTAAAGCATAAACATAAGGAAAAGATTTATTTATAACAAAAAAAGACGGGAGGAAAAATGAAAAAGGGAAAAGTGACCATAGGTATGACGCAGTTTGCATGTGTGGCCGACAGAGATAAAAACATGCATAAGGCGGAAGAGCAAATAAGAGAAATGGCTGCAAAGGGTGCAAAAATAATCTGTACCCAGGAATTGTTCAACGGGATCTATTTTCCCCAGACCATAGATTACAAAAAATATGACTGGGCGGAACCGGTGGACGGGCCTACGAACAGGAGGATGCAGGCTTTGGCAGAAGAGCTTGATGCTGTAATAGTAAGCTGTTATTACGAATATGCCATGGACGGCATATACTATAATTCCGCAGCAGTATTCGATGCAGACGGAAGTTTTCTGGGAAACTACAGAAAGCATCACATTCCCGAAGGCCCTCAGTATATAGAGAAATACTACTTTACCCCGGGAGATTCTCCGTATATGGTCTTTGACACAAAATACGGCAGGTTCGGTGTGCTTATATGCTGGGACGAATGGTTTCCCGAGCCTTCAAGAATACTTGCACTGAAGGGAGCAGATTTTATTTTTTATCCTTCCGCAATAGGGTCCGAACCGGATGATCCCAAACTTGACACTTCCAAAACCTGGATGGATTCCATAAGAGGCCACGGGATCCATAATAATTTCTATGTATGTGCCTGCAACAGAGTAGGAGAAGAAAAAGCTGAAAACGGTAGCGGGAGCATGCATTTTTACGGCAGGAGCTTTGTTTCCGATCCCTGGGGAAACTTGAAAGCCGAAGGCAAGATGAATGAAGAGGATCTGATAGTCTGCGAACTTAATCTGGACGAGATAAGACGTGCCAGAAACATTCTGCAGTTTCACAGGGACAGAAGAGTTGATTCTTATGATGAGATATTGAATATGAGTATATTAGAAAGGAGATAGTATGGAACTTGGATTTTTGACAATTGTACCGCTGATACTTATGGTAGTTTCTGTCATAGTTACCAAAAGAGTATTTGAGTCTATGATAATACCCATAATACTGGTGTTCGTTTTAAAAGACGGAACAGGATTCATCGGCGGATTTGTTGATTCCTTTTATGAGGTAATGGCAGAAGGAACATTCCCGTGGATACTGATGATGCTCACATTGTTTGGCGCACTAATTCAATTACTTTTAGAATCGGGAGGGATTGACGGTTTCAGAAGGCTGGCCTTGAGATATATCAAGGCCGAAAGAAGCAGTCTTGTTTTTACATGGATACTTGGACTGATACTTTGTATAGATGACTATATAAACGACCTGGCCATAGGACCCTCGGTAAGATCCATAACCGACAGGTATAAAGTGCCAAGAGAAGCTGTGGGAACGGTGGTAATTTCCATGGGTGTTCCCATATGTTCACTGTTGCCTGTAACGGCCATGGCAGTTTTTGTTTTCGGCATAATGAAGGATTCGGGCATATCCGGAGAAAACGCAGGCATGCTCACAGAATACATGAAAGTAGTTCCCTTTCTTGTCTATCCCATGCTTATAGTGCTTGTGGCATTTCTTCTGGCAGTGGGTATACTCCCAAAGATAGGGCCATTAAGGAAACTGTCGAAGCAGATGCAGGAAGAGACGGAAATAGCCGAAGAACATCAGCAGTTTGATGAAAAAGGACAGCTTCTGGATTTTATAATCCCTGTTTTGGTGCTGGTTGGTGTAATGCTTTATACGAATGACCTGGTAGTTGCAGTTCTAATAGCCATTGCAGTCTGTTTTGCTTTATATATACCGAGAAAGAAAATGAAATTCGATGATTTCTTCAAGAATTTCTTTGAAGGTGTACACAGCATGATCGATATACTGGTGATCCTGCTGATGGTATTCATATTCGTTAACGGTCTTACAGGGATAGGTCTAAGTGAATATGTTATAGAAACCACGACACCGTTCCTGGCCGGCGGTGCTATCCCGGTACTGACATTTATTGTTGTGGCTCTTTTGGCTTTCGGAGGAGTTGATTATTGGGCAGTCATACTTCTCATGGCACCGATAACCATTCCACTGGCAGTAAACTTTGATGTAAATGTATACCTCACCATGGCAGCTGCCGTATCGGGAGCTGTATGCGGAGGAACTTCATGCTTCTTTGGAGAACAGATGCTTATGTGCTCCCAGGCAGTGGAGAAAAAACCCACCGAACTGGCGGTGGCTAATTTGCCCTACAGCATAATAGCCTTTGTGGGTACCGCGGTAATATATGCTATACTGGGATTTGTCTTATAAAAAAAGGAGGAAACAGTAATGTCAAAAAGAATTGATTCAACACCGAAAGCGGACGGCTTCAGGATGCCGGGGGAGTTTGAGCCTCAACAGCAGATATTCATGATATGGCCCGAAAGGCCTGACAACTGGAGGGATGGAGGGAAGCCTGCCCAAAAAGCTTTTGTCGATGTGGCAAAAGCCATCAGCGAGTTTGCGGAAATGACCATGCTGGTATCCGCATCTCAGTATCAGGTGGCCAGGAAGATGCTTCCTCCCCAAATAAGGGTAATAGAAATGTCCAGTAACGATTCATGGGTAAGGGACTGCGGACCGACTTTTGTAATAAATGATAAAGGTGGAATAAGAGGTGTAGACTGGAAATTCAATGCATGGGGAGGTCTTTTCGACGGCCTTTATTTCCCCTGGGACCAGGACGATCTTATAGCCCGCAAGATATGTGACATGGAGCGCATCGACACATACAGAACGGAGGATTTCGTTCTTGAAGGCGGAAGTATACATGTGGATGGGGAAGGGACTGTGATGACAACGGAGATGTGTCTTCTTAGCCCGGGCAGGAATCCCCATATGAGCAGAGAACAGATAGAAAACATGCTGAAAGATCATCTGAACATAGAAAAAGTAATATGGGTGAAAGACGGAATAGATCCCGAAGAGACCAACGGGCACATAGATGATGTGGCATGTTTCGTAAGGCCGGGTGAAGTGGCATGCATATGGACGGACAACAAAGAAGATCCGTTTTATGAGACCTGTATGGAAGCTTATGAAACTTTAAAAGAAGCAACGGATGCAAAAGGAAGGAAACTAAAGGTACATAAGCTCACAATGCCCGAAGTTCCGGTGACCATCAAAGGAGATTTTGCCATAGATGAGGTGGAGGGCACCATACCCAGAGAAGACGGAGATATCTGTATAGCATCATATATGAATTTCCTTATCGTCAATGACGGGGTGATCGTGCCCCAATACGGAGATAGGTTGGACGGACTTGCCCTTGAGCAGATAAGGGATATGTTTCCTGACAAAAAAGTCGTGGGCGTAAACACAAGAGAGATCGTATACGGCGGTGGTAATATACACTGCATAACCCAGCAGCAGCCCAAGGTATAGAGTTCCGTAAAACGCCATTAAAAGTGCCCTAATGGGCACTTTTTTACTTTAAAAAACCGGCTTAAATGTTTGAGAATTTTTTATTTGGGCTGTGTTATAATGAAAAAAGAATATTTGATTTTAAAGTAAGCCTTATATAATAAGAAGACGGAGGTACTAAAATGTCGGTATTGATCAAAAACGGAACGATCCTCACTGCTGAAGAGGAGTTTGAAGGAGATATCTTCATTAAAGGGGAAAAGATAGAAGCCCTGGGAAAGAAGCTTCCTTTCAAGGCGGATGAAGTCATAGATGCAAAGGGCAAATATATACTGCCGGGAGGAGTAGATCAGCATGTGCATTTTTCATTCACATATAAGGGAAGCAAGGTGAGAGGGTTTGAAACTTCCAATGCGGCGGCTGTGGGCGGGACCACGACCCTTATAGAGTTCGTTAATCAGGAACAGGGAAAAGGCCTTGTTGAGTCAATAGATGAATACAGAAAAAAAGATGCCGACGGGATAGCCATGGTGGATTATTCTTTTCACAGTGTAATGACAGATCCCAGGGATGAAGTTATAGATGAGATCCCGAAACTGGCAGAGGCGGGATATCCGACAATGAAGCTTTTTATGGCTTATAAAGGCATGTTTTTCCATGCTGACGATGATGCTGTTTTAAAAGCCCTTATAAAGGGTAAAGAAGCAGGGATCACTGTTATGGTCCATGCAGAAAATGCTCACATGATCGATGTGCTTGCCAAGAAACTGGTAGCCGAAGGAAAAACCGATCCCTATTATCATGCAGTGTCAAGACCCGTTATCGCAGAGGCGGAAGCCACAAGAAGAGCCATATATCTGGCTGAACTGGCGGGAGCGCCCCTCTATGTGGTCCACGTGACCTGCAAAGAGGCTCTTGAAGAGATCAAGAATGCCTACAGCAAAGGACAGAGGATATTCGGTGAGACCTGTTCGCACTATCTTGTCCTTGACACGGAAGACCTGGCAAGACCCGGATTCGAGGGAGCAAAATACGTGTGTTCTCCGGCCCTCAGGACAGAGGAACACAGAAAGGCCCTTTGGGAAGCTGTTGAAAGAAAATGGCTGAATGCCATAAGCTCGGATCACTGTGGATTTGACTATGCGGAGCAGAAACATATGGGATACGGAGAAGGAAAATCCTTTGCGGACATACCAAACGGAGCTCCCGGTCTTCAGAACAGGCTCAACGTATTATGGACATACGGTGTATGTGAGGGGAAACTTACAAAGGCCAGATTAGTGGATCTGTTTGCAACGGCACCGGCAAAGATAAACGGACTTGGAACCAAGGGACAGCTGGCCCCCGGTTTTGATGCCGACGTGGTGATATTCGATCCGGAATACAAAGGCACAATAAGTGTTCAAAACAATCTGGAGGGTGTAGACTATTGTCCCTTTGAGGGATTCGAACAAAAAGGAAGGGCAGAGACAGTTTTCTTAAGAGGCATGAAAATCGTTTCTGAAGGCAACTATCAGGGGAAGAAAGGTCAAGGAAGATTCATCGCCGGCAGACCCTTTGGAACGGCATATACAGAGGGGAAATAAGAATGAGGATAAACGGGAAAAGACTTATTTCTGACCTGGAGGATTTCAGCCTAATAACAGCAACTCCCGGCGAAGGTGTTACAAGATTTTCATACAGTAGGGAAGATATTGCCGCCAGACAGCGCCTGAAAGAAATGGCCACAGAGAATAATATGATCTGCCGTACGGATTTTTTTGGAAATATGATAATAAGTCCCAAAAAAAGCAAAGGAACGATCCTTTTCGGTTCACATATCGATACAGTTAAAAACGGGGGCTGGCTTGATGGTATATATGGAGTCATAAGTGCCCTTGAAATACTTAGGACTTTTGAAGAAAACAAAAAACAACATGATTGTACCCTTATAGTTTTTGCCGAAGAAGAAGGCTCGAATTTCGGCTCGACCATGACCGGTAGCAAATTCCTGACAGGCAAATACGGACCCGAGAAACTGGACCAGCTGATTTCAGACAATGGATATACTATGAGAGAGGTCCTTCAAAAGACAAGTTTTTCCCGGGAAAAGCAAAAGGATGAGCTTATAGATATTAATTTTGTCAAAGCCATGTTCGAGATCCATGTAGAGCAGGGACCGGTGCTTGATGACGAAGGATTTGAAATAGGTATAGTGGATGCGGTGGCGGGAATGAAAGTGATACAAATAACCTATGAGGGGATTGGAAACCATGCAGGCGCATCACCGATGAAAGGAAGAAAAGATTCTTTTATAGCGGCCGCAGAAGCGGCTCTTGCCATTGATGAAATGATTTGTTCTGACCCGGAGCAAAACATTGTAGGTACCATAGGCAAGCTTTTTGTCAGCCCGAACTGTTCAAATGTCATCCCCGAAAAAACAGTTTTCACACTTGAAGTAAGGTCAGAAAAAAACATCAAAACAGAAGCTACTATGGAGGCAGCTAAAAAGATAATAAGAGAAACAGCCGTAAAAAGAAAAATAAAATGCACTATATCCGATATGGCATCTTCCAACGCTATTCCTATGGCGGAAGATATAAAATCAACAATGAAAAAGATAGCCCGAAAGAAGTGCCTAAAATATAAGTCAATGAGTAGCGGCGCAGTCCATGATGCGGCAATGATGGCGAATCACATAGCCACGGGGATGATATTTGTTCCCAGTATAAATGGCAGAAGCCATGTACCGGAAGAGGACACGCGAAAAGAGCATTTGATATGCGGTACCCAGTATTTGATGGATGTTATCCAGGAATATATTTGATCATGAGATCAATTTGAAATAGAAAATCAAACTCACAAAATAATATGGCGAAAGGATAATAGGTAATCAAAATGAAAGGATTTTTGAATGAATTCAAGGAATTCGCACTTAAAGGGAATGTGATCGATCTTGCTGTGGGCATAATCATAGGGGCTGCTTTTACGGCCATAATAACTTCTCTGGTAAATGATATCATATCACCGCTTCTGGGCCTCTTTGTAAGTGTCAATTTCTCCAGTCTGCAGGCGGAGGCCGGAGGCGCCGTATTCACATACGGCAATTTCATAATGGCTGTTATAAACTTCCTGCTTGTGGCACTTGTTCTGTTTATGATAATAAGGAGCATTAACAGGATGTCAAATCTGAAGAGGAAAGAAGAGAAAGAAGAAGTTACAACAAAAGCATGTCCGTACTGCAAAAATGATATACCTCTTGAGGCTGTAAGATGTCCCTACTGTACCTCTGAACTCACATCGGAAGCACAAATACGCTGATAAATATCAGGGATTATTTATGGGTATCCCAAAATGATCCAATTAAAAAAAAGCTTGCAGGCACAAAATGTTGTGCCTGCATTTTTTTAGACCACAACTTTACAGAAATAAAGTCAAAAATTCAAAATATTTACTTGATATATTTGGAAATTACGTTTATCATTATAGAGAAAAACGTTTATTTACAAATGCTTTGATAAGGTGGGGGCAATGGCATTTATTATACTTGGCGCCTGTGCATTTGTGCTTTATTTCTTATATGATATAAACAGTGTGACTATGCGGAAGAGATTTCTTTTTCCTGCATTCGGCATCGGCTGTATACTTCTTGTTATTTCCACAGCCGGCCTTGTGAAAATCTCGTGGGAGCAGGAAAGGTTTTTGTCTGTGGGGGGAATGCTGCTTGCAGTATTAGGCATGGTTTTTGGGGGACTGCTTATATATACACTTTTTTTCGCTTTGCCTTTCAAAACGACATATATAAAAAAGGAAAAAGAAAGGGCGAAACCGACGATCAGTTCAAAAGGGATGTACGCACTTTGCCGTCATCCGGCAGTGCTTTGGCTGATAGGACTTTTCATAGTATTGGGTGCAGAGTTCCCGACCGCAGAAATGATGGCGGGTGGAACGCTTTTTTGTGTGCTTGATATATTATATGTGATTTTTCAGGATCTTTGGACTTTTCCCAGAGAATTTGAAAATTATGATGAATACAGGAGAAGGGTGCCATTTCTGATACCCAATGCAAAAAGCATAAGAAACTGTATTAATACTTTAAGAGGCGGCAATGAGATTTGAAGACAAACTGAAAAACCGTTCGTCAATGGCCATATGGCAGGAATACTGTGGATTTCTGGATCTTGGAATAGACGATTATATGGATATACAAAACAGCCTCATGAAAGAGCAGCTGCAGATTTGGAGTGATTGTTCCCTTGGCAAAGAGATACTGAAAGGCAAAAAAATCAATTCCATAGAAGAGTTCAGAGATAATTTTCCCATAACCGAGTATGCGGATTATGCGGATATACTTTTACAAAAGAGAAGTGATATGCTTCCGGCGGAGCCCACCATATGGATACAGACCACATGGGAAGGCGGAAAACATCCTGTGAAACTGGCTCCTTACACCCAGGGAATGCTGAACACATACAAAAACAATATATTGGCATGTATGCTTCTTGGCACCAGCCATGGCAAAGGCAAATTTGATGTTAAGGCAAATGATACATTCCTTTACGGACTGGCACCTCTTCCCTATGCGACCGGGCTTTTTCCAAGAGCACTGGCGGATGAGATAGACATAAAATTTCTTCCTCCGGTTTCAGAAGCCGAGCAGATGACCTTTGGAGAAAGAAATAAAAAGGGATTCAAAATGGGGCTTTCCAAAGGCATAGATTACTTTTTCGGACTTGGAAGTGTGGCCTATTTCGTAAGCATGAGTTTGTCCAAAATGAGTGGAGGAGGCAAAAGCGGAGCGAAAACAGCCTGCTCTCCAAAGTTTGCATTCAGATATATAAAAGCAAAAAGAGCATGTGAAAAAGAAGGAAGAGAACTGAAGCCCAAAGATCTTTTCAAGTTGAAGGGAATAATGGTGGCGGGGACCGATAACAACTGTTACAAGGATGAGCTTGAAGATCTGTGGGGGATAAGACCCATGGAGCTGTTCGCCGGAACGGAACCCTCATGCATAGGAACTGAAACATGGACCAGAGACGGAATGTACTTTTTCCCTGATACATGTTTTTATGAATTCATCCCCGAGACGGAAATGATGAAAAGCAGAGAGTTCAAAAATTATCACCCAAAGACGTGCCTTATGAACGAAGTAATACCGGGCGAAAAATATGAACTGGTAATATCCGTTTTGAAAGGCGGAGCATTCATGCGTTACAGGGTCGGAGACGTTTACAGATGTGTTGGACTTGAAAACAGTGAAGATCAGACAAAAATACCCAGGTTCCATTACATTGACAGGAGTCCGGAGATAATAGATATTGCGGGTTTTACAAGAATATCCCAGAAAGCCATCGAAAATGTCATAAAAATATCCGGGCTTGATGTGGCCGACTGGGTGGCAATGAAGGAGTACACCGAAAATAACAAACCCAAGATGCACATGTATGTGGAGATGAAGCCCGAGTGTCTGGCAACCAGCGCTGTGAGTTCAGAAATACTGAAAGAGCATCTTACGGTATATTTCAAATATATAGATCAGGACTATAAAGATCTCAAAAGGATCCTTGGAATGGATCCCCTTGAAGTCACGGTACTGAAATGCGGGACTTTTGAAAGTTACAGAGAAAAAAGCGGCAAAAGACTTAGAAAGATGAATCCGTCTGTTTATGATCTGAGGGAGGTTTTGGCCTGTGGATAGCAGCTTTGTTTTTGTCCCCATAACGGCACTTTTCTGTTATGGATTCCTGCTGATGGCATTTTTGGCAGCGAAAAAGACAAAAGTGATTTATTCATTCATATGGGTACTTATCAGCGGTGTCCTTTGGACCGGCGGTTCATTTTGCATGCGTATGTTTATGTGGCCATCCTATGGTCTTTGGTACCATGTTTCCATCCTTGGGCTTTTGCTGATATGTTACTCTTTCTGGTATTTCCTTGCGGAATTCACCGGCTCAAATCCCGGAATATTCCGAGTTATATGGCTGGGTCTTATGTTGGTGGTATTTGCATTTAATACAACAACAGGATTTTTCCTGGCAAAACCCCAGGCAGTCGAGCTGGCATCAGGGGGCATCAAATTCGTATATGATCTCACCTGGGCAGTCAGTTTGCTTTTTGTGGCCTGCGGCGCTATCGTTATACATATGTTCTTGCTGATGATCAGGTTCTACCGGGAGGACGAAGTAAGGAAGCGTCAGATGAGACCTCTTATGACCGGAGTCGTGATGATATTTACCGGACAGCTTCTGTTTATGCTCCCGTTCTTTGAAGGGATACCTGTTGATATACTTTCGGCTTTCGTGATGGTGCTTTGCATGATGTATGCAATGCATAAGAGAAGGCTTTTCAAGCTGACGCTTCTGGTTTCAAAGGGAAGCTGTTATGTGGCATCAGCCATTCTTGCCGCCGCGGTTTTTTCAAACCTGATAAATCCCCTTGAGAAATTCCTCGCGGAGAATTTTCCAAAACTGGCCTCCAATGATTATCTGGTTATAGCCCTTATATTTGCCCTGTTCACCATAGCGCTTTACTATGTCATGAAAATATTCATAGACAGAGTGTTTATAAAAGACGAAATAATACGATCCGATATAATGAAGGAATTCAGCGGCAACGTTTCCAAGAGCCTTGAAATAAATGAGATACTGGACAGTCTTGTCAAGGTTATAAGAAATGCTCTTATGGTGAGGAACGTTTATGTATTCATTGAACAGAGCGACGGTAAATGCTACAGGATGTCAAAGAGCTTAAGCCCTCTTGACGATAAATCAGTTACTATAATGACCGACAATCCTATTATAAAATATATGAAAAGCGGCAATGAGTGTCTTCTGATGGACGAATTCAGATGCCTTGCTGTATACAAATCCATGTGGGAAAAAGAAAAAGCATGTTTTTTATCCCTTAATATCGAATGCCTTATGCCGCTTAAAGACGGAGAGCATCTGGTGGGGCTGGTGGCCATATCGGGAAAAGAAAAGGATGCGGCTTTCACTTATGATGATATAAGTTTCCTTTCATCAGTAAGCTCCGTGGGGTCCATTGCAGTTAAAAACTCAAGACTTTATGAAAGAGCATATACGGAAGCCAGAACAGACGAACTTACAGGACTGCTCAACAGAAAGTATTTTTACGAAACGCTTCAAAAGGAGTATGACAGGATCGGCAAGAGATCCCTGGCTCTTATTATATTCAACATAGATGACTTCAAGCTTTACAACCAGCTTTACGGTTTTAAAGAAGGAGACAGAGCGCTGCAGAAAATAGCAGAAATCATAAGGGCCAGTGTGGGTGACAGTGGTCATATATCCAGGTACAGCGGCAAGGAATTTGCTGTTATACTGCCGGGATACGATATGCTGGCAGCGAAAAATCTGGCGGAAAACATAAGGATGCAGATACTCAGTATGAATAAGAGTGATAAGGACTATACATTCAAAGTCCTTACGGTAAGCGGCGGGATCTGTGCCATACCCTACGCTGCCGGAAGTGTGAAGGAACTGGTGGACAATGCGGATATGGCAGTTTATCAGGTGAAGCGTTCGGGAAAGAACGGAATACTTCTTTCTACCGGAGGAGCTGTCGAAAGACCTGCCGATGAAGCGGAGCAAACGGAACACAAAGAAGACATATATTCGGAATATGCATCCACCATATATGCTTTGACTGCTGCCATAGATACGAAGGACCATTATACATTCAACCATTCCAAGAACGTTGCCTATTACTCTTCCGAACTGGCCTATGCCTGTGGACTGAATCAGGATTCTGTTGAAATAATAAGAGAAGCAGCTCTTCTTCATGACATAGGTAAAATCGGCATACCGGAACAGATACTTAATAAGGCCGAAAAGCTCACCAGGGAAGAATATGAGATAGTCAAAGGCCATGTGGAAAGCTCCGTGGGAATAATACGTCATCTTCCTTCGCTGGATTATGTAATACCTGCGGTAATAGGCCATCACGAAAGATATGACGGGAAAGGATATCCCAGGCGTATAGCAGGAGAAGACATACCTCTTTCAGCAAGGATACTGGCGATATCCGACTCTTTTGATGCAATGATATCAGAAAGGTCATATAAGGAACCATATACTGTGGCTTATGCCCTCGAAGAAATAGAGCACCAGGCAGGGAAACAGTTTGATCCCAAACTTGCCACTCTTTTTGTGGAACTGGTCAAAACCGGAAAAATAAAACCGGACAACGAAGCATTGTCCGGAAAGGATTATTTTGAGATCGAAGAAGAAAAGGCTGTAAACTGACTTTTTATTCGGCTTCTTCAGGAGGCGGTTCTATAACGGTGCCGTCATCGGTGACCACACTGTCTTCCGGAGAACTTTCGCTATCCGGTGCAGGTTCAGAGTTTTCCTCTTCATGGGCGTTATCTTCTTTGACCTGATCGTCGCTTTGTTCCTGTTTTTCATTCTGAAGCTGTTCCAGCTTTTTTTCTGTGTCTGCCTGTTCATTCATAGAGTTTATTATATATAAAGCCGCACCGGCACAGACAATAGCTATAAGAATTATTACTATGGCAATAAGACCCCGGTTGGCTCTTTTTTTTTCGTCAGCTTCGTATTTCATTCTGGTTTTTGATGTTTCCAGTTCTTTTTCATCAGCTTTGCCTGTGCCTCCTTTGGGATAATGATCTTCTTCTCCCCTTTCCTGACCGTGCAGGGGTTTTAGAGGACATCCGCAGTTTGGGCATGTTTGGGCAAATTCAGATACCGCATGTCCGCACTCCGGGCATTTGAAAAGTGCCATGTTTTATCACTCCTTTTATATGTAGTGCTAACCTTAAATAATGATAACAATTTTGAAAGTGAAATACAATAAAAAGGTGAATATGATATTTATGTATGGTATAATATTATGAAAATCAAACAGGAGGATGCCTATGGAACCCAAATACAAAAGAGTGATTCTCAAAATCAGCGGAGAGGCACTGGCCGGAGAAAAAAATTTCGGAATAAGTGAGGACATGCTAAAAAAGGTGGCTGAACAGATAAGAGAAGTACATGATATGGGAGTACAGGTGGCTATAGTTGTGGGAGGCGGCAATTTCTGGAGAGGCCGAACCAGCAAGAGCATGGACCGTTCCACTGCAGATTATATGGGTATGCTGGCAACGGTTATAAATGCCATGGCTCTGCAGGATGCCTTCGAGACGATAGGGATACCCACAAGAGTGCAGACAGCCATAGAAATGAAGGAAGTGGCGGAGCCTTATATAAGAAGGAAAGCCGTCAATCATCTTGAAAAGGGCAAGGTGGTCATATTCGGTGCCGGCACCGGGAATCCCTTCTTTTCCACAGATACGACGGCAGCCTTAAGGGCAGCGGAGATCGATGCGGATATAATATTACTGGCGAAAAAAATAGATGCAGTATATTCCGCAGATCCCGAAAAAGAGGCCAATGTCGTCAGGTATGAGGCACTTACTCATCAGGAGGTTCTCGAAAAAGGCCTGGAAGTAATGGATTCAACTGCAGCATCCCTTTGCAGGGATAATAATATCGACATACATGTATTTGAACTGGCAAAAGAAGGTAATGTAATGAAAGCCATATGCGGCGGCAAGATAGGCACAGTTATTACATAGTAGGAGGTGTAAGATGAGTGATAAAGTTATCGAAGTTCTGGAAACAAAAATAGGAAAAACAGAATCAGCCCTCAAAGAAGAGCTTAATGCGGTAAGAGCAGGAAGAGCTAATCCTGCACTCCTTGACAGGATAGAAGCAGAGTATTACGGCACGCCCACACCTCTTAAGCAGATGGCAAACATATCGGTCCCCGATCCCAGGACGCTTATGATCACACCCTTTGATCCCAAGGCAATAGGGGACATCGAAAAGGCAATAAATATTGCAAATCTGGGAATAAGTCCAGCAAATGACGGTAAATGTATCAGACTTGCCATACCCCAGGTCACAGAAGAAAGAAGAAAAGAGCTTACAAAAACCGTTAAAGCCATGGGTGAAGAGGCAAAGGTGGCAGTAAGAAACCTTAGAAGATCTGCAAATGACGAGCTCAAAAAAGAAGAAAAAGCCGGAGACCTTACAGAAGACGACTTGAAAGAAGACCTGGATGAAGTACAGAAAAAAGTTGACGATGCTATAATGGCCATTGATGAAATACTGGCAGAAAAAGAAAAAGAAATCATGGAAGTATGATCTGAAATGCTGGATATGAAAAGTATACCTGCCCATGTTGCCATCATAATGGATGGCAACGGCAGGTGGGCCGAAGAAAAGAGTCTACCCAAATTATTCGGCCATAATGCCGGAATGAAGGCGATGAAAGAGATAGTCAGAAGAGCTTCGGCTCTGGGCATGGGATATTTAACCGTTTACGCATTTTCCACTGAAAACTGGAAACGTTCAGAAGAAGAGGTAAGCGGTATTTTTAAGTTGCTGGTCAAGTATGTGGATAAGGAACTTGATGAACTCAATCAAAATCACGTAAAAGTGACGATCCTGGGAGACTGCAGTTTGATTCCCTCCCAGGCAAGAGAAAGAATAGAAAAGGCCGTCTCTTCCACAGCGGACAATGATGGCCTGAACTTCAATATAGCCTTGAACTACGGCAGCAGAGACGAAATAACAAGGGCAGTATGCAAAATAGGGGAAATGGTGGCAAAAAAGGAAATAAGGCCCTGCGATATAACAGAAGATATGATATCGGATCTGCTTTATACCGGAGAAGCAAAGATCCCTGATCCTGACCTGCTTATAAGGACCAGCGGCGAAAAGCGTTTGTCAAATTACCTGCTTTGGCAGCTGGCTTACAGCGAATTTGTTTTTACGGATACTTACTGGCCTGATTTTTCGCCGGCAGAATTTGAAAAAGCCATAGAAGAGTATCAAAAAAGGGACAGAAGGTTCGGAGGAAGAAGAAAATGAAAACGAGGATCATTTCTGGACTTATAATGCTGCCAATGCTGGCGGTCCTATACTTTGGAGGATATGTGCTGATGGCGGCATGTTTTGGACTTACCCTTACCGCCCTTTATGAATTCTTCAAGGGCTTTGATTCCATGGGGACAAAACCGTCCTATCCGGTGGCGGCATTTTCCGCAATGCTGCTTTATGGATATACACTTTATTTGGATATTTCGAAAAGTACTGCAGGTGACCTTGAAAGACCTTTCATGTTCTGGTTATTTATAACGGTTGCAGCAAGTCTGATCTATCTTTTCCCAATAGAAAAAAGACAGCTTCAGGATGCCATGGCCACGGTCACGGGAGCTTTATATATCGCTTTCTTTGCATTCCATCTGGTCCTTGTGGATCAGACGGGAAAACCATCGATCCTGATATGGATAATCATATTTTCGGCATTCGGTACCGATGTGTTTGCATATTTCACCGGTCTTGCTTTGGGACGGCATAAACTCTGCCCATCCATAAGCCCTAAGAAAACTGTGGAAGGTGCCATTGGCGGTGTTATGGGCAGCATAATCATATGCGGAGCTTTCGGATATTTTTTTGCTGAAGAATATCTGATCCACTGCCTTATACTTGGTATACTGGGGGGAATAATATCTCAGCTGGGAGACCTCACAGCCTCTGTATTCAAGAGAAAGATGGGGATAAAGGATTACGGCCATCTGATACCGGGTCACGGCGGGATACTTGACCGTTTTGACAGCGTTCTTTTTACGGCACCAATGGTTTATTATTATATTATCTTTGCAATACAGTAAAAGGTATCATTTATCATCATGAAGAAAATAGCCGTGCTGGGCAGTACCGGGTCTATTGGTACTCAGGCACTTGAAATAATAGAAAAAAACAGAGAAGAGTATTCCGTATCGGCACTGTCATGCGGAAGAAATATTCCTCTGCTCCAAAAACAGATAGACTTATTTCTGCCCGATATGGTTTCCGTCAAAGAGAAGAAGGATGCGGAAGAACTTCAAAAGAAGTATCCGAAGATCCATGTTGTATATGGAGAAGAAGGCCTTATCGAAGCTGCTTCCTGTGACTGCCATATGGTCCTTAATGCTCTTATGGGCATAAAGGGGCTTATGCCCACATACAGAGCTATACTGGCCGGAAAAGATATAGCTCTGGCCAATAAGGAGACCCTGGTGGCCGGAGGACAGCTCATAATGGAAAAAGCCGCCGAAAAGGGAGTTAGGATACTGCCCGTAGACAGTGAGCACAGTGCCGTCTTCCAGTGTATGCAGGGCAATGAAAAAAAATCCTTAAAAAGAATAATACTGACGGGATCGGGAGGGCCGTTCAGAGGCTTTTCAACAAGACAGCTTTATGATGTGACAAAAGAACAGGCCCTTGCTCATCCCAACTGGAGCATGGGGCAGAAAATAACAATAGATTCGGCAACTCTTATGAACAAGGGGCTTGAGGTCATAGAAGCCAGATGGCTTTTTGATGTGACTCTTGAAAAAATAGATGTGGTGATACATCCCCAGAGCATAATACATTCAATGGTAGAGTATGAGGATAATTCTGTTATGGCACAGATGGGCCTTCCGGATATGAAGGTGCCAATAGCATATGCGCTGAGCTGGCCAAAACGACGCAAAAATGATTTCAAAAGCCTGGATATCCTAAGGGAAGGTGCAACCCTTACTTTTGAAAGTCCTGATAAAAACACCTTCCGGTGTCTGTCCCTTGCATATGAAGCATCAAAAAAAGGGGGCACGTATCCGGTGGTAATGAACGGCGCCAATGAAGTTCTGGTACAGAAATTCCTTGAGGGAAAGATAGGATTTACCCAAATACAGGAGACTATAGAAAGAGTGCTCTGTGAGCATATACCAAAATATCGGCTGACACCGGAGATTATACTTGAAGAAGATAAAAAGATAAGGAAAAAAATATGATAACTGCAATTTATGCCATAGCAATGTTCTGCGTGCTGATATTCATGCACGAACTGGGTCATTTTATAGCAGCCAGAGCATGCAATGTAAAAGTAAATAAATTTGCCATAGGCATGGGTCCGGCATTCTGGAAAAAACAAAAAGGTGAGACGGAGTATTCCTTGAGGATTTTCCCCATCGGCGGTTTTTGTGCAATGGAGGGAGAAGATGAGGATTCAGATGAACCAAGAGCTCTGAACAACAAAAAAGCATGGCAGAAGTCCATAGTTATTTGTGCCGGTTCTTTTATGAACCTTTTGCTGGCGGTCGTTCTGATGATAATATTCGTTTTCTATATCGGAACTGCCACTACTACCCTGGACGCGGTACAAAAAGGAAGCCCCGCTGAAGAAGCCGGATTGAAACCGGGAGACAAGATCGTCATGGTGGACGGCAAGAAAACAAATGAATGGACGGATGTTACAGACATAATAACAGGCACAGAAAAGAAAAAAACAGATATAACAGTCGAAAGAAATGGCAAAGAATACACCTTTGTAACGGGCTTCATGAAAAGTGAAGAGGGCCGGAAGATGATCGGGATAACATCAGCCAGGCAGAGAGATCCGGTTTCCGCCGTAAGGGACGGAGCCAAAGCAACTTTTGATATGACCGTGAATATGTATGAAATATTAAAACGGCTTTTCACGGGAGATGTTTCCGCAAAAGAACTGTCGGGGCCTGTGGGCATAGTTTATATGGTGGATCAAAGCGTCAGTTACGGGTTTATGTATTTTCTTTATTTCATGTCGCTTATAAGTTTGAATCTTGCCATAGTCAATATGTTGCCCCTTCCGGCACTGGACGGGGGACGGCTGCTTTTCATAATAGTAAGAAAGATCACCGGCAAAGCAATAACAGATGATATGGAAGGGAAGATACATTTCATTGGAATAATGCTTCTGCTTTTGCTTATGGTATATGTTACATGGAATGACATTGTCAGATTTATTGTTCCCATATTCAACTGAAAAATATCAGGCAGGTATAACAATGACAAAAAAAGTACAATGCGGAAATATATTTATAGGCGGCGGAGAGCCGGTATCCGTGCAGTCGATGACAAACAAGGATACAAGGGATATAAAGGCGTGCATTTCTCAAATAGAAAGACTGTCTGATGCGGGCTGCGATATAGTACGCCTTGCGGTTTTTGATAAAATGGCCGCAGAAGCTTTCGGTGAAATAAAAAAAGCAACAGATATTCCTTTGGTGGCGGACATACATTTTGATCACAGGCTGGCACTGGCTGCCATAGAAAAGGGTGCCGATAAAATAAGAATAAATCCCGGAAACATAGGCAGCAGAGAGAAAGTACGCCGGATTGTTGATGCGGCAAAAAAAAGAGGGATACCCATAAGGGTAGGTGTGAATTCCGGTTCCCTTGAAAAGGACATACTCGAAAAATATAAAGGGGTAACAGCAGAGGGTCTCGCAGAGAGCGCCATCAGAAGTGCAAAAATGTTGGAAGACTTGGGTTTTGAAGATTTGGTTTTATCGGTAAAAGCTTCGGATCCGGCGATAAATTATGATGCATGTATACTCCTTTCAAAAATGACAAAACATCCGATGCATATCGGAGTGACTGAAGCAGGAACAAAGGGGCAGGGAATAATAAAGTCGGCTGTGGGCATAGGCGCCCTGTTGTTGGCCGGGGTAGGGGACACCGTGAGAGTTTCCCTTACAGGAGATCCGGAAGCAGAGGTTATCGCTGCAAAAAATATAATTGCTGCCGCCGGTCTTGGCAGGCTCCCCATCAATATAATATCATGTCCCACATGTGGACGCAGCAGGATGGATATTGAGAAACTGGTAATTGAACTGGAAAAAGAGATCGTGCCCCTTTGTGAAAAAAGAAAGAAAGCAGGGAAGAAAAGTCTTGATATAGCAGTTATGGGCTGTGAAGTCAACGGACCCGGAGAAGCAAAAGAAGCAGATTTCGGAGTTGCATGCGGGAAAGGAAAAGGACTGATATTCATCCGGGGCAAGGCAATAAAGACAGTCCCCGAGGAGGAAATAATAAAAGAACTTGTTAGGATGGCAGAGAACTATGAAAATATATAATGCGACACATATGATAAGATACGAAGACCTTAACCACCATGCCAATCTTTATGCCGGAAGGGCTTCGGAGTGGATGATAGAAGCTTCATTTGCAGCAGTCACCATTGTATACGGAAACGGAGACGGGCTGAGATATAAAAACACACATAAATTCGACTTCAGAAAATCGGTTTATCCGGGAGACATCATAACTTTTGCAGCAAAGGTCGTAAGAATGGGCAAAACCAGCATTACGGTGAATGTGGAGCTTATTGACGAAAAGACGGAAGAAACCAGGGCGGAAGGCTTTGTTACATATGTTACTGTTGATAATGAAGGCAGACCCGTAAGACACGGACTCAGTCTTGACGAAACACATGATGAAAAAGAAAAAGAATGGAGAAAGGAAGCGGAGTCATTTTTTAGGAAGCCATGAAGAACATACTTGACAGTTATATAAGAGAAGGATACCGGTATAAAGTTGAAAAAGCAGTCATGACAAAAGAGACAGGAGCTCTGACTCTTTATATAAGACTCAATTTTATTGTCCCCGCAGAGGATATAGGCAGAATAGAAGAGGCTATAAAAAAAGGGATACCGGCAGTATCCCAAACTGACATCAGATTCATATATGAAGATGTCCGTCTTGACAGGACGGATATTTTTGATAGATTCATAGGCCATATGATAAGGATGTCAAACGGTAGATATTCTGCAGTTACAAAGATGATATATCCTCATGAATTCAGGGAAGAAGAAGGCTACCTGACAATATATGCTCTCGGAGAGACTGCGGTCAGGACACTCAACAGTCAGGTGGCATCTGAATTTCAAAAAATGCTGAAGGATAATTTTGATATTGATATAAAGGTGGGTTTCAAAAACCATGAGGATGAATATGCAAGAACATCAATAGACATAGAAAGCCGGGGAGAAGAGTTTTCAAAAAAACCCGAACCAAAGCAAACAAAGACAGTCAATAAAACCAAAAGAAACGGTAAGCAGGAAGCCATAATGGGGAAGGCAATAAAAGAACCTGTCATGGCAATTGGCGATCTGCCCGAAACGGGGGATGCGGTAATTGAAGGAAAGGTTTTTGAAATAACCGAAAAAACCGTAAGAAACGGCAAAAAGCTGATCAACATACTTTTGTATGACGGGACTACTTCGGCATGTGCAAAAGCTTTTATGAAGGAAGAAAAATGGAATGAAATGTCTGAAAAACTGAGGGAAAACGATCTGCTCAAAATAAAAGGGGATATAGAATGGGACAACTTCACCAATAATATTGTCATAATGGCTAAGCATATAGAAAAAGGGAATCAGACAAAGAGAGAAGATCTCTCAGGGACAAAAAGAATCGAATTACATGCGCATACAAAGATGAGTGCCATGGACGGATTCAATGATATCAGGGGCATGATAGAACAGGCAGCTTCATGGGGACATAGGGCTATCGCCATAACCGATCATGGCGTGGTGCAGGCTTTTCCCGAAGCTTTTAAGGCGGCGGCGGACCTGAAAAAACAAAAGGGGCAGGAAATAAAAATAATATACGGGCTTGAAGGATATATTTTTGATGACAGTGACTGTCTGCTGCCCGACGGGAAAATCGATTACAGGTCGAAAAAGACCAATCATGTAATAATACTTGCAAAGGATCAAAACGGGCTGAAGAATCTGTATCGTCTTGTTTCGGATTCTCACATCAAATATTTTTACAGAAAACCCAGGATACCAAAATCGCTGCTTTCCGCCAGAAGAGAAGGGCTTATAATAGGTTCGGCATGTGCCCAGGGAGAAGTATATCAGGCTGTACTAAGAAAATATACAAAAGAAAAGATAGATGAAACAGTAGATTTTTATGATTATCTTGAAATCCAGCCTCTGATCAACAATCAGTTCCTGATAGATGGGGGTCTGGTTTCGGGCAAAGAAGAACTTAAGGATATAAATCGGAGAATAATAGAACTGGGCAGAGAGCACGGCAAAACCGTTGTTGCCACCTGTGATACTCATTATACTTCTCCGGATGATTTTCTTTATCGGAAAATACTTATGGCAGGACAGGGATATAAAGATACCGAGGGGGAACAGGGACTTTATCTGCGCACCACCGGGGAAATGCTTTCGGAGTTTGATTATCTGGATGAAGAAACAGCCTCTGACTTGGTCATAAAAGGTCCGGGATATATATCGGATATGATCGCGGAGGTAATGCCGGTGCCTTCCGGCAAATTCCCGCCAAAGATCCAAGATGCCGACGAGATACTCCGCAGAAAGTGTGAAGAAAATGCAAAGGAAAGATACGGGGATCCTTTGCCCGATAAAATAAGGGAAAGACTTTTTGCAGAACTTGATTCCATAATCGGGAATGATTATGCAGTGCTTTATGTTTCTGCGGAAAAGCTTGTTCAAAAATCCCTTTCTGATGGATATCTTGTAGGATCCAGAGGGTCTGTCGGATCGTCATTTGCTGCAACAATGGCCGGGATAACGGAAGTGAATCCTTTACCGCCCCATTATATATGCCCCGCATGCAAAAAACTTGAATGGGGAGATGAAACTGTCTATGACTGCGGTGCAGACATGCCGGTCATAAAATGTTCCAACTGTAATGCAGTTATGGAACAGGACGGATTCAATATACCCTTTGAAACATTTCTCGGATTTGAAGGAAACAAAGAACCCGATATAGATCTCAACTTTGCAGGGGAATATCAGGCCCGGGCCCACAAGTTCGTGGAAGAGATATTCGGCAGTGAAAACGTTTTTCGTGCCGGCACTATAAGTACCATAGCCTCAAAGACCGCCTACGGCTTCGTTATGAAATATTTTGAAGAAAGAGGCATACCCGTAAACAAATATGAAGCGGAAAGGCTGACAAAGTGCTGTACGGGCATAAGACGTACCACGGGGCAGCATCCGGGAGGCATAATAATACTTCCCAAGGGTCATGATATACATGAATTCTGTCCGGTGCAGTATCCGGCAAATGACAGTTCTACCGGTGTTGTCACTACGCATTTTGAGTATCACGCCATAGACAAGAACCTTTTCAAACTGGATATACTCGGACATGATAATCCTTCTATGATAAGGCAGCTGCAGGACATGACCGGTGTGGATCCGCTCAAGGTATCCCTGAAGGATGAAAAAGTGATGAGTCTGTTCAACGGTATTGACAGCCTGGATGTGAAAGAACCGGACTACAGATTCACTCACGGCAGTTTTGGCGTGCCTGAATTCGGGACCAGGTTCGTTCGGCAGATGCTGGACGATACGAAACCCGACAAATTTGCTGATCTGGTAAGGATATCCGGATTTTCCCACGGCACGAATGTGTGGATAAATAATGCCCAGGAATATATAAGGAGCGGACAGGCCACATTAAAAGATGCGATTTCCACTCGGGATGACATAATGAATTATCTGATACAAAAAGGACTTTCCGGAAAAGATGCCTTTGAAATAATGGAAAGAGTCAGAAAAGGGAAAGGTGTGAGCGATGACCAGGAAGATCTGATGAGAGGGGCGAATGTACCTTCCTGGTACATAGAATCCTGCAGAAGGATAACTTATATGTTCCCCAAGGCGCATGCGGTCGCTTATGTTGTCATGTCATTTCGGATAGCTTATTACAAGGTATATCATCCCGCCCAGTTTTATGCCGTATATTTCACCACAAAAGTGGCAGACTTCAACTGGGATGTCATCAAAAACGGGGCTGAAGCGTGCCTTAGAAGGATAGATTCCCTTGAGTTGAAAGGGAAGAACATGACCAAGAAAGAGGAGGATGAGGTGACGGTCCTGGAAGTCGCTTATGAGATGTATTCCAGAGGATATAATTTTACTGACCCGGTACTGGGTGAATCAAAAGCAGTAAAATTCACTATTAAGGAAGGGGCCGTTCAGATACCCCTTTGTGCCCTTTTGGGAGTGGGCGAGAATGCGGGTCGTGCAATAGAAGAAGAATGGGAGAAGAAACCCTTTGAGACTATTGACGAAATGAGAGAAAGGACACGGATCAACAAGACAGCCATTGAATCTCTGCGCAGCAACGGTACCTTGGACGGTATGCCCGAATCAGACCAGCTGAGCCTGTTCTGATAAGTGAAAGACTTGCGCAGACAACGAAAAATATCTTATAAATCCTTGCAATTTTAATGAATGCATGGTAATATAATAACCGTGATAAAACTAGTTGCTTTTGAAGAGTGGGACAGCCCACTCTTCACTTTATGAGTGGAGAAATACCATGGCAAAAAAAGAGATCGAAGAATTGGCAGGACAGCTGCTTTCCGACTTTCTTGCCGATAACGGCTATGAACTTTATGATGTGGAGTTTCTGAAAGAAGGTCCGGACTGGTTCTTGCGGGTTTATATCGAAAAAAAGCAGGAGGATCAGGCAGACCCCGAAGAGACTCATATAGGAACGGACGACTGTGAAAAAGTAAGCCGTTTTCTAAGCAAGAAGCTTGATGAAAAAGATCCGATAAAACAGAACTATTATCTCGAAGTATCTTCTCCGGGAATGGACAGAGAACTGGTAACGGACCGGCACTACAAAAGATATATAGGACACAGAGTCTTGATCAAACTGTATGTGCCCGAAAACGGCAGAAAAGAGATAGAGGGTATATTGAAGAAAGTGACAAAGGACAGGATCATCATAACGGACAGGGAAGAAAATGAAATTGAATTGTCAAGAGCAAAGGTCGTAAAGACCAGACTGGCAATCGAAATATAGAAGCGCAAAAGAGCGTCGCCAACGGAGGAACAGAAATGAACAAAGAATTTATTTCAGCTATAGAACAGATAGAAAAAAGCAAGGGGATATCAAAAGATATAATTTTTGAGGCCATAGAATCCGCACTTATTTCTGCCTACAAAAAGAATTACGGAAGCAATCAGAATGTGAGAGTGGATATCGACGGTGAAACAGGTGATATAAGAGTATATACCGTTATGGATATAGTCGAAGAGATAGAAGACGAGAGCACTCAGATCACCCTTGAGGAGGCCCTGGAGATAGATCCGAATTTTGAATTGGGAGATGAGGTTTTTTATCAGGTGACTACCGAGGAGTTCGGTCGTATTGCAGCACAAACAGCCAAACAGGTGGTGGTCCAGAGAATAAGAGAAGCCGAAAGAGGAATAATTTTTGATGACTATGTGGAAAAACAGGGAGAAGTCGTAACAGGTACGATACAAAGGAAAAGCGGCGATACCATTTTTGTGAACATGGGCAGAACAGAAGGCATTCTTTCGGCAAAAGAACAGGTACCGGGTGAAAGATTCGAGGTCAATGACAGAATAAAGGTCTATATTATGGATGTCAAAAAGACCACAAAAGGACCGCAGGTATTTCTTTCAAGGTCCCATCCGGGTCTTGTAAAAAGACTTTTTGAACTGGAAGTGCCGGAGATAGAAGATGGTGTAGTGGAGATAAAAAGTATTGCCAGAGAAGCGGGATCCAGGACAAAAATGGCCGTATACACAGAGGACGAAAATGTGGATCCTGTGGGTGCATGTGTGGGGTCAAGAGGTTCTCGGGTACAGAACATAGTAGATGAGCTTTTTAACGAAAAAATCGATATCATAACCTGGAGCGAAGAACCGGGCACCCTGATAAGTAATGTGCTGAGTCCTGCCAAGGTAGAAGAGGTAATGATCGAAGACGAAGAGAAAGTGGCAACGGTAATAGTACCGGATTATCAGCTTTCTCTTGCCATAGGGAAATCCGGGCAAAACGTAAGACTCGCGGCAAAACTCTGCGGTTGGAAAATAGATATAAAAAGTCATACCCAGTATTACGGGGATGATGAAGAAAATGATGAAGAATATGAAGATAACGAAGAAATATCTGAAGATACTTATGAAAGTGCCAGTGAAGAAGAGATTTCCGAAGCACAGGAAGAAATGACTGAGGCTGATTCAGAAACAGAGCCGGATAATGAAGAAGGAAAAACGCAGGCGGAAACAGAGGAAGCAGCAGAAGAAGAAACACAGGCGGAAACAGAGGAAGCAGCAGAAGAAGAAACACCACAGGCGGAAACAGAGGAAGCAGCAGAAGAAGAAACACAGGCGGAAACAGAGGAAGCAAAAGAAAAAGCAGATGAAGAATAAAAAAATACCAATGAGAAGATGCGTCGGATGTATGTCGTCCAGACCAAAGAACGAGCTCATAAGGATCGCCGCCTATGAAGGAGATGTAAGTATAGATCCCACAGGAAAAGCCAAAGGGCGTGGTGTATATGTCTGCCCGGATCTGCAGTGCCTTAAAAAAGCGGAGAAAAGAAACGCTTTGGCCAGAAGTCTTTCCGTGGAAATATCAAAAGAACAGATGGAAAAACTTTTTGAGGAGCTGAGAACATATGAGGCAAAAGATTGAAAGCTATCTTGGGCTTGCCAGAAAAGCCGGAAAGCTACTGGCAGGATACAATAAATGTCTTGATGCAATTGAAAGAGGCAAAATAAAACTTCTAATAATAAGTGAAGATGTATCGGAGAACAGCATGAAAAAAATGATCAAGCTGGCAGAAAGCAAAAAAACAAAATACAGGATATATGGACAAAGCGAAGAAACCGGTCATATTACCGGCAATCCCGGAAGGGGCATATTCGGTATCACAGACAATAATTTCGCTGAGGCTGTAATAAAAGAAATAGATCAAAAAGAATTTGAAAAAAAGGAGGTGTTCTAGACAATGAAAGTACATGAGTTAGCAAAAAAGCTTGACATGAGCAGTAAAGAGCTTATAGAAAAAGCAAAATCAATAGGGATCGAAGTGACTTCGGCCAATAGCGCATTATCTGAAATTGACGAAAAAACACTTGAAAATGCCATTAAAGCAAAAAGAAAAAAGGACACCGAGACAAAAATAGTAAGGGTCGCATCAAAAAAGAAAGACATTGATGAGAAGGAGCCTCATGTTACCGTTAGAGCAGCTAACGTGAAGACTCCTGCAGGCAAAACTTCAAAGGTAAGGAAAAAGACTGCAGAAGAAGAACCCGTTATCACAAGAAGGCCCCCCATAGGAAAACCTGTTGTTCCAAAAGAAGTCGAAAAAAGAGCAGCCAGACCTGTTGGTAAACCTTTGCCCAAAAAAATAGAGGGAGAAGACGAGGCCACTGAAAAACCCACTGTTACAAAGAAGGCGGCCATAGCAAAAAAAGCTGAGGAAGCCAACAAAACCATAAGAAAAGAACAGAGGGAAAAGCCCAAAGTAAAAATAATCAAGTCCGCAAAGGAGCAGAAAGCCGAAGCTGAGGCAAAAGAAAAAAAGGAAAGAGAAGAAAAAAGAGCAGAGGCTAAAAGACCCAAAACAGGAGCCGAAAGGCCTTCGGTAAGACCCGAAAGACCAAAGGCCGGGGGCGAAAGAGCTTCGGCAAGGCCCGAACGACCTGCAAGGAAGCCATCCTCAAAAGAGGCTGCTTCTGAAAAGCCCGCAGCAAAAAAAGAGGACAGGACAAAGAAAGGTAAACCCAAGGAAAAAGAAAGAGATAAATTCGGCAAACTTGAAAAAGGAAAAAGGAGCCGCAGACCGGGGGGGTATGAAGTACTTTCCCTTGAGAAAAAAGCAAAGAAAAAGCATGTGAAACAAAAGATATCGGAAGAGCCGGAAATAGAAGAAGCGCCGCTGCCGGCAGGAACAAAAGTGATAAATGTTCCCATAACAGTAGGGGGACTGGCAGAGCAGATAGATGTTTCGGTTTCAAAGATAATAATGACTCTCATGGGACTGGGCAAGATCACAAATATCAATGCGAATATCGATGAAGACACATTGCTTATATTGGCAGAAGAGCTTGGTATGAATGTTATTGTAGGCAGTGTTGAACAGGAGACTGAAGAAGAAGGTCTTGAGATATTTGATGACAGAGAGACAGACCTTATGCCCAGACCTCCGATAATAACAGTAATGGGGCACGTGGATCACGGAAAGACTTCTCTTCTTGATGCCATAAGAAAAACAAACGTGACGGCTTCCGAGTCGGGAGGCATCACCCAGCATATAGGAGCTTCCGAAGTGGAGATCAACGACAAAAGGATAGTATTCCTTGATACTCCCGGCCATGAAGCCTTTACTGCAATGAGAGCCAGAGGCGCTGATGTGACGGATATGGCTGTTCTTGTGGTTGCCGCAGATGACAGTGTCAAACCTCAGACTATTGAATCCATAAGTCACGCAAAGGCTGCGGGAGTGCCCATAATAGTCGCAATAAATAAAATGGACAAACCGGGAGCAAATCCCGACAAGGTCAAACAGGATCTCACAGAACACAATATACTTGTGGAAGAATGGGGCGGAGATGTTATTGCAGTGCCGGTGTCGGCAAAAAGCGGAGAAGGAATAAGAAACCTTCTGGAAATGATACTTCTGCAGGCAGAAGTACTTGAACTAAAAGCAAATCCCGAACGGCTGGCTGTGGGAACGGTTATTGAAGCCAGACTTGATAAAGCAAAGGGACCCGTTGCCACCGTACTTTTAACAAACGGAACACTTAAGGCGGGAAGCAGCGTGGTGGCAGGCACATGCTCGGGACGTATCAGGCTGATGACCAATTCAAAGGGAGAGACAATAAGAAAAGCGGGCCCGGCCACAGCTGTGGAGGTGCTTGGTCTCACTGATGTTCCTGCTGCCGGCGATTCATTCAATGCAGTAATTGAAGACAGGGTAGCAAAGGATATCGCAGATAAAAGGAAGCAGAAGCAGAGGGAAGAAGTGATGGCGAAAACTTCCAAAACAAGCCTTGAAGAACTTTTCAGCCAAATAAAAGAAGGCGAAATAAAGGAACTCCCCCTTGTTATCAAAGGAGATGTAAGAGGATCTGTTGGTGCTGTTACCGCTTCACTGGAAAAGCTCAGCAATGAGAATGTAAAAGTCAAGATAGTCCATACGGGAGTGGGCGCAATAACCGAATCGGATGTCATGCTGGCGGGAACTTCCGGGGCGATAATAATCGGATTCAATGTAAGGCCGGCTGCGGGAGTCACTCAGCAGGCTGACAGAGAAGGCATACAGATAAGAAATTACAGAGTGATATACGATATAATAGATGATATCGAAAGTGCCATGAAGGGCATGCTGGATCCTGAGTTCAAAGAAGTAGTGCTTGGCCAGGTAAAAGTAAGGGAAACATTCAAAGTCCCCAATATAGGAATAATTGCCGGAGCATATGTGACTGAAGGCAAAGTAATAAGAAATGCACAGATACGCCTTGTCAGGGACGGAGTAGTCATACACGAAGGAAAGATATCATCCCTGAAAAGATTCAAAGATGACGCAAAAGAAGTACAGCAGGGATTTGAATGCGGACTTGGCATTGAAAACTACAATGACCTTAAGGAAGACGATATCATAGAATGCTTTGAGATGCAGGAGATCGAGAGGGATTAAAAATGGGAAAAGGATACAGACAGGGAAGACTCGGCGAAGAGATAAAAAAAATAATAAGCACGATGCTTCTTAAGGAGCTCAAAGATCCCAGGCTTGATGGAATGGTCAGTGTAACAGCGGTAGATGTCACAGGGGACGGAAGTCTTGCAAAGGTATACATTACCGTTATGGATATAATTGAAGAAAAAAAGCCCGAAGAGACACAAAAACAGGAAGTACTGGAAGCAATGAAGAGTGCAAAAGGCCTTATACGCAAAGAAATAGGCAGACAGGTAAGGCTGAGACATACACCTGACCTTATATTCAAACTGGATGGATCATTGGATTACGGCAGGCATATTGACGATCTTCTTGATGAAGTGGTGAAACATGATGAAAAATAATAGTCTCAAAGAAATCGGTAAACAACTCGAAGGTACTGATTCTATAGTTATATTCCCCCATGTTTTAATGGATGGAGATGCAATGGGATCGGCTGTTGCCCTTTGCAGGGTGCTTCGCAGGAGGGGAAAAGAGGCATGGATCCTGCTGGAGGACAAGATACCGGATTATCTTATGTTTTTGGATAAAGGGTTTTGTACTTATGATAAAAAAAAAGTATCTGATCCGGACATATGCCTTTGTATCGATTGTGGCGATACAGAACGTTTCAGAAAAAGAGCTGATGTTTTTCAAAAAGGCAAAAGCAGAATATGTATAGACCATCATGCCACTTCTGAACCCTTTGTGGAGTACAATCATATAAATACAGAAGCTTCCGCCACAGGAGAAATAATTTACGACCTTATAATTGAAATGGACTGGCCTATAGAAAAAGAAACAGCCGAAGCGATTTTTGCGGCAATAACCACCGACACAGGGAATTTTCAGTACTCTAATACCACCAGAAGAAGTCATGAAATAGCTGCAGATCTATATGATTATTCCCCGGATCTTGCGAAAATAAGTGTGGAAATATATCAGAATGAAGAGCTTTCAAAGTTCAGACTTGAAAGCAAGATCATTGATACTGCGGAGATATTTGCAGAAGGAAAAGGAATAATAGCATTCGTCACTTTGAAAATGCTTGAAGAAGCCGGGGCACGAATGGAAGAAACCGAGGGAATGGTAGCAAAGCTTCGAAGTGTGAAGGGCGTTCAGATAGCCATGCTTATAAAAGAAAATGACATCGGAGAAATGAAGGTGGCCATGAGGGCAAAAGAAAAAGGAAATGTGGCAAAAATAGCCGGGAAATATGACGGAGGAGGCCATATCAAGGCGGCCGGATGTACAATAAATGATTCCATGGAGAATGTCAGAGAGCTTATGATAAAGGAGGTATCGAAGCAGTTTGGATACTGACATAAACGGTATAATAAATCTGAGGAAGTCAGCGGAATATACCTCTCATGACTGTGTGGCTCTAATAAGAAAAATGTTCGGCGTAAAAAAAGCAGGACATACGGGAACTCTTGATCCAATGGCAGAGGGAGTCCTGCCCATATGTCTGGGCAAAGCCACCAGGATAATAGAATATATGGACAATGACTTGAAAGAGTACAGGTGCACTATGAAGATGGGGATAGAGACAGACACCCAGGATGTGTGGGGCAAAATACTGTGCGAATACCCTTTGAAGGATATAACGGAGCGCAGTATCAGGGATGCTGTGCTTTCTTTCAGGGGAAGCATAGACCAGATACCTCCAAAATATTCCGCATTGAAGGTAAAGGGAAAGAGACTTTATGAATATGCAAGAGAAGGTCTTGAAGTGGAAATAAAGTCCAGAAGGATAAATATAGAAGATATTATAATCGATGATATAATCATAGAAGAAGACGAAGAAGGAAAAGCGCAAAAAGCAGAAGTGACCCTTACGGTGACCTGCTCCAAAGGCACATATATAAGGACACTTTGTCATGACATAGGCAGAAAGCTCGGTTGCGGAGCAGCAATGAGCGGACTCACAAGAACAGTAAGCGGCATATTCTGCATCGAGGATGCAGTAAGCCTTGAAGAACTTGAGAACATGTCAAAAAAGGAACGGATGGCAAAACTTCTGCCTATGGATCATCCTCTTTCCGGGCTTTTGGTTATATGGCTCGATGATAAAAGAGCAGAAGATTTTGTTAACGGCAGAGCAATAAGTAATTTCACCGCCCCGGAAAACATTCAAGATGAAAACAAAAAAGAAAACCCGAAAAAACACTTCAGAGTATATTCGGAAAAAACCTTTCTGGGCATTGCCGGCATAGAGGATAATGAACTGAGACCCGAAAAAGTCCTTTGTAAAAAAACATAAAAGGAGAAGACATGAAGATATATAACTCCCTGGAAGGAATAGATCATGTGAAAAAAACAGTGGTGGCACTTGGCAACTTCGACGGAGTGCATAAAGGGCACCAGGAACTTATTGCGCGGACCGTAAAAGCCGCTGAAGCCGCAGAAATGAAAAGTGCAGTATTCACTTTTTCCAATCATCCGAGAAACCTGACGGGCAAAGGGCCTTTTGTTAAGAGCATACTTTATAACGAGGAAAAAGCCGATATAATAAAAAGTCTTGGCATCGACATACTTTTTTCGGTTCCTTTCACAAAAGATATACTGAATATGAGGGCAGAAGCCTTCATCAATGAACTTCTTATAAAAAAAATCGGAATGCAGGAAGCCTACTGTGGATTCAATTACAGGTTCGGGTACAAAGCGGAAGGAAATGCTGAAGTACTTATTCACGAAGGCATGAAAAAAGGCTTCGGCATACATGTGCTTGAACCATTCAGTATAGACGGACAGCTGGTAAGTTCCACCATGATAAGGAAGTGTATAGAAGAAGGACGGGTGGACAGGTGCTTTAAATATCTTGGCCGGTATTACAGTATAGGAGGAGAGGTCGTAATCGGTAATAAACTGGGGAAAAAACTTGGCTTTCCGACTTCAAATCTTATAATAGATGAAAGCATGGTCTCACCTCCTAACGGAGTGTATATTACATACTGCACCTATGAGGGCAAAAGATATCCGGGAGTCACAAATGTGGGAAGAAAACCCACAGTGGGAGAATTTGAAAAAAATGTAGAGACACATATATTCAATTTTAATAAAGAATTGTATGGAAAAAGAATCAAAGTTGAATTTCTGAAAAGAACCAGGCCGGAAAAAAAATTTGATACTATCGAAGAACTTTCGAAACAGATAACCGAAGACTGTATAGCAGCAAGAGCATTTCACAGAGCTTTTGATAACGAAGAAACATATTGATCTAAAGAGGCAGGAAAAGGAAAGAAAATGGATCTTAAAAAGGCAAAGGAACTGGTCATGAAGGCCGGAGAGGAGATAACCAGAAGCGGCCTTATCGCCAGGACCTGGGGCAACATAAGCTGTAGAGCAGACGAAGAAAGTTTTGTCATAACTGCCAGCGGACGCAACTATATGACCCTTACAGAGGATGAGGTCATACTGCTTGGAATGAAAAACATGACTCACAGGGGACCGGTCAAACCTTCCTCCGAAAAAAAACTTCACAGAGAAATATATAAACTGAAACCTGAAGCGAACTTCATAATCCATACACATCAGGACAATGCATCTGCCATTTCAGCCATGGGGTTCGGTTCTGTTTCATTTGATAAAGAGTATGACAGGATAGGAAAAGGCATAATATGCGCCCCTTATGCTCTGCCCGGTACCAATAGGCTTTCAAGGAATACTGCAAGGGCGGCAAAAGAGTCATCGGGCAATGCGGTGATAATGTCCCATCACGGAGCAGTGTGCTGGGGGAGTACATATGAAGAGGCTTTTGCGGCCGCATACGGACTTGAAGAGGCGGCGGGAGAATATCTGGCAAGGATGGGAGTCCCGCTCATGGATCCGTTATCAAAATATGTATCATACAAAAAACTATATCTGAAAGCATATTTAGATGATTATGCCCAGATAGCCGGTCCAAAAATGGAAATACTCCTGGATGGCAGGGGCAGGCTCATACTTAGCAAAACGGAAGACAGAGAAGCTGCGGAAATGATAGTGCAAAAGAACTGCAAGGCATATTTTGCAGCATTCCTTTCTCCCAAGGGAAAACCAATAAGTACCATTGACAGCAAGTTTCTAAGACAGAAATATTTAAGGCAGTATTCTAAACTTTCCAAAAAAGATATCGGCACAGGGAGGCATAAAAAATGAGCAACTGGAAATACAGGCTGATGAGATTCATGCAGGGAAGATACGGCGGTGATCAGTTTAATTTTTTTCTTATAATAGTATCTTTTTTGCTGGAAGTGGCAGGCAACATATTTGGAATAAGGATAATATACTGGATAGGTGTTGCGATGATCGTCTTTGCGGTTTACAGAATGTTTTCCAGAAACATATACAAAAGGCAGCAGGAAAACATAAGATTCATGTCACTTTTTGATAGTATAAAAGGCAAAAAGAACAGTCGCGGATATTATGAAAACCGTGGAAGTCAGAATATGGGAGGAAACCGAAAGCAGCGTGAAAACCGCAGATACAAAGACAAGACAGTATACTGCTATTACAACTGTCCTTCATGCATGCAACAGGTCCGGGTGCCGGCAGGCAAAGGCAAAGTCCGTATAAAATGTCCGAAATGCGGCAATGTGTTTGAAACACATTCATGATGATCTTAGGGGTTTGCCTCTTGCATTACCATGATGGTTGTGTTAATATAAACCGTTAATATTTTTACCTTTTGCTGAGTTTTACGAAACTCCGACGGAAACTTCGCAGAAGGCGTATTATTAGAAGGAGAAAATAAAATGATCGATGTAAAAAAGAAAGCTGAAATAATCAAAGAATATCAGCTAAAAGAAGGGGACACAGGTTCCCCGGAAGTTCAGATCGCCGTTCTGACCTACAGGATAAATGATTTGAATGAACACCTGAAGATCCACAAAAAGGATCATCATTCAAGACGCGGTCTTCTTAAAATGGTCGGACAGAGAAGGAATCTTCTCAATTACCTGAAGGAAAAGGACGTGAACAGGTACAGAGATCTTATAGCCCGTCTGGGATTGAGAAAGTAATTTCAAGAAATTTAAGCGGAGTAATGCTCCGCTTTTATTTATAAGTGCAATAAAGCACAAAAGTATTTTGAAGCGTATGGTCGCATTTCACTTGGATCATAAATCAAAAAGACCACGCGCAGAAGGTATGCGCGGAAAGCGCAAATTAGCAGGAGGTAGTTGCTAATGAGATTTGAAGACTATAAAACATTCAGAACAGCCATCGGCGGAAAACTGATGGAGATGGAAATCGGCAAGGTCTGCGAACAGGCCAACGGGCAGGTAATGGTCAGGTACGGAGATACGGTGGTTAATGTCACGGCAGTGATGTCAAAAGACCCCAGACCGGACATAGACTTTTTCCCGCTTAGCTGTGACTACGAAGAAAAGATGTATGCAGCGGGAAAGATACCCGGAGGATTCATCAAAAGAGAAGGAAGACCCAGCGAAAAAGCTATTTTAAATTCAAGACTTATGGACAGGCCCTTGAGGCCACTTTTCCCTAAGGGCTTTTTCAACGATGTACAGGTGGTGGCCACTGTTATGTGCATGGACAATGACGCCCCCTCGGAAATAGCCGCAATGATTGGCTCCTCCGTGGCACTTTCTGTTTCCGATATCCCTTGGGACGGACCTACAGGATCCGTACTCGTGGGCAGAGTCAACGGAGAATTTGTTATCAATCCCACATCGGCTGAAAGAGAAATAAGCGATATACACATGGTGGTGTCGGGTACAAAAGAGGCAATAATGATGGTTGAGGCAGGTGCCGATGAAGTAGCTGAAGCCGATATGCTTGACGGCATAATGTTTGCTCACGAAGAAATAAAAAAGATAGTGACCTTTATTGAAGAGATAGTCGAAGAAGTCGGCAAAACAAAAAAAGAAATGGAATGCTATAAAGTTCCCGATGATATCGAAAAGGATGTAAGGGAATATGCGGAGCAGAAAATGAGAGCCGCTGTACTAACTGTAGAAAAACAGGAAAGACTGGACAATATGGATGCGGTGGAAGTTGAGACACAGGAATATTTTTCTGAGAAATATCCGGAGGCAGAAAAGGATATTGCCAACATACTTTATACAATAACGAAAGAACAGGTGAGAAGGCTTATACTTGATGACGGTATCAGGCCTGACAACAGGAAGCATGATGAAATAAGACCCATATGGGTAGAGACCGGTGTGTTGCCCAGATGTCACGGCACAGGACTTTTCAAAAGAGGACAGACCCAGGCTCTTTCGGTGGCTACCCTTGGACCCGTAAGAGAAGGGCAGAGACTGGACGGCATCTCCGAAGAAACTGAAAAAAGATACATGCATCATTATAATTTTCCGGCCTATTCAGTAGGAGAAACAAAACCCATGAGAAGCCCGGGAAGAAGAGAGATAGGACACGGCGCCCTGGCGGAAAGAGCGATTATCCCAGTGCTTCCCGAAGTTGAGGACTTTCCTTATGCAATAAGAGTAGTATCTGAGATACTTTCCTCAAACGGATCCACATCCATGGCATCCACATGCGGCAGCTGTCTTGCGTTGATGGATGCAGGCGTTCCCATCAAAGCTCCCGTAGCCGGGATAGCCATGGGACTTATAGAAAGAGTGGAGGAAGACGGCAGCAGCAAAATGGCAATATTGTCCGACATACAGGGGATGGAAGATTTCCTGGGCGATATGGACTTCAAGGTTGCCGGAACCGAGAAAGGCATAAATGCCATACAGATGGATATAAAAGTGCACGGACTTTCAAGGGATATTCTTGAAAAAGCATTGTCTCAGGCAAAAGAAGGCAGAATGCATATATTGAAAGAAATGATGAGCGAGATCACAGAACCCAGGGCGGAACTTTCTCCATGGGCACCCAGAATAATTTCTATGCAGATAGATATTGACAAGATAAGGACAGTCATTGGACCGGGAGGCAAGACCATAAACGGCATAATAGACAAGACCGGGGTAAAGATAGACATAGATGATGACGGACTTGTTTATATCGCGGCTCCGGATATGGAAAGTGCAGAAAAAGGTCTTAACGAGATAGAAATGCTGATAAAAGAAGTGGAAGTCGGAGAAGTTTACAACGGCAAAGTCGTACGTATAATGAATTTCGGAGCATTTATCGAGATCCTGCCCGGAAAGGACGGGCTGCTGCATATTTCAAAGATGGCAAAACACAGAGTCGAAAAAGTCGAAGATATAATGAATATCGGAGACGAGGTCGAAGTGAAAGTTACAGAGATAGACGGGCAGGGAAGGATCAACCTTCTGAGGACACAGTTACCTGACTGATATAAGGCAGTTGATATCATTTTTAGAGAAAAATAAAAAAATGTGCAGAGATCCTTGCCGGGGTCAATGCACATTTTTATTCATTCATTTTGATCCGTCGTCATCGTTAGTTTTGTCATCGGAGGTGTTTTCTTTCCAGTCCTCTTTGTTGAGATATATTATTTTTGAAGGATCTTCCTTTTTTTTCTTTTTGCTCTCGGAATCGGGCTTCATCATGCCGTTCAAGTAAAAATATGCAACAGTAACGACTATTACGAGCAGACCCAGCAATATAAGCGGCATATTGGCACCTCCTTCCTTTTTCCTATTATACAACAAAAATATACATAATGAAAAGTGCAGGTTTTGATTATTGGGCTTTTCTTTGAAATAGGCGGTAATAAAATGTATAATCATGATATGACAGCTGTAAATATTGATGAAACGCAGAAAATGCTGGATGAGATCGCAGAGAAACTTCCGAAAGAGTTTTTTAAAGAACTGAACGGAGGGATACTTTTGTTGCCGGAAAGCAAAAAAAGTCCCCATGCCAAAAAAAACGATCTTTATATACTCGGAGAGTATGTGAGAAGCAGCTCCATGGGAAGAATGATATACATATATTACGGGTCCTTTCAAAGATTGTTCGGCCGCATGGAAAGAGAAGATTTCAGGATGAGATTAAAAGAAACGCTTCTTCATGAATTTACACATCACCTTGAATCTCTGGCCGGGGAAAGGGGACTGGAAAAGAAGGATGAAGAAAAGCTGGCAAAATATATGGAAAACAAAAAAATATAACTCATAACACAAAAGACGGAATTATCTGTCTTTTTTTATTGACGGTCAGAAACATAAGTGGTATAATAATATGTGTTCATAAATAGAAATATATGTTCATATTATAAACAAGTTAGAAGCGGAGAAATATATTCGGTAAAAAGTAATAAGTATGATGAGGTGTGCTATGCAAAAGCCAAAAAAATTAATGCCGGGAGCCACCATAGGTGTTATTTCGCCTTCAAGTCCTTCTGAAACAAGAAGCGAGGTGCCGCGGGCAGTCGAATACCTTTCGGCCATGGGATATAATATCATAACAGGCAGTAACCTTAATAAGACAAAAGGGTTTGTGGCTGCTTCCGAGGAAGACAGAGCGGCTGATCTGAATGAAATGTTCAGACGGAAGGATATAGATGCTGTTTTTGTTACACAGGGCGGATACGGAGCAGCACAGTTGCTTGATCTGATCGATTTTGAAATGATAAAAAATAATCCCAAAATATTCACGGGGTTCAGCGATATTACCTCTTTACATCTTATGTTCAATAAATTCTGTGACCTTGTAACATTTCACGGACCCGGCATAGCAAGATTCAATGAAGAAGAGCTTACGGAATATACTAAAAAACAGTTTTTTGACGCCTTGTGCACGGACAAGCCTCTGGGGAAGATAAATACGGCGGACAAAAAGAAATGGCTTTATAAAATAAGCGGCGGCAAAGCAGAAGGACAGATAACAGGCGGTAATCTGACACTGGTATGCTCAAGTTTGGGAACGCCATATGAAATAGACTGCAGAGGCAAAATACTTTTTCTTGAGGAAGTGGATGCGGAACCCTGGATAATCGACCATAATATGTGCCATTTGAGGAACTCGGGAAAACTTAAAGATGCCATTGGATTTGTCATAGGAGAGTGCAAAAACTGCAGACCCTACGACTATAAGCCCGGATACAACTGTGACATAAGTCTGGAAGAGGTTCTTGAGTATTACCTCAAGGATCTTTCAAAACCGGTCCTTTACGGTTTGCCTCTTGGGCACACAGAGGATATAGCGACCATCCCGCTGGGAGTATCCGCACTGCTTGATGCGGATTCCAAAACCCTGGAAATAAAAGAGAGCGGTGTTTTATAGTGCGATATGCAAAAAAGCAGTAATACATAAATAACATAACAGTTACTTTTTAGAGGAGGAGATAAAATGAAAAAGAAAATAGCAAGGATCATAATTTGTCTCATACTGGCATCCAGCTTCTGCTTTGGGGCGGCAGGATGCGGAGACAAATCGGGATTCGTTGTGGGAACCAGTGAATTTGTAGATTCACTGAACCCGTTCGTTGCCTGGTCGGAGGTCAGTCTTGAAGTATTCAATCTGATATACGACCCTCTGGTGAGATTTGATGAAGAACAAAAACCGACTCCTGCCCTGGCAAAAAGCTGGGAAGTAAGCGATGATGGTCTTTCCTGGACATTTGATCTGGCAAAGGCAAACTGGCATGACGGAGAGAAATTCACATCAGAGGATGTCAAATTCAGCTATGAATTGTTTTTGACTGAAACAGGTGAAGGCTCCTATTACGGAGCATATTTGAGTGGCATCGAAAGCATCGAATGTCCTGATGAAAGTACAGTGGTGATCAAAACGGAAAAACCCAAAGCGGACATGCTTTATATACCTACACCTATACTTCCTGAGCATATATGGGGAGAAATAGGTGAAAAGAAACTGGGCGATTACAAGAACAAGCAGCCGGTGGGCACAGGTCCTTACATGTTTGCAGAAATGCAGGAGGGATCCCTAACGCTTACTGTCAACGGAGATTACTTCGGTGATCCGGGAACTGTAGAGTCATATTCATTCGTTGAATACAAAAACAGCGACAGTATGGCTCAGGCCCTAAAAGCCGGCGAGATAGACGGCACAACTTCATTAAGTGCGGCTCAGATGGGACAGCTTGAAGAAGAAGAAGGAATAAAGGTGATCTCAGGCCAGATACCCGGATTCACTCAGCTGGGTTTCAATCTTAAAGAAGACGGGAAAGGCGATCCTCTGCTGAAGGACAAGGAAATAAGGCATGCCATAGAATGTTGCATCGACAAGCAAAAAGCTCTTGAAATGGCATATTCCGGTCAGGGAGAAGTAGGAGATACTCTGCTCAACAGCTTTTCTCCTTACAAATGGACACCGGAGGGGGATACTTTAAGGGACTATGATATAGAAAGAGCAAAGGAAATACTGGATGCCGCAGGCTATAAAGATACGGATGATAACGGTATCAGAGAAGACAGCAGCGGCAATGATCTGCAATTCGATCTTATAAGTATTGCAGACAATACAGAAGAAGTGAAAATGGGGCAGATAATCAAAGCCGGATGCGAAGAAGCAGGCATAGGTATCAAATGTGTGACCATGGAAAGCGGAGCCCTTAGCGACAAGGTATACTCATTTGATTATGACATGTTCATATGGGGCTGGGGAGCTGATGTGGACCCGGGCAGCATATTGAATATCCTGACATCAAATTACGATTATGCAGAAACGGGATGGATAAATGATGAGTATGACAGTCTTTACAAGGAACAATCCACTTTGATCGATTTTGATGAGAGGAAGGCCGTGGTTGATAAACTACAGCAGATAGCATATGAGGAAGCTCCCTATGTGATTCTTGTTTACGATAATTATATACAGGGAGTAAACAGCGCAGATTGGGAAGGATTTGTGCAGATACCCGAAAACGGATGCTATTTTCTGAATATGACTGACTTCAATTATGTAAATATAAAACCTGCGGAATAAAAGCAGAGTTGCCCAAAACACATGCTGCAGAGAAACTTATCGGCGGCGGATATATATCTGCCGCCGTATCTGCACAGAGGTGATCAATGAGAAAAGCATACATAATCAAAAAAACCATATATGCATTAATAACGATACTGATCGTTTTGGTGTTCAATTACATACTTTTCAGGGTACTTCCGGGAGATCCCTTATCCATGTTGATGAGGAACCCCAAAGCCACACCTGAAATGATAGAACATGTTGAGGCCATGTACGGACTGGATGAGTCCTGGTGGGTTCAGTTTGTTACATACTTCGAAGATATGTTCCATGGAGACCTGGGGACGTCTTTCGTATACAAGGAGCCTGTAACAGCTGTTATCGGACCGAAGATACTGCCGACAGTTATTCTTTTCGGACTGGCAGAAATTCTGGCAATTTTTGTGGGCATACTACTGGGCATCATTGCAGCATGGAAGAGAGGCACAAAGGCGGATGTGGGGACACTGGGATTTGCCCTGGTCACGTATTCGATGCCCACTTTTTGGCTCAGCATGATAATGCTATCGCTTTTTTGTGTCACCCTGCAGATATTCCCTGTGGGAGGAATGGAAAGTCCCGGTATGGCCTTTGCCGATATGGGGACAAGATTCGTCGATATACTGCATCACCTGATCCTGCCTGTAATAACAATGAGCATACTTTTGATAGGAGAATATGCGCTTACCATGAGAAATGCACTTATGGATGTATTGGAGGAGGATTATATTACTACCGCAAAAGCAAAAGGATTTTCAAGCAGATATGTTCTGAGAAGGCATGCTGTACCAAATGCGATGCTGCCCATGGTGACAATAATAGCCATAAATCTCGGATTGGTAGTTGGAGGAGCGGTACAGGTCGAAACCGTTTTTTCCTGGCCGGGACTGGGAAATCTTATGTATGAAGCGCTTAATTCGAGGGATTACCCTGTGCTTCAGGGGCTTTTCCTTCTTATAACCGTGTGTGTTATAGTTGCCAATTATATTGCCGACATAACCTACTCATACATCGATCCCAGAGTAAAGGAATAGGGGGCAAGATAATGAGCAGTGCAAAAAGCATGATGAGAAAAAGAAAGCTGAAAGAATTCGCCGGCAGTTTAAGAAGAAACAAAATGGCAATGACGGGAACGATAATATTGACCATATTCATACTGGTAGCCATTTTCGGCCCCATTGTAGTGCCTTTTTCGACTTTGGATTTCGGCGATGCGGAAGATATGATGCAGCCTCCCAGCAGCGAACATTTACTTGGTACGGATGATATGGGCAGAGATGTGTTGGCAAACCTTATGTCGGGAGCAAGGATATCCCTTCTATGTGGTTTTTTGGCCACGATAATATCAATGGTAATAGGAACCATAATAGGAATAGCCTCCGGATATTTCGGGAAAGCCATTGATAATGTATTAATGAGGTTCACCGACTTTTTTCTGGTAATACCGTGGTTGCCGCTTATGATGGTGCTGGCGGCAATACTGGGAACAAGCATATGGAATATTATATTTGTTATAGGCATAACCAGCTGGGCCGGAACAGCCAGAGTAGTAAGGGCCCAGACACTTTCTGTCAAGGAAAGGCAGTTTGTAGAGCGGACTGTATCCATAGGTGCAGGCAATATCCATATAATGATAAGACATGTACTGCCAAATGTATTTCCCCTTATATTTGCAAATACTGTTCTTATTGCGGCGGTGGCCATAACCTCGGAGACCACTCTCAGTTTTCTGGGGCTTGGAGACACCACAAGAGCCAGTTGGGGCATGATGCTGCATTATGCCTTTGAAAGCGGAGCAGCAAGTTCAGGGGCCTGGTGGTATTATCTGCCCCCGGGACTTTGTGTCGTACTGGTGGTTCTGTCCTTTGCCCTTATGGGATATGCATTTGACGAAATAATGAATCCCAAACTGAAAGAGAGGTAGAGATATGAAATTACTGGAAGTCAAAAATCTCAGAACATATTTCACCATCTCCCAGGGGACCGTCAAAGCAGTGGATGATGTGAGCTTCGATCTTGACCATGGCGAAGCCTTGGGGATCGTGGGTGAATCAGGCTGCGGCAAAACGACCAGTGCGCTTTCCATTGCAAAGCTTCTTCCCAAGGAAGGGAAAATAGTCGGTGGAGAGATACTCCTTGAGGGGAAAGATCTGGCGAAACTTTCAGATGAAGAAATACAGAAGCACAGATGGAACGATGTTTCAATATGCTTTCAGGGAGCCATGAATGCTTTGAATCCTGTTATGAAAATCGGAGAACAGATAGCAGAAGCGATAGTGCTCCATCATAAATCATCCGAAAAAGATGCAATGAAAAAAGCTGCAGAACTCCTTGAGCTGGTGGAAATACCGGGCGAAAGGATAAACAATTATCCCCATGAGTTTTCCGGGGGTATGAAGCAGAGAGTTATGATAGCAATGGCTCTTGCCTGCGATCCCAAAATAATAATAGGTGATGAGCCCACAACAGCTCTTGATGTTATGGTGCAGGCTCAGATATTGAACCTCCTTGAAAGATTGAGAACAGAATTTGACATGGGTTTCATCCTTATAACCCATGACCTTTCCATACTGGCTGAAACATGTGACAAGATAGCAGTCATGTATGCGGGAAGGATCGTTGAAAAGGGCTCTTCAGAAGATATTTTCCAAAGGACCGGCCATCCCTATACAAAAAAACTCATAAAATGTTTTCCTGATATAAAGGGAAATAAAAGAATGATGGAAGGGATCCCGGGAGCGCCGCCCAACATGCTGGAAATACCCCCGGGATGTCCTTTCCATCCAAGATGCGAATATGCAGAAGAAGTATGCAGGAGATCAATGCCGGATGCCATAGAAAGAGATCGGGGACACTTCGTGGCCTGTCATAGGTGGGAGGTGATGAGAAGTGAGCGATAATATAGTAGAAGTAAAAGATCTCAGGGTACATTTTACCCTTAAAAGTTCCTTGGCACAGGATGCAGCCGGCAGACGAAAAAAAACAGTAAAAGCCGTTGACGGGATCAGTTTTGAAATAAAACAGGGGGAGATACTTTCTCTTGTGGGGGAGTCGGGAAGCGGCAAAACCACCACAGGCAAAGCGATACTTGGCCTTGTGCCCTTTGAAGCAGAGAAAATGCTGTTCAGAGGGGAAAGGATAAACTTAAAGGAAAAAGAATACAAAAGAAAATTCCGGCAGTCGGCACAGATGATCTATCAGGATCCATATCAGTCTCTTAATCCGAGAAATCAGGTGATCGACATTGTTACGGAGCCCCTTGTAGTGAATAAACTTGTTGAATCGGAAGAAGAAAGACTTGAACTGGGCAAAGAGGCTCTTGAACGGGCTGGACTGACACCGGGAGAAGATTTCTTTTTCAGATATCCCTACGAACTTTCGGGCGGTCAGAGACAAAGGGTAGTAATTGCCAGCTCCATGATAATGGGCCCTTCATTTGTGGTGGCCGATGAACCTGTTTCCATGCTGGACGCGTCCATAAGGACCGGCATACTTAAGCTTATGATGGACCTTCGCCGGGAAAACGATCTGGCATACCTTTTCATAACCCATGACCTTTCCCTGGCATGGCTGATTTCTGACAGGATAGCAATAATGTATCTGGGGAAAATAATGGAAATGGGTGATTCGGAAATAATAATATCCAGTGGAAAACATCCCTATACAAAAGCACTGACAGACATAATGCCAAAGCCCGGCATAAAAAAAGAAGGACCGAGGAAAGTGCTTCAGGGGGAAACTCCGGACCCAACCGATGTAATTGAGGGATGCAAGTTCTGCAGCAGATGTCCCATAAAAGAAGAAATATGCAGCAAAGAGGAGCCGCCGATGAAAGAGGTGGAACCGGGACATTTTGTTGCATGTCACAAAGTTTAGAGGCAAGAGAGAAAAGAAGTGGATATAAAAGATATAATAAAAGAAATCAAAAAAACAGACGTTGCAAAGCTGACATCCGAAATGATAAAGATCCCCAGTTATTCATTTCTGAAAAAACAGGAAGAAGCCGTAGCAAAATATATTCATCGCTTTATGCAGGAAAGAGGCATAGATTCGGAAATACGGGAGATAACAGAAGGAAGATACAATGTCAACTCTGTCATACCCGGAAAAGGGGGCGGCAGATCGCTTATGTTTTGCGGCCATATGGATACTGTGCCCGCTTATGATATGAACGATGCTTTCGGCGGAAGGATAATGAACGGGCGCATATACGGCAGGGGAGCTGTGGATATGAAAGGCCCTATGGCAGCTATGATGGCGGCTTTTGCAGGAATAAAGTCTTCAGGCATGGAACTCAAGGGAGATCTTATTTTTTCGGCACTGGCCGATGAAGAGGAAACGGGCCTGGGAGCGGAAAACCTGGTAAAAGAAGGACCTTTTGCAGATGCGGTAATAGTGGGGGAACCCTGCTTCATGGATATTTGTCTCGGCCACAAAGGACTTGAGTGGATAATTGTCGAAGTTCTGGGCAAAAAAGTTCATGGCGGAAGCATGGAAAGCGGCATCAATGCCATAACCATGGCGGCCCACCTTATCGAATATCTGACAGGGCCATATTCCGCAAAGCTTGCAGAGAGAAAGCATCATTGCCTGGGAAAGCCGACAATAAATATCGGAACAATAAGAGGAGGAGATCAGCCAAGTACTGTGCCGGACAAATGTGAGATACGGCTTGACAGAAGGTATATTCCCGGTGAAGACAAAGACAGTGTGTATAAAGAGCTGGAAGATATCATGGATCTGATGGCAGCCGATCATCCGTCCTTCAGAGCAAGAGTAAAAAGCATGTATGACGGAAAAGATCTTATGCTTCACAAACCCTTTTGTACAGATGAAAGAAGCAGTATAGTAAAAGCAGTTCAGAAAGCGGCAGAAGATCTCCAAATGCCGCCAAGAAAAATCGGAGCATTTCCCGCATGGACAGATGCGGGGGTAATAAGCGGATATACAAAAAGCACATGTATAGTCATGGGTCCCGGAGATCTTTCTATGGCCCACTCGGCGGAGGAGTTCGTTGATGAAAAAGAACTGAAAGAAGCTGCATTGATATACGGAAGAACAGCAGTGAACTTCTGCGGGCTTTGATTAGATCGCAGACTTGTTCCCGGAGGTGAGAGAGAAATGAAAGAGAAGATAGACAGCTATATAGATGCAAACAAAGATAATATAATAAAAGACATAAAAGAGCTTGTCAACTTCAGAAGTGTAAGCGGAAATATGGAAGAGATAAAAAATGCCCTTGATTTTTCCATCGGACTGGCAGAAAAAATGGGATTCAAAACCATGGGGACCTCAAAAGGGGATGTGGCCATAGCCGAGATCGGAGAGGGACAGGAAACCGTGGGAGTCCTTGTGCATGTGGACGTTGTGGATGTGGGGGACTTTGAAAAATGGACAGGAGATCCATTTGAATTAAGGATAAAGGAAGGACATATCTGGGGCAGGGGCACTGCAGATGACAAAGGACCCGTTATTATGTGTCTTTATGCCATGAAGGCAATAAAAGATCTTGATATTCCCCTGAAGAAAAAAATATGGCTTATAATAGGCACTTCTGAAGAAACTGAATGGACGGATATAGAAAACTTCAAAAAAGAATTCAGAATGCCGGATTACGGGTTTTCTCCCGACGGGGATTTCCCGATTTATAATATTGAAAAAGGATATGCGGATGTTGAACTGACATTTAAGGAAGAAGATGAAAATATTCCTGTTTTTCTTATGGCAGGCGACAGTCCCAATACTATACCTTCAAAGGCTGAGATCACTTTTCCAAATGAAGAAAAGCGAGTATTCAATGGTATTTCTGCTCACAGTTCCACGCCGGAGGAAGGGGATAATGCCATAGAGAAACTGTGTACAAAGATCGGTAAAGAAAAAAATCTTAATTTCGTCAAATTCGTGAACGACTTTCTTAACGGGGATTTCAATGCTTCAAAGCTTCACATAGATGACGGACAGGAAAAATACAAAGGAAGATATGTAGGGCTCAGTACAGCTGTGCCCACCATGTTAAGACTCACGGAAGACGGTGTGTCTATGAACATAAACATAAGACAAAAATTCGGAGTATCGGATGAAGATATACTGGCGGCATTTTCAAAACAGTCAAAAAAATATTCATATAAATACAGCGTGAGGGAAAGTCTTGCGCCCATGTTTGTCGATGAGAGCCTGGAGCCATTTCAGCTGATGCAGAAAGTTTCCGAAGAATACGGTTGTGACGGCAGCTTCAAAGTGGCTGACGGTGCATCCTATGCCAAGACCATGAAAGACTGTGTTTCATGGGGCCCTGTATTCCCGGGGGATTTTATGGCCGCTCATGTAGAGGATGAAAGATTATCGATTGATACCATGATGCTTGCAACTAAACTTTATACTTCATTTCTTGCAAGGACTGCCAGTGATATTGACAAAAAGCAAAAACTCGAAGATATGACAAGCCTTGACAAAGCCCTTTATATTTTGTCATTTTTCACGGAAGAACCTTACAGATACTCAGTAGGTCACATTGTCAAGCTGACAGGTATAAACAGGACTACTGTTTACAGAAATCTGGTATCGCTCCAAAAAGCGGGGCTTCTCATAAGAGAAGAAGAAAACGGGAGATATTCCCTGGGTCCCGAAACATACAGGATGGGCAACGTCTATCTTACCAATGCGGACTATGAAGATAGCATACTGGGCATACTGGAAGATATAGGGGCTGAAACAAGAGAGTCTGTGGGACTGGCCCGCCTTGAAGGAGACAAAATAGTTTCGATATATTCTGTGGAGAGTCATCAGTCCATAAAAATGAACGACAGACCCGGCACCTTTTATCCCGTGAACAAGGGCACATACGGTAAATGTCTTATGGCCTTCAGCGAAGAGCCTGTTAAGGCAGATATGCTCAAAAAGCAGAATTTCAAGAAAACAGGGCCGAATACTTTGACAGAACCTGAAGAGATACTGGCCGAGTATGAAAAAATAAGGACTCAGGGCTATGTGCTGAGTATAGAGGAAACAATGAATTATGTTATAGGTGTGGGAGTGCCCCTGAAAAGTCATGACGGCCGTGTAAAGAACGTGGTGGCAGCATCGTTTTTCAAACAGGACGATTATCTGGAGAAGATAGAGAAGATCAAGGATATTTTATTCAAATACAAGAAAGAACTTGAGAAATTCATAAACTGAAAAACAAATTGACGGATTTTTTCTACTGTGATAGTATTAGTGCGAAGATATATTAAGGGGAGTAGCTTGAAAGCGACAGGACCAACAATCGCGGCTTATGCCTGGTTCTTTCCTCCGAAGTGGAAGCGAGACCTTGATGTTTGCTTTTTGGCAGACATTAAGGCTTTTATATTTTATGGTGGTATCCGGGACCAAAGACCGGAAGGCCAAAAACATAAAAAGGAGAAAAAATGGATACCGACAGCAAAAACCTAAAAAGCATGGAGGGAGAAGAACTTCATGACCACAGGCTCAAAAGAACTATAAAGGCTTACAAATGGCTTTTCTTCTGGATAGGCCTTGCTTTTCTTTTCAATGTCGGAGTGTATTTTTTCTTCGGAACGGAAAAGGCCATAGAATTTCTTGGTGGATATCTGATCGAATTTTCGCTCAGTATAGATAATGTTTTCGTATTCCTGATGATATTCATGAGTTTCAATATTAGTGAGCATGCACAGCACAGGGTATTGGGCTACGGTATCGCAGGGGCCATAGTCTTAAGATTTATATTCATATTTTTTGGTGTTTCAGTTGTAAACAAATTTGAATGGGTGCTTTATATTTTTGGCGTCATACTTATAATAAGTGCAGTAAGGATGCTGAAAAAGGAGGACAAAGAAAAGGATCCCCATGACAGCCCCATAATACGTGTAATGAAAAAAATAATACCTATGACCACATATTTTCAGGATGAAAAATTCTTTGTAAAAGAAAAAGCAAAACTCATGGCAACACCGCTTTTTGCGGTTCTGGTCCTAATAGAGAGTTCTGACATAATATTCGCCATAGACTCGGTACCGGCGGTCATATCGGTTTCAAGAGACCTTTTTATTGTATATACATCAAATATATTTGCCATACTGGGCCTCAGACAGCTTTTTTTTGTAGTTGAACATATGCAGGAACGGTTTCAGTATGTTCGTTATGGTGTGGCGGTACTTCTGGCATTTACAGGAGTAAAAATGCTTTTGGGAATGGCAAGCATACATATATCCACACCGATTTCCATCGGAATAATAGCGGGTGTCCTTGTCGCCAGCATAATAATGTCAGTTATCGTTTCAAAATACAAAGAGAAAAAAGCCGCAAAAAAAGAAAAAACAGACCATGTATAAGCGCGCCTTTGAAGAGCCTTTAAATAACAGCTGCAGAGTTGGATTTTTGTTGACATTGATGCAGTAAGACAATATAATAAATGTGTGCGAATGCGCAGAAAACCGTCCCCTGATCGGCAGACGCCGAGCAGGGATTTTATTTATCAAGGAGACAACAGAGAAATGTTCAAAAAATTATCGGAAAAACCTATAGCAGAAGTGCAAAACGCACAGGCCGACAAATGGGAGAAGGAAGATCTTCTCAAAGAATGCCTTTCTTCCAGAGAAAACAGCCCTTCCTTCATTTTTTACGAAGGACCTCCCACCGCCAACGGAAAACCTGGTATACACCATGTGATGGCAAGGACTCTGAAAGACTCGGTTTGCCGTTATAAAACCATGCGGGGATACAAAGTAAACAGAAAAGCAGGGTGGGATACCCATGGACTTCCCGTTGAGATAGAAGTGGAAAGACAACTGGGAATGACCGGCAAGCAGGACATAGAAAAATACGGGATCGCAAAGTTCAATGAAAAATGCAAAGAATCTGTTTTTATATATTACAATCAGTGGGAAGAAATGACCAAAAGAATGGGATTCCTGATAGATCTGGACGATCCTTATATAACCCTGGAAAACGATTATATAGAAACAGTATGGTGGATACAAAAGGAATTTTTCAAAGCGGGTCTCATCTATGAAGGACATAAGATACTGCCATACTGTCCCCGCTGCGGTACCGGACTGGCATCCCATGAAGTGGCTCAAGGGTACAAGGAAGAGCAAGTCCTTACAGTTACCGCCAAATTCAAACTGAAGGAAGCGGACAATGAATATTTTCTTGCATGGACCACTACTCCGTGGACAGTTCCTTCAAATGTGGCTTTGGCTGTGGGCCCTGATCTTGATTATGTAAAAGCAAAAATGACACAGGGAGATGAAAAAGGAAACATTTTCTATGTGGCCAAAGTCCTTGCGGAAAAAGTCCTTTCGGTTTCCGGAACTTATGAGATCCTGGAAGAACTGAAAGGGAAGGATCTTGAATACAAAGAATATGAACAGCTGATGCCTTACATAAAACCCGAGAAAAAAGCCTTTTTTGTATGCTGCGGAGATTATGTAACAGTTGAGGACGGTACCGGGATAGTACATACAGCGCCTGCTTTTGGAGAAGATGACTATTCAACAGGCAGGAAGTATGACCTTCCGGTGATAAACCCTGTGGATGATCAGGGACTTTTCACAGACACTCCGTGGAAGGGTCGTTTTGTTATGGAAGAGGGATTGGATGTTGAGATATTAAAAGATCTTGCAAAAAATAATAAAGTTTTTTCAAAAGAAAAAATGATGCATAATTATCCCCACTGCTGGAGATGCAGCACCTCACTGATATATTATGCAAAACCCAGCTGGTATATAGAAATGAGCAAGCTGAGAGAACAGCTGGTTTCCAATAATAATGAAGTGAACTGGTATCCTGATTTTGTGGGAGAAAAACGTTTCGGCAACTGGCTTGAAGAAGTCAAGGACTGGGCAATATCCAGGAATCGTTACTGGGGCACACCAATACCCATATGGCGCTGTAGCTGCGGCCGGCTTGAATGTATAGGAAGCCGGGCAGAACTGATTGAAAGATCCATTGAAAACATAGATGAAAACATAGAACTGCACAGACCTTATGTGGATGATGTCCATATAAAATGTCCGGCCTGCGGAGAGAAAATGCAAAGGATCCCCGAAGTGATAGACTGCTGGTTCGACAGTGGGTCAATGCCCTTTGGACAGAGACATTATCCTTTTGAAAACAAAGAAAATTTTGATGAAGAGCTGTTCCCCGCAGACTTCATATGCGAAGGAATAGATCAGACAAGAGGATGGTTCTATTCTCTTATGGCAATATCGACTTTTATAAAAGGAACATCACCTTACAGGAACTGTCTTGTAAATGATCTTATTCTGGATAAGAACGGCAAAAAAATGAGTAAAAGCCGCGGCAACACTGTGGATCCGTTCACACTTTTTGACAAATACGGTGCAGATGCCACAAGATGGTATATGCTGAATGTTTCCCCCGCATGGGCCCCCACCAGATTTGATGAGGAAGGGCTCAAGGAGACAGTCAGCAAGTTTTTTGGTACACTTAAAAATGTATATAACTTTTTTGTTCTTTATTCCAACCAGGACAAAGTGGATCCCAGAGATTTTGATGTGCCCTGCGAAAAAAGACCTGAACTTGACAGATGGATAATTTCAAAATACAACAAGCTCATAAAAGAAGTCGAAGAAGAAATGGACAGATATGACCACATGAAATCTGTTCGCAAGATACAATATTTCGTTGCGGAAGATCTTTCAAACTGGTATATAAGAAGGGCCAGGAGAAGGTTCTGGGCAGAAGAGCTTACCGAGGACAAAAAAGCTGTATATGCGACAACATACGAAGTACTGAAAGGTGTGTCACAGCTGATCGCACCCTTTGCCCCCTTTATCGCCGATGAGATATACTGCAATCTTTCAGAAGGTGAATCAGTTCATATTTCATATTTCCCTGAATTTAATGAAAGCCTTACTGATGACTTTACAGAGGAAAGAATGGATCTGGTCCGGGACATGGTCGGACTGGGAAGAGGAATAAGAGAGAAGGAAAGGATCAAGGTCAGACAGCCTTTAAGAAGCATACTTGTTGACGGCAAGTACGCTTCACTTATAAGGGATATGGTACCTCTTATAAAAGATGAGCTCAATGTAAAAGAAGTTATATTTGAAAAGGATCTGACAGAATATATGAGTTACAGTCTAAAACCTGATTTCAAAGTTGCGGGACCTTTGCTGGGAGGAAAGATAAAAGCCTTTGCAGTCGCTTTATCAAAAGAGGATCCGGCGGATTTTGTCTCTAGAATGAAAAAAGAAGGCGGGATCCATATGGAGCTTGAGGGAGAAAATGTCAATATAACACCGGAAATGACAGATATCAGAATAGATGCCAAAGAAGGATTTGCTGTTGCCATGGAGGGAAACCTCTTTACTATTCTGGATACCGGTCTTGACAGGGAGCTTGTAGAAGAAGGTCTTGCCAGGGAAATAGTATCGAAAGTCCAGCAGCTCAGAAAGCAGAAAGATTTTGAGATGATGGATAATATAATCATTACCCTTGATGCCGGCGAAGAAGTAAAGGAAGCCATCAAAAAATATGAGAAATACATCATGAAAGAGACACTGGCAACTGAAATAAAAGAAGATAAAACGAAAGAAAAATACAATATAAACGGACATGATACCGGTATTGATGTTAAAAAAATATGATGGGAGCAGAAAATGGCGGTAACAAGAGAACAACTTGACAGGATATCAAAGATAAATGAAAAAGAGCACGCCCACATAGTAGACAGTTTCGCCGTGCTTGGGAGGGAACCGGAGAAAATCGCAATAAGACAGGGGATAGATCTGGAAGATATAATCCTGATACTCAGAGCTTATGATCTGCAGCTGGGAAATGAATGGGGAGATGAGAGATACGACATCGGTATCTGGCACAAAACTCCGGTTGCCGAAATAAAGGCCTTTGTGAACGATCGTTATCCGGGCAATTTGAAATGAAAAACATAAGCGGCATGACTTTGCCGGAAATGCAGATATATCTTGAAAAAATCGGAGAAAAGCCATACAGGGCCGCTCAGGTTTTCAGGTGGATATATCATGGTGTGAAAAACTTTGACGAAATGACAGATCTTTCAAAGGAGCTGAGACAAAAGCTAAAAGAGAAAGCCGTCATAAATATGCCCCGCATAGAGGAAGTGAAAACATCCTCATCGGATGAAACAAAAAAATATCTTCTTTCAATGAAAGACGAAAGTCTCGTTGAAAGTGTGCTAATGAAATATGATTACGGTTTTTCCGTTTGCATATCCTCCCAAGCGGGATGTGCGATGGGCTGTTCATTCTGTGCTTCTGCCAAAGGAGGCAAAAAAAGAGACCTTGAAGCCGGAGAAATGACAGGACAGATACTGGCGATAGCCAATGACACAGGGAACAAAGCCGGCCATGTGGTTATCATGGGCACGGGTGAACCCTTTGACAATTATGAGAACACATCAAAATTCATAAAAATCATAAACGATAAAAAAGGCCTGAATATAGGTATGAGAAATATTACGGTTTCCACCTGCGGGGTCATACCGGGGATCGAAAGATTTGCGGAGGAGTTTCCGAATGCCAATCTGGCCGTTTCTCTCCATTCTGTTTCAGATGAGACAAGGACCTCTCTTATGCCCATAAATAAGAAGTACCCCTTGAAAGAGCTGCTTAAGACCTGCAGAAAATACACAGACAAGACCGGAAGGCGGATCACTTTTGAATATGCTCTCATAAGCGGAGTCAATGACGGACCCCGGCATATAAAAGCTCTTGCAGAAGCATTAAAAGGAATGCTTTGTCATGTGAACCTTATCCCATTGAATGAAGTTTGCGAAAACCCCATGACAGGATCCGGAAGGGAAAGAGCCTCAAAGATCGCAGCAGAGCTTGAAAAAAAAGGCATACCCGCAACAGTCAGAAGAAAACTGGGCTTGGACATAGATGCGGCATGTGGCCAGTTGAGACTCAGAAAAAGAAGGGAGTATTAAGAACAGCAGAAAATTATCTGTTGCCCGCTTATATCTGATAGTGTATAATTGATTTATATTTATATAACAGGGAGGCGTTCAAAATGGTGAAACTTCTGGTTGGTCACAAAGGTAGCGGCAAGACAAAAAAAATGCTTCATCTGGCCAACGAACTTGTAGAAACATGTGATGGAAATGTAATTTTCATAAACAAAAACGAAGATCTCATGTATGATCTGAAACATAACATCAGGATCGTATGCATGGAAGATTATCCGAATATAACAAACAGTGACGAATACATTGGCTTCATTTACGGAATAATAAGTTCGGATCATGATATCGATACGATGTTCATTGATGGGATATTAAGACATGCTGATGTTTCTCTGGGCAACCTGCCTGAATTCATTGAGAGAATAAAGAAAATATCAAATATGTTCAATATAGATTTTGTCGTAAGCCTCAGTGCCGAAAAAGAAGAAATGATAGGTGTCGATTTTACGGATTGCGAAATACTGAACTGAAAGCAAAATGGATAACAAGAGGGCGGTGCGTGGCACTGCTCTCGTTTTTTTAGAAGAGGCAATATGAAAAAAGTATACTTTTTTGTAATACTGGCGGCTTTCCTTTTCGGCACCATGGAGGTGGCACTGAAAATAGCGGGAAGTGATATGGATCCGATGCAGCTTACTTTCCTGAGATTTTTCATAGGAGGAATAGTTCTGATACCGGCAGCTGCCCGCGAAATGAAAACTAAAAAGACAAAAATAGGAACACAGGACCTGGGAAGACTTCTTATACTGGGAACCATATGTATCCCTGTCAGCATGGTGTTGTTTCAGTTGGGTGTCGATGGCTCAAATGCATCCACGGCAGCAGTCATTTTTTCTGTCAACCCATTGTTCACCATGATACTTGCGCATTTTTTTGCCGGAGAATCAATGAATAGAAATAAAGGGATCGCATTTTTTCTGGGACTCGCCGGAATAATCGCCATGATGAGACCATGGGATGTGCAGGCGGGAAACAGCATAAGCGGCATGACTTTTTCTGTACTTGCGGCAGCATTTTTCGGCATATATACAGTCATGGGCAAAAATAGTGTTGTAAGACTGGGGGCCATCGTCCAGACCTGCATAAGCTTTATTATGGGCTCTTTGGTTTTGCTGATAATTATGATAATAATGGGAAGGCCTGTTATCGCCGGCATATCCGATGATCTGTTGCTCCTTTTATATGTCAGCATTTTTATAACGGGGCTGGGATATCTGGCATATTTTATTGCCATAAGGTATTCGGATGCCACAACAGGATCTGTAACTTTTTTCATAAAACCCATGATCGCCCCCATAATCGCGGCTTTAGTTCTGGGGGATATAATTTTGTCAAGCACATATGCCGGGATAGGGCTGATACTCATGGCTTCTCTCATAAACATAAATGAAAACAGGAAATTACGCTGAAAGGAAAGGCATAAATGATCATGGACATAAAAACAATTGAAGAAAAAATAAAAAACAGGAAATCGGGATTCGTGGGTCAGCACACATCTTTTGGTGTTATGGTGCTTCTTGTGGATACAAAAAAAGGGCCTTCTCTTTTGTATGAAGTCAGAGCTAAGACATTATCAAGACAACCGGGAGAAATATGTTTCCCCGGAGGGCAAAGAGAAGAAGGAGAGACCATGGAGCAGTGTGCTGTCAGGGAAACATGCGAGGAACTCGGACTTGAACCTGCCATGATAAGGGTGGCAGGGAAACTGGATACTTTGCATGCCCATGCGAATTTCTCTCTTTACTGCTATCTGGGAATAACAGGACATGAAAATATAAGCTCTGCGAAAATCAATCATGAAGAAGTAGATGAGATATTCACAGTTCCTCTTGATTTTCTCCTTGATACAAAGCCGGAGACACACTATATGCAGGTGAGGCCCTATCCGGAAGAAGACTTCCCCTATGACAAGATAGACTTTGCAAGGGGATACAAGTGGAGAACAGGGACACTGGAGGTGCCCATATACACTTATGAAGACAAGGTCATATGGGGAATGACTGCAAGAATAACAGAAAGTTTCATAGGAATAATCAAAGGAGAAGAGTGATGAAATATAGTATGGCTCTTTGCCAGATAAAAGGGTCTTTTCAAAAAGAAAAAAGCATAGAAAAAGCGGACATATTTATAAAAGAAGCTTCAGAAAAAGCAGAAGTCGTTGCACTGCCTGAGATGTGGAACTGTCCCTACGGAAATAAGTATTTCAAAGAATATGCAGAAGAAGAAAACGGCAGAACTGTTTTATTCATGTCAAAGGCGGCGGCGCAAAACGGGATTTATCTTATCGGAGGGACCATACCTGAAGCCGAAGACGGAAAAATATATAATACTTCATTTTGTTTTGACAAACGTGGTGACTTGATAGCCAAGCACAGAAAGATACATCTCTTTGATGTGGATATAGAAGGGGGTATAAGATTTATGGAATCGGATACCCTGACTGCGGGAGATTCTGTAACGGTCATGGAAACAGAGTATGGAGGGATAGGAATAGCTGTCTGCTACGATGTCCGTTTTCCGGAGCTCTTTATTGATATGGCAAAAAAAGGAGCAAAAGCAGTGGTACTTCCTGCGGCATTCAGCAAAAAGACCGGTGAGGCCCACTGGGACATTACAATGAAAGCCAGAGCTGTAGACAGTCAGATATATATGGCGGCTGTGTCTCCGGCACGGGATGAAAAAGGTCCTTATATTTGTTACGGGCACTCAAAGATAATAGATCCCTGGGGAAAAGAAATAGCAGCGGCAAAGATAAAAGAAGCTGTGATCACCGCGGAAATAGACACGGAGTATGCAGATGATATCAGGAGGCAGCTACCTTTACTTAAACACAGGAAAGAGGAATTATACTGATGGCTTTTTTGCCTGCTACAAAAAAAGAAATAAAAAAACTCGGCTGGGGACAGGTGGATTTTGTTCTGGTCACCGGTGATGCTTATGTGGATCATCCCTCTTTCGGCACAGCCCTTATCGGGAGACTCCTTGAGCGATACGGATATAAAGTCGCGGTGCTGCCTCAACCGGAATGGAAAACAGCAGAGGATTTCAAAAAATTCGGAAGACCGAGGCTGGGATTCCTCATAAATTCCGGAACGATCGATTCTATGGTGGCTCATTTTTCTGTGTTCAAGAAAAGGAGAAAAAAGGATAACTGCACACCGGATGGTGAACCCGGCAAAAGACCGGATAGAGCACTTATAGTATACAGCAACAGGGCAAGAGAAGCCTATAAGGGAGTCCCTGTCATAATAGGGGGGCTTGAAGCCAGTTTGAGAAGGCTGGGGCATTATGATTACTGGGATGATTCTGTGAGAAGATCTGTGCTTCTGGACAGCAAAGCGGACATTCTTATTTACGGTATGGGAGAAAGGGCCGTGCTGGAGATCGCCGAAGCCCTGGATTCAGGCATCAACGTTCGTGACATAACCTGGATAAAGGGAACTTGCGTAAGAACAAAGGAGGGCCCTTCAGATGAAGATACATTGATCCTACCTTCTTATGAAGAAATAAAAAATCACAGGGACAAATACTGCAAAAGTTTTGTTATGCAGTATAGAAACAATGACAGCATATCAGGCAAACGCCTGGCGGAAAAATACGACGAGAAAACGTGGATACTTCAGAATCCCCCTGCAGCCGTCCTTGAAAGGGAAGAACTGGATGATATTTATGATATGCATTTTGAGAGGCAGGCACATCCCATATATGAGGGTAAAGAAATACCTGCATTGGGAGAAATAAAATTCAGCATAACTTCCAACAGAGGCTGTTTCGGAGGATGCAGCTTTTGTGCATTGACTTTTCATCAGGGCAGACAGGTAAGGAGCCGCAGCGAAGGATCCCTTTTAAGAGAAGCAGTGCTATTATCTGAAAGAAAAGATTTCAAGGGATATATCCATGATGTGGGAGGGCCTACGGCAAATTTCAGAAACGAATCATGTGAAAAGCAAAGAAAGCACGGTATGTGTATGGAAAAAGAATGTCTTTTCCCCGAGATTTGTCCCAGCCTCAAGGTGGATCATAAAGAATACAAAGAGCTTCTAAAAAAGATGAGATCCATCAAAAAAATAAAAAAAGTTTTCATAAGATCCGGAATAAGGTATGATTATGTTATGGCAGACAAGGATAAAAGCTTTCTTAAAGAAATTTGTCTGCATCATATAAGCGGCACCCTGAAAGTTGCACCGGAACATATTTCGCCCGGAGTACTTAGTTATATGAGAAAGCCTTCTGTAGAGGTCTTTGAAAAATTCGCGGCCGAGTATAGGGATATAAACAAAAAACTGGGGAAAAAACAATATCTGATACCGTATTTTATTTCATCACATCCCGGATGCGATCTGAATGATGCTGTTACCCTTGCCCGGTATCTCAAAAGAACAGGGTTCGTTCCTGATCAGGTCCAGGATTTTTATCCGTCTCCCGGGACCCTTTCGACCTGCATGTACTATACCGAAAAAGATCCTTTTACCATGAGAAAAATATATGTGGCAAAAAGTATAAAAGAAAAAAAGCTTCAGCGGGCGCTGCTTCACTTCAACAAAAAAGAGAACAGAGCTCTTGTAAAGGAAGCCCTTGATATGACAGGGAGGAAGATATGAGTTTATTAAGCGGGCTGTCGGGTATCGTAGAAGCAGCAAAAAAAGAATATGAAGAGACAAAGAGCGGAGATTTCAGAACAACAAGCAAAAAAGGCAACTCTCTTTCAAACCTGATAGTTCAGGGAGAGAATCTCAGCTTCATGAAGTATTTGGCTGAAAAGAGAGGGCTTGCAGGAGGCATAAAACTGATATATGTGGATCCGCCCTTTTTCTCCGGGACCAATTATCAGGCCAGGATAAAAACCCAGTCACCCTTGACAGGAGAAGTGCCGGCATTCAAGATAGTGGCCTATGAAGACAAGTGGGCTCAGGGAATGGATGAATATTTAAAGATGCTGGCATCAAGGCTTTTTATGATGAAGGATCTTTTGTCAGAAGACGGATGTTTATGGATGCACCTTGACTGGCATGTGGTACATTACGTAAAAATAATAATGGATGAGATCTTTGGCGAAAAAAACTTCATTAATGAAATCATCTGGCATTACAAATCCGGAGGAACCAGCAAAAATCATTTTTCGCGCAAACATGACACACTGCTGTTTTACGGCAAAGGAACAAAAACGCCTCTTGATATACCGAAAGAAAAGTCATATAACAGAGAACGCAAGCCCTACAGATTCAAAGGAGTAAAAGAATACAGGGATGAACTCGGCTGGTATACAATGGTCAATATGAAAGATGTCTGGCATATAGACATGGTTGGCCGCACATCAAATGAAAGGACAGGGTATGCCACCCAGAAGCCAGAAGCACTGCTTGAAAGGATAATCGGAAGCTGTACAAAAGAGGGAGAAATATGTGCTGATTTTTTCTGTGGAGCAGGCACAGCTGCAGCAGTTGCACAAAAGCTCGGAAGAATATGGATAGCATGTGACGGCGGAGATATGGCCGTATCCTTTGCAGAAAAAAGACTGGCAAAGGCCGGGGCTTCTTTTGAGATAATGAAAGACGCCCTAAAAGAGAGAAAAACCGAGGGTAAAATAGATATAAAAATTGAAATCATCAACACATCTTTTGAGGGGAAAAAACTGATAAGAACGGAAATAACAAATTACAGACCCGATATAAAAAATCTTCCCCTGGAAAAAGAAGGCAGAAAAATCATTAAAGAACTATCAGAGAAAGATTCCCTTTCCCTGATAGACTATTTCAGTATGGATTTTGATTATGACGGAGAAATACACAGATCAGATGTATATTATTTCAAAGACAGAGAAAACGAATGCATATGCTGTGAAAAAATACTTAAAAAATGGGGCAAAATAAGTATAAAAGTAACGGATATATTCGGGAATGTTTTTATGAAGACACTGGATCTGTCTGCCGGTGCCGGAATATCTTAGAAGGTTAGAATGAAAAAGATCAAGCCTATATTCAAAGAATTCTTCAATCAAAACCGTAAAGAGAAGATAAAGCTTTTCTCTATCGACTTTGTTTGTGTGCTTATAGCCTGCGCTTTCGGGGCCTTTGCCACAGTCTCTGTTATGATACCCAACGGACTGACTTCCGGGGGGCTGACGGGAGTAGTAAGAATAATACAGAACTATATAAGCATGGATTTTTCTGTCCTTTATTACATAGGATCATTTATTATTATAGCAGCAGCAGGAATTACAATGGGTTTTACAGAAGTAAAAAAACTTATTCTTATAAGCGTGCTTTATCCTGCTGTCCTGATGTTCTTTGAGTATACGGATTTTCGTCTTCTGGAAGAAAAAGACCTTATACTGGCCGCCATATTCTGCGGAGCGTTTTCGGGGGTCTGCAGCGGTATAGTATTCTGGAGAGGCTACTCATTCAGCGGAACGGATGCCATCGCCAAAATGATAAGAAAAAAACTTCTTCCACAGTTCTCACAAAGCAAGATAATGGTTGCCATTGATGCCATTGTAATAATAATATCCGCTTTTATATTCGGAAGGAACATAGCCCTTTATGCACTTGTGACCCAGGTGATAATATCAAAGACTATAGATGTGATAATATTCGGATTTGAATCAAAGATAATACAGCTTGAAATAATAACCATGAAGGGAGACGAGATAACGGAATATATCGTCAAAGAAATAGGAAGAGGTGTGTCAAGGCATACTGTAAAAGGGGCATATACGGATACAGTAAGGAGTGAACTGCGGCTTCTGTGCTCACCCCGGGAAAGCATAAGCGTAAAAAGAAAGATAGCAAAAATAGATCCCGGAGCATTTGTGACCGTAATAAAGGTGGATAATGTATGGGGTTCCGGAAAAGGGTTCGGGGATATAGATAAAGACTGAAAAAGTCAAAGAGAGGAGGCATGCCCGCTCTTTTTTTTGTATTTTCTTTTGTATGTCAGCAGATCAGTCTTTTTTGCCCAGAGGTATCTCCCGGTCGTTTATGTCCATATAGAATATATCCACATCTCCTCCCAGGTATTTTTGTGTCATATTTGCCAGGGTCCATGCCGCATCCTTAAGATCATCGCTTCTTGACGGATCCACGGATTCAGATATCAGAAATGCATCGCGGGTCATGTCTGTCAGCATAGTACGCTGGCCGTCACGCCAGTTCCAGCAGCGGCAGACAGCACCTAAAGAATCCCTGTAAATGATCTCTCCCGGAAGGGCATTGTCATGCTCTTCATCGCCGATGGCGATGAAGGATTCACCTCCCCGCGCTTTTGTGAGCAGCAGATCGCCTTCGAAAGTATTTATATCTTCTCCTCCACAGGGCAGACCGTACATAAGAGAAACAGTGTTATAAATATCCACCAGTGGATTTATACTGCCTATCATACTTCCTTTTTCCACCCGTTTCAAAAGCGCTTCAATAGAACATCTGGCGCCTTTCTTTGTTTTGAATTTACTGTATGCTTCCCGCCATACTTTTATGACCTTGTTTTCACTGAAAACTTCGGCTGTCAGAAAATCTTTTGCATCTGCAAAGGCTTCCAGCAGCTGTTCTTTTATTTCTTCATAGGTATCTCCTAAGTATTCTTCGCTGTTATCGAGGCCCTTGGCTATTACGACTGCTATTTCTGCATGGGGGAAAAGTTCCCAGAAATCCTGTTTTATAATAAACTTGCGCATTTCACTGTCCTCCTTTAATCAATTATACCATAATACCGCAAATCTTGAAATAAAATAGATTTTGTGGTAGGGTAGAAGACAATATAAGGGGACAGAAATGAATAACAAAGTTTTATCAGAAAACAATATGGCAGATGAAATAAAGGCGGGACTCAATAAAGGGGATTTCGAGATCTATTACCAGCCTGTATTCAGCATGACTGAAGAAAGACCCATATATGCAGAAGCCCTTTTGAGATGGAATCGAAAAAAGGGACAAAAGCTGCCTGCTGCGGAATTCATTCCTGCTGTTGAAAAAAACGGAGGCCTAAAAGATCTTGATATATATGTATTAGAAAAAGTTTGCAGACAGATGCAGATATGGAAAAATGATGCCTGCCCTTTACTGCCGGTTTCTGTGAATATTTCAAAGGCCGGCATATTCGACATAGATCTTTGTGAGGAAATGGTGGCTCTGACCGAAAAGTACGGTATAGATCATTCCCTTCTAAATATAGAAATAACAGGAACAGGATACGAATACGACCCGGAACTGCTGCAAAAAAAAATAAAAGCGCTTAAGAATGCCGGGTTTTCTGTTATAATAGATGATTTCGGCAACGGTTCCTCGTCTCTCAAAATGTTAAAGGATATACCCTTTGATATATTGAAGATAGACAGGGAACTTTTTGATGAGTTTGAAACAGACGAAAAGGTTGCGGGCATACTGACATCTGTGATGCGAATGGCCAAATGGCTCTCCATAAGCGTGATAACAGAAGGCGTAGAAAGCGAAAACCAGAGACAATTCCTTAAGAATATCGGATGCAGCATGATGCAGGGATACTATTTTCTAAGGCCTGTCCCGGCGGATAAATTCATGGAATATGTGAAAAAAAACAAGAATAAGCATAGAAAAGACGGAGAAACCGGTATACTCAACTTTGATGCAGGGTCCATACTGGACAATGATGTAATAATGAACATGATATATCACAAATTCATGGAGGGCGTGGGGATATATGAAGTGATCGGTGATAAACTGAGGATAATAAGAGTCAATGAAGGCTATTGCAGGATGTTCGGATATGATCCGAAAGCTATGCCTGAAGGAGCCGATAATGTCTATCTAATGGCCCACGAAGACTACAGGGGTATCCTCATGGAGGAGTGTCAGAAGATAGCCCGGGAAAAAGGCGAAAGACAGTTTGAATTTCTCAGGAAGACCGGATATGGCAAATATCTTTGGGTCTGGGCCGGGGGCACTTACATTGGAATGAAAAACGACCATCCTGTTATTTGTTTTCTACTTCGTGATATAACAAGATATGTTGAAAGCCAGAAACAGGCAGAAATAAAAGTGAGTAAACAGAGAGAACTGTATATGAAGCTTATGGAAGATACCAATATTGGTATCTTCGAGATAGATATAGAAAAAGACGAGCTGGTGATATACATGAAAATGCCCGATGGTCAAAGAAAGGATTTCATCATAAAGGGAATAGTGAGCGAACAGGGAGATCTAAGTGATGATAACATAATAATGAAGAAGATATCCCCTGAAAACAAGAACATCTTTAATGAAATAATAAAGGCGGCAGAAAAAAGCGATCAAAACGGAGAATTTGAGTACAGAGCCGATTATTACGGGGATGGATACAAATGGTACAGATCATATTACGAGAGTGTTTTTGATCAGGAAAAAAGCAAGGTCACCAACATAATAGGAAGAACTGTCAGCATAGAAAAGGAAAAGGAAATGGAACGCAGACTTAAGCAGGAAAAAGCCTATAGAGCTGCTGTTTTCAAGGAGATGCTGGTGGTATATGAGATGGACATAACCCTTGATATAAGTGTGCCCATGTACAGGAACCAAAAAAGAGCAGGCGAATATTTTCCATTCAATTACTATACTGATTTTGAAAAAAGCAGAGATTATATCCATAGCGAAGATTTTGAAGACGTAAAAAAATGCTTCCAGGAGGCTTTTTCCGGAGAGCTTCTTAAGAAAGGCATCGAAGATGTAAAGAAAAAATATCGTATCAAAGACAGAAAAGACAATTTTATGTGGATAGAGATGACGGCCCACATGTTCATAGAAGAGACCACTGAAAATCTCAAGGCCATAGTCTACATTGAGGAGATAGACGAACAAAAAAGAAAAGTCGATAAACTTGAAAACAAGGCACAGATAGATGCAGTGAGCAGACTATACAACAGGGGAACAACAGAAGAAAAAATAAACAATGCCCTTGAAAAAAGAGATGAAGGGTCCCGGCATACTCTGTTCATTGTTGACATAGATAATTTTAAGGTCGTCAACGACACTTTCGGACATCTGGCGGGAGATGATATCCTTAGAAAAATCGGGGAGATATTCAAAGGTATATTCAGGAAAACCGATATAGTGGGAAGGATCGGCGGAGATGAATTTGCTGTTCTTATGACAAATGTGACAAGTGACAGACAGATAACAGACAGAATGAAGCTAGTGATGGGAGAGATCCACGGTCTTCCCGCAAAAATGGGCATAGGAATAAATGTTTCTGTAAGTGTGGGGATCACAAGGTCAGTTGCGGAAGACAAAGAATTTGATGACATGTACAAAAGAGCAGACCTTGCCATGTATGAAGCAAAAACAAAAGGTAAGGACCGGTTCATAATAAAATAAAAGATTTGTATGCAAAAACACCGCTTAAAAGCGGTGTTTTTAAGTGCTTTCTTAAATACTTATTCCCTTGAAAAACAGATGTAAAATGATATACTAGGAGCCGAGGTGTTTTATGAAATTAGTACTGATCTATCTGGGCATAGCTCTTCTGGGCTATTTTGCAGGCAGTGTATTAAGAAAAAGAGACAAAAAAATAAAATGGGCGGACAAAGTCCTGACGGCTTCCATAATAATACTTGTCGTTGCCATGGGCATAAGGCTGGGACTTTCAAAAGAGCTCATACATGCACTGGGGTCCATTGGCGTGACTGCTTCCATCATCACTGTTGCCACTTTGACAGGCAGCGTTGCCGCCGTATTTCTGGCACGTAAAATTCTTGGAATAAACAAAAAGGGGCTTACCTCCAATGACTAGGATAATTATGGGCTCGGTGGCAGCAGGGCTTCTTCTGGGGTATTTTGTCGTACCCGATTCATGGATGGAATGGACAGAGCCGGTTCTTGTGGCAGTTCTTTGCATTTTGCTTTTTTTTGTGGGAATAACTTTGGGTATGGATGGCACTGTAATTGAGAATTTCAAAAAAGTAAGCTGGCGAATAATGATCTTCCCAATGGCATCTATTGCAGGGACTCTGGCAGCGGCTGCTCTGGTTTCTTTTTTTCTGCCCATCACTTTAAGGGAAAGTATGGCAGTGGGTGCCGGATTCGGATGGTATACTCTGGCTCCTGTCGTGCTTTCTGATTATTCTGCTCAGCTCAGTGCCGTTTCATTTGTTCATAACGTACTTAGAGAACTGGTGGGCATAATACTGATACCTACCGTTGCAGCAAGGATAGGTCATATTGAATGCACCAGTCTGCCGGGAGCGGGAGCAATGGATGTATGCCTTCCGATAGTTGAAAAAGCCACATCACCCAATATTGCAGTTTATTCTTTTGTTACCGGAGTAACTATGACCATCATGGTGCCTGTGCTGGTGCCTTTCTTTGTTGGTCTTTGATCATATTCAAAAATATTTTTTATAAGTTTTGACAAGTAGGAGAAAACAAAAATGAAAAACATGGACGTTTTTAGAGGAAGCGAAAATTATGTGGTGACAAAAGAACTGATGAATGCAGTTAATGTTTCCATCGCACTGAAAAAACCTTTGCTGATAAAAGGAGAACCGGGAACAGGCAAAACCATGCTGGCACAGTCGATTTCAGAAGCACTTCAAAAGAAGCTGATGATATGGAGCATAAAATCAACAACAAAGGCACAGGAAGGACTATATATTTATGATACTGTGCAAAGACTTTATGACAGCCAGTTCGGAGAGGGAAATGTTTCGGACATCAAACAGTATATAAAACTCGGAAGACTGGGAGAAGCTTTTTCCGCCCATGAGCAGGTAGTTTTGCTGATAGATGAAATAGACAAAGCCGATCTTGAGTTCCCAAATGATTTGCTTTGGGAACTGGACAAAATGGAGTTTTATATAAATGAAACAAAAGAAACCGTGAAAGCGAAAAACAGACCGATAGTAATAATAACTTCCAATGCAGAAAAAGAACTGCCTGACGCATTTTTGAGAAGATGCATTTTTCACTATATTGAGTTTCCCGATGAAGAAAAAATGAAAGAGATCGTGAAGGTGCATTACGGCGATATTGAAAAAAAACTGCTTGATAACACAATGAAAGCCTTTTATGAGATAAGAAAAATGAACGATCTTCAAAAAAAACCCGGTACCTCCGAACTGCTGGACTGGCTTCAGGCACTCATGATAAGCGGAGTGACCGTAGAAAAAATACAGGATCAAATGCCTTTTATAGGGGTGCTTCTTAAAAAGAATCAGGATATAGATATATTCAACGAAATAAAGGAGAAGGGGTATTCCCTTAAACGCTGGTAATGTTTCTGGAATTCTTTTATTTGCTAAGAACAAGAGAACTTCAAGTATCGGTAAATGAATGGATGACACTTACAGAGGCTCTTGACAAAGGTTTGGCCGGCAACAGCCTGACAGGCTTTTATTATCTTTGTAAAAGTATACTTGTAAAGACAGAATCCGACTATGATAAACTGGATTCTGTTTTTGCCGAATATTTCGGTGGTGTAAAAACACCGGAAGATCTGCCGGAAGAATTCTGGAGATGGCTAAGGGATAATGCCCGCGAAAAAGACATCAATGATCGGAAGATGCTTGACAGCTTTCTGATGGAGCTTGATGATCTGCTAAAGACTTTTCGTGAAAGAATAGAAGAACAAAAAGAAAAGCATGACGGAGGCAATTACTGGATAGGAACGGGCGGGACTTCCACAATGGGGGCCGGCGGTTATAATGAAAGAGGAATAAGAACGGGCGCCAAAAGCAGACACAGATCAGCGGTACAAATAGCCGGAGAAAGGAATTTCAAAGACTTCCGCCAAGACACCATACTGGACATCAGACAGTTTCAGATGGCATTTAGAAAACTCAGACAGTATTCCGCCAGGATGCAGGGGGAAAGATCCGAACTGGACATAGGAAAGACCATAGACGAGACCTGTGATAAAGGCGGTATGCTCCATATAGTATATGACAAACCGAGAAAAAATACCATAAAGCTTCTTCTCCTGATAGATTCCGACGGTTCCATGCTGCCCTACAGCAGACTCTGTAACAGACTTTTTCAGGCCGTTAGCAAATCCAATCATTTTAAGGACCTGAAGGTTTATTACTTTCATAACTGCATATATGATAATCTTTACAGGACGCCCCAATGCAAAAGAGGAGACTGGGTAGATACAAACTGGGTGCTGTCAAACCTTGACAGTGAATACAAGGTTATATTTGTGGGAGATGCGGCAATGGCACCCCTTGAACTTTTCAGAAGGGGCGGCAATTCATTTATAGGGCTTTATAATGATGAGCCCGGGATGGAATGGCTCAAAAGATTCAAAAGACGATACAAGAAACAAATATGGCTGAATCCCATAGAGGAAAAGTCGTGGGACAACATGTACGGAGGAGAAACTCTGGCGGCAATAAGGGAAGTGTTCCCCATGTATGAGCTTACCCTGGATGGCCTTGAAAAAGGCATAAAGAAACTTCTTATAAAATAAAAATGACCGGTACATCCAGGATGCACCGGTCATTCTGTTATTAATGTTAAAAATATCTGAAAACACCCTTTACCTTGCCGAGAATTTTTGCGTCTTCAACGATAATAGGGCTCATGGCCGGGTTCTCCGGCTGTAGTCGTATGTGATCCTTTTCTTTGTAAAAAGTTTTTACAGTCGCCTCACTTTCAAAACCGTCCACCATGGCAACAACGATATCTCCGTTGTTTGCTGTCTCCTGCTGCTGAACAAGTATGTAGTCCCCGTCCATTATACCTGCTTCGACCATGCTTTCGCCCTTGACAGTGAGCATGAAATTGGCGCCTCTGCCGACAAATCGTGAAGGAACAGGAAAAGTTTCTTCGAGATTTTCTTCGGCAAGTATGGGTGTGCCTGCGGCTATTCTGCCAACAAGAGGAACATATGTTATATCTGCATTGGAAGAATCATAACTATCGTCGCTGTCGGATCTCTTTTTTGCGGAAGGATCCATGACCATGAGTGCTCTGGGTTTGGATGGGTCCTTTACTATATATCCGGATCTCTCCAGATTGGCTATGTCTTTATGTGCTGTTGAGGTCGACTTGATATCAAGAGCATTACATATCTCTCTCACAGTGGGAGGGTATCCCTTGACTTTGATCTCGGATTTCATGTAGTCCAGTATCTTTCTTTCTCTTTCTTTTAATCGGTCCATTTGATACCTCCATATATTTTATAAAAAAATAATAGCATAATACGAACAAAAAGTAAACAGATGTTCACGATTTTTTATTGTTAGAAGGGAAAACATATATTCGCAGAAAAATCAAACAGTGCTGACCCATGAAGAAAAAAAGATAAAATTATGAATAAATATACATATATTATAAAAAAAATACAGAAAATCTATTGACTATGTATCCTTGACGATATATTATTATATCTATAAATTTTTTAAAAAGAGGTTCAAAACAATGGAATACAGTGTTTTTGTCGATGGAGCTGAAGGAACTGCAGGACTTGGTATACATGAGAGGTTCAAAAAAAGAAATGACATAGAAATAATAAATATACATGAATCTCAAAAAAAAGATATAGGAGAAAGAGTTAAAAGAATCAAAGAAGCAGATGTTACTTTTCTTTGTCTTCCCGATAATGCAGCAAAGGAAATCGTTAAACATTTGCCGGCCGGCATAAGGATAATAGATACTTCTTCTGCACACAGAACAGACCCGGAATGGATATACGGTATGCCCGAGCTTTGTGAGAGGCAGAGAGAACTTATAAGAAAGAGCTTCAGGGTGACCAATCCCGGATGTCATGCAACAGGATTTATTCTTCTTATAAGACCGCTTATTGATAAAGGGATAATAAGTCATAGCTGTCCCCTTTGCGGCATATCTGTTACCGGATACAGCGGAGGAGGTAAAAAAATGATAGAACACTACACAGAAAATGAAAAGTCACTTGTGAGAGCAGGACCCGGTCAATATGCTCTTTTTCAGGATCACAAACATCTTCCTGAAATGACTGTCATGACCGGGCTTACAAAAATACCTGCATTTTCCCCCGTTATAGGTTGTAATCACAGTGGAATGGCGGTGAGTGTGACGCTTCATAAAAGTCTTTTTCTAAAAACAGTAACGGTTTCTGAGATGACGGGGATATACGAGGAACGATATGGAGCAGAACCCTTAATAACTTTAGTGGACAAGCCTCCTGAAAGCGGATATATATATGCGGGAGAGATGGCAGGAAAAAATGATTTGAAAATATATATACTGGGAAATGATGAACGGGTACTTCTGACTGCGGTATTTGATAATCTGGGGAAGGGGGCCTCTGCGGCTGCGGTACAGAATATGAATATAATGCTTGGGGAAGAAGAAACGAAAGGATTGTTATAAATGGAAATAAAAACAGTGGGGGGAGGTATATGCGCCCCAAAGGGATTCAAAGCAGCGGCAGTGCACTGCGGGATAAGGAATAATGCTG
>Ga0123335_1000139_pt1 | contig 111028 bp, 75 predicted proteins | sample BiotimSIPDNA_2_FD_89707 | JGI IMG/M metagenome (GOLD analysis project Ga0123335, IMG submission 89707) | Anaerobic biogas reactor microbial communites from Washington, USA - Biogas_R2 time_0 SIP DNA | ecosystem: Engineered > Bioreactor > Anaerobic > Unclassified | place: Washington, USA... | reverse complement strand
CGCCAGGCCGCGCGGGTCCTTCCGAGGGGGTACCGGGGGGTGGTGTGTCGTCCCGACGAAATCGCGGCAAAACACACACTTTCTTTCCAGCTATAAAATAGTAGTATGTTTGCAGGCATGACCCCGCGCCGCAGGCATGGCACCGCCCGAAGGCCGCGTGATACTTTCCATGTTGGCTAAATGACGCGCGCCCGGCCGCGCGGTGTCGAGACCGGGGGGCCGAACGCCGCCGCGCGCCGAACGCCGCCGGACATTGCCACACCGCCGAAGGCCGGCCGTCATTCGGGGCCATCGTCGCCTGGAAAACATCGCCGCCGCGCGCGAGTGGCCGGGAACCGCCGAGAGACTGGCCGCCGCCATCGCCAGATCGCACCGCGCGCGCCGGCCGGCTGTTATTCGGGAGTCATTGCGCGCCGCCCGCGTTGCCATCGGGGGGGACCCGGAACCGGCGGCCGTCGCGCCGCCGCTGGACATCGCGCCGAAGGCCGCACCTGCCGCCCGGATGTAATCGCCGCGCCGCACCCGAAGGCACGCCGGCAAGGCACCAGGGAGTCATTGCCGCCCGCGCCCGTCGCCGCCCAGGGCAGAGAATCACCGCACCGGCCGTTACCGCGCGCCGCACGCCGCACGTCCAGATCACCGCCGGCCGCGTCGGCTGGCCTTGTTGTTGTCGCCGCCGCGTCGCCGCTGGCGGGGGCAGGAACACACCCCAGGGCAAGGCGTCGCCACCGTGGCAGGCAGGCAGGAAGGTTGTTGTTGTTTTGTTGTTGTTATGAGGCTAACTTTAGCGTTTTATAGGGGACTATAAAGAACCATCATAACGGCCGGCAACAGGGGGATAAAAGACGTAAGTGAATAATAATAAGAACTATATAGAATCACTTGTGAGGCAGGGGCGCGAGATACTTTCACATATACCATATTTTATTCTTTCCTAACTGGCAGGGTGCGGAAAAGTCCAATGACGCCTGGAGATGACCTTGCACGTTCCAAGAGCGAAAGAAGCCTTCCCAGCGTGGCGTTGCCGTCTGCACATTTGTACTATTCGTCAAAATAAATATATTATGTCTTTTCCGGGCATTAGAGAAATATCGCTCATTTGCGGTGACGGCGCCCGGCCCTTTTCCGCTGGCATTTTTTCGAGTGATGAACACGTTATGACAACCGAGAAACAATTGCGGGCGGACATTTTGCGGGCGGCGTCAACTGGCAACGGCAAAGGCGGCTTGCGGCGGCAGGAACTCCGCCGTCGCCTTGGGCGGGTTGATGAACGCCATTTCCGGGAGACCGTCCGGCAGCTAGTGTCGGAAGGTCTGCTGCTGCGCCGCGCAGGCGGGCGCTATGAAGCAGCCGCGCTAGGGGGCGGCAGGCGGCAGAAAGCGGCAGCAGAGCGCCGCACCGCGGTCGGGACGATCCAGGTCAACAACAAGGGCTTTGCCTTTGTCACTCCTGAGAATGCGCCAGACGGAGCAGAAGATTATTTTGTGCCGCCGGGGCAGACGGGCGGCGCCTTGTCCGGCGACCGAGTCCAGCTGGTTCTCCCCAAGGAAGGCAACACCGGAGCGGTGGAAAAGATTTTGTCGCGGGTGCGCGACGTGGTGGTCGGCTGTCTGACTTGGCAGTTAGACGGCGGCTATGGCATCCGGCCGTTGCGCCGCGATTTGCCGCCTTTTCTCGCCTTGGCCGAGGGTACGACCGAAGAAGACCTTGGCCGGGCTCAACTTGGCGATTGGGTGGCGGCAAAATTGTTGGGACAGACTTTTGAGCAAGCTTTGCCGCGGGTGGAAATCACCAGCCGTCTCGGTCGCGAGGGCTCGGTGGCGGCTGATTTGAAAGCCATTGTCCGAGAATACGACTTGCCAGCCGCCTACGCAGCGCAGTCGGAGGAACAGGCTGCGGCCGTGACGCCCCTGGACGTGCCGCGCGAAGATTGCCGCGCTTTGACCACGATGACGATTGACCCGCCGGACGCTAAGGATTTTGACGACGCCTTGTCGGTTGAGCCCGGACCGCAGCCCGGTCAATTCACGCTGGGGGTGCATATTGCCGATGTCGCCTGCTTTGCGCCAGCCGGAAGTCGGCTGGACAGGGGCGCCAGGATGCGCGGGTTCACGTCGTATCTGCCTGGCCTCACCCTGCCGATGCTGCCTAAGAGCCTGGCGACGGACCGTTGCAGCCTGCGGGAAGGCGAGGAGCGCTTGGCCCACAGCGTATTTCTGCAGATTGATGCGGCGACCGGCGAGGTTCTGGCCAGCCGCCGGGTCCATACGGTGATTTGCAGCCGACGTCGCTTCAGCTATGATGAGGTCGAGCGTTTTCTGGCTGGCGAGAAACTGTCTGGCCTGGCTGATGACGTGCGCGTCCTGCTGGAGCGGCTGGGCGAGTTGTCAGCGGTCATGCGCAAGCGCCGGGCAACAGTCGAGAGCTTTTTGCCGATGACTTTGCCCGAGATGCAGGTCTTGTGCGGCGGCCAGCCGCCGGCACTAGTCGGGCTGCGCAAAGTCGAGGCCAGCCCAGCGCATGAGCTGGTTGAGGAAATGATGCTGGCAGCGAATGAAGCGGTCGCCCGCGAGATGCTGAAGACGGGGCTGCCGGGATTGTTCCGCAATCATGCTGCGCCCGAGCCGGAGCAGATGGAAATGTTCGCAGCACAGGCGGAAATGATGGGGCTAGGGAAAAAATTGCATTTCGAATCGCGTTCAAAATTGATTCGATTTATGCGGAGGCTGGGCAGCGACAGCGGCTCGCAACTGGTGAACCTGGCCTTGCTGCGCTGCCTGCCGCGGGCACAGTACCAGCTCAGCAATAACGGCCACTTCGGCCTGGGCAAGGACGTGTATTGCCATTTCACCAGCCCGATCCGGCGCTATCCAGATTTGCTGGTGCATCAGCAGCTGCTGGCCCGAGACTTGGGCACAGCGCCGCGGACGGCGTCAACGCTGGCAGAACTGGCTAACGCATGCAACGCCAGGGAGCAGAATGTCGACCAAGCCGCCTTTGCCGCAGCAGACCGGCTGAAGCTCAGGCATTTGGCAAACCAGGTCAGCGACCGGGCGGCCGCATGCCTGGAGGGAGTGATTTTCCGAGTGACGACCAGCGGACTGACCGTCTACCTGGAGGAATATGGCCTCATGGGGTTCCTGGACATCCGGCATCTGGGCGAGGACGTCTGGCAATGTGACGAAAAACGGCTGGCGCTAGTGCATCGCTATTCCGGCGAAAAGCGCCGTTTCGGGGATACGATTTACGTCCGACCGCTGGTGGTTGACACGGTTCGAAATGACTTGCAGCTGGCGCCAGCAGGAATGCTGCGCGATTTTTGAAGCATGACGGCGCCAGGCAAGATGGCGGGTCGTATAATATCTTGTTGACGGAATAATGGCAAAATCTGGAGTGAGAGCGATATGCTGACTTTGGTGATTGGGGTAGTGACAGCGATAGCAGTATGGTTTGGGCTGAATTGGGCGTGGCCTGGTCATCCGGTCTGGAACAGCATCGCAGCCGTGCTCGGCTTTCTGGGGGTCGGATTGGTGATCAATCTGCAAGTCAAGAAGCGTCTGGAAGCGATTTTTGGCGAGGTGCAGAGCAATATCCTGGAGACGCAAGAGCATCTGCGCCGAAAAATCACCATGCTGCAGAACAAGATGCAGGGCGGGCCGCGAGTCCAGGCAATGATGGAAAAGGAACAAGCCGAAGCTATCATGAAGGCAATCAAAATCCTGGATAAGGTCGCACCCCTGAAAAAATGGAACCTGCTGGCGGTGCGGCAGGCGAACACGCTGCGAGGACAGCTGCTTTTTCAAATTAAGGACTTCGCCGCCGCTGACCCATACCTGGACAAGGCTATCATCCTGGACCCGGTCACATTAGCCATGAAAATGACGCGGCTGTATAAGAGAGGCCGGATGGAAGACGTGACTAAGGCGTTCGAGAAGGGAATCGGGCGCTTCAAGGACGAAAAGGCAACGCTGATCTACGCGCTGTATTCCTGGATTCTTGTCCAAGAAGAGCGGATTGATGAGGCCGTCGCCCTTCTGTTTGAAGCAAAATCCAAGACCGAGAGCGAGGTGCTCAGGCAAAATTGGGAGCATTTGGCCAATGGCCGGTTGAAACGCTTCAGCAATGCGGCTCTGGGAGAAGAATGGTATGCCTTGTATCTGGAGGCGCCAAAGGCGCCCAAAATCCGCCAACAGGCAGGATTCGGAGGCCCAGGCATGGGAGGATTCCGGTAAGGGGCTTTTTTCGGGTGAGAACCTGAATGCTGAATGGTGAATGCTGAATGCTGAGGAGCATTTGTCATTCATCATTCATCATTCATCATTTATCATTCGTTCGGGGCGTTGGGTGAAGTTTGCTGGCTGTAGTGATTTTTTGGCGGCATAGCCGGTAGCGACGCCCGGAAGCAGGCGCCGCCGCCAGGGAGGTTCTCCCAAGTGATGCTGCCGCCGTGCCGCTCCATGATCTTGTGGGCGATGTGCAGGCCGAGGCCGCTGCCATGCTGCTTGGTGCTGACAAAGGGCGAGAAGATGTCCACGGAAGCGTTGGCATGAACCCCGGCGCCCTGGTCGGTCACCGTGAACTTGAACGCATCAGCCGTCTGCTTGACCTCAAGGGTGACGACGCCGCCAGGCGGGGAGGCGTCTAAAGCATTGAGCAGGAGGTTGAGGAGAACCTGGCGCAACTCCGCTCCCGAACACGGCACCAGCGCGGTCGACGGCAATGGCAGTCCGGTGATCTTCAGGCTGATGTTGGCATGATGGCATTTTCCAGCCAAGAGCCGCTCCAGACCAGCGACGGCGTCGTTGACAGCGCTGGAATCTGGCTCGGGGGAAGAATCAGCCGTCGCCATCCCGCTCAGGCGGTCGAGATACAGGTCAACCCGGTCGATTTCCTGGATGATGAGAGCGAGGCTTTCGTCGTCCAGGCCGCGTTCCCGTAGTTCTTCCGCCAGGACTTGGGCATTCATTTTGATGCCGCTGAGTGGATTGCGCAATTCATGCACGACGCTGGCGGAAAGTTTGCCGGCTAAGGCGATGTTTTCAGCGCGGGAAAGTCTTTGGTTTGCCTGTTCCAAGCGTGAGAGCAGGCGCTGGTAGGCAGCGGCGAGCCAAATCCCGGCAACGGCGGCGACGATTCCAGCGGCGGCGCTGACAGCGGCAATGCCGAAGGTCTGATTCTGGAGAACACCGCGCAGGCGTGTTTTCGGCAGCAAGAGCCAGAGTTGGCGGGCTGCGTCTGTCTGGCCTAAAGGGGCGGCGTGGACGCGGTAGGTGACTTCGCCGAGAGCCAGCGTTGTCGGCGTCGTCGTTAGGCGAGCCGCAGTTTCAGGGCCGAGCGGACTTAGGGTGCTGTTGAGGACGACGTCGCCCTCGGTGATGATGATTTCGCAATCGGAAATTTGCTTGAGCTGGGCGAGGAGTTTGTCCGAAGGCGGCAGATGGAGTTCGCTGACGATGCGGGCGAGGCTGGCGCTGCTGGATTGGAGGAGGCGGTTTTCCAGGGCGGTGCGCGCCATCCACAGGCCCAGGCCGCCGGCCATGGCGGCGGCGCCAGCGACCAGCAAAGCAATGGTCGCCAGCAGTCGTCGCCGTAATTGGCGTTGGTCAGGATGTTGCCGAGGTGTGATGGGCATGGTGTGACCCGTGATAGCCGGGGGTAAGCAGGGGGTAAGGATGGAACAAGGCGGCAAGAGGCGTCGCCTCGCGCGCGCGACCATTGGATGGAGGCCCCCTTGGGTGGGGGGGCTTGATTTCTGAAACCCGCAGGAAAAATAGGTTGCTACATGCCTTTTTTCAAACGGTTTTCGGAAGAATCATAGTGATTTTGTGCTTGAGTAGGATTTTGGTGGCACACAGGCATCATGCTTTCCATGACTTTTGATTCAGTCTCAAGACCCGGAACTCAGAGTATCAATCGGCGCCTGACTTGACTACACTCAGTTCCCCTCATTGTCCAGGGCATCTAAAATTCCTCTGATGTAGCCGATGGCAAACAGATTGCCCTGCATGGTATAGCCGAATTTTTCATTGCTTTCTCCCGCCATGGTCGGCGTATGGTCTGGGCGAATCAGGCAATCCGGGGCGTATTGCCTGGTGAGCCGAAGAAGCTCCGCCATATCGGTCGGGCCGTTGTCGTGAAACGTTTCTCGGAAACATTCCCGCGTACCAGTCACATCCCGGAAATGCAGAAAGAAAATCCGTTTTCTGAATTCAGTAATCAGTTTGAAGACATCTTCGCCCATGGCGCGAAAAGTCGCCTGGCAGAAGGTGATTCCGTGACTTGGGCTGCTGCTCAGATTCATCACTTTCCGGTAGGCGTCTGCGCTTGTCAGAACCCGTGAATATCCGAGAAGCGGCGACACGGGCGGATCATCGGGATGCAGGCCGAGCTTGACGCCCGCTTCCTCTGCCGCAGGAAGCACAGCACGCAGAAAGTATTCGTAATTCTTCCATACTTGCTCTTCTGAAATTTTCAGTTCAACGTCATTGTCGATTTCCCTGATATCAAAGCCGCTGGTCAGGGCGCCGCCGCGTTCCTTCAGGTCATTGCGGGAGCGATACCAACCGATTCCGACCATGAAATTGTAACAGAGCAACTTCAGCCCGAGGCGGCCCATGTTGAGCAGCATCTTCCGGTATTTTTCCAGGTCTTCATCTCGACCTGGAAGGCCCATCTTGATCCGCGTCATGTCGAATTCGTCACCCTCAAGGGCATAAAGTTCAAATCCGGCCTCCGAAAAACGGTCACGCACAGTTTTCAGCGCATTGAAATCAGACGGATCAGCCAGGCCGCTCAATTCAGGCGCGGCTTTCGTAACAGCATATTTCATCCCGAGTTGAGACGCCAGCGTCCACTGCAAATTCGGTTGCACCGGAAGCATAAGTCCTAATTTCATGGTCAGAACCCTGTACTACTATCGGCCAACTTGCCTCGGCTCTAATGAATTATGAATTATGAATTATGAATTATGAAATGCGCCTCAGCATTCAGCATTCAGCATTCAGCATTCAACATTCAGCATTCAGCATTCTCGCCCCACGCCCCTAATTATTCGCCTTGGTTGGCCGGGCCGCGCCATGCGCCGTCGTCGCCTTGCTTCCAGCCTTGGGCGTTGAGGGTGAAGGGGACTTTTTGCCATCCGCTTTTGATGCGCGCCATGGTCTCGTCCCAGGATTTGATGCCGCCGAGGGAATCCGGCGCTTCGACATTGCAGGCACCGACGGCAGCAGCGAAGAATCCGGCATCGCGCAGGGTCAGGCCGCGCATGAGAGCTGTTAGAAACGCAGCGATGCTGGCGTCGCCAGCGCCGGTGGCGCCCATGAATTTGTCTTCCTTGTAAATGGGGAACCACATTTCGCGGTCGGCCCAGGCTTGGAGGTCAGCGGGCTTGCTGGCGCCCATCGTCGCCAGGCGCTTTTGGCCGGCAGTGCGGATGTACATGCCGCGTTTGCCAAGCTTGATAGCGCTGACTGCGGCGCCCATCCCGAGCAGAGTGTCGCCAAGGCGGTGGAGTTCTTCGGGGGGGAGATTGTCGCCCTGGCCAAAGCGGTCTGGAGTCAGCATATAGAGCAATTCATCGGCGCTGGGCATAAACACGTCGACATCTGGCAGGAGTGCTGCCAAGACTCCCTTCCAGTCGACTTTGCCGGCTGGCCCGGCCGGGTCAGGCATGCCGGGGTCCATAGAGGTAGTGAGTCCGCTGGCCTTGGCCTGGCGGTACATGGTGCGCAGCTCGCGGCCGTTGTCCTGGTACATGGCCGCCATGAAGGACGGATAGCCGAAATGGAAGAGGTGCGCCTTGGCTACGGCTTTCCAATTCACGTCGCTAGCGGCGTAGGTCGCATTGGCGCCAGGGCAATGCAGGAAGATGCGGTCCGTGCCGGGAATGTTGATGACGATCGAATACGACGTGTCGGCTTCAGGGGAAATGGTCATGCCGGCTTCCAGGCCAGGGGCGCGCCGGCGGATCACGTCCAACACAGACTGACCAAACGAGTCATTGCCGATTTTCCCCATCAGGGTGACCGGCACGCCCAGGATGTGCATGGTCATGCCAGTGTTGGAAACAGCCCCGCCCGTGGCCATGGTCGGAGCGCCGACCTCGTACAGACGGCCAGGCTCAAGGTCAAAGTGATGGTCGACATGAGGGATGATGTCAAGGCAAATGTGCCCAGCGACAACAGCGCGTTTTTCCATGATTCGTGTTCTCCTTTGGATTAAAGCTACGGGTTCAATTTTGGGGAAACCGGACAGATGACGGTGACAAAGCGGGTGACGGCAAAGTCGGCCAGCGGGGTCATGTAGGCTCTGGCCCGGGCTTGGCCGATGACAGTGACCAGGGTGCTGGATTCATCCGGAGTGATGACGCCGACCGGCAGTCCAGGCGGAATCCAGCCGCCAAGGCCCGAGGTGATGACGAGGCGGTTGTTTGTTTCAGCGGCTTCTTTGGGCAGGAAATCGATCATGCAGCGGGGCGGGGAATGGCCATGCAGGCCGGGCGCGCCATGGATGATGCCAGTGAAGGGCGTGTCCACGATGGCGACGCTGAAGCGGCAGCTGGGCGAGGCGATCGTCTCAATAACGGCGGTTTGCTGGAAGACCTCGGCAACGCGGCCGATGACATTGGAACCGGCTAAGACGACGGCGCCGACGGTGACGCCGTCAGCGCTGCCTTTGCCGATAGTGAAGGTCCAGTTCCAGGTGGCCGGGTCGCGGCTGAGGACATGGGCGACCAGCACACGCCAGGTCGGAAACGGCGGCAGATCAAGGATTTTCCGGAGCTCGGCGTTTTCCTGGGCAAGGGAATCGCAGGCGGCGGCGTTGATTTCAGCCAGTCGCAGGCGTAGTTCTTGGTCGTGCCGCTTTTGCCGAGCCTTGGTCGGCGTGACCCAGGCAAACAAGTCAACGGCGACGTCTTCGACCGTCCGCCAGGCAGCCGCAAAAGGTGCGGCCATGCCGAGAGCCATGCGGCGGCCAAAAGAACTCATGCCCAATCCCAGCATGAGAAGGACGGCAAGGACGCCCAGCAAAGCAAACAAATGGCGAAAAGAAACGTTGAACATGAATAAATATAAAATATAGCGATGTACGCATGACTTCAGCCAGCCGCACGCACGTCGTCCAGACTTCAATCTGCCGTATGTACCGTATGTAGTTCAGCTTTAGCTTGCCGTGCGTAGTTCAAGCTTCAGCTTGCCGTGCGTAGTTCAAGCTTCAGCTTGCCGTGCGTAGTTCAAGCTTCAGCTTGCCGTGCGTAGTTCAGCTTCAGCTTGCCGTATGTACCGTACGTAGTTCAAGCTTCAGCTTGCCGTACGTAGTTCAAGCTTTAGCTTGCAGTATGTCTTAGAACCAGAGATTCTCTGCCGGCTTCGGGGCCGGCTTAGGCGCTGGTTTCGCAGCGGGTTTCTCCTCTGCCGCTGGCTTTTTCTCCTCTGCCGCTGGCTTTTTCTCTTCTGCCGGCTTCTTCTCCTTGGCGGCTGGCTTTTTGTCTGCGGCAGCCGTTTTTTTGTCTTTGGCGTCTTCGGCTTTTTTGTCTGCTTCTTCTGTTGTTTCGGGTGTTTCCGCCGTCGTTTCTTCTTTTTCACTGGCGTTTTTTTGGGCGTCTGCGGTTTTTTCTGCGCCTTCTGCTGCTGGTTCGGCAGCTACTTCGGCTTCCGGTTCTGGCGGCGGCGTTGTTTTTTCGATGAGTGTTATCGTTGGCACTGGCGTCAGTGGCACATTTGGGAAGGCGTTGACTAGGGTCGCCTCTTCAGCGGTTTCTGGGCATGAAAACAGGAGTTTGACCATGGCCGGGCCTTTTTGGACAACGCGACGCAGGTCAAAGGCGTTGTTGCTTTCCAAGGCCATGCCTTTGCATTCATGTTCGGCGCCGCCGGCTCGCAGGCGGTAGTCCAAGGTGCTTAAAGAGCGGTTTGGCAGGACGGCGACCGTGAAAATCAGGAAAACCTCGCCATCGCCTGGGGCGACTTCCACCCGTAGCCCATCAGGCACGATGTCGACCGGGTTGACCTCGTCATTGGCAATGGCACCCTCTATGTTGACAAAACTAACCGGCTCTGAAGTGCGTTGCATGCGCTCAATGGTGCCGGCATGGATTTTGGCTGAAAAGGGCGGGGCGGCGTGGCTGTAAAAGGCCGCGCCCAAGACGGCTAAGCAGAGCAGGCGGCGAATCTGGAAAAACGCTGATTTTGCCTTCATGGCGTCGTCCTTTCTATGTTGAGAATGCACGTTTAAATCACTGCGCCTGGCCAGCGACTGCGCTCTGCAAGGCGAAGACGCCTTCTAACCCGCGCCGGGCCAGGGCGAGCATTTTTTTCAAATCAGCGTCAGAAAAGGTTGCTTCTTCGCCGCTGCCTTGGATTTCGACGTAGCGGCCAGCGTTGGTCATGACGATGTTCATGTCAACATCTGCGGCCGAATCTTCCTCGTAGCACAGGTCAAGCAGCGGCTTCCCGTCAATCAGGCCGACGCTGACCGCAGCGACCTGCGCGATGATTGGGTTTTCCGTGATCAGGCCGTCTTTGAGCAGCTTGGCGGCGGCCAGTTGCAGGGCGACCGAGGCTCCGGTGATTGACGCGCAACGAGTACCGCCGTCAGCATCGATGACATCACAGTCGACATGCAGAGTCAAGCCCGGCAGTTTGGACAGGTCGACGACGGCGCGCAGAGAGCGGCCGACCAAGCGCTGGATTTCAGCGGAGCGGCCAGATAGTTTGCCGCGGGTGACTTCGCGTTCGGTGCGTTGGGCAGTGGAGGACGGGAGCATCTGGTATTCCGCAGTGATCCAGCCCCCAGGGACGTTTTGCTCCTTCATCCAGCGCGGCACGCCGGTTTCGACGCTGACCGCGCAGAGAACGCGGGTGTTTCCAAACGACGCCAGCACAGAGCCGGCCGGGTGGCGCTGATAGCCGGGGACAAGGGAAACCGGGCGCAATTCATCCGCTTGGCGTTTATCTTTACGTGTCATGTTGGTTTATTTCTTCGGGTGGTGTATGTTATCTGGTTTGTTTCAGCCATTTCCACCGGTCGGGAAAATGGCTTGCCGCCGGTCAGGGCAGCGGTGTTTTGTCACTTCTTATAACTTGCCCTCGGAAGGACGCATTGCCAGTTGTCACGTCATATTTTCATCAAAAGCTTTGAAATTTTGACCCTGGCGCTGGTTGGCGTGGTTGTCTTGGCTGGTTGCGACCAGCAGCCGGTTCCGCCCTATAACCGCCTGAATGGCCAGCTGCTTTTGGAAGCCTGCGGCGCCATGGCGCAAGGACGCCATGACGAGGCACAGGCCGTCCTGCAACGACTGGTCGATTTGGAGCCGGGAAACAGCTTTGCCGTTGACGCGCTTAGGCATGAGGAGCGCCGACGGCACCTGGAAGCAGCCAACTTGATGCTGGCGACTGGTGACTATCACCAGCTGAGGCTTTTCCTGGCCAAGATTGAAAAAGAGGGCGCTAGCAGCCCAGAGCTGTTGACGCTGCGGTCGGTGGCAGATGGCTTGGAAGCGCTGTCAGCAGTATGCGCACGGCGCCCGTGGGAGACCTCGGCCGATGTCGAAAAAGCCCTGGAAGACCTGGAGCCGCATGGCGCAGCCTTGTCGGACTCAAGCCGATTCCAGGAATTTCGCCGGCAATTGCAGGCCGATTTGGCGGTGTTGCGGGAACGGGAACTCCAGGCGAAGATTGCCGCAGCCCTGACCGCCTTGGACGAGGCCGCGTTTGTCGAAGACAGAGCAGTTTTTGAACAAGCCGAGGCCTTTTGCCGGAACTTTCCCCAGGCCATGTTTTCAAAGTGCTGGCAAGAGTTGCCGACGTTGACCACTGCGGCGGCGCTGCGGAAATTGGCCGGAAGCAGCGCTGGCATGGCAGTCGCGGAAAGCAGGACAGCCCTGGCGGTGGCCGGAGTGATGGCTTGGGAACGGCTGGCGCCGTCCGTGCAGGCGGAGCTGGCTAAAATAATGTCTCAAGAGAGTGAATCGCCGTCGCTATGCAGGCGGTGGATAGTGGCCAGGCAGACGGATAACATGGCCGACTATGAGGAATTGCTGGTTTGGCTGCGGGCGAAGCGACCGCAGCTCGGGCCGCCGCCGACCCTGGTTGCCAGGTATGTTTCCAAAGACTTGGTGAGCAGTCAGGAGCAGCTGGCCTGGTGCTGGCAGTCGCCTTGCCCAGGAGTGACTGAGTTGTTTTCTCGCCTTCAACAGATACGAACCAAAAACAATCCTAATTCGACAAGGAACAAACGATGAAAAGAAACATGATGCGTCACGTCTGTCTGGGGACATTGCTGGCGGTTTTGCCGATGATGTCTGTCTCGACCCTAGCCCAGGAAGGCGGCGCTCAGCCGGCAGCGCCGGCCGTTGCCGACCCGGCGGCGGCTCAGCCTGCGGCGGCTCAGCCTGCGGCGGCCGACCCTGCGGCGGTTGAGAAGTATTTGGCGTCTCTGCCGGAGGTGGTGGCGACTTACGACGGCGGCGAGGTGAAGTCGGCGATGATTGTCCAGGTGATAACTACGCAGAAGGAAGCCATGCAGGCTGACGGCGCTTTTACGATTGACGTCGTCAAGGGCTATGTGCATGACTTGGCGGGCATGATGCTTGACCAGGCGCTGGCGGTCGGCGAGGCGAAGGCGCGCGGCATTGCCCCCAATGATGACCAAGCCGCCAAGGAACTTGCAGCGATCAAAGGCCAACACAGCCAGGAAGACTTTGCTAAGTTGCTGAAAGCCAATGGCCTTGATTCCGAGGAAATGCTGCGCCAGCGCATTGCCGAGCGCATCATGGTCAATGATATGATCAAAAAGGCAGCTGCAGTCACGCCCGAGGAAGTCAAAAAGTTCTATGACGACAACCCGCAGTATTTCAACTTCCTGTCAGCGTCGCATATTCTGGTTCGTTTTGAGAAGGACGACGAAGCCTCCCGGACAGCGGCCAAGACCAAGATTGAGTCGATCCAGAAGCAATTGAAGGAAGGCGTTGATTTTGCCGAACTGGCCAAGCAGCACAGTGACTGCCCCAGCAAAGAGCAGGGCGGCAGCCTGGGCAAATTTGGCCGCGGCCAGATGGTGCCGGAGTTTGAGCAGGCACTGTTGAAGCTGAAGAAGGACGAAATAAGCGGGTCTGTTGAAACCCAGTTTGGCTATCATCTGATCAAGAGTGGCGGCGAGGGCACCCAGCCGTTGACGGAAGAAGAGCAACGGCGCATCACGGCCTTCCTGGAACAGCAGAAGGCCCAGAAGACCTACACAGAGCTGATTGCTAAACTGCGGACTGACAAGAATGCGAAAATCCTGGTGGAAGCTCCCCCACCGCCGGTCATGCCCGGGGCACCGCCTGCCGGCGATGCGCCATAACCACGATTGAACTGGCGCGCCGTACGTAGTTCAAGCAATCCTCGCCCCGGGCTAAAGCCCGGGCACTGAACAGAAGTAAAATAACAGCTCCCAAGCAGCTACGGCTCGCCCCTCGCCCCTTACGAATTATGAATTATGAATTATGAATTATGAATTATGAATTATGCAATGCGCCTCAGCATTCAGCATTCAGCATTCAGCATTCGCCCCTCGCCCCTTACGAATTATGAATTATGAATTATGAATTATGCAATGCGCCTCAGCATTCAACATTCAACATTCAACATTCAACATTCAACATTCAGCATTCAGCATTCGCCCCTCGCCCCTAATTCACGTCTTCTTTGCGCTGCCATGCCAGGGTGACAATTCTTTGCGTTTCCGGCCGGATTGGCGCCCAGGTGGCTCGGCGGACGCCGGCGACCCAGATGATCTCGTCTCCGGCCAGGACTACGGGGATGCGATGGCGCTCGCCACGGGGGATGTGCGCATCCGTGAAAATGTCCTGGAGCTTCTTGGCGGCCGTCGCCCCGAAAGGCGTCATGCGGTCGCCAGGCTGCCAGGTGCGGACGGTCAGGGCCGGCGGCATGGAGTCTGCGGCGAATGCCACCACCTCCACGTCGCGAGAACGTGCTTCTGCAGGCGCGGCACCTGGCATCGAGACAGTCGCTTGCAGTTCACCGCCTAATTCCGGCAGAATGAGGGCAGGGCAAGTCTGCCAAGACCAGCTTCGGGGAGGCATCGCGGTCAGCGCAGCGTCAGTGCGGACGATGCGCACGTTGTCGCGGGTCAACTGAAGCGCGAGGTCGTGATTGATGCTGACGGTGAGCGGCACGCCCGAGAAGCGCTGGAGGGCATTGCTCAAGCGGGTCAGCGTGCGATGTGAGACGGTTATTTCTGCAGGCAGCAGGCGTTGCAACAGCCGCACCCGCAACGCCTCGGGGAGTGCCTGCCAATCCGCCGGCGTGACCGGCTGTTGAGCGTCGGTCGCCGCTTCCAGGCAATCGGCATCTTGGCGCAGAGTCCGCAGGCATTGCTCCAAGCCGGCGTCAGTGTCGAAAATGCGCCGGAACAGAGGCAGGAGATGATTGCGGATCGCGTTGCGGCGGAAGACGTTATCAGCATTGGTTGCGTCCAGGCGCCAGTCGCTGACGCCTTGCTCAAGCAGGTAGGACTCAATCTCCTGGCGGCGGACAGCGAGCAGGGGACGATAGAGCTTGACGCCGGCGACGTTTCGGTAGGGGCGCAGTCCGGTCAAACCGGAGCAGTTGGCGCCGCGGGCCATTTTCAGGAAAAGGTCTTCGAGGGCGTCGTCACCATGATGGCCCAGAAAGACTGGGATGTTTCCGTCGCTGAGTTTTTGCCAGGTTTCCAGGCGTTGACGGCGCGCGGCTTCTTCGATGCTTTCGCCGGGCTGGCGGTGAGAGGGCACCTCAAGGTGGAACAGCTGGAAGCGGATGCCTCGCTGCTGGCAGAATTGCCGGCACCATTCGGCATCGTCATCAGCGTCCTTGCCACGCAGGCCATGATGACAGTGGACGGCGAGGACGTCTGGTCGGGCGGCGTGCAGGCCGAGGAGCAGGGCAGTACTGTCAGCGCCGCCGCTGAATCCGCAGATGACCTGCTCTGGGATGCGGTTGGCGGACAGAAATTCTGCGATTATATTGGTCAGTGGCATGGCCGAAGCACCTTAGGCAAAAAGGCATGGATGATGCGATTTGAAGAAACTCAGCCAGCAATTGAACCGGCTTTAGCGGAATGGGCGCGGCTATTGTGCCTGCGTCTGCGCCGCGATGCTGCTGGTGCGCTGGGCGGGGCCTACGTCAGCCGCTACCAGGGTTCGGGATTGGAATTCGCGGATTGCCGTGAGTACCAGGATGGCGATGACGCCCGGCAGATTTGCTGGCCTGCGTCGTTGCGTACAGGTCAATTGCTGTTGACCCGTTACCAGGAAGAGCGTGAGGTTAATGTAATCCTTGGCGTTGATGTTTCACGTTCTATGCGCCTGGAAAAAGCGAAAATCCAGCGCACGGCGGAAATCGCCGGCTTGCTGGCCTATTGTGCGGCATGGGGCAATGATCCCATGGAGCTGGTTTTGTTTTCGGACAGGCTGGAAGGGCAACTGCCGCCGCGGCGCGGTGAACGTCAGGCCCAGCAGGTCATCCGGGGCATTCTCGGGGCATCGCCGCAATCACCGGCCACGGACTTGGCTGGCCTGGTGCGGCTGCTGGCTGGCGACGTCCGCCGCCGGCGTTCGCATATTATCATCATCAGCGACTTGGCAGACCGGCATTATGGCGACGGCTTGACTGCCCTGGCTGGCCGCCATGATGTCCTGGTCTGCCATCTTGGGCTGGTGCCGGAAGCCGACCTCCCGACTGCTGGCTGGCTGGAGGTCGAGGATGCTGAGACCGGCGTCCGTCGGCTGGTCAACTGCGCGGCCTGGCGCGAGGGTCAGGGGCGTCTGGCCGAAGAGCATCAGCGGCTGGCGGCGCGGCTGACTATCCAGGCCGGCGCTGGGTATGTCTTCTTCCCGCCAGGCGCCTCGCCGGCAGTAATTTTGCAGCGATATTTTGCCGGCGCACGGGCATAATGGGTCAGGCTTTTGTAGTACCTCTCCGAAGCTCTGGATTGGGGGCATCTCCCCCAGGTTCCGCTTCGCTTCACCCGGGGTTACTCATGGCACCTCCTCTGCGAAGCTCATTGTAAAACTTCACACATTAATCCTCTATTGGATACGTTCGTTAACCGGGGAAGGGAACTCAAGCAGGAATAGCTGGCCGCGGTCTTTTTGAAAATCAAAGGTGATTTCCTTGCCGGACGTGGGTAGTTTTTTGCCGCCATCGCATTCGATTGCTGACAGAAGTGGCTGGGGGAATGTGACCGTGACCTGCTTGGCGACATCGTCCGTGTAGTTAGCGGCATAAAGCAGGACTCGTTTGTCCAGGCTCAGTGCCTTCAGGCGCAGAAACGGCGCATCCTTCTCGAAGTCGTAGAAGCGCACTCCGTCGGTGAAGAAGTCCTCGTAGGGCAATGCGATGCGGATGGCCTCGACGACTGGCGCCAAGGTAGGTGCATTGAAGATGGTGGCGCCTGCGTAGAATACGATCATTTTCGGCTTTTGCATCAGGGATTCGAACATCTGGTACTTGAGCATGATTTTGCGATCAAGCCGCGTTTCCGTCCCATATCCTCCTGCCAGCAGGATCGGGACGGTGGCGTCGCGACCCAGGTATTTGGCATACATTTCCATGGCGTCGCCGGGCTTGACGCATTCTTCCACGCCGCCATAGGTATAGGACATAATTTGGATGATTTCGCAGTATTTGCTCAGCAGCTTGTAGTCCAGGAAGCCATAGATTTTGATGTCCTCAGGTTTCTGGAATCTAGCGCCCTGAACGCAGGTCAGCAGCATCGGCTTGCGGTCGGCCGGGTATTTCCCCTCTGCTTCAACCAAACCCTCCTCGAATGCCTGGCGATATAGCGAATACCAATATCCTATGCGGGAGCACTTGAAGTCAACCCATTCATTGTACATGGACGGATTGACTGTCTTGGTCCGGACGATTTCTTCGGGCTCCATGTACTCGATGTTTTTCTTGGCCAGATATTCTCGGAATAGCGCCTTGGTCTTGGGTGCATAATCGACCTTGTCTTCGAGCATGTTGGTCATTTCGTCATCATATTCAAGTGTGATTCCGTACTTTGCCGCTTCTCGTGTGCGGCGAAGGGTGCCTGCGATCGGCTCGTCATCCTTGTCCAGTGCCAGAGAGACGACCCTATGAGTGCCTTGCCCACTGCCAAAACTGAAAGGCTTTCCATCGATGCCGAAGGCGATGTGTTCGTCTTTGATGCCGGTGTACTGCTCCACGACCGCAGCGAGCAGGAAGCCTTTGGCGTAGGCTTCGTTACGGAATTTGCTGAATTGGTCAGGGGCATCGTCAGCAACAGGGCTGTACCAGGAGCCCATGTAGTTGAAGCCGCAGGCATTCAGGCTGTTAAAGCAATCCGGATAGGAGTAGTACATCATTCTCAGCGGAACGTAGCTTGGGCCGACAAAGATTTTTTTGAATGGGCGCACCGGTTCGATAGCGGTGTGGGTGATTTCCATGATTTCCGGGCGTTGTTTCTCGCCATCGTGTTCAAGCCAGTATTCGCAGAGGGACTTTGCCCCGGCCTTGAAGCTCTCCGGCGCAATGTGGCCAAAGATCAAATACTGATTTCCGGAGAGGAAGTACAGGTACGCCTCATAGTCGTTGAATTTCCGTCCGTTGACGCCCCGTTCGCCGGTTTTTTTGTAGGTCAGGAATTTTTCCCCCCATTGGTTTTTTGAGTTCCAGTCAGCTCCGGCTCCATGTGAGCTCATGCCATCGACTATGATGTCGTCAGTCAGTGAGAAATGGAAAATGCCCGGTTCCTGGTCATTGGGGATGATCGTCCGCTTCCCGGCGATTCGGAAGGAGATCGGCAGTGGGATGCGGTCGGTCATGCCTTCATGTTCATACTCGCATTTGATTATGTGCTTGTTTCTCACATCTAAAGCCTTGGCTTGCGGGAAGTCCTTGGCCTCGAATTTGACGGGCGCATACTGCGCGTCATCGGTCAGGAACAGGCAGTCTGCGCACAAGCGCCCCTTGGCAACGATTGAGAGCATCTGTGCGCCGCCTTTAGTCGTGAAATTGCCGCCGTACACCCAGACGTATTTTCCGGGGCCGGCATATTTTCCCTGGGATACCTTTTCATTTGCCGGGGTGTCAATGTGATTCAGGTACTTGCCGTTGTACTCGATGAAAATCCGCGGCGATTCCATGTAACCGTAGATACGCAGCCAGATGTGCCACGTCCGCTCTTTGCTGAAAAGGGTGACTGGGTCCGTCACTTCCGCAATCTGGAAATTCCAGTCTATGCGTTTATCCTCAAGGGCGATTCCGCCGCGTCCTGAGAAGTAGTCCGGCTCAATGTCATATCCCCAGTTGGTTGGCGACGTGAAGGGGTAGATGTCTTCTACTTCCCGCCAGATGACCTCATGCTCCTGGCTGAATTCATGGCTGGGTGGGGTCACCTGCAAGGAAAGATTGCGATAGCATACGGTTCCCTTGGCCTGCCAGATGCTGGCATGCAGGGAGACTGTTTCAATGTCGTAGGGCACGCGTTTCGAGACGCTGAAGATTTTCCATTCATCGGTCGGCTTGAGCTCGGCGTTCAGCCAGAAGACCGGCTGCTTGTCGCTGCCCTTGACAGAGCGGTGCATGGTTGAGACAAAGACCTTGCCGCCTTGCCCAAGCTCAATGTCAGCCGTCTTGTATTCACCGCTCAAAGATAACAGGGAACCCTTCGGAAACTTGTAGTCCGTCCGGTAAATCAGCAAGCCATTGACATCGGTGCGTTCCGAAACAATTTTAGCAAACTTCACGCCGTTGTTGTCCGACTCGATCGAGCAACTCGTGTTTTTTTCATCGCATCTGAATTCCCAGCCGGTCGGCGCCTTGCCCGACATCAAGGCAAAGTCACGATTCGGCAAAATCTCCTCTGCAAACAAGGAGGCAGCGGCTATAGGCAGGCACAAAACTGCACTGAGAATATTCTTTTGTCCGGGATATTTCATGGTTTCTCCTATGGATGAGAAATTTTGGTTCTTCCGGTGTTTGCGAAAAAGATAACGTTTCACTCCTTGCGGTGATTGCTTTTCAATACCAACAATTCTTCGTCCAGTCCATAGCGGAGTGCTTCCATTCGTTGGCTGTGTTGGGTTATCCAGTCGCCGCTGACTACAGGGATTTGAAACGGGAAAAATGCCGGATGGTTCAAGAACAGCCCTAAGGCGCCCTTGCCCTCTGGAACCGCTAAGAGCGCGGCCTCAAGCATGAAGACGGCCTGGCGGGAATCGACCTGGTGCAAAGAGGCGACTTTTTCATAGCAGCCCCTGGTCTCCGAATCCTTCAGCACCCCCCAGTTGACAAAGGAACGGATGACGTAACGCGCTCTTCGGCTCACGGTCTGGCGGTCGCCATAATGCTCTTTCAGCCTGGAAACGATTTGAGCCTGCGTGACCTGCTTTTGCAAGCCAAGCAAACGCCCAACCACAGTCGCAACCGCAAACCAAAAAGGATACGCAGCCCCAAGAATAGACCAATGCAGAGGCAGTCGGCTATCCGGGACATCCTGTAAAAGCGGATAAGCTTCATTTCTCCATGCGACTAGGTAAGCCTCTGGGGCAATCCAGGTCTTAATTAAAGGATTGGCAATATAGGTCTTGGACTGCTGGGACGGCGGGGAAGCAAGCGCCGGAGAAGTACTCAAATAAACGTAAATCTCTTGTCGCGCCTCGGTTTTGGAGAGACCCGTTCCATAGAGCCTGGCTGCTTGGTCAAACCAGTCTAAGTGCAGCTCTCGCTGAATGCCGATTTTCTCGAACCGCTGGGGTGTCATGGCCGCGCCCTCCGCTCAAGCTTCACTAATGGCGCGATCACTTCCTCAATGGCTATGCCGCCGTGGCCGACAATGGTCTGGCCTGGAGGGACAAACGCGTCGCGGCCAGCGGCAATCAGCGGGAAGTAGTCTGGCGGCAATCCGACGGGTTCCCATTCGCAGGCGCATGGGAAGGCCTGAGCCACTTGCGCTCGCAGCTCCGGCGTGGGATACACCCGCACGCGCTCACCGCGAGTTTCGGCAATCACGCCTTCAGAGGGCCGACCTTGGCCCTCGCCTTGAATGTTGCCATGATCAGACGTCAGCCAGACCGCATAGCCATAATCCAGCAGCCTATTGATCAGTGCGGAGAGAAAGCCGCCTTCGCACCACTGTTTGATTTGATTGTGCATGCCGGCCGAGCCGAGCTGCATGCCGTGCATAATTTTGTCGACCTTGTCTACAACTAGTCCTACCACCCTGGTCTTGTCCGGATGGATGGTTTTTTCCAGGATGCTTGCTGGGTCGCCGTCAGCGAGGCCGCGCTGGTAGACGACATCCAGGCGCGATATGCCGCGGCCTTCCCAGAATTGCTTCCAGAGTTTTTCCTCCTGGTCGGTTGTTTTGATGGAGGCAGGGAAGTAAAGCGGCGGTTTGCCGGCAAAAATCGCTTGTCTTGACACTGTGGTCAGCGTGGGTATCCAGGCAAAGGTCGCGGATTCGCGCATGATTAGGTTGGCATTTTGCTTTTGCAGCTCTTGTCGGATGGTCACCCATTGGTCCAGAGCCAAGCCATCAACTACAATCAGGGCGGCGCGACTACCGTCCGATTCTTCAATGGCGCGGGCTAAATGCCGCGCTACATGATGCAGCATGGCCGGATGATGGGGCGGCAGGTTGATCAGGCTGGCGTAGTGGTCTGACAGCCATGCGGAAAAAGTCGCATTGAAGCGGTCGCCAGCTTCTCTGAGCCGGACGGAGTTTCCAGGGTTCTTGCTGCAATGGACTAATGCAGAAAGTTCGGCCCATTTCAAGGCAAAGGCGAGCCAGTCTGAGTGATGCGCCGCAGCGTCAGGGTGTTCTGTTTCAACTAAGGCGAACAAACGGTCTATACGTTGCTGGTCGTCGCTGGCGTCAGGCCGGGCAATGCCGATTTGCACCCAGGAATGGGCGTCTGCCTTAAAGCCAGGGGCTTCTATGGGGATGAGTTTTCCTTCCAGGAATAAGTTGTCGATGTAGACCCTGATGTCCTGGTGGTCGAACGGCAAGCTGGCAGGGCCGGGATACTGGCAGCGCATGTCTTCGGCGCTTTCAGTGATTTGGTCGGCATTGCCGTATTGGGACAGGAACACTGGCCAGCGTTCTTGCAGGAAGGCGAAGAATGCCTTGTCGTCTGGCACGATTTTGTCAAGCGGCCAGGCTTTGAATCTGCCGTGTGCATTGAGGATTTGGATGAATCGCTCCGACAGCATGGCCGGGAGCCTGAGCTGGCCGTAGTGCAAGCGAAGCAGGGCGCGCAGCAACTCGACTGGGTTGCCGATCAGCTCCGGCGCAATGCCGAATACATAGCGGAGGATGTAATCCTTGGTGGCATTGTCGCCCATGCGCTCTGGCGGCGATTTGCTTTGGGCTTCGAAAAGCGCGTCCAGCAGGCGCCGATCAAGCTGCTCAATGACTGGATAGCTCAGGTTGGGGAAAATATCCCCCAGGTTGAACGACAGCTGGCGCCCTGCCTGGAGAAGGTCGTAAGGCAGGGCTTCGAGCTCCGCGTCCGGCAGGCGCAGGATGACGACCAGGTCGGTATGCTCGCCCTTGTCCCAAATTGAACGATATCGGGATTCGTAGGCATAGCGGAATTCGATTGGGTCGCTGAATTCAATCAAGTCAAAGCCACGGGCACGCAGCGCCGTGGCGAGCTTCTCCTCGGTCAGCAGACAATCCGGGTCTGCGACTAAGGTCAGCTTGCTGACTCTGGGGACAAAGTCGTTTAAGATGGCGTCACGCCAACTGCTCATGTCGCCTCTCAAGGATGAATCGTAAGATGAATATAGATGGAATTAGGGGAGGAATGACGTTCATTCGTGGTTTGTTTTTTTTAACCACGAAAGGCACGAAAGGACTTAGGGTGGACTACGCCGTTCACAGCCTATTTTTTTAAACCACTGATAGACACAGATGAATACGGAAATTTTTGTTTTTTGGGTTGTTGTAACCACTGAATACACGGAATATACGGAATTTTTTGTGTATGGTTGTTGCTCGTCGGGATAGGATTGCATGCGGATTTGCGATTTGGCCTATAGGTTTTTTGACTGTTCAGTCTGAACAGCCCGATGGCGTGGAGAAACGCTTTAGGTCGCCGCCCGCTTGGCACGAATGAGCTGAGGGCCACCCCAACCTCGTAGAGGTGGCACCATGAGTAACCCCAGGTGGAGCGAAGCGGAACCTGGGGGTGGAGTCCCCCCCCAAGCTTGAGCCTCGGAGAGGCGACACAAAAGCGTTGACCTGATGAAAATCTTTCCCAAAAAACAAGGAGTTACCGATAGTAGTACAAGTATCTCAAAATGCATTTTTTCACCTCGCATCCAGATAATCGCTGTACCATAGTCCACCCAGCGGCAGACCCTCGGCGACGAGATTTTTGACGATGGCGTCATCACTCGCTCGCCGTATGGTGGAATATCCGTCATGCCCTTTTTCAAGAATCCAGACTTCTTCGGGCGTCAGGGCATCAACGAAATAGGGCTGATGCGTCGTGATAAAGACCTGCGATCCTCCTTTGCGACCGGTCGCATGTTCTCGAAATTCATTGGCCAGGGTTTCCAGCAGCTTATGGTACAAGCCATTTTCGGGTTCTTCAATACACAAAAATGGCGGTGGCGTCGGGTCTTCGAGCAACAGGAGGTACGCAAACACTTTCAAGGTGCCGTCTGACATTTGTTGTGCATAAAACGGGTCTTGGAAACCTTTCTCGTTGAACCGCAAGAGCAGCCGTCCATCAATGGTTTTTTCAGTATCAATCTTGTTGATGCCGGGTATTTTCTGGGCAATTTTGTTCAAGATAGCCTGGAAGCGCTTAGGATGTTCCCGTTCCATGAATTGCACGACGTTTCCGAGGTTGTCTCCATGAATATTGAGATGCTTCTGAGGCCCGGCCAGGGGCAGGCTCCTGGCTGCGTCTGGAGTGAAATAGCTGAGATACCATCCTTCAATGAATTGGCGGAAGGCGGATATCCTCGGATGTTGCTTCAATGATCCCAGCGTGGCAATCCCTAGTTTGCGCGTATCCTCAAGTTCGACCACCTCGGTTTCGCTTGACTCTTCTTGCGCTCTACCTGATTTAATGGACTCCATCAGGGCAGACAAATCAAAATCCCCCTGGTCGTCATCGATTTGGCGGCCAGCCTGATCGCCCCTCCAGGCAACTCCTTGCCCGCAGTCCAGCACAAGAAACGAAAAAGGCCGACCGTATTTTTGGCCTTTTCGCCTCTGCCTGAGACGCTCTCGCAAGACATAAGGCCGACCTGAGTTGTCAACATCAATGGAAACCTCATAGGTGATGGGCCGGGCATTTCCATCTTCCCTGTAATAGACCTCGAATCCGATTGATCCTTGCTGGCCTTGCGCTCGAATACGCTCAAATCCACCTCTGCCACGAGAGTCACATGCCTCTTCCACGCCCAGTTTCAAGGCATCAGCAAGAAAGCCGAAGGCGTCAAATAACGTGCTCTTGCCAACGCCATTCTTGCCGATTACTGCCGTCATGGGCGTGAGAGGTTCAGAGTGCTGCTGATTCCAGACTCGGCCAAGGGTGATGTCTTTTAGCGCCCTGAAATTCTTTACTCGAAAACCTTCGATTTTGGCCATTGTTTATCTCCATGCGTGAGTAGGGGCGAGGGCAAGGATTGATTTATTTTTGTCCAGGACATCCATAAGCTCAGCCCATTTTCTCTGCTTAATATAATTCAAGCATCCAGTAATGTTGGGCAGAATGGCAATGGCAGCCCTGTTGAGTTGCCCAGTCAGCCTGCAGGGTTCTTTCCCGGCAAAACATTTTGTCCCAGTCATGCCCCATCTTGACCCAATCCAGTGCCTTTTTGCCGACAATAGCAGTAGTTTGTTCCTCAATGACCTTGCGGGTGCTGTTGTGAATTGTGCTGTAGAGCCAGGGGGGATTCATCCTTTGCGTCAATCCTCGCCATGCGGCGGCGGAGCCGCAAAAATTGTCAGCATCAGCTCAGCATCATCCAGGAGCCTGTATTCCGGTTTTTTCCCTGACAGCTTTTCGCTTGCCGTGATGATGATTGGCACCCCCTCACCGCGCTTATCCATGATGAAGCTCCGTTGACTGCCGATAGCGTTTACATTCATCGGGCAACGAGCCAGCAGGGAGGTGATCAATTCGTTTCTGGATGATTGCCGCTCCGAAATGCTCTCAATAGACATGGTGTTGGGAATCGCGCCAGGAGAGAATATCTCCAAGCGGTCAGAAAATAGATGCAGGCGAATTTTGGAGCCGTAAACGGAGTAATCTCGATGGGCTACGGCGTTGACTATTGCCTCGAACACTGCATTCATGGAAAACTGGGGGAGGTCGATCCGAAGGGGCGCCTTAGTGGCAAAAACCCGCATGTTTCGCTCCACAAATTTGCAGGCGTCCCGAATTTGCACATCCAGCGGGCCAGTAATATCCTTGGCGTCCAGTTGATAGGCCGCATTGCGCTCGACGCCTCGGTAGCAAACAGCCTGGATAAAGGCGCTGGAGATAAAGGTTTCTGGTTCGTCCGAGGCCATCAGGATGCCGCTGACTGTTGCTCGGACAGCGCCGTTGTCGTCCTTGGCAATCAGTTTCATTTTTTCGAGAAATTCGTGATCATCTTTAGGCGACAAGACGTTGCGAAATCTGTTCCACAGCTTTGGGTTCAAAGCATCGACTGATGTGCCAGGGACAATCTGTTCATCAAAGCGGATGAGTCGCGCCTGGCTCCGATGCTGGAATAAGCGCGCCAAAGCATCCGGCTTCATCTCGCGCTTAGAACTTCCGATGCGGCGGAAATAGCCATTAGGGCTTTTATGAACAAATAAACTGCGCGGCACATCAATGCGAAGGATGGTCTTCTCAGCACCTTGCTGGTCAGGCACAATGAGTTTTCGTATAATACACTCCAAGGGAGGCTCAATCGAGTCATTGCAAATGGAGCGAAGCCAGCCCTCGACAATGTCAAGCTTCTCTGGCGGAATCCCGCAAATTTCTTTGGTTTTATCGTCAACTCCCAGGACAACGATGCCGGAAGCCGTATTCGCCATGGCCGCCAGCTCGTCCGCCATGCTGTCTTTATGCGGGCTGACGACCTTGTTGCCACGGAACGCCACGGCTTTGAGTTCGAGGATGGAGTCCTCGCCAAGCGCGATTTGTTTGAGTAGGTCGGAATTGTTTTCGTACATCATGGGTCTCCGTCAAGCTGAATAGCCAGCGCATCGCAAAAAGGGTTCTGCAACTGTTTCAGCCGCTCCGATGTAATGTTGCAATCGCTCCCCCATTGAAAAGGCCATTCCTGCAGTTTTTGTTTTCAGCATTTGCTACTGGAGTGCTTTTTCACGGCACTTTTTTGCCGACAATTGCAGAAGTCTTCTCCTCAATGACCTTGCAGGCGTTGTTGAGGATCGTGCTGTAGAGCCACGTCGTTTTGTCGTTTTCTGAGTTCATCTTGGCATCTGATAGCATAAGCGATTCGGTTTCAAAGTAGAGCGCGACCAATGCTCATCAATTGTCTGGATGAAGGTTGGGCGAACCAGCTTGGCGCGTTGTTGGAGCCAATCGCCGTCATCAGAGCGAAGATAGACGCCTTCAGCAGGCTGATCGCCCAATGCCGATGCAGACAAAAAACCGACAATGTCCGTATACGTGAAGCGCCCATGAGCGATAAAAGGCACGGTGGCGATGCTCACTTGGCTGAGCAGGCGGTCTCGACGCATCACCGACAGAAAACGCTCAGCTGATCGGTCATAGATGTCGAAAGCCATGAACCAGTCAGGCAACCGATTGTAAAACACGCTGTGCTGGGCGTAACACCATTCGCCAAAAAGGATGTACTGGTCGGAGAGAAGATCAAAAAGCTCGTCGCAATGGATGTCCAGCCAGCGAGTAAGCTCATGCCATTGGCCAGAACCAGGCAAAGACAAAATTTTGCCTCGATTCTGGGCGCGAACGGCACCGTCCGCAGCAAAAGAGATGCCGAGGTTGGCGCCATCGACCTTTTCCTCAACAGTGACTTCCTGCTCCAGGAATCCTTCGCGCTCAGACTCAGTCATCACTTTGTCATCGCGGATATCGGTATCATGCAGTGCCGCCAGATGAGGAGTGCTGGGAAATTTACTGAAGGTTTCTTTCATGATTGGGAAATTTTTCAGTGAATTTTCTTTCCACGTATTCGGGACAAAGAAAAATGACCTCGATGCCGACTTCGGACAGTGCCTCTTTCCATCCCCACCACTTGCTGTCGGTAGCCTGCAATATCGGTGCTTTCTTTTTTTTGCCATAGGCATTGGCCACTGCGATGAATTTTTGATCAGACCTATCAAAATCTTTCAGCTTTTCGTGCAATGGAAATTCTTCGTATGAATCTCCGCGCTTGTTGATCGGCACAATTTGGTGCTCCGGCAGGGACGATTGGTAAGTAAGCACCCACTTCAAGAAGTGGTCGCCCACGCCCGGCTGGCCGCTGGATTTCAGATTTTTACGATATTCTTTTAAAATTTCTCCATTAGCATCTAAAATCAGTCCGCGACGCTTCTCATCAATGACATGCAATATCGCGTTGATACATGCCTTCACGCATTCGTCAGGACGATCACCTGGCTGAGGCGTGCGTGATGCTTGATTGGCGATGATGGGCACATTCGTATCCACCAGGCATTTATCTGGCAGCACTGGATCGGCACACGCATTGGCGGAGGCTTTTTTTGATCTCTTCATTCAGACACCTCCTGCTTGGCCTTATTTTCCCTGCTCCTTTTTTCGATTCCGGCCAGTGCCTGCGCACTGATATCCCCCATCTCATCGCCGAAGAAATTTTCCGGCCAGTTCTGGATGTTGCCATATTCATCAATTTGCAGAGAGTCGAGGGTTGCTTGCGCTTTGTTGACATTGGCAAAATAGGCCGAGACACTATCCTGCGTAATTTTCCCTTCAGCAATGCGGCGTTGCAGGCGCCTTAAAAAGTGTTCGGAGTGGGTTTCGATAATGAGCTGAATATTCCTATCCTCGCTTCCTTTACCATTCCTTCTTTCTTTGGAGTTGATGACATCAATCATCACATCAGCAAGGGCTGACTGGGCACTGGGATGCAGGTGTATTTCAGGCTGCTCCATGATGATGATTGATCCAACTGGCGCATAAAAACACTGAACCAGCACAGGCAGAACCTGTGATATGCCAAAGCCGACGTCGGGAAGGTCTACCAAATTCGGTGCCCCCTTGGGACGCACTTTGACCTCGTATTCTCGCCGCTTCTCAGATATGGCTTCGACCTCGAATGATTCAATCAGGCCCATTTCCTTGAGTTTTTGGGCGATTGTGGCCTTCAGGGGGTAGAATTTTTGCCTCTTCCCCATGCTGATTTCCCGGTCAGAAGCGGCAAGGATGGCCGCAATGCTGTTTTCACCGGCATAGCCAACGCTCTCGGGTTCCACGCCACTCCACGTATACAAGCGGTCTGGCTTTATACGCAAAGGCCCAAGGTAGCACAATGAATTGAACAATTTTTCATGTCGCAAATTCAGCTCCTGTACGAATTCTGCTTGTTGGTGGTAGGCTACGACTTCATCCGGGAAGCCGTAAAAGCGAACCGGTGCATCAAAAGGCCAGGGACGACCTTGGGTTCGTTTGGGCTCATGAGGGGAGGCATCGAACTTGTATTTTGCCTTCTCTTCGTGACGCTTCATGCCAACAGTAAGCTGGGCGCTATCGTCTTCGAGAAGTTCGTAGTAGAATTTGCTTAACGCCAAGGAACTCAACGCTTCGGCGGCCATGCCGATTTCAGCATGAAAAGCCAATTCATTGCCGGCAAATTGCATCACAGATTCACCTTTATCCGTTTTATAGGGATAGGAACCGGAAAAAGTTTCCGGCAGAGTCCAGCAATAATCAAATTGGATTTTGTTTTTAAGGTCACGTTTATATACCATATCATGGAAAGAACCGAGCTGGACCGCTGAATTCTTGCCGCCAGGGTAGAGAACAGCTTTTCGGTCTGGCGATTCAACAGTCTGCTTGAGCATCATCAAGAACTGCCCAATACTGGATTTGCCGGAGCTATTGGCGCCGAAGAACAGCGTCAGTGGCGCCATTTCAATCTCGCCGGTGTCTTGCCAGCCTTTGAAATTTTGGATGCGTAGTTTCTTCAGCATTTTACTGAGCTCCTTTTCTGGTCACTGCCTGGTCATACCACATGAGCAGCTTGGCGTCTTCTTCTAACACATTGACTGGAATCTTGTCGGCCACGGCGATGATGGTGGCGTAGTCGCGTTCCTGCCAGGCTTTCTTGAAGCCGGCGCGGACGGCTTCAAGGCGGAAAACCTTGAGCTTTTTCTTGCTTTGCTTGTATTCCTCGAACTCTTTGAGCAGCGCCTTCTCGCGCAGTTTTTCGAGGTCGCTGGCCTTGTTGGGGTCAGGAACATACCAGCGCGATTGGGTGCGGGCTTTGAGTTCCTGGTTGTCCGTTTCCAAGGCAAGGTTTTCGGCAAGCTCAATGTCTTGGTTTTTGAATTCGGCTTCAATGATGGGTCGCAACTCAGAACTGCGGCGCATCCAGGAAACGATCTGTGCAGGAATCGCCCCTTGGCCATCATAGCAGAGGAAGTTCTGGTGCAGCAGGTCGCGCAAATCGAGCTGGGTTTCGTTTTTGCTCCAGCCGCTGAGCGTCATCATGAAATTTGGATTGATTTCTTGGAAGGTCTGCGGTTTCTCTTTCAACTGGTACCGCAGCCAGTCTATGGCAGTGGCTTCGCCGTCCACAAAGCCCGACAACGCCGCTTGGACTTGTTGTCCAGTAGTCATCTTCTTGCGGTCGTATTCAGCGACTTGGTCTGGCAGGAAATACATGCCGTCACGCTCAATGAAGCGCTGCGCCAAGTCCACCTGAAATTCTTGGCTGGAAAGCGGCACCAGGTAGCCCTTGCGTACGTAATAGGCCACCATCTGGTCATACAGGATGCGCGGGTCTCGCTCCGGAATCATCTGCAACAAAGAACCATGTAACTTGACAACTGGCAGGTACTTCAGATGGGAGCGCACAAACTCCCAGACGCCCTCTTCGGTTTGCGCCTCTTTCTGAAAGCGCACCTCAAAGCCGCCATTGGGCTTGTAGGCGGAGATGACGAGGTCTTGCTTGACAGCAGTTGGGGTGGTGACAGCCTTGAAGCTGCCTTGCTGTTTATCTAAAGCGGATACATTGGCCACGATAAAACCAGCATCAGTAAGAGCGGTTTGAATGGTGTTCCAGACAGAGGCTTTGGTGTTGGAAAACTCAACCGTCATCCAACGACCAGGTTTCAGTATGCGGTAGGCTTCGTTGAAGCACAGTAACATCAATTGCCGGTACTCAGCCAGCCCCTTGCCTTGAACCTTGTTTTCGATGGCTTCGGGAATGTTGTTGGTGAAAACTTTTAGCCAGGCTTCCCAGAGGAAGTTCAGTTCGGAATAATTGAGGTTGGAACCAAATGGGGGATCAAGAAAAATGTAGTCGAAAGAATTATTTGCGATTTTACCCAAATCAGCCTTACTTTGACACGACGTTGCGCAATTTCTTTCCTCTAAATAAATGCCCTTAAATGCTTTGTCAATAAAATCTACATTCCGGCCTACTGTGAGGATGGGATTTGGAGGTGTAATTAACGAGGCAACATATAGCGTTCCCGCTAACGGACCTCCTCCTTTTTTATCTGCTCTAAAGCGTCGTAATTTAGAGACATAACAGCTCGCCGCAGTATGGGAAAGTTTAGTGCTGCTTGAAATGCGAATATTCGTATTTTTAACTGCTTTATTCCAAATCCTTGCCAACTCCCAAAGTCCACGTTTTGTATAGAAATGGTGAACATGGGTAATACCGATAGGATCATTTCGTCTCGTTTCTTGGCCTTCCATCATTCGATCTATAGGAAACCAGTACGGTATTTCACTGTCTTCTATTTTATCAATCAACGCCAAATCATTTTCATCGGGTTTTTTCTCAAATCGCTTATTGTCAATTGAATAATTAATCAACACCGGAACTTGCTTAGCCTGTTTGATGGACGTTTGCAGAGCCGAGTCATATTTTGTCAGCCAAGCTCTATCCATATTGCGCTTTGTCAATGAAGCTCGGCAATTAGGGCATGGGAATTCATCTTGAACTTTGCCTGCTTCCTGTTCAACTGCTGCGTCCCAAAAAATTATTTCGTTGCTGCACTCCGGGCACACAAACACATCCGACCAGACTGTGTAATTAATTTTTCCCTTGGTCTTACCATCCGTATGCATTGTTTCGTACATCCATCCACATTCTTTTTCCACTTCTTGGAGAATGCGCTTGGCTTCTTTTTCAAATGCGGCCACATCGACGGGCGTGTTGTAGTTATAGGCGATGAAAGTAGCGGCAGGTGAAAGATCATTCAGGACGGTTTTGCGTGCGCCGAGCTTTGAAAACGGCTTCCAAGTCTTTGTGCCTTCTTCATCTGTTTCTTGCTGTAAAATGGTTCCGTCTTCCTCGACTCTATAGCCTAATGCTTCAACTTCCTCACGGTTTCCGCACATTTGCGCTGCTACGCCGGTCATGCCGGTGCCGCAGAAGCCGTCGAACACGATGTCGCCTGGCTCGGTATAGTGGAGGATATAACGCATGATAGCTCGATGCGGCACCTTGGTATGATAGCTGTGGGCGTTATAGATGGGGTGGTTTTTCCCTTCGCTCACGTCCGCCGCGAAAGGTTCTCGGTGATAGGGTTGGTTTCTCTGTTGCGTCGGCTTCTGTGCTTCCCATTCGGCGATGAAGTCTGCGAGCCAGGGATTGGGGCAGGCGGTATAGTAGGGCGGGTCGGACAGGGCCAGGATGTCTTCGTCTTTGCCGATAGGGAATCCTTCGATTTGGCGGAATTCCGGGTCTTGCAGTTTTTTGCGCAGTTCTTTCGTGAAGTGTTCGCGTCGCGCCTCGTCGTTCTCGAAGGTCATGCCGAGGCATGTAACTGGGCGCGAGGCGGTTCTTGCGGTGAGTTCTTCCTCGAAGAGCTGCCCCGAGCCAGGTTTGCCGGGGACGAAGTTGGATTGAAAGAGTTCCTCTTGTGTTTTCATTGGATATGAACCTAATGCATAAGTTATGAGCAGAGCGCATATATTCACGCGGCGCGTGTTTTTTCACGCGGTTTTCATGCGGTGCGCGAATATCGCGTGAATCCCTCGGATGAAATCAAGTGGAGAGAACATATTTTTCTTGAACCTTGAACCTTGAACCATTCTAACTTTCCTGCCAAGTGGCATTTCCGGATTGGGCTACTGGATGAATCCAGCAGCGTAAAGCACGAGCGAGATATGCTCAACACACGTCAACGCACATTTCAACGCACGTCAACGCACGTCAACACACGTATGTGTTGAACTCATCATGCGTGTGTTGATTATTTTTTTCGTGTGTAGAACGTATGCCGTGTCTTTCCTTGTTGAGTGATGGCGCCTGCATTTTGAAGATTCTTAAGCAAATGATACGCTTGAGGGAGGGTTAAATGGCATAATTCAGCAACCTCTGCCCTCTTGATGCTCCCATGCTTATCGATGTATTTGAGTACCATCTGTTCTTGTTGGATGGTATCGAATCCCGCTTGCCTCACATAAGCTGCTTTTTGGCCGCTTCGCCGATAGACGGCAGCGCTGAGCGTGTAGCTGCGGCCACGTCCGGAGCCATACGCTTCGACCAGACCTGCTTCAAGCAGTTTTTCGACAATGATCCGGGTGTGCGACTCGCTCTTTTGGAGCGAAGGGGCAAGATCAGTGGTGGTCAGTCTGCGCTCATCGCGCAGGCGGGAGAGGATAATCAGGGGTTCAACGAGCGGTTCGCCAAGGCTGTCGTGTTGTTCAACCACCATCCGGAGGAATTCCCGGTCAGCGGCGACATTGGCCATGAACAGATTGACGAGATAGGCATTGGAAAGCCCATAGTCAGGTTCTGGGCGACCGTAGCGCAGCATGCCTTCGTAGATGCGGTCGATACCACGGCCAGTGCGCTCAGCCAAGCCGATGCGCTTAATAATGTCGGCCAGCAAGGGATTGCGCGAATGTGGTGGTGCTACCAGGAGGTTGCTGAGGTTGACGCCTTCAATAAAACCGCCAGGATTGCTGATGTTGAGGCCGGTATTGTCTATTTTTACATGCACAGCGCCCAGGCGGCTGAAGTCGCGGTGAACTAGGGCATTGACAAAACCCTCCCGAAAAGCCCGGCGGTCATAGTTAGGGATTGGTACGCGAAACAATCCGACCTCGAGTTCCTCCTCGATCACCCAGGGTTTGAATTGAAGCTCCACATCTTCGAAAGTCTCAATTAAAGGTTTGCGGTAGAATTCATTGACTTTAACATTTGTGCCTTGTAGCACTTGGAAAGCAACTTCATAAGCGGGCAAATGGGTGCGAAGCAAATCTTCTGTGCCTAACAGCAGCAGTCCCGCGACAGTTGGGTGTTGTTTGCCGTTGATACTTTTGACAAGTCCCAGGGCGCCATCAAGCTCTTCATCCGCCAGCGCTAACAAAGTCTGTTCCCCTCCGTATTTTTTGATGGCGTTACGAATACGCAAGCGTTGCAGGGGATCGAGTTGATTGGCGTCAACCTCTTCAAGAACCATGGCTGATGGGTCGACAAGCCCCATTGAAGACTGACGTTGAATAAACTCATGGGGGTAAAATGGCACTGCTTCGGGGGTGCCATCCAGCTTGAGCCGTCTTCGGAGCAACAGGCCCTCGGAGGTCGATACCAGTTGCCGGGATTTTGGAATGATTATCCTGGCGATAAATTTTCCTTGAACTTTATATTGTTCTGCTCTGACGGATATTGCTGGATTGGTTTTGTTGGCAATCAGCGCTGCAACGCTGGAAATATTAAGATGATTGGCATGCAAACCTGTGATGGCGCCATTATCTTCCACTCCTAACAGCAAGTCGCCTCCTTCGGTATTGGCCAACGATACAACCGTAGCGACCAGATCACGGTCCGAGAGGCACTTCTGATCGCTTTTGAACTCCAGCGAGAGACTCTCTCCCTGCAGGATTAACTTTTCAATTTCGTGGGTATGCATGTCCACAAATCCTAAGTCTCGGGTCTCATAAATCAGACTGTGGATCAATATCCACAGCCAGCACACGTTTCCGCAGAACCTTACGCTCCCTTGCGTATTTCTTTCCGGCTGAGGCTGTTCCAATAGTCTCCTATTATTTTCAGTTGGTGTTCCTTGCCGATGCCTTCATGACGCTGCCTGCATTTGTTCCTTGACATAGCGCTCTATGCGCTCTTGGTTTGCGCCAAGGCTGGAGAACTGCTTTTCACAGATATCGCTGAACCGTGCCAGCACATTGCGGTTGATGCCTTCTTGTTCCTCGAAAATTCCTATTGAACGATGCGGTACATTCCATTTTTCAAACTGCAAGAGCGATATAGTGGCATCGCGAGTGCGATCATCGTTAGGCAACGCATAGATGAACAACGGATAGCGCATGCCGTTGACACGACAATCTACTGTATACCTGCCATGCGGATCGTGATTCGGATGGTGCCAGTTGAAGGTTCGCCGCTCGTTAGGGATGATTTCTTCGAGAACAGTCTGAAAGTCTTCCATGAAGGTTGATCGTGTCCGTTCGCGGCTCAGAAATGAAATATCCGTAACTTTGAGCAGAGCTTGCACAAACGAATACAGAGCATCGCCAAAGCGTTCATCTGGCACGGGAAGGACAAGTTCACCGTCTCTGTCTTCCACGTTGAAAAAGGACAGTGCATTGGTGATGATCTTTTGACGGCTGCCACGCTGGAGGTCTTTTTCGTCCAGGTCGTAGGTCAGATGCATGTAGGTGTGGCCTTCGTCAGAAAGCGTCCATCCGGTCTCGGTTTGATGCATGGCGATAGCCAGGTGATCGCCGTCTTCAAACAGGAACGGCGTGAAGACCCGATAACGCTTGACGCCTTCTTTTTCGATCCGTACCGAGCGACACACTTTCTCACGGAAGTCTTGTTCAATGGTTGTTGTGTTCATAGGTCAAACTCCCCAAAAAGTGTTGGGCCGTGGTTGTCGGGCACATGGAAGCCGCATTCACGGAACATGCAGCGAACTGCTGAATGGAAATCCGTAAAAGCTTCGGAGGGTTCTGCGAAGGCATCCTCGCGTCCGCCAAGCGGTTGATACCGTTCTGTTGCCTGGTGAATATGAAAGTCATAGAAACTGTTACCCTCAATCCTATTCGTGTGTTCATGGCTTTTGCCGTTATAGCGCCGTAGCCGAAAGAGCTGGTTTGTCTCAGGCGGGTTTAGCATGAGGATGACAGAGAAGTCCAATGGATTGAAATTGCTCTGGCGCAGGATGACGCGGAATACGTTGCCAGCTTCGCCAGTGACTTCGATCTCGCGTTCTTTGTGGCCTCGCTTGTTCCTGAGTTCAATCCGTGAACGCCAATTTGCAGGCAGCGGTTTCTTTTCTGCGATTAGAGCAGAGATTTCGTTGTCAGAATAGGTTGCAGCCATAGTTCTACCTCAGCTACAAGTGGTTATGCCAGAGATTCATCGCGATTTACCCCTCCACTACTATCCGCACATTAGCCGGGTCAGCGCCTTTAGTGAGTTGGTCGATGTCTTATTTTCACTGCGCAGAACACGTTCATTTCATCTGTTTCTTGAGCGTATCGATCAGGCGTTTGGCCCAGGGCGAAGCAGTTTGCACGTTTGCCGGATCAAGCATGGCGAGCAATTTGAATGAGTGAGAGCCTTTGTCGTATCGGCCTTTCTGACAATTTTGTGTCGCATTCTTGAGCGCATCGTACAATTCTTGCTTGGAGATGGATTCTATTGGGCGTGTAGCGGCAGGGAGTCTGTTTTCCTCGAAACCTCGAGCAAAGAAAATTGCCGTGGCCTTGCAGTCAGCCATAAACCACGCTTCCATGCACTGCACCATCAGGTGGCATTCCTGATCGGTAGCCGATTCAGGCTTTTCCCAATTGTCGCATTGCTTTAGATGTTCCCAAGGTTGCCATTGTTCTGGCTTGCCTTGTTGATGCTTGGTAGCGACGGCGTCTTCGCTATCAACGAGCAGGCATGCGCAATCACCTTGATTGATTGCGGTGCAGAATGAGTCAAAGGCGTCTTCACGACTGCCGCAGGCGACAATTCTCGGCATCTTTCCCTTCAATCCAGCCTTGCTCAAAAACTCAGAGAAGCCGGCACGGCAGGCTGTTTTGAGCGCTTTTGACTCACCGCCTCCTTCAACGTATAATTTCACCAGCGAGTCCCTCCTATTTCACCGCGCGTCCAAAGTTGCCCCAGGCGATATTTTTCCAGCCACGGCTGCAATTTTTCGGCATTCAACCGTGTCAACGTCGTTCCTTGCTCTTTTTTTTCCGCCACCAGCACTGATTCCGGCTGATCGCTCATTGCGTCCACCAAGATATCGGAATGTGTGGTCACGATGAGTTGACAGTGCGTTGACGCATTTTTCATCAGGTCGGCGAGAGTGGGCAGCACATCGGGATGCAAGCCGAGTTCCGGCTCTTCAATGCAGACCAAAGGCGGTGGCGAGGGGTGACAAAGAATGGCCAGAAGGCAGAGATAACGCAGAGTGCCGTCCGAAAGCCGCGTTGCCGGAATCGTGTATCGGCCTTCATGGAAGAACACTTGAACGGTTCCTCCTTCTATTTGGACATAATAGTCATCAATTCCGTCATACAGGGAGCGCAAGGCTTCTAAAAGCTTTTTCTTTACCAGAGGATCGCGCTGCAGGCGGTTCAGCACCAGGCCGAGATTGCTTGCATCCGGCTCAAGAAATTCATTCGGCTGGTCTGTCTTCTGGGGCGTGCGTGGCGCTGTGTAGCGACCAAAACTCCATTCCCTATAGAGCTTTATGCCGGCGAATTTTCGTGCCAGGTAAGTTATTTCCGGATACAGGTCTGGATCGCGTCGTTGTGAAAGAATTGACTTTTCCGAGTCAATATCTTCTTGTTTCAACGTACGTTTATCATCTATCACGTTGAGCGTTGGGCGGCCATAGTTGAAGTGGTAGTAGAAGTAAGGCTTCGGATGATTATCAAAGGGCTTTTCATTTTCAATTTTCTCGTCGACAATCTCAAACCGTTGCTTGACGGCGGTAAACGACAAGACATACCGCAATTTTTGCAAGCCTTGAGGATAATCGACAACCACATCCAGAGAGGCATCAGGTGTGTCTTTTGCTCCTTTCCAGAGCCAATCGCGCACGCCGCCGCCTTCCCGAATCGGTTTCAGCAAGTGTTCCGGCGCATTTCTCAGCAACTCTATTGCCTCCAATAAGTTGGACTTTCCCGAACCATTGGGGCCGATAATAACATTCAGCGCTTTCAGCGGAATAGCTTGCGACTCTTCGCCGAAGCTTAAAAAATTATTAAGTTTAATGGTGTTTATCAACATCTCTATCTCCTCACCCCTCTATAACTATCCGCACCTTATTCGGGTCGGCGCCTTTAGTGAGTAGGTCGATGTATTCTTCAAAGCGTTTTTTCATCTCTGCCGGGGTGGCTGGACCGCCTGTGGCTTGCAGGGCTTGTTGCAGCTCCTGCGGCTTGATAGTGACCTTGATCAGGCTGGAAAGCGCTTCTTGCAGGGCATGGATAAAGTCGTTGTCCAGCGGCGATGGAAGTTCACGCTCGACGATGAAGGATTTAATCTTTTGGGGGTCAGCTTTGAGCATGGTGAGATTTTCCTGTGCGACCGGGTCTTCGAGGTTGTTGAGGAGGGTGGTTGTCCATTCTGCAAGCATCTCGTCAAGCTGTGTGTCCAGATTGCTAATGACCTGCGCCCCCATGACGGCGGTCGGCTCCATAGAGGGACGGAATCCGCAATGCGGGCAGGCCGGCGAGGCGTCGAGTTCCTGTTCGGTCAGGGCGGAGCAGCTTTTCAGTCCAGCCAGGCGATTTTGGAATTCGACGAGTTGCTGTCTGGGCATCAGGTCGATGTTTGCCAGTTTGCCCAGCGTTTGCAAGCGCGTATCGCTGAGGAGCGTTGCCTTCCGCTTGTCCTCGCTGACTCCCAGCCGAGCCTTGGCGTGCAGGCCGATATAGGCGGTGATGTAGTCGCGCTTGAGGGCGCGGAGCGCGTTGCCCACGGCTTGGGATTGGGCGGGCAGGGCGGCAACGTCTGTCTTCTTCAGCGTTTCGATGATGTCTGTGCGTGCGGCTCTCATTTGGTCAACCCAGTCATGGCTCTCTGGCAGAACGCTTTCGGCGGTGGCCAGCCAGGATGCGACCGGGCCATGAGCCATGACGAATTCGCGCATGGCATCGATGTTATCCAAGACGGCAAGGACTTTGCTGTGTTGTTCGATTTCCTGGGCGTTGCAGCGCAGGTTTTTGAGCTTGCCAGGGGAGGAATAAGCCTGCAACCCTTCGAAGAACGCTTTGGCCTGTTCAAGGGCGGCTGCCTGGGCGGTCGATTGGGTCGCGGCAAGCAAATCCAGCCCCCAGAAGGACACGCCTTCGCGGAGCGTCTGTTGGGTCAGGACAATCCGCTTGACTAGCTTGGCTATGGCTTGTTGCAGATTTTGGACTGGCTCGTCTTTGCCTTGGGTCACCAGCTGGACCATGCCCGGCGTCATGCCAAGCACTTGGAACAAGGCTCTTAGGGCAGGGATATTCCAGTCCTTGGGCGGCTCAATGTGCTTGAAGCGCAGCAGTTCGTCCATGCCGGTTCCGGCAAGCTGGCCCATTGCAGTCGCATCGAACTTTTGGCCTGGGATGGCGAGCGTGACTTCGCCTGAGTAGACCAGGGAGGCCAGGACGACGATGCCCCATTCAGGTTCGAGGCGCGCCGGGCCAGGCAGCATGTACTCTATGCCGCGAGAGTCCTGCACCAGCTCTGACCGATTGACTACCTGGCCGTGTCCCTTTGCCTGGAGCGTCTCGACGATGAACTTCGCGTACTTGGACTGGGACGGATCAATCCTGGTTTCGCTGCCGGTCTGATCAAGCAGGTCCAAGGCATCAAGCACAGCGATGGCCTGCCTGGTGCGGCTCTGTCCGGCAATAGCCCGGAGCGCGTCCTGGGCGGCCTGGGTTCGGTTGGCGCTGGTGATGAGCACTGAAAAGCACGGATAGTCGGGCGCCTGTTCGGCAAAGTGCGTGGCCAGACAGACGCCGCCGACCATGTTGACCAGGTCGCGGAAGTTGATGGTCTCCTCAGGGCCGATGCCCGATGCGGCGCGAATGCTGCTGCTGCCGCCTTTGGCCCATTCCAGCATGGCTTTCGTGCGGCCCTGATAGGTGACCTCGAAGGCATCGCTGATATGTTTCTGGAGCCATTGCACCAGGACTCGCAGGAAGCCGTTGGCTTTCGATTCGTATGTGTTCTTGGCGTGCCCAGACGCTGTCGCCCCAAGCTCCAGGGCAGCAGCATAGCGCCGCAGCGACGCCAGGAATTCGTCATCCATCGTCTTCAGGCGGAAAAAGACCTCGTCGCTCCGCTTTTCGTCCTTGAAGCGGGGTGCGTCGAACGGCTGGATAAAGTAGAGATAGAAGTCCCGCTGCGGCACGGCGGTGGAGCGTTCGTTCGGCGCACCGAAAAAGAGGTACCCGGAGCGCGCTGCTTTGCGTTCCTGCCAGACCAGCTCATGCTGCCAGATTTTATAGCCGGTGACGTAGGTCGCGTCCTGGCATTCCATCACTCGTCGCAGCGCATCATAGTAGAATCGGTCGAGTTGAGCCTGGCTCAGGCTTTCGGCGCGTTTGTCAATCAAGGCGTCAAAGTCGTCTGTCTTCTTGAGATCAAGGTAGAACTGGCCATTGTCCTTGTTGTAGGAGATAAACTGGCCGCTGACGGTTTTGTGAATTTCCCGGAGCACTGTTTCGACGTGGGTCTGGAGGTCCTTGTCCGGCTCATCGCCGCCGAGTTCGCTGATCATTGGTTCGAAGAGGCAGAGTCGGTCACGCAATTCCGCTGCTGAAGCTCCCATTGGAGCGTGGATGTCCCCGGTTGTCAGGCGGTGAATGGAGAGGCCGTGGATTAGCCGTATGGCCATGGGCTTGTAGTGGTTCCGGGTGATGGCGTTCTCAATGCGCGATTCAAGCACTTGGCTGCAGTCGATCACCGCCCGGATATCGGGGACGGAACGGAAAGACGGGTTTTGCCGGAGCGTGGCCCAGTAGCTGTCAAAAGCAATCAAGCCTGGCTCATCTTTAGGCACCGTCTTGTCCAGAATGGCTTTCATGCTGGTTGACAGGGTGCGCAGAATCTCTCGTTTCTCGACCACTGTCAGGCGCTCGAAGGTGTCGATGTAGTCTGGGTGAATGGGGAAAAGGCGCACAAACTCGTCCATGCGTTCATTCATATTGCCGTAGAACTTGGCGAACGGCGTCAGATGGTCGCGAATTTTGGCGAGTTGGTCGGCCGTTTTCCTAAGCAGGCGTTCGGCGACGACGAACTTGACGTCATTTCGGGCGATGGGGATTTGCTCGAAACGGTCCTTGACGCGCCGCAGGCTGTCGGCGACATGCTGGAACCGATGGCTGTCAAAGACGGCTTCCTGCACACCGGCCATGAAGCGGAAGTTGAGGCCCTTGCACACTTCCCCGATTTCGCGCAGGAAGCTGAGGTCGAGGATGATCGCCTCGCCTTTTTCCGTCCGCGCCCGGAGGTAGTCGAGAAGTTCGTCCACCACGACGAGCAAGCCCTGGTCGGGATAGACGGCGTGGAAGGCGGCCATCATATCCTCGAAGGCGCGTATATGGTTTGTGACTTTGTCAGCAGGCGGGAAGTCGTAGTTCACTCCGATGGAGGAGAGGTATTCGACCAGCTCGTCAACCAGGAGATTGCGGAGCGACTTTTCGGCTGCGCCGATGACGGTTCTCAGCACCTTGAAACGTCCTGCGATTTGCTTTGCCGCGTCTTTGACGGCTGGGTGTCTGATACCGTCCAGGCAGGATGCGTCAGCGGCCACGCTGGAGAGTACTGACATCAGGTGTGACTTGCCGGTGCCGTAGTTGCCGACTATCAGCATGCCCTTGTTGTCTTGTGGGCTGTCAAACTGCAATTGTGGAATTACGAGCTTGGTCAGCCGTTCGGCCATCTCGTCGGAGATGACATAGATGCTGACCAGCTGGCGGGCGGTGTCGGCGACCTCGGCGTCGCGGAGTTGGACGACCGATTCGATGGGGTCGAAATGTATGAGGTCTCCATATTTCATTGCAGCTGTCCTCCAGCGCTTTTGTTCCATGTTTTCATTCAGCGGCTGCCGGGCTCACTGCCAGGAAGTCTCGCAAGGGATAGCGTTTGTATTCCGGGTGGCCCGGCGCTGCATAGACCATGTACTCGCCATCAATGACGCCGTTCCAGGCAGCGACTACAATTTTATTCCGCGAGAGTCCCTGCAAAAGCCGCAATGGGTCCTGTTTGAGCGAGGCATCGAAGAGTGCCTCAATGTTGTCCAGAAGAACTACATCGGCGGTGGAAGCGTCGATGATTTCCGCGAGGAGGCTGGGCAGCTGCAATGTCCGCTGGCGGTTGGTGAGTTCGAGCATACGTTGGGAAAGCTCGAGGTTGACGTTGAGCAGCGGCGCTTTCGTGCGTTTATGGACGTCCCGGAGCGCAGAGGTCTTGCCCGCGCCGGTCGGAGCCACTAAGATGACAAGCCGGTAGTACAGCTCGGCTGCATGGACAATGTTATCCATGACTTTATCGGCGAGCGACGCAGTCATTTTACAAGCTCCTGCTGATGGATGGACGCCATCTCGGTCATGCCCCTTGGTTGGCTAGCATACGCCCTTTTTTGGGGGAATTTCAACATTTCCGAACAATCCCGCAGCAAGAACTCTGGCTGAGGTTTTTCGGAGCGGCTCTGGCTCAAATATAAGCCATCCTTTCGAATTATCCTTGTTTTGGCGCAGGTTTTTATTGTTTTCCCTGCCGATGGCAAGTTTTGGCTTTGGCTATTGCATAAATACGACCATGGATTATGTTTTTTATCCGTAAAATACGATGATAGGGGCAATAGGTGATTCCGGCATACGTCGTCAACTGTCGTCTTTCATCACAACATATCGCATATAACTTTTTTTTGTTTCAAGGCAGATGTGACTGGCCGGGTTGGCCAGAAGCAGGTCGAAACGCAACAACAAAGTCAGAAGCGGTGCGCAGAAGGAGAGCGGAAATGAGCAGGAAGTCATGGCTCATCTGTATGGCTGTTCTTTGCTTTTCTTTTTTTGACCTTCCGGCACGAGAAGTCATCAGTGTTGTCGAGACTCGCGACCGGCCGCTTCCTGGCGATCCTCAGGAAAAATGGGATTTAAATCGGATAGGTGGTCGTCGCGGCCTGTTAAATGACACGGATGAAAATTGCCATTGGAAGGTTTTCTACACCAAGCCCCAAGCGGACATGATGCAGGCGAAAGTCGAACAGAAAGTGGACGGTGGAGACTGGACTTCTGCTGGGGAGTTCCACAAGTTTGGGCGTGATGTCACCCTTGGCGCCATCTATCCTCCGGTCATCAAGGCCGAATATCAGCCGCGGATCATCGGCTTGGAGGTCGATGTGATTTCGGTCTCCTCGCCTTTTGGCCGAGCCGATCTTGTGTTCTCGTTGCAGCTCAAGCATGAAAAGGGGGAAGACAGGCGCGTGATAACCAGACGGGACTGGTCACGTGCTCAGCTGTTGGGCGGCGCTTTCCCCCGGCCCTTCCGGCTGGATATCGCGCCAGCGTACAATGGCGCCAGCGTCAACACGCTGCTTTGGGAGCTGGACCGAGCCAGTGCCGGCGACACAATCGGCATCGGGGAAATCAGGCTGGTCTATGACATGCCCGAACTTGGAACGGCTGATGAGGCCATGATGATTTGGCTTGGACAGTTGTTGCGCTGCTATAATAGCGAGGCGAAAATCGTCGACGACAGAATCAACTATGAGTCTGGCACCATGGAAAACGTCACGGCGACTGGGAAGCTGTGCAAGCTGCTGGCTCTCGCCGTAAAGAAAGGGATGGCGCATGAGGACGCCGCGCGGGAGCTGGTAGCGGGCATGGCTTACACCATTCTCCACGTCCTCCCGAAAGGGCCGGCCAACTTGCTGCCGCACTTTACGTCTGACGGCGGGCAGAACAATCTCAGAGAATGGTCCAGCGGCGACACCGCCTATACCTTGCTGGATCTCATCGTCGCTCTGCGGGCGTTTGATTTAAAGAACGAATTGGCTGAGGCCGTCACCTACGTTAAAAGCATTGACTGGGCTGCCCTGAAAGCTCCCAATGGCCGCTTTTACCATGGCTATACAGCAACTCGCGAGCTGATTGAAGATACCTGGTTTGGCTTTGGCACGGAGATGATCGGCGTCTTGCTTGCGGCTCATATAGGAGGCGTTCCTGGCCTGATGGGACCGCCTCCCTCAGACAATGGCGCCGGGTTCATTGATGAAGCCGGGTATCCGATTACCCCGATGGGCCGAGACCGCTTTGGCAACAGCTGGTTTGCCGCCCGTACGGCAGCGGGCCAGAAGCAGATTGATTGGTACTCTGATCCAGCGCATGCCTGCGACTTCTATGCCAGCAACGGTCTTTTTGGATTAAGCGCGGGCGAAAGGCCATCCGGATGGGACGCAGATGACAGGAAAATCTATCAGGCCTACGGTGTCGGCGGCGCCCATGTCGCTCCGTTGTACCTGGAAAACGGTCATTTTGTCGTGGTTGGTCACTACCATGCGATGCTTGCCGACCTTCGGCTGGCCGAGGCTCTTCGCATGCACAATGCCCTAATCAGCCGCCGCCTTCTTTCTCCCCTCAACATGCTGGAGTCGATGTCGGTTAACGCCGCAGGTGAGGTCGTTCACGTCAACGCTTTGCAGGGGTCCTGGAATCTGGCATTGGGCGCGGAGGGCTGGCTGTTCACGGATTCGTCTCTGGTACGGGCGGTCTACCAGGCTATGTACGAGGTTCCCGAGCTGGCGTCTGCCTGGCGGTATTATTTCCCGGATCAGGGCGAGCCCGACTTTGATTCGGATGGCCTTGCCGACCAGGTCGAAGATGAATTAGGCACGCGCTGGGATCACCCTGACACTGACGGCGATGGGCTTTTCGATGCGGAAGACCCGGCGCCGACCGTGTTCAACCCCCCAGACGCTTTCCCCGTCCTGACCATTGAGCCGGACGCCGTGCGCGTCGAGGCCGGCACGGCAGCTCCGAACCTGCTCCAGGGGGTGTCGGCGGTTGACGGCGATGGCAGCGACCTCACCCCACTGGTTCAGGTGAAGCAAGGCGCGGTCAATGTCCAGGTTTTGGGCGAGTACGAGGTTACGTATGTCGTGACGAATGAGGCTGGGCTGAAAGATTCAGGCGAGCGCAAATATGTGGTCTCAGACACTACGCCGCCGCTTTTGCGGGTCACGCCGGATTTCGTGCATGCTATACAAGGCGCTGACCTGAACCTCCTCGCAGGGGTTCAAGCCATGGACTCCTTTGAAGGCGATTTGACCGCACAGGTGGTCCGGACGGGAGAAGTGGACAGCGCCACGCCAGGGGAGTACGAGGTGGTCTATAACGTAGCTGATTCATCCGGCAATGCTGCCCAGCCCCGGTCACGTCGGTATCTGGTCTCGGAAGACAGCGACGGCGACGACCTGCCAGACGCATGGGAGCAGAAGCATTTCGGCCATTTGCGGTTTATCGGAACGGATGACCTTGATGCTGACGGCCAGGACAATCTGGCCGAACTGGCAGCGGGAACTGATCCCTGCGCCTACGTCATTTCCCTCCGAGCAGGGTGGAATCTTGTGTCTGTCTCCAAGCTCCCTCGCGGGGCTGACTTCACGTCCGTGTTCACGCCCGGGGTGTCGCCTGTTGCCAGTCCTGCTTGGCGTTGGGACTCGGAACAAGCCGCCTATGTCAGCGATGTTGCCTTGTCACCTTTTGAGGGGATATGGGTTTTCACCTTCGCCGACACTGAAATCACGGTTAGACCCTGAAGCACCAGCGTCCATATCACATATTGACGGGTGGCGGGGATGGCCTTGTCGGCGGCAAAACGGATGACGGCGCCTGGCAGGCGGGGGATGATGGCGCTCGAAAAGTAAAACAGCCGTCCTGGAGCAGGACGGCTGTGAAGAGAAGAGTGGTGGGCCCAGCTGGACTTGAACCAGCGACCGGACGATTATGAGTCGTCAGCTCTAACCGACTGAGCTATGGGCCCGTTGGGAAAGGTCGAACATGACATTGCAGAGATATAAATATGGCATCACTGGCCTGAATTTCAAGCCGGTTGGCGGCGCAATGGTGCTGTTGCCTATCCTTTTGGCTCTTGCTTCTGGCTGGCGTTGCTGCGGGGCGCCCCCGGAGCGGCCGCATTATTGGCCGGTGGCGATCAAGGATTTCGTCTTTCCGCAGCTGGAACTGGCTCTGACAGAGGATGAACACGCTCGGGGGCTGATGCAGCGCCAGGAGATCCCCGAAGACGGCGGCATGATTTTCGTGTTTGACGATGACAAGGAACGGTCGTTCTGGATGAAGAACACGCTGGTGGAACTCGATATTTTGTACCTTGACCAGCACGGCCGAATCGTCAGCATGCATACTATGCCGCCAGAGCCGCCCCGGCGGCCGGATGAAAGCGAGTGGGCATACAATATGCGGCTGCCGACTTACCCTAGTCGCGGCTTGGCTAGATACGCGATCGAACTCAAAGGCGGCCAGGCGAACATGATCGGATGCCAGATCGGCGACAGGATCGATATCGGGACGCAGGAACTCCAGCGCCTGCACCAGCAATTCGCCAAGCCATGAACCCCGGCTCGGCAGCGTAGCGTTTCGCTGCCGGGTCGGCTGCCGTTGGCTGCGATTATTTCTCTTTATTCTCGTCGTCAAGGGAGAGTTTATTGGCTTGGGCCTTGATCCAGATGTCCTGTTCCTTGACTTCTTCTCCGATGTAGGCTAAGGCTTCGTTCCAGTATTTCATGGTTTCGAGCGGGTCTTCGTCGAGCTGCCAGTACTGGGTCATGCGGCGTTCCTTGACGATGGGGCCAGCGCCTTTTTTCAGCAGATAGTCGGCGAGGACTTCGGGGCTGATGGCTGTAGTGGGCTGGAAGTTGTCGCTGCGCAGGTAGCGGAGCAGGGATTCGAACATGCCGACGGTTTCCGGGTCGTCCTTGGACAGGCCAGTGAAGTTGAAGGCGCTGACGAACAGCCGCCCCTTGCCGACTTTCAGTTCGAACAGGTAGCCGAAACGCCGCATAGTGTAGGCCGGTTGCAGTTCCGAGAGGTGGAAGTTATAGACGTCAAAGCGGTCGCGGACAGCGCGGTCAACGCCTTCCATGATCGGCTCCACCTTGACCGGGAAGTCATCTAAGATGATTTTGTCGCAGTCGTTGATCAGGTTGGCAAACTGCATGTTGACGAAGCCGTCGTTCGGGAAGCCGTCTAAGGCGCGGTTGGGGCGGATGAAGGCACCCGAGTTGTGGCCGCGGTCCCAGATGATGGCCTTGAAGCGGTCCCAGGTGGCCGGAAGGTAGTATTTTTCCTTGGGGGCGCGGATTTTGCGGTCGCGGGTGACTGGGACGCGGTACATCACCCAGGCGTCGCCGCCCTTGGCAAGGTGATCGATCAGGTCTTGGTCAAAGCGGTTGGCCAGGCGCAGCTTGGCGCCAGGCACATGCTTGAGCTGCGGGTAGCGAGCCGTGGGGTGGACCTCGTCAAGGCGGAGGTCGAGTTCACCCGCAGGCAGGGCCGCCGGGTTGTTCGGGAACGTCCACAAATCCCATTCGTTGCTGACTACGACGTTGCCGCCTGCGTCGACGAGATGCAGGATCAGGCGGTACGCTTCGGGTGCGCCGACAGCTGGCATCTTCAGGGTCACGTTGCTGATGTCATGGCGCCCGCGGCTGTTCAGGTCGATGTTGGGCAGTGCGCCGGAGAACACCTCCTGGCCAGAGCGATGGCGCAGGGTAAAGCGGAAGGTTACTTCGCCGGACAGTTCTGCGGAGAAATGCGACACGGTCACCGGGATGATCGTGGTCTCGTTTTCGAAGAAGACGCGGCGCGGCAGGTCAGCCAGGATCACGGTGTCGCCGTTGAATTGCAGGAACTGGGTCTCGTCAACACCTTTCTGGTCATCGAAGCAGTCGACGACGCCGTTGCCGTTTTCATAGCGGTTGGTGTCGCAGAATTGGAGGAAATGGTATCCGCACAGGATTTTGCTGCGGCGGGCGGCTTCGAGGTTCAGTTTCCAGGCCAGGAAGCGGAAGCGGTTGGAAGCCTCGCGCATCAAGGGGTACTGTTCGGTGAAGCCTTTCATGGCCACGAGTTTTTTCAGTTCGTCAATCCACCATGGCTTGTCAGCAGGGCAGTATTTGTCAAACTTGGCGTTCAGTTCATCGAGGTCATGCAGGGCGACGTAGTGGCAGATTTCGTGGGCGCAGACGGGTCTGCGGGAGGGCACTTGGCGAGCGATTTTCCAATTCGGGTCGTCTTCCTGGTCTTTGACGATCATGGGGACGCCGACGGCGGAACCGGAGATGATCCAGTTTTGCGGGTTGTCGAACATATTGTAGGCATGGCCCCAAGGGAAGAAGTAGCTCATGTGCTGGACGTCGAGGTCGACGCTGTTGCGGTCGAATTCGCCTCGGCTGCACGTGTCAAGGAAGAAGCGGGTATGGTCGAGGCGGTGGGTGAGGTCATAGAATTCCTGGCAGATGGGATTGCGCCCGGGGTGGTCGATTTCATTGCCCATGCAGTAGACCATGAGCGAGGTTGAGTTGCGCAGGCGCTTGACCATTTCGGTCCATTCGTCGCGGTTGAGCAGGGAACCCTGCTTGTCCATGCGGGAACGCTCTTTCTGGTATCTGCCGTAGTACTTGCGCAGTTCGACATGGATGAGGATGCCGAGGTCATCAGCGGCCTCGAAGCATTCCATGGGTGGGACAAAGCTGTGGAAGCGGATGAAGTTGAAGCCATACCGTTTCATCTGGCGCATGTACTTGGCGTAGTACTCGTACATGCCGAGGTTCTGCAAGTCAGGATGGTCGTGGGCTTCCCGGCCGCGGATGACGCCGCGCAGATACAGGTTTTCGTTGTTCAGGAAGAAGGAGTCCTTGGACACGGCGTATTTGCGCATGCCAAAGCGGATGGCGCAAGTCTCCTGCTTGCCGTTCGTGGTCAAGGTGATTTTGCAGGTGTAGAGATACGGCGTGTTGACGTTCCAGGGCTTGAAGTCAGGGATTTTTTCCCCGGCCTTGAACAGCTCACCAGCCGGGGGCGCGCTCGCGGCGCCCTTGGCGATGACTAGGCCTTGGTCCAGGACTTCCCAGGAGAGGTGCGAGCAGCCAGTCGGAATCGTCAGCTGCAAGCAGACGCGGCCAGCGTCATAGTCCGGGTAGACGAAGAGGTCGTCGAAATGCTCGCCGTAGGTGTTTTTGGGGATTTCGGTGATGAAGCGGAAGTCTTGTTTGCTTTCGGTCATGGCCTGGTTTCTTTCCTGGATGGATGGCGGCTGAGTGGGAGCTTGGCAGGGGGCGCCGGGGAGCAGCCGACGGGAATGGCCTGGCCGCTGAAACAGCATCAGGCCAATTGCCGTTGCGGCTGCCGCCGGGCAATTGGCCTGATGGTTGGTAGAAGCGGCCTGGAAAAAGACGTCACAGATCGAGGCCGAGGTCGTCGTCAAGCTTTTCCATCATGGTCTTTTCGGATTTGGCGATGCCCTTAGGCATTTTGTAGGTCGGCAGATAGCGGTAGTAGACTTGCAAGCTGAGAGCCGCGAGGGTCGTGCTGTACCATTTGTCATAGTTGCAGTTGAACTTGCCGGGAACCAGGTTGGGGCATTCCCAGTATCCGTCGCGGTGCTGGTACTTGATTAGCTCTGGGGCGAACATGCTGTTCCAGTCCTTCCAGGCGTTTTTGCCCTCGTGGAACATCGCTTGGGTTTGGTAATACCATCCGTACAGCGGGTTGCCATGACCGGCTTCGACTTTGCGCTTCGGATCGTTCCAGACGACCTTGCATTTTTCACGGATATACTTGACGCCCATCTTGGCTTCATAGCATCTGCCTTCGCCGAGGAGCTGCAGGCAGAGCGTGCCAGCGCCCTGGAGGTAATCCGAACCCGAGCCTGGGGACGAATAGCCGAACTTGTTGTTGGTCTTGGAGAACGACACATTGCGCATGAAGTCGATGCCTTTCTCCATCGCCTTCTCCAGCCCGTCGACATTGGCGCCAGCCACATAGCCGGCCTTCATGGCCTGGTAGTTCCAGCAGGCCACCGACAAGTCCCAGCGCGCGCCCTTCTTGTAGTTGTAGTCATAGCCGCCGCTGGTCTGCTGGCCATCAACGAGAATTTGCAACGCCTTTTCCATGGCCGGCTTGAGGGACGGCACCTTGGTCAGGCCGTATGCCTCGGACAAGGCATAGGCCACGATGCCGTTGCCGTATGCTTCCGGCGTCTTTGTCTTGAGTTTGTCCATGTATTCGGTCAGGTACTGCATGGCGCGTTGGACGGTCTCGCCGAATTCCTCGGACAGGGGCGTTTCGCCGTGGGCCAGGAAGGTCAGCAGGGCCAGACCAGCCATGGCGTGCTGCTGGGACGGTGCCCAGGAGCCATCCGGATTTTGGGTTTTCTTGAGCCAGCGCAAGGCGCGCAGCACGGCGGCTTCGGTCACTTCGTTGCCGCCGAATTTCTGCATGGTCTTTTTGCGGCCTTCGTCGGTACGGCCGCCATACAGGGACGACAGCTTCAGGGGCGAGTCATTGGCGCGGATGTCGAGCACGTCAGAGAAATCGAGATTGTCATCGGTTGAGGCCATCGCATCGCTGAAGTCAGCCACGGAGGCGACATCAATGGCGTCATCAACGACCACGGTCGGCTTCTCCACGGTCGGCACCAGGTCCTGGGCGATTGTCTCAAGCGTTTCCAGCTCTTCGAGAGCCTTGGTGTCAAGTTCCTTGACTTCGAGTTCTTTCATTTCCAGTTCGACGACTTGGGCGGGGCGGCTGGCTTCGGCGTCATAGAAGACGACGAGGCACGCCATCATGACGACGTGCGCGAGCAGGGAGATGATGGGACCCATAAGGCTTTCCACCATCTTTCGGTGTTGGTACTCGGCCAGGATGGCCTCGGTGTCGGGAAAGTGTTGCGGCTGTTGTTGCAGTTCATCTTGGGGTTGTTCAGTCATGGCCGTGTCCTCCTAGGGGTTGGGGGTTACTTGAGGGTGACGACGTTGAGATTGTTGAGCTTGGCAGCGCTGCACAGATCAAGGGCGGTGACCAGGTCTTCGGCTCGAGCAGACAGGTTGACCTTGACCATGACGGTGATATTGGGATCGTTCTTGCCAAGCCGCATCAAGGTGTTGGCGACTTCATTGATCGGCAGGCGCATGCCGCGGATGCTCAGATAGCCGGGGTGGACTTCGATTTCCATCATTTGCGGTTTGTTCTCGGAAGCCTTGGCAACGCCAGGAGCTGGGAGATTGACGGCAAGGTGGGCTTCAGAGACTTCTTCGCGGGCGGTGACGATGAAATAGATCAGCAGCAGAAAGACGATGTCGATCATCGATGACATCGGCACATTCAGCTGTTCTGGTTGTTTGCGTCTCATACTTGCTTGTTCTCCAGGGGGATGAAAGGAACAAGAGGATGGCGGCGGAGGCTCGGCGGTCAGCCGCCAGTGGCTTCAGCAATCAGGCGGACGCGGTACAGCCCAGTGGAGGCGGCGGCCTGCATGACGCGGTCGATATGGCGGAATTGGGTCTCTTTGTCGCAGCGGATGAGGACGGGAATGGCACTGCCGGCCTGGGTGCGCATGGCCAGCAGCAGCTGCTGCAATTGGGAAATGCTCATGGGCTGGAGTGCGACATTGACCTTGCCCTCCTTGTTCAGGTTGATGGTCACCGAACGCGGGTCGGTGCTGTCAACCGCTGGCGCGTTTTTGGCTTGGGCGATGGTGATGCTTTCGTCAACCACGTCCTTGTCCACCTGGGCGGTGACTACGAAGAAGATGATGAGAAGGAAGACGATGTCAATCATGGACGTGATCGGCGTCTCAAGGGTGTCATCACTGCGTTCTCGCATGGCATTTGTCCTGAGGTTGGATTTCCTGACTCTAGCCGCCGGCTAGACGGCGCGGGGCTGGAATCCCTGGCGGGAGGGTGATATTAGTGTTCGACTTCGGCGTTGCGGAGAACCTTGATCAGATCAAGGACGGTCGCTTCCGTTTCCAGGAGGATGCGGGTGGCGAGGTTCTTGTAGTAGGTGAAGAAGAGGAGGGCGGGCACGGCGATGATCAGGCCGACGCACGTCGTCCAGAGCGCGGTGGAGATGGACTGTGCCAGGAGCTTGGCCTTGGCGGCGCCAGTGGCTCTGGCCAGGCCAGAGAAGGCGGCAACCATGCCGGTGACCGTGCCCATCAGCCCGAGCATCGGCGCGATCTGGCCGCAGATGTTGAGCATGTTGACGCGCTGCATCAGCTTTTCAGTCTCCAAGTCCGTGCTGGAGGAAACCGCCTGCTGCACCACTTCGTAGCCGTCGTTGATGTTCTCAAAGGCGCTGCGCAGGATGTTGGACAGGGGGCCGGGGTTGGTGTCACAGGTGGCGAAGGCTGCGCCTAAATCGCCTTGGGAGAGCGAGTCACGGACGCCGTTGACGACGTTGACCGGGAGGAATTTATCATGTTTGACCTTGATGAAGGCGTCGACGATCAGCCAGAGCGTGGCGAAGGAAGTGGCGAAAAGTCCAATCCAAATCAGCAGGTTGACGACGCTGTCACCGTAGAGGATATCCCATAAGGACACGCCGTCGGACACCGCATCGGCTGCTTCTGGGGCGGCTTCCTGGGCAAAGAGGGCACCGCCACAGAGAATGGCGAGGCCGACGAGTTTCAGCATGCGCGATTGATTTTTCAACATCCTGTCATCTCCTGAACCGGTTGGCATGGGAACAATTTATGAAAAAAGATGAATGTTATTTAGTCAGCTCGAAATTACTTTAGCAGTGCAAGCTGCAAATGTCAATCCAGGGCTTCGATTTTGCCCACCCGCGGGTCTTTCAATTCCTTCATGATGGCGACGGCTTGTTTTTTCGCCTCGGCGCGTTCTTTGGGGGCTTTTTTGGCGTCGAAGACGAGCAGTGTCTTGAGGTATTCCAGTACGGCTTGTTTTTTCTGTCCTTTGGCAAGGCACAGCTGGCCGCGCATGTTGAAGGCGAAGGCTGCGTCTTGGTCGCGCTTGCTGGTGACCATGCGGTTGAGGAATTCCTCTGTCTTGTCAAATTGCTTGTCTTCGATCATGAGCAGGAGCTGGGCGCGATAGAGCATGTCGGTATTGGCGCCAGCGAAGGCGTTGGCCCTGCTGAGGAGCTTTTTCGCTTCGTCAATCTGCTTGAGGGCGATTCTGGCTTCGCATTCTACGCCGATTAGGTAGTCGCCCCAGCCGAGGAATTTATAGGCTTCGAAGAGGGCCGGCGCATTTTTGACCACTTCTTGATATTTTTCCTGCTCCATCAGCTGGTCGAGTTGGTCGAGTTCGCGCGGTTTCGGGGTGGTGACATACCTGTAGGCGTTGCGTTTGAACGGCACTTTCAGGCGTCCGTCGACATGCAGGACGATGTCGCCCTGGGCGTTGCTGACCTCGATTTTTTCGCCCTTCTGGCGGCTGCCGTCAGTCTTGTAAACATAGCAATCGCGGCTTTGGGCCCAGAGCGCCGTTGGCAGCAGCAGCCCAGCCAGAATGGCTGCGGTGAGCAATTTTTTCATGGTGTCGTCATCCTTAGGCTTTATGGTTGGGGAATAGTCATAGTGACCGTGACAGCGTGAGGGCCGTCATCGAGCCAGCTGGTTAAGTTCAGCGGTGAATTTGCCGTTGGGAAAGTCTTTTTTGTACTTGTCAAGCAAGATTTTGATGTCATCCTGGTCGTTGTTTTCGGCTAGGAGGCGGGCGCTGCCGATGATGGAGCGCTCGACGTATTCTCGGTTAGCTTCGTTGGTGGTGTCGCCGAACATGGCGACCAGGTGGAAGCGGGCGATGGCCTGCTGTTTTTTGACCGGGTCGCCGGATTTGGCCAGGGTTTCGCCGAGTTCGCAGAGGGCCCGGTTGGATACCGTCTGGTTGTCGGCGTACTGGAGGATTTCTTGCAGGGCTTCGACGGCGCCGTCAAGATCAGGCGGGTTGTTTTTGTTTTTGGCCTGGGCCTGGAGAAATTTGGCGTCATAGAAGTAGGCAGTCCTGGGGTTGTCCTTCAGGAGGGTGTCGATGAAGTTCAGGGCTTCGGTCAGGCGGTTGAGTTTCAGGGCTGCTTCGGCGGCGCGGACGTAGGCTCGATCCTTGACGCCGCCGGTGACCAGCCCTGCTTCCGGGTGGTTGGACTTGCCGCGGCTGATGATTTCGCGGCAGGCGGCGAGGGCGGCGTTGGGGATGTTGAGCCGGAGGGCGGCGTCGGCGATGTAGCTCAAATTGGGGACGCTGACCGTATCGGCTTTGGATGACATCAGGTCTTGGAACGACTTGGCGGCGGCTTCGTGGTTCCCGGCTTCCATTTGGGCGCGGCCTAGGTTGACGAGCGCCATTTTGCTGGCGTCGGAGTCTGGAAAGTCGCGCGCGAGCAGTTCAAGGGCTGCGGAGGCCTTGGCGTGGTCGCCCATTTCCATGTAGATGGTTCCGAGTCGAGACAAGTTATCCGGCGCCTTGGCTGATTTTGGATAGGCCTTGCGGAAGGCTTCGAAGGTCTGGAGAGCCTGCGTCTTCCACTTGTTGAATTCTTCCTGTACCGGCTTCAGGTCCTGGTCAAGCTGGGCGATTTCCGCCTCGGCTTCGGCAATGGCCTGCTTGTCGAGTTCGGCTTCCTTGGCGATGACGTTTTTCTGGTTGTTGATTTTGGCTTCGGCGATGGCGTTCACCTGGGCTTGGGCTTCGCGTGCGCTGTCTGCTGTCTGCTGGAGTCCGGCCAGGAGCGGCTCGCGTTCGGCCGCCGGTTTGGCGAGAACGGCGGCCGTTTCCTCCGCCAGTTTTCTTCGCCGGGTGGCGGTCAGGATTCTGGCGTTGACCAGTTCTGCATCCTGCTTGGCGGAGGTGACGAGGAATTCGGCGTGCCGTACCTGTCGGGCCAGGTCAGCGCTTTCGCTGGCGAGTTGCTTGAGGGCAGCGCTGTCAGCAGCCAGCTTCTTGGTGCTTTCCGGGGTGATGACAGTCGCCTTGCGCTGGTAGACGTCTTCCATTTTCTTGATGATTTCCGCCAGTTCGGCGTTGGCGCGGTCAAGTTCCGCCTGGGCCTTTCCCTTGTCGGCGTCCTGGCTGTCATTGACTTTGGCCGTTGCGGCGGCCACGGCGGCTTCCAGCCGTTGCTTGTCAGCCTCGACGGTGACGGTTTCCTTTTCGATGGCGGCGGCTGCTTCGCGTTGGCGCGTCACTTCGGCTTTCAGTTGCTGGCTGCGTTTGTCAAGCTCTTTCCAGGCGTCCTGGAGTTCCTGGCAGCGTCGGCTGATGGCTTCGACCCTGGCGGCGTCGTCGTCGCGGGACGTGCGCAGGCCCGCCAATTTTTCGTCCATCGACAGCAATTCTCCGGCGACGGTGTTTTGCTTTTGTCTTTCCAGGTCGCCGGCGCGTTTTCTGGTTTCCTGCTCGACGGTTTGGAGGTGGATTTGTTTTTCCGCTTCGCTCATGCCAGCGGTGTTGGCCAGTCTTTCTTGGAGTTGTTTGCGGGCCAGGCTGAGGAAATCGAGGCTGGCTTCGCTGACGAGCAGGTCCATGGCGGCGCTTTCATCGGCAACGGCCTCGAATTCCTTGAGCAGTTGTTCCAGGGTGGCCTGGCGTCCGGCCTGGGCGTCTTGGATGGCTTTGATTCTGGCTTTGGCTTCGGCCTGTTGGTCTCGTATGCCGTTCAGGGCTGGCCGCATTTTTTCCGCAGTCAGGTCATACGCCCAGGGCAGGTAGGCGGCGGCGTCTTCGGCAACGCGCACGGCTGTCGCCGACTTCAGGTTGAAGGTCTTGTCGCCGCCACCGGCGAAGAGCTGGGCGATGTCGAGGAACTGCTGGATGGCGTCTGCCGGCGTTTCTCCAAGCATCAGCAGTTCGCCGGCGCGGAATTTGGCTTCCAGGCGGTCGTCCTGGTATTGCCGGTCGTTTTCTTCCTCGTAGTAGGCCAGGAACGTTTCGGCGCCATGGGCGTTCTCGCCTAAGGAGTGATAAATCCAGCCGAGCTTATAGAGGGCGCGGACGCCTTTGTCAAAGGCGCTGAACACATCGACGAGGCGCTGGTATTTGGGGATGGCGGCGCGGTACGCATCCAGGGCTTCCTGCTGGATGGCGGCGCGACTTTTGTCATCCTTGGTTTCGGCGGCGCGTCGGACCAGGTCGCTGGCCAGCTTGTATTGTTGTTCGGCGCAGGCGAATGCCACGTCCGGGGCTTTTGGGTGGGATGGGTCGAGAGTGATGAAGATGTCCCAGATGCGCATGGCACGGGTGACTAGGTCGTCGGCAACCAGGGGATTGCTTTCTTTGCGGGCTTGTTCATAGAGGACACCGCCGAGCCGGTAGGCGCTTTCGGCAGTGCCGGCTTCCTTGGGGAGGACGTCCTGGAGATAGGAGACCAGCGCTTCGGCTTCATCCAGGCGGTCGAGCTGGGCAAGGCAGATTGCCAGGCGCATGACGACTTCCGGGAGCTTTTTGCTCAATCGGGCTGAGCGCACTGCTTCCAGGTAGATTGGCACGGCAGCGGCGTAGTTCTTGTTGGCGAACTGGGTTTCCGCCTGTTCAAGCTTGAGGTCGATGGTGGCGCTGTCGCCGCCAGCGGTCAGCTCGATTTTCTCATCGAACATCTGTTCGGCGAATTTGGCGCATTCGGCGTGGGCCTCCATGGCCTTGCCTCGGAAGGGACTGTCAGGGTATTCCTCAATCAAGGTTTCATAGTACTTGGCAGCGGCCAGGGTTTGTCTCCGTCCCAGGTTTTTATCGCCTCCGAGCGTAGTTGCGAAGCCTTGCATCTGGATAGCCTGTCCCTTGTAGTAGAGGGCTTCTGCGAGCGGCGACTTGCTGCGGTCGGCCTTGCCCATGGTGCCTTCCAGCTCTTCCAGGAAGGCGTCAGCCGTGTTGATGGTCTTGATGGCTTCCTTGAAATAGGTGATCTTGGCCAGGTCGGCAGGCTTTTTCTGGGCCATGGCCTTGGCGGCGGCGTCGCGCCCCAGCATGATTTGCACCCGAGCGAGTTGGAGGAACGCCGACGCGCCGACGCCGTCGCGGATATACTGCAGCGACTTCAGCTCGTCCATGGTTTTTTGCAGGCCAGCGACATTGATGGCTTGGCGCTCGTCTTGTTTTTTGGCTTCCGCGTCAATGGTTGCGGCCAGTTTCAGGAAGGTCATCTGGCGTTCGTCGATGCCGCCAGCGCCGCCGCCGAGCTTGTCCAGGATGGCGGCTGCTTCCTTGCCCTTGCCATTTTCCCTCAGCACAAAGCTGTAGATTTTCACCGCCCGGGTGAATTGCGCCAGTTCATCCTCGTCAGCAGGGGCGGTGGTGACTTTGGCGAAATAGACTTTATAGGCTTTTTCGGCCTCGTCGAATTGTTTGCGGGCGGCGGCGACTTCGGCCTTCAGGAGGACGGCGTCAAGAAAGTAGCTTGACTGGGCGGTGATCGTCTTGAGGGCGGCGTCGGCGTCAGCGCTTTTTCCGATAGTATAGAATACGCGCGCTTTTTCGAGGTTGATGGCGTCTTTTTGGTCAGGGTATCTTTGCTGCATCTGCTGGATTTGCATTTCAGCATAGTCGTTCAGCTCCAGTTCCGCCAGCTTGCGCACGGCGCGGAGATCGGCCTTGAAGGGATCGATGCCGGTTGCGACCAGGGCGGCGCCTAGGCTGATGGCCATCAGGAGCGTCTTGGCCGCGGCAGAAGCGCGGTGACAGGAGAGGGTGTTGCTGCGTGCGATCATCGTGTTTTTCCTGACTTTATAGTTTCGGCGGACAACGCCCGCATCCGTTAGGATAAAAAAAACGCCGACCTGTTGCTGAGGGGAACAGGTGGGCGTCGTCGTTGAAAGGCAGGATACTGTTGGTTAGTGGTCGGGGCGAGAGGATTTGAACCTCCGACCTCTGCGTCCCGAACGCAGCGCTCTAGCCAGGCTGAGCCACGCCCCGATCATGCCGTCACCGACCTGGCGCAAATCGCCGATGGCCAGCAAACGGCATATACTATATCCTGTTATTTCACTTCGGCAACCATCTGTTCCGTTTTTTTTCTTGAATGCAACTGCAAAAAATTGGGTTGTTTACACTGGATGCGGCTTTGCCCGGCGGTCTTCTTTAGCCGCCGAGTTTGTCGATCATTTTGACCATAGGCGCGAACATGGCGATGACGATGCCGCCGACAACGACGGCGAGGAAGCAGATCATGAGCGGTTCGATCATGGCGGTCAGTCCTTCGACAGCGCGGTCGACTTCCTCTTCGTAGACGCCGGCCACGCGGTTCAGCATGTCTGGCAAAGCGCCGGTCTCCTCGCCGACCTCGACCATACTGCAGAGCATGAGCGGGAAGACGCGCGATTGCTCCAGCGGCTTGGTCATGCCTTCGCCTTCCTTCACCGCGTCGTGGACGTCCTGGATGGCGCGGGAGACCAGCTCGTTGCCAGAGGTGTCCTTGACGATTTGCAGTGCCTGGAGCACAGCCACGCCAGAGGACATGAGCGTCCCCAGTGTTCGACAGAACCGGGCCGAGGCATTACGCACGACCAGGGCGTTGAAGGGCGGGCATTTTATGGCTAAGGTGTCGAAGGCTAAAGCACCCGGCTTGGTCTTTAAAATCAATTTGAAGACGACGACAAAGACGGCCAGGCCGCCCAGCACGACTAGGGCGTGGTTGGCCAGGGCGTTGCTGGCGTTGACGACGAACTGGGTGATGGCCGGCATCGGTTCGCCGGGGAGCATCTCGTCGAACATCTTGGCGAATTTCGGCACGATGAAGATCATCAGGCCAGCGGTGATTCCGCCTGCGATGACCAGCACGGAGATCGGGTACATCATGGCGGACTTGACTTTGCCGGCGATGCGCTGGGCCTTTTCCATGAATTCGGCGAGGCGGACGAGGACGACTTCCATGGCGCCGGAAGCCTCGCCGGCGCGCACCATGCTGACGTAAAGCTTGTTGAACGATCTCGGGTGGGCGGCCAGGGCTTCGGAGAAGGTGGCGCCGCTTTCGACCTGGGTGGCCAGGTCGCCTAGAACCTTGTGAAGGGCTGGCTTGTTGCCTTTTGCCTGGCGCTCCAGCGTCCGCAGCGCTCGCACCAGGGGCAGTCCGGCCTCCAGCAGGGTGGCGAGCTGGCGGGTAGTGGTGGTGAGGTCTTTGCGGGGGATTTTCGGTGCGCCGAGCCTGAAGCCGGCGCCGGTTTTGGCGCCTCCGGCCTTGCCCGCGCCCTTGGTGCTGGCGGCGCTCTTGCCAGCGACCAGGCTGGTCGGGAACAGGCCCATCTGCTTCAGTTGCTGGGTTGCTTCCTGTTCGTTCTCAGCTTCGACGGAGCCTTTGCGCTCTTTGCCGTTGCTGTCCATTGCGGTGTATTGGAATCGTGCCATGGCATGCTCCTTGGATTAAGGTGTCGTGAAGCGTCGGGATGGTTTGGTTCGCGGGGGGTTATTGCTTGGCCTTCAGCTGCATTTCCATCTGGAGGCGTTGGATGACTCCTTCCGGGTCCTTGGCCTTGGTGATCAGGTCGCCGTAGGCGATTTTGCCATCGTTGTAGAGCTGCATCAGGTGGGCATCCAAGGTGTTCATGCCGTATTTCGCACCGGTCTGGATGTCAGAGGTGATGCGGAACGTCTTGCCGTCTCGGATCAAGGCGGCGATGGACGGGGTGTTGATCATGATTTCAAAAGCCGCGATGCGGCCCTTTTTGTCAATGCGCTTGAGAAGAACCTGGGAGATGACGCAGACCAGGCTGGCGCCGAGCTGGGTGCGGATTTGCGCCTGCGCGGTGGTGGGGAAGGAGTCGACGATACGGTCGATGGTCTCGGCAGCGCCGGTAGTGTGCAACGTGCCGAAGACCAAGTGTCCTGTTTCAGCGGCGGTGATGGCGGCGCCGATGGTCTCCAAGTCGCGCATTTCGCCGACTAAGATGATGTCAGGGTCTTGGCGCAGGGCTCGGCGGATGGCTTCCGCAAAGGAAGGCACGTCGTTGTGGACTTCGCGCTGCGTCACCACGCTGCGCTTGTGGCCATGGTAGAACTCGATCGGGTCTTCGATAGTGATGATGTGGTCGGACCTCTCTCGGTTGATGACGTCAATCATGGAGGCCAGGGTGGTGGATTTGCCGGAGCCGGTCGGGCCGGTCACCAGGACCAGTCCGCGGGGCTTGAAGAGGATGTCTTTAGTTGAGGGAGGCAGGCCGATCTGCTCCATGGAGAGCAGGCCGTTGGGGATGGTACGCAAGACCATGCCGATGTTGCCTTTGGCCTTGAAGACGCTGACGCGGAAACGCGCCTTGTCGCCGAAGGCAAAGCCAAAGTCGACGCCGCCGTCCTGCTGCAGTTTCTGCTGGTTGGCCTCGGAAGTGATGGATTTCATCAGGTATTCGGTGTCTTCCGGGCCGAGCGGTTCGGTGTCAAGCGGGGTCATTTCGCCATGCATGCGCAGGACTGGCGGAGAATAGCAGGGGATGTGGAGGTCGCTGGCGCCTTCTTCCAGGACCAGGTCCAGAAGGTCTCCCATTTCAAAGCGGGGCATAAGGTGTCTCCTGACAAACGAGTTGAAAGATGAATTGCGAAAAGCAGCTGGCTGGTGGCTTAGACAGTGTATTGCAGCACTTCGGTGGTAGTAGTGATGCCTTGGAGGATTTGGCTGATGCCGTCCTGGCGCATGGTGACCATGCCTTCCTCGATGGCTTTGTCCTTGATGATCTGGGTCGGCTGGCGTTGGTTGATAAGGGCCTGGACGGCGCCGGTGATTCGGAGAAGCTCGAAGATGCCGACGCGCCCCTTGTAGCCGGTGTTGTTGCAAGTCTCGCAGCCGCGCCCGCGGTATAGGTTCTTGCCTCCCAGCTGCTCCCGGGTCAGGCCGATGAGAGCCAGTTCGTGGTCATCAGGGTTGTACGCTTCCTTGCATTTGGTGCAGCAGCGTCGAATGAGGCGTTGGGCCAGGACGCCGACGAGGGTCGAGCTGATCAGGAACGGCTCGATGCCCATGTCGATCAGGCGGGTCACGGCGCCGGCGGCGTCGTTGGTGTGCAGCGTGGTGAGCACCAAGTGCCCGGTCAGCGAAGCCTGGATGGCCATGCCGGCGGTCTCCAAGTCGCGGATTTCGCCGACCATGATGCGGTCCGGATCCTGGCGCAGGAAGGAGCGCAGCGCGGCTGCGAAGGTCATGCCGACCGCTTCCCGCACCGGGACTTGCATGATGCCCTCGATGTCATACTCGACTGGGTCTTCGGCGGTGAGGAGCTTGTCTTCGATGACGTTGATTTCCTTCAGGCCCGAGTACAGCGTCGTGGTCTTGCCGGAGCCGGTTGGGCCGGTGACGATGAAGATGCCGTTGGGGCGGGCGATGAGGGCGCGCATGTCATGGATGACTTGCGGCGACATGCCGAGGTTGTCCAGGCTGAGGTTGACGACGCTGCGGTCAAGGACGCGGAGGACGACGCTTTCGCCGTAGCGCGTCGGCAGCGTGGACACGCGCAAGTCAATCGGCTTGCGGTTGATGCGAAGCTCGATGCGGCCGTCCTGGGGAACGCGCCGCTCGGCGATGTTGAGGCCGCTCATGACCTTGATGCGGCTGATGACCGGCACTGCCAAGTGCTTAGGCGGCGGCGCCATCTCAAAGAGCGCGCCGTCAATGCGGTAGCGGATGCGGAATTCGTCGGCAAACGGCTCGAAGTGAATGTCGCTGGCCTTGTCCCGGATGGCCTGTTGCAGGATGATGTTGACGAAACGGACGATGGGGGCCTCGTTGGCAGCCCTTTCCATGGCTTGGGCGTCCTGGGTGTCAATGTCAAGGCCGCCGCGCTCCTTCTCCAATTCGCTGAGTACCTCTTTGACCGTGCTGTTCTTTTCGGGATAGTAGGTGTCGAGCATTTCCTCGATTTCCTTCGGGTAGCCGACTAGGATGCGGCAGTCGCGCTCGAGGATGAAGGGCAGCTCGTCGGTCAGCTGGGGGCTGAGCGGGTCCCTGGCGACGAGCCAGAGGGTCTCGCCGTCCTCGCGGGCCGGGATGATGCCGTAGAAGCGGGCGGTGTCATTCGGAACCTGGCTCAGGAGGTGATCGTCAATGAGCTCTTTCTCCGGATTCTTGTGAAAGGAGTAGACTTCGGTCCCGAGGCTGTCCGCAATCAGCTTGAGCAGCTCATCCTCGTTCGTGATCTGGTAGTTGTAGAGGAGGGTGACGAACGGCCGGCTCATCTTCTGGCTTTCGTCGTACGCTTCTTCCAGCTGTTCCTCGGTAGCGATGCCTGCGTCAAGGAGGAGGTGCCAGATGGCGCTGACTTCGGTGTCAATATCTACTGCTGCCATAGCGAATCTCCTGTGAGGTTAGGGTGGTTAGGGTAAGGCGGGGGATCAGCTTTCGTCGCCGACGGTCAGGCGGATGACTTCCTGGATGGTGGTGATGCCGGCGGCGGCTTTGCGCAGGCCGTCCTGGCGGAGCGAGCGCATGCCCATTTCCAGGGCTCGCCTACGGATGGCGCTGGCGTCGGCCTGCTGGTAGATGAGGTGTTGAATAGTTTCGTCCAAAATGAAGATTTCGTAGATGCCTATGCGGCCGCGATAGCCTTTGTTGCATTCTCCGCAGCCGCGGCCCATCATGAAAGTCATGTCGCCGAGCGATTCGCGGGAGACGTCAAGCTGGTCGAGTTCGAGTTCGCTGACCTCATGCGGCTCGTGGCAGTATTTGCAGAGCCGGCGCACGAGGCGTTGGGCCATGATGGCGCGGACCGAGGAAGCGACTAGGAAGGGCTTGACGCCCATGTCGATCAAGCGGGTGATGGCGGAGGGGGCGTCGTTGGTGTGGAGGGTGCTGAAGACCAAGTGGCCGGTCAAGGCGGCGTTGATGGCGATTTCGCCGGTCTCCTGGTCGCGGATTTCGCCGACCATGATGATGTTCGGGGCTTGGCGCAGCATGGCGCGCAGGGCGTTGGCAAAGGTCAAATTGATTTCCGCGTTGATCTGGACTTGGTTGATGCCGGACAGCTCGTACTCGACCGGGTCTTCGGCAGTGATGATTTTCCGGGTCGGCTGGTTGAGGGCGTGCAGGAACGAGTACAGCGAGGTCGTTTTGCCGGAGCCGGTCGGGCCGGTGACCAGGAAAATGCCGTCAGGGAAGTTGATGATGCGGTTGATGGTGTCCTGGTCGTCAGGGAAGAACCCCAGTTCCGAGATTCCGAGCATGACGCCGCTCTTGTCCAAGATACGCATGACGATGGATTCGCCGTGAGTAGTCGGAATGTCAGAGACGCGCAAGTCCAGTTCGCGGCCCATGGCGGAAAAGCGGATGCGCCCGTCCTGGGGGATGCGGTGTTCGGAAAGGTCCATGCCGGCCATCAGCTTGAGGCGGGAGATGATCAGGTTCTGGAGGTACTTGGGTGGATTCTCGATTTCATTGAGAACGCCGTCAATCCGGTAGCGGAGGCGAAAGCGTTTTTCCAGAGGTTCGAGGTGGATGTCAGAAGCGCGGGTGCGGAAAGCTTCGAGGATGAGGAGGGAGACGAGCCGGATGATGGGGGCGGCGTCGTCTTCCTGTTCGGTGCCGCTGGTTTCAGTGGTGACGTCTGTGGTGGAGCCGACAGTGAGGTCGCCGGTGGTTTCGGTGATTTCATTGATGAAGTCCTCGACGCTGTCGCCGCTCCCGTAATAGTAGTTGAGGGCTTGCTCGATTTGGCGCTTGGGGGCGACTACGCCCTCAACGTCCATTTTCAGGAGAAACCGGATGGAGTCCAGCGATTCGAGGTCAGCCGGGTCGGACGTGGCCATCTTCAGGATACCGCCGGTGATGGACACTGGCATCATGCGGTAGCGCCGGGCAACGTCAGCAGGGAGGATGTCAACGACTTCCTGGGGGACCTTTTTTTCGGCGCTGTCAAAGTCATACGTGTCCATGCCATACTCGGAGGCGAGGACTTGCACCACTTCCTTTTCGTCAATGGCCTTGATGATGTAAAGTCCGTCCAGGGCGCTGGCTGAAGAGCCGGCGCCGCGTTCCTGGGCAGCCTTTTCCCGGGCCTGCTCGACTTGCTCGTCAGAGACCAGGCCATGAGACAAAAGGAGTTCGACGACGAAATCATCTGCTTCTATCACGATAAAAACCCAGTGAATGGTGTGGTGGACAAAATTGGGTGACACTCAATTCAGTTCAAAATACCGCACGAAATAACGCCTGTCAAATTCATCCGTCAGATTATCCGGCGTTGCGGCGTTCGTCACGCCAAGGCGGGGCGACCCGAACCGCCCGCTTTGTTCGGGGGCGGGGAAGGCCGCCTGGCGGCCGAAAACCTTGATTGCGCTGATGAGTTTGGTAATATTATACAATACAATAGGAGGGAAATGCAATTTTTTTTTGCTTTTTTGGGATTATAATTTAGTTGAAGCCAGGGACGCGGTGTTGTTTTTCCAGTTGAAAGTAAGAGCATGTTTTGCAGGAGAGCAGGTATGAAGATGCCGTATGTTGAGTTCAAGGCTCTGGCCGGGCATGACCTGGTCGGGGTGGCGCCGCCGAGCGCTTTTGCCGGGTTGTCGCCGGGCGAGAGTCCGCTCAGCTTGTTTCCGGACGCGCAATCCGTCGTTGTCCTTGGCCGTCGAATCCGGCGCGGGGTGTTTCGGTCGATGGAGGAGGGGTCGCTGTGGTCGGTGGCGGGGCGCTGGTTGACGGGCATGGATGGCGTTGTCCGTGCCATTGAGCGCCTGGGGTATGAATGTGTGCCGTTCACGCCGGCTGATGCGCCGCGTATGCCACGTGAGCCAGTCCGGCCTGGCCAATGCCGGCCGAATGGCTTCCGCATTTCCGTCGAATACGCGGCGGTTGCGGCTGGGCTGGGCGAGATCGGTTATCATGGCATGTTCATGACCGAGCAATTCGGCATTCGCCAGGCTTTGGGATTGCTGGTGACTGACATGCCGATTGAGCCTGGGCCGGGGCGGCCGGCTGGCCAGGCGCCGATTTGCGACCAGTGCCAGGAGTGTGTGCGTGCCTGCCCGTTGCAGGCCATCAGCCCTGGTCCTGCCAAGGTTCTGGCCTGGCACGGCCGGCAATTCCCGGTCGGCGGCGTCAATGCCTTGGCTTGCCAGGCGTGCCCGAACGGCGTTGCCGGCGATGCCAAGTATTTCGCCGGGGCGGAAGAATTGCATTTTGAGATTGAAAACAACCAAGTCAAGGGGGAAGCGGCCAGCCGTTTTGTTGGCGGCAGCCTTCCGAACCGGCTGGCTGCGGCCTGCGGCCGGGCCTGCATCGCGCATTTTGAGAAAACGCATGCCACTGGCTATAAAATACCGTTCCGGATTCGCCCGCCCTGGGGATTCCGACCTGACCAGCCCAAGGAGGATTGACGCATGCTTACTGCTAAAATGATCAAAGATTGCGCCATTGCCGCAGGCGCTGACCTCTGCGGGATCGCCAGCGTGGAACGCTTCCAGGACGCCCCCAAGGAAATGCACCCGCTGACGCTGTTTCCGGAAGCGAAGTCGGTCATCGTCTTCGCAAATCGAATTTTGAAAGGCTGCTACAAAGGCATCCAGGAGGGCACGGACTGGTCAACGTACTGGATTTATGGCTATGGCACCGGGTTGTACACGTCCCTGGGTCGCGCTGGCGAGGCCATCAACAGCCTGCTTGAGGAACATGGCTACGAAGGCGTACATTCGCCGGGCAGCCATACGCTGCTGGACGAGGCGCCGCCGGCTCGGGAACCCCTGGCCAAGGGCAAGCTGCCGCCTTGCGTGACCTTGCACATGCGGGTGGCAGCCGCCTTGGCCGGCCTGGGAGAGCCGGGCTGGTCCAAGGTGTTCCTCACCCCGGAATTCGGTCCGCGGCAACGCTTTGAGATTATCCTGACCGACGCGGAGCTGGAGCAGGATCCGCTTTTTGACGGCCAGCTCTGCGACCATTGCCAGGCCTGCGTCCGTGCCTGTCCTGGCCATGCCTTGGGCGGCGAGCGCGAGAGCGTGACTTGCGAAGGCCGCGAATTCGCCTGGGGGCGCGTCAACTACGGCAAATGCAAGGTCACCCACTGGGGTCTGAACCCAAAGGCTTCGCCGTTTGTCAGCAAAGACTTGCCAGGCATGAACATGGACGTCGACAAAGTCAGCTATGACTGGTATGCGGCTTATCGCCTGGGCTTTGCCCTGGCGCCGCGCATCAAGTATCTTGACTTGATTTCCACCGGCAGCGCTGAGCATGGTCAAGGCGGCAGGCCAGGGTCGGTCTGCGGCGCAGTTGGATGCATCCAGGCGTGCAACGCCCACCTGGAAGCCAAAAAAGTTCTCCGTGGCGGAGTGAAAGGGTGAGACTATGACATTTTCTCGTGCGACCTTGAATGAATGGGCGGCTGCCCAGAAGCTCGACCTGATCGGCGTCGCTGACCCGGAGTACTACGCCGAGGTGGCTCCGCAGTGGAATCCCCTCAGCATTCTTCCGAAGGCGAAGTCCATTATCGTCTTTGCGCGGGAAATCCCGCGCAGTTATTTTCGTGGCATTGAGGAAGGCACCCTCTGGATGCGGGTCAACCGCTATCTTGGAGCAGATGATGCCTACTGCCTGTGCCGGCGTTTTGAGGATAACGGCTTTTTGGCCGTGCCTTGCTCGCCTTTGGCGCAGCAGCGTTGGCCGGACGGCATCGAATACAAGCCTAGCAAACCGGCCCCGAATGTCACGCCTGACATCCGAGTAGCGGCGCAGCTGGCCGGCTTGGGTGAAATCGGCTATAACGGCATGTTCTTGACCCCGCAGTTCGGTCCGCGGCAGGCGCTGGGGATGCTGTTCTGCGAAGCCAAGCTGGATTGCGATGAGCCGTTCCGGTTCGGGACTATCTGTCGGCGCGAACAGTGCCTGGCTTGTCAGACCGGTTGCCCGGCCCGGGCGCTGGGGCCGAAAACCGAGGTGTGCCAGGTGGGGAGCCAGACGGCGACGATCGGCGTCTTCAATAACGAAGCATGCCGGTTCTGCGTCAATGGCGCTTATCCAGACACCTCCTGCGCGACTGCACCGCCCAATCGTCTGGCCGCAGCCTGCGTCCGCGCCTGCATAGCCTGCCTGGAAGACGGCGGCATCGTTAAAACGCGCTTTAAAGCGCCGTTCCGACGCCGCGCCGCCTGGGGCCTGGCGACATTTGGCGGGTAAAGGGGTGTGTTGTACAGGGAAGACCAGTCGTGCAGCGGCAGAAACGCTAAAAGCGCGAAATATACAGCAAGCGCGGCTTCAGCGATGCACGTTGATGCCGGTGCACATGTACCTCCATTCTCTGTAGCCTTGGTAGAAAGTGTCTGAGGTTCGCTGGATTAATTCGTAGTATCCCATGGGCGCGGCATGACCGTCCATGAACACGAAGTTGCATTTGCCCTGGCCGATTGTGCCGGTAGGCTGCGCCGTCGTGGCGGGGCGCAGTTCCGGCGCTCCATGCCGATAGGCGAACATCGCGGCAGTAAACCCTCGGGCGGTGTTTGTCGTCATCGAGTCGCCGGCGAAAATCGCATCGCCTGGACTTGTCAGGCAATTCATGCGATGAATGCTGCCGTAGACTGGCCTGTTTTCGCCATGGAGACCGCTCAACTGCCCGTTCACCAGGTAATGTGTATAATAGAACAGGGATTTTTCGTAGTTGCCGAACTGCACGCCTTCGGAGGGACAGACAAATGTTCCCTTGGTGGTGGAGTTGCCGAGGAAAATCGGGCCGTACCCAGACGTCTGGCCGCCATACCCTGACAGCAAGCCAAACCAATCCCCGGAATTCCACGGTTCATTTGGCGGACACCGCCCAGGCACAATGTAATCGTCATAGTCGCTGGCGTACAAGAACACCCCCAACCCCATCTGCTTGAGGTTGTTGATGCAGCCAATCGACCGCGCCTTGTCCCGCGCTTTGCTCAAGGCGGGCAACAGCATCGCCGCCAGAATCGCAATGATGGCAATGACGACCAGCAATTCAATCAAAGTGAAAACTTTTTGGCTTCGAGTCATGATTGTCTTCTCCTTGTGCGTTGAAAAACACATCTGCGCGTGGAGTCGCTTCTCTTAACTTATCATAAACATTGTCATTCAGTTAAGGCCAACGTCCCGATGCTGCTGCTGTCATTTTTATCGCCCTTGCGTCGTTGCTGTCTGAGCATGTTGTTCGGCAAGCTAGTGTGATGGCGCCGTCTTGTGGCGTTTATTCCAGGATTTCGAGGGTGATGGGTTTCCAGATGCCGCCGCCCAGGTTGGAATCGTGGACGCGGACGGTCAGCTGGTTGTCTTCGCCCCATTTCAGCACTTTGGTGACATCAAGGGAGAACGGCAGGTTCCAGCCCATTGGCCCCAGGTCATGGTCGCCGATGTAGACGCCGTTGAGCCAGACCCAGGCGCATTCATCGACGCCCCCGAAAAGGAGTTCGGCGGCATTGAAGCGAGCCGGCTTGGCAGGAGCCTTGAAAGTTCCGCGGTACCAGGCGAAGCCGTCGTGGTTGATTCCCTGGGGTTCCCAGTATTTCGCGATTTCGATGTCAGTCCAGGCGCTGTCATCGAAGTCGGACTTGAACCAGTTTCGGATGTGGCCCTGGACATCGTTGTCGATGGCGATTTTCCAGCCGGTCTCCGGCAGGGGGTGTCTTTCCTTGACGACGACGTCATGGTCCCAGTCCTGGCGGTCGCGCAGCAGGACAGCGTCGCAGTGAAATGGCCAGATGGCGCGCATGACAAGCAGGCGGACGGCCTGCTCCTCGTCGTGCGAGGCTTTCTGGAGGAGTTGCTGGCGTCGTCCTGTGGCTGGCTGTTCCGAGGCGAGGAAAGTGGCGGCATAGACGCGCACTGGCAGGGACTGGTCGGACAGTGCGGTTTCCAGAAAGTCCAGGCAGTCATCTGGCCGGCGATTTTGGCAGAGAAGTTGCAGGGCCATGCGGCGCGTCTGCTCGTCGGAGTTTTCGCACAGGGCCTGGTGCAGGGCGTCCCGGCCGGTCTGGCCATGGACGGCCAGGCTGTGGACAGCGGCGCGGCGGACCAGGACGTTGTCATCCTGGAGCAGGATAGTCAGGGCAGGGACTGCTTTGGCGGTGTCGTGTTCAGCCAGGTCAAGAGCCAGCTGGCGCCGGGCTTTCGCATTGTCAGCCTGCCTGGGGCTGGCGCAGCCGGTGGCGAGGATGATAGTCAGGCATATAGTCCCGGCGAAGAGGTCGGCAAAGCGCTTCATGGTCATGTCTGAAATCCTTTCGAAGGAGTTGCAGGTTGAGGCGGGGTGAGCGGCCTGCGGTCATTGCACGCGGCAGGTTTGGCTAAGGCTTTGTCCGGTCGCGAGGTTAGTAGCGGTGACGATCCAGGCACCGGGGGTGTCATTGACGGCTGGCTGGAGGGTTAAGTCAAACTTGCCGTGCTTGGCTGTGTAGCAGCCGGAGAATTCGCCTGGCTTGCCTTCGGCGTCGGTGATTCTCACTTCGATTGGGATGGCGGCGTCGGCCGGGCGTCCCCAGCGGTCGGAAATGGTCACGGTCATCGGCAGGTTCTGGCCACGGCTGGCCTTGGCAGGCAGTTTCAGCCGGAATTTGTCCAGGGCGGTCTGGGAAACCAGGAAAAGTCGTCCTTCGCCAGGGCCGAAGCTGGCCTCGAAGCTCAGGACTCCGTCAACCAAGCGGCTGGGCACCGCTTGGTGCTGGACCAGGTCGTAGACGTATCCGGAGCGGTCGATGGTCAGGGTGGCCTGGTTGGGCAGGCCTTTTTCCATGACTAGGCGGTGATGGCCGACATAGTCGCCGAAATCGCGTTTGTCATTGATGGCGAACAGGTAGTCGGTCGTGCCGAAGCGACGCAGCCTGGTTACAATGTCGATGTCAGAGGCGCCGGCTCGGGCAGCGTAGATGCCTTGCAGTTCGCGCCGGAGGCGGCGGGATTCCACTTGCAGGGCGGCCTTGGCCTCGGATGCGTCTTTGACCCGTTGCACAACCGGCAGGAAGACGTCAGCCAGAAGGGCAGGGCAGAGGTTCTCGTCGGCGATGATGATGCCGCCGCGCTTCTGGAACTTTTTGATGGCGTCAACGACGGATTCGGTCAGCACATCGCAGGCCGGCAGGACGAGGATTTTGTATTGGTCGAGTCCGTCGCGGCGGATGGTTTCGTCAAAGATGATGCGGGGCTGGTAGCCGGCCCATTGCAGGATGAGATGGACGTCTGCTTCCCAGGCGTTGCCCCAGCCGGAGGTTCCTCGGCCAGCGAATATTTGCGAGGAGAAGCTTTGCAGGATAGCGATGTCGGCAGGGATGTCCGACACTTCGAGGAGGGTTGGCCCGAGTGGCTTGACGACATCGGCGAGGAGTTGTTGCAGGCGCGGTGCCGTCTCCGGGTTGGTCATGAAATATCCTCTAACAAGAGGGTAGGGGACGAGCGCCCTCCAGCCGAAGTACAAGATGCCTTTGACGGGCCGCGACAGCTTGCACCACAGCGCTTCGCTCAAGTGGTCCGGGGCGATGGTGAAGTACTGTACTTCCGGGCATTCCCGTTCCCAGGCCACTTGGTTCTTGTCATCGGCCGGGAGTTTAGGCGCTGCTTGACTGCGATACCAGATGATCTGCGTCTGCTTCATCACCTCTTGGCCGGGAACACCCTCAGCCATGGCGAACAGCTCGTCCGTTGTCTGGCCTATTTTGATCGGGTCTGGATTGGAATAGGTCCATTGGGAGATGAAGTCGATTTGGCCGCCGCTGCCCCAGAGGCTCGGGGCGCGTCCAGCCGGCTGAAAGAGGGTCCAGGCTTTCCTGCCGGTCGATTTCAGGCCGCGATGGATTTGCGTGTTGAGCGGATTCCAGCCGTCGCCTTCCTTCCAGAACCAGGTGTAGTAGCGCAGCAGCGGATAGTCGTCCGGGATGACGCGGTCAGCCGGGAAATCTTTGATCGTCTTATAATAGACACCTTGTTTCCTGACGGCTTCGGGAGGGATTTTCCCGCCCAGGAATTGTTCGGCGCTGGCCACATCGTAATCCTGGAAGGAGAGGTCAGTGGAGTCGCGGATTTCGATGTGCAGGAAGGCAGCGTCGAAATTGGGGAAGTCGCCGAAGGAGAGCGAGACGCTGGCGCCGGAGTCGTAGCCGAACTGCTGGATGTCGGGATGGGAGACATTGAGGTTTTGCTCGTGCTTGGGGACGAGGTTGCCGTCGCGGTCAATGCGTTTGTATTTGTATTGGATGTCCTTGATGCGGCTCAGGTATCTTCCGGGTTCGGCTAAATGGCAGGCGTTCAGGCCGAGGCGTTGCCAGTGCTCCAGGCGTTCGATGGTTTCCCGGCCGGCTGGGGTGTTGGCATAGTCGGCGGGCTGCTTGGTTTGCCATGCTTCGGCGCCGCCACTGCCAAGGTTGAAATTGGCGTGGGTGAAGCCCATGGCCTGCATGGTTTCCGGGTCGCCGTCGCTGGCGCGCATGATGATTGGCATGGTCGGCGGTTTGCGATTAAGGATGGTGAACAACAGCACGTCGCCGGTGAGTTCGGCCCTTTGCCCGGCGACGGTGGTTGCGCACAGGCGGTAGCGGAGCGGATAGTCTCCGGCGCGCAGGCTGGTGTCAAGCTGGATGGCGGTGGTGATTGCCTTGCCCAGCTGCCAGATTTCGGGCATGGCGATGGCTTTGCTCTGGCCTTGGAAGTCGAAGGACAGGCTCGGTTTGTACAAGTCCTGGCCGGTGTTGTTGAGCAAGGCCAGCTGCGCGGAGGCGGTTTCCTCATGGCGGTAGAAGACGCATCGTTTGGACGTCAGCAGGCAGTCGATGTTGCCGGAATGGTAGTTGCGGACGCCACGCCGGAGGCAGACATCGTCAAGGATGCCAGTAAAGCCGTGAAAGTTGCTGCCGACGCGTTCGCCGAACGACAGGTTGCGGCCGCTGGGCGCAATCGGCCCGCGGCCAGGAAAGCTGCTTTCGCCGACTTTCTCGCCGTTTAAATACATTTTCACGGTGCCAGCGCCGTCATAGGTGAACGCCAAGTGATGCCAAACGCCGACCGGCATAGTCACCGCGCCCGAGGAAGCGAAGACGGAATCGCTGCCAAAGCCGAGGCCAACGTTCATGGTCATGACGTCTTCGCTGCGATTTCTCGTGCGCTGCAGGAAGAACATAAAGCCGTTGTTGGTGTTGGGGCGGTCGTTCTCATAGTAGCAGCCCTTGTTGTCGACGAGGAAAGCTCGGGTGCCGGGTTTGCCGTGGGTCTCGGCCTTGGCCCATAGCTCGACCGAGAATGCGCCCGGCGGGCTGAAATCCGGATGCCTGGCGACGATGGCGCCGGTGGCTGATTCCGGCGTCGTGACCCCGGCGCAACCGAGGCCGCCGCCGAATTTGCCTTCCACCACGAATTTTCCGTTGGGGGCTGTTTTAGCGGGATTGCCCCCGTGTCGGCTGTTCTGACCTTCGGCGCCGGTCGAGAATTGCCAGAGTCCTATCACGTCGTCTTCCAGCGTACATTCGTTTTCCCAACTTTGAGTCAGCCTTTCGCCGGCCGCCAGGGTCGACCATGCCGCCAACACCGCGCTGGCGGCGACGAACAAGATTTTGTTTCGCATGTGATAAGTCTCCGTCATCGGTTGTTTTCGGCTGAATAATGGTTTGGCCGACGTTCTTGATAAACTAATTACATGAGCCGACGATTGTAAGCCGAAGTTACCTGCCAAGTGGAAGTTTCGGCTATCAGTCAGCCATTGATAATAGGCTGACCGATTGCGATTTTGGATTTCGTATTGTTTCCCCTAGCCTGGCGGTGGTGTGCGGCATCGAAGACGGCGAGGCGTGTCTATGTGGTTTCAGTGGCTTCGTAGATTTTTGCTTCTGTTTCCACGGTAATGATGTCGCGTTCTGGCGCATGGCCCGCCACGACCCGTTTGATCAGTTCGCAAATGGCAAAGAAAAATGGCCGCAAATCACGTTCAATATACCTTGGCGTTGGAAAGCGCTGCGACCGAATCCAATTGAGAATTTCAACCCTCACCTCCGGGGCGGCAATCTGCTGCAGACGGGTGAGGTCAAAACGCGCACCTAAGAGCAATTGCCGGTCGCGCAGGCGCACCTGGCGGTTGCGCAGCATGCTTTCCGCCGTGAATTGGAGGTCGCGGGTGTCGCCCGGAACGTTCCAGGTGCTGACTTCCAGCCCGGCTTTACGGCCGAGACGCGACAGTTCAGCCAGGTTCTGACGGTTGTAGCTGAGTTGCGCAGCGTGTTCGCATTCAATGTACACAATGGATTCACAGCCACGCCGACAGGCAAAGTCGACGGCGCAGCGGATGACGTCTTTCGGAGAACTGGCGATGCGCCGATAGGATAGATCGGGTATGTCACCATCACAGAAGTCTCCGACGAAAATGACCGGATACGGCAGCTGCAGGCAGCGCTCCACGTGCTCACGTTGAAACTGGTAGGGAATGATTAAGGCGCAGTCCGGATAGCCGATTTTCTCCAGCCGAGCCAGCTCGGTGCCCAGACGTTCAAGATGAGTCTCCGGAGAAACCGTGACAAAACGGGTGAAAAAATCAAAGCCGGCAATCGTTGCAAAGGACAGCAAACCATGCATGGTCAGGGTGAAACTGCTTTCCTGGGCATTCTCGTCCATCGCAAAAAGCAGTACATCCCTAATCCCGGATTTCGCTTCCTTGGTCTTGACGTATACGCCCTGCCGAGCATGCCGAATGACAAGATTGCGCTGTTCCAAAATGTCCATCGCAGAGACGATGACTTTCGTGCCAACCCCAAACGCAGCGGCCAAGGCACGAGTCGACTTGAGACGCGTCTGCGGAGCCAGCACCCCAGACAAAATGTCGCTCTCAATCGCATCGGCGACATAACGGCTCCGAGTAGGAAAATCGCCAACATAATTTCTCGATGACTGTTTCATATTGATTCCTGTCTGTTGCAATCTGTTTCTGGGAGAGAAGATAGCATGCCTAGAAGCGAATGCAAGTGGGAGTTGCTATTTTTTTTGCAGGCGGCAAAATCGACCGTAATGGCAACAGCAAATTAAATTGTAACTTGCTGCCGCTGCGCTGGTTCAGTTACGTAGCGATTTGTCGGTGGCCTAGTCGAGTCGAAGCTGGCTTTCCAGGCGTTTTGGCGTGAGCGTGGAGAGCGTGTCGATAATGCGCCGTCGGTAGCTGCCAGTGCCTTCGCCGTCGCGTAGGTCTGCGTAGGCGATTTCACCGGCGATGCCCATGGCGGCGACGCCAGCGCAGGCAGCCAGCAAGGGTTGTTCCGGCACCGCGCCGATGCAGGCGGCGCAAAGCGAGCTGGTCATGCAGCCGGTGCCAGTGACCTGGCGCATCAGAACATTTCCGTTACGCATGGCGACTAGGCTCTCGCCGTCGCTGACGCAATCCACCGCGCCGGTGATGGCGGCGAGGCAGCGGTAACGGCGAGCAACGCGGCGGGCGATTGCGGCATTGCTGTCGCCTTCGACAGCGATGGAATCAACGCCGCGGGTGGCAGCAGCGTCGCGTTCGCCGGCAATGCATTGCAATTCAGCCAGGTTGCCGCGAATGATGGCGACTTGCAGCTCACGTAGGATGGTGCTGACTAACTCATGGCGGAAAGGCGTAGCACCGACACCGACAGGGTCAAGAACCACGGGGATACCGCAGGCATTGGCAGCGCGGCCAGCGGCGAGCATGGCCGCCTCGCTGAATTCATCAGGAGTGCCAATATTGAGGACGACGGCTTTTGCCTGCCGCGCCAGGTCAGCGGCTTCCCGTACGCATGATGTCATATTCGGCGTAGCACCGACGGCCAGCACGGCATGGGCGCAGTCATTGATGGTGACGACGTTGGTCAGATGCAGCACCAGTGGACACTTCTGGCGCACCATGCCGAAATGCGCGGCGATTTGTTGGGAGAGACTCATGGACAGGCCTTCTGACTAATGGCGAGCGTTGAAGAGGCTAAGCACCGCGTTTGCAAGCGATGGCCTCTGGGCGTTTATTTAGAGTTGCGCGACTAAGCAGGGGTTCCATTGCAGCGCGAAGCCGGAGGGGCGAGGGGCTTTGTTTAGGGACGAGGGGCGACTGAACTATATACCACAGCCACCGTCCTCCGCCCTGTCCACACCGCCCACAGCCGTGCAGAAAGCGCAAGACATACCAGCGGACGGCGCGGCTTGGAGGGCTGTGGGCGTCTTTTCGTCCTTGTATGGTGTTGGCAATGAATAGCGAGTTGGAAGTCTCGGCCGGAGGCGCTATCTTAAGTGTTCATGGAAACACCGTCAGGCGCTGTCTTGGACAATCATTGTGTTGGCATGCAAGGAGGGCACCCACTATGGCATTCAATGGGTTGGGAATGAACCTGGGCAATTTGTCGCGGCTCTCCGATGCAGTGAGCCGGTCGCTCAGCGCCGAGAATTTCACCGGCGCCAAGGGCGAGGGCGGCAAGGCGCTGCATGGCACGGGCGAAGTCTGCGCCCGCGATCTTGGGCAGGGCTGGAAAGTGTCGCCCAGCGTGATTATCAAGGGCGGCGAGACGTTTACGATGGCTGACATCGCCGGACCTGGTGCCATTCAGCAAATCTGGCTGACGCCGACGGGCGTCTGGCGCTTCGCTATTCTGCGAGTCTATTGGGACGACCAGGAACAGCCGTCCGTGGAGTGCCCTATTGGAGATTTTTTCGGGATGGGCTGGGGCAAGTACGCGCCGCTGGTCTCGCTGCCGGTGTGCGTCAATCCCGGCAGCGCCTTCAACTGCTATTGGGAAATGCCGTTCCGACGCCGCTGCCGCATGACCATCACCAATTTGGCGGGCGAGGACATGCGGTTGTATTACCAGGTCAACTACACCCTGACCAATGTGCCGGAGGATTGCGCCTATTTCCACGCCCAGTTCCGGCGCGTCAACCCCCTCCCGTATAAAGACGTCTTCACTATCCTTGACGGGGTGCGCGGCAAAGGCCATTACGTAGGGACCTACATGGCCTGGGGCGTCAACAATAATGGCTGGTGGGGAGAAGGAGAAATCAAATTTTACCTGGACGGCGACCAGGACTTCCCGACGATTTGCGGCACGGGCACGGAAGACTACTTCTGCGGCTCCTACGGTTTCAAGAACGAGGAAAGACAGTACGTGGAGTACTGCACGCCGCACGCCGGTATGCACCAGGTTCTGCGGCCAGACGGGGCGTCCCAAAGCCAGCAGCGTTTTGGGCTGTACCGCTGGCATATCATGGACCCGGTTCGCTTCCAGGACGACATCCGGGTGACGATGCAGGCCCTGGGGTGGCGCGCCGGCAGTGGTGCCCCGCGTTATCTCCCGTTGCAGGATGACATCGCCTCCGTGGCCTTCTGGTATCAGACGCTGCCTACAGTGCCATTCCCGTCCTTGCCAGACCGTGACAGCCTCGAAGTCATTTGAAGGCAACGGGCCGTTGGCGGGTTTTCATTGGCTTGAGGGCTGGATCAGGTCGCCGTCCATCAGGCGCGGTGGTCGGCGTCCGGTCGCATAGCAATATGTGCAGCCATGCCGGCAGGTGCCGTAGCGGCCAAGGTCAATGCTTTTGGCGCAGCGGCAGTCTGGGCGTTGGTGACGGTCGCGAGGGATGTGCAGCTTCCGGCCGGCGAGCGTCCCGAGCAGGTCGCTGTCAATGCAGGCGCCGTGAGCAATGCCATAGCTGGACAGGTCAATCGGCTCGGCGCAGGTGAACAGCGGCAGGCGCCAGGACGTCGCGATGGGAGAAAAGCCGGCGGCGACGGCGTGCATGGCGGCCACGTCCGGCACGGGAGGCACCTGAGGACTGCTCCGGTAGGGGTCGACAAAGCTGATGACGCAGCGGCAGCAGGCTGGCGCCAACTGCGCACAGAGCGCTGCAAACTGCTCGCAGTGCCAAGATGGCGTCATCGCCGCAGTGACGATGATTGGGTCATAGCGCCAGACCAGACGCTGCGGGCCAAGCCGCTCCGACAAGCGCTGAAACGTGTCGATGACGCGGCTTTTCGGCGGGACGCCGGGTTCCAAGGCGGCGTCATACGGGGTCACGGTGAATTGAAGATAAAACGGGATGCCAAAGGCCATCAACTCCGGCAGAAAAGGCAGGAGCGGCGCTGGATTCTTGCTCCAGAGGACGAACCCGTCCGCATGTTCCGGAGTGAGGTCAACTCGGGTGACTTGGGACGGACGGAACGGGTTGACTGTTTCGGCATATCCGGCTCGCAGGCGGCGTAAAAGCCATTCAGCGTAAAAGGCCGGAATATCGGTGCGGCGACTGGCGCTGATGATCACGTGACTCCGTTTCTGCTGATGTTGAACTCCATCGCCATGATTCCTGGCGGCGTTACTTCAGAAGGTTGAGTTTTACGCCGTCGAATTCAAAGAAGCGGAGCAAAGTGCCGAATAAGCGGACGCCGTCCTTGGTTTCTTTGACATTGGATGAGACGAGCAGGCGCGGGTTGGGTCCGCGCCGTCCAGGCGGCGCTTCGCAGAGTCCCTCCGAGGCGCCGGGGCTGGCAAACCCCTCCAGAAATGCGACGTTGGCGTCAAACCGGCAAATGCCGTATTTGCGTGGATTCATGTAAAATCCCATCCACAGCTCGTTGTTGAACCCAGCTATGGTCTGGACGCCGTAGTGGGCGTTGCCGATCTCAACCGTATGGCTTTTCTGGAAAATGAAATTTTCATCATATTGGTGGATATAGTTGGTCGGGTGCGGTTCTTTTCCGAATTCGTCGTTGCCGATGAAGAAGGCGCCATTCAGGAAGCCGATGCCGTCGGGCTGCGGCGTTTGTGGCAGCGGGATGCGCTTCTGTTGGTTGAAGTCGGTGTCGAGGATGGTTACGAATCCGCCGGTTTCTGCGCCCTTGGCGCGCACGCTGTGTGCGATGTAGATTTTGCCCTCGTGGAGGCAGATGTCCCCTGCGTGCGATTCTATAGGCTTTTCCAGGAGGATGTTGCCATCATAATCGGCTTTCACCATCATCGAAGTGAAAGACATATAGATGGCGTTGTCATCCACGCAGAATCCTTGCAAATGGCCACGGTATTTCGGGGGGATTCGTATGGGCTTGAAGTTGCTATCCTGGGCAGCCAGCGGCATTAGCGCCAGGAACGCCAGCAGAACGACTCTGGTGAGCTGACGGCGAGTTGACATGGGAACCCTTCCGTTTGAAGAATAATGCGCGTTGAATAGGCGGCCTGACATATATTGCGTGGTCATGAGCCAGGCTGTGCGTTTCCGGGCCAGCCAAGGCACACCGGCCCGGAAACGCGCTGGCGCCCTACACCAGGCGGCCGCAGAAGTCTCCCTGGATGGCGCCGAGGTTGAGGCGGGCCCGGGGCGGATTAGGGCTGGCCGGCCAGGAGTACCAGAAGGCTGGCTGGCCGTTTTTTCCGGGGCCGGCGTTCCGGCGGATGTACAAATAGCGCGGCGCCATGACTGGGTCGTTGTTCCAGAACAAGGCCGGCAGTCGCACCGTCGCTGTCCAGGTCTCTGGAGTGGCGGCGATGTCGCACGTCGCAATCGGGCTGAAGGCCGAATGGCCGCCCCGGTTGATAGTCAGCGTCCATGGGAAGCGCGTGCCAGCCGCGTCTAAGGTCGCCAGGGTGAAGGAGTCGGACGGGTGGTCTTGGGTCTTGGCGTCCAGGACAATGACCAGGTCGCCATTGCTGTCGCGGTCAACGCGCCAGCGGGTGGTGCCGTCGTCATGCCAGCCGCTGTTGACTTTATAGGTAGCGGCGTTGCGCTCAAAGTCTGACATGGGCAGTGGTCGGCCCGCGTCCACCGCTTCTTCCACCTCGGCGAACTCGCCGGCGAGCAGTTCGTCCAGGATTTGCAGGCGCCAGGCCAGGCGGTCTTCGCAGTACTGGTGCGCTTCGGCTTCAGAATGGAAGCCCAGCCGGGAGTCTTGCCGACACAATTCAATCATGCTGCGGGTGTTGGCTTTTTCCAGTTCGACTAAGTCGCGCAGGCGGGCGAGCAGGGCTTTGCTGTCCGCGTTTTCACGCAGGAACAATTCGCGCCGATGGAGATAGAATTCGAGGATGTTGCGGGCGCTGCGGAATTGCAATCCCAGCGCGGCGGACACGCCGATATCCAGGCTGCGGTCGCGGTCATTGGCGAAGGCTGGCGCGATCCGGTTGAGGATGACCATGCCCTTATCCCATCCCTCGGCCATGCGGGTGGCCAGCAGCAGGGCTTCTTCCAGCGTATGGTTTTCCAGACATTCGCCGATAGTGTCGCCGCTGGGCGGGAAATCCGGCTTCCAGGTCGGGCCGAGCGGCTTCAAGTGGATTTTCAGGAACAGCGGCCAAGTGATGCCAGCGTGCATTGGGCCGTAGTACTGCATGTCGTTGGACAAGGGATAGTTGCTGTAGGCTTCCGTGAAGTGCCCCCAAGCCTCGGCGACGTCCGGAGCGTAGCGGCCCCACTTGCCCCGCGCCAGGCGGAGCAGGAAGTCAGCTTCGCTGTCCTCGAAAGTCTCGTAGGCCAGTTCGCCGGCAGCCTGGTTCATGATGCCTGGATAATTGCCGAAATACCAGCATTGCATGACATGGGCGCAGCCCTTGGCCTGCATGGCCTTGTATTTCTGATACAAGAGACCTGGCGTCGAAACAAAGGGAACCGTAGCCACCTCATGCGAACAGCCGACTTGGATTTTGGCGGACATTTCCGCGCCGCTGGCGACCGCATTCTCAGCCACGCGGCTGAACGATGCGCTCGGGCCGATATAGGAGAGCCAGTAGTCGCCGCCGCTGCGCCAGCGGTCGAGCTGCTTGCGCATGGCGCCGGATTCGAAATTGTACTGGAGGACGACGCCTTCAGGCACATGCCGAGCCAGTTCATAGACCCAATCGCCGCGCTCCTGGGCCGGCTGCGGCTGGTAGAGCCAGCTGATCATTTCCGCCTCTGGATTGGCTTCGCGCATGCCGCGGCTGAGGGCGTTGGTAGTGTCATAGTGGATTTGCCACTTGGGGCGCGGGCCGCAGCGCGGGCAGTTGATAGGATTGTTGGAGGTGGCGAGGACGGTGCTCAGGCAGTTGGTGAGGCGTTCACCGTGGCTGATGTTGAGGAAGCCGCCCAAGCCAGGAAGCTGCGTGAAGATGTCCTTAGTGGTTTCATAGAGCAGCTGCTGGGCGGCCGGCGAGCTGGGGCAGAACGCATGGTTGCCATCCCAGCCGATAGCGCCGGCTAATTCCGGGTTGGCCTTGATTAGCGGATCGTCCTTGGCAAGCCATCGGGGTTCAATGGCGAAAATCCAGGTCTTGATGCCATAGCGAAGGCATTGGTTGATGGTGCGCCGGAGCTTGGCCAGGCGTTGGTTAGCGTCGGGGTCTCGCTTATAGAACGATGTCTCCGCCAGTTCCCGGAAGACGACGGTCAGCCAGAGGCCATTGATGCCTTCGTGGGCGAGACGATTCAGGTATTCGTCCGGATAGTAGTCCATATCGTCCATCAGCTCATCGCGATTGAACGGCGGTCGTTTGATTGGGCCGAAAAAGCAGCGCGAAATCCGGTTGCGCACCCAGGGCTTGCGGGTTTGGACGCCATACGGAAGAAACGGCCCATCCTGCCCGTTGAGCTGGTCTTCTAAGAAGAAGATCGCCCGGCGCATGCCTTCACGGTCTTCCGCCGTGACGGTGACGCCGTCCCGGTCAACCGCCAGGCTGTAGCTTTCCGGCCCTTGCACAGCGGCTTTTTGCAGGCGAATCTGGACTGGCCCGGTCGCGGTGAGGCCGAGTTCAGCCAGGCACAAATCGAGGTCATCGAAAGCCGTTTGCAGCAAGCCGTCTTCGTTCGGGAAGTTGTTAAGCAGGCGGAAGCCGTTGGCCAGGTCGAGTTCATGTTCAGGGTTGGCTGTGCGCGTCCAGATCGCCCGGCGGACTTCACGGGCCTTGAGTTCGCGCAAAAATCCCCAGTTTTCGCGGCTGGGCGGTTCGGGAAACACCATCGGGTCAAGAGCCATCGTCGTCATCCTTGGTTGAGTGCGGCTGGGTGAAAGCGGCGCTGGCTGCGCCGCAGAGGACTCGGCATTGCAGGAAAGATAATGCAGGGCGGGAGCTTGTCAACCAGCCAACCACGGTGAAACTTGAACGCCCCGTAATCGGTCAGGCTCCCGTAGCACCTTTACAAGGTGCTGCTTTCGGGGTGCGCCTATCCCCAGGCTGAAACCTGGGGTTAAGCATGGTTAAGTGCCTACGGCGCAAGTGGGTATGACTGTAAGTATGATAGATTTTTGCCGGCTGGAAGCCCGTGGAGGACAAGTGCCTTCGCTCCACTGTCCATTAAAGTCCACTTCCGTCCACGTCCACTTTCCACTAATATCCACTTCTGTCCACAGTCCATCGTCTACTGATGTCCATTAAAGTCCATTTGCGTCCATTGTTCACTGTCCACAAAAGTGCCTTATCCGGTGCGCCCTAGCTCCGCAGCTTATCGGAACCCCTCGCATCAATCGGTGACCGATTACTCGGATCATAAATTGATGATTTTGCCTGGACTGGAAAATCAGCTCGCACGGCTGTGATTAGGGAACAAAGGTTCCTGGCCATTGTCTTTTTCTTTGTCCCGACAAAATTTGGGAGCTGGGTTAGAACCAGGCCGGGGCAGATGACTGTTGACCCAGCAGACACGAAGTTCGCGCCCGGTCGCGACCGAGAGAATGAACTAAGTTACCCGTAGAGGAGCAAGTTGACATGGAAGTCAAACGTCAGCAAGTTTATTTGTGTTCGCTTTGTGGTTCCGTGGTTGAGATTCTGATGCCTGGAGTGGTTCCGTCCTGCTGCGGCAAGCCGATGGAGCTGCAAGTGGAAAACACGGTTGATGCCTCCAGAGAGAAGCACGTCCCGGTCGTTGAAGCCAAGGGCACTGGCACCCTGGTCAAAGTCGGCGCTGACGCGCATCCGATGACGGAGAAGCATTACATCGTCTGGATTGAGATCATCAATGGTGACTATGTCAACCGTTACTACCTCAAGCCGGGCGACGCGCCGCAGGCCGAATTCTATGTGAGCCTCAAGCCGGGCATGATTGTGCGCGAATACTGCAATCTGCATGGCTTGTGGGTCAAGGTCATCGAATGAGTCTGCCTCTGGCTAACACCAGCCGCTAGTCTGAGCTTATCCGAAAAGCATAACCAGGTTTTGTGAGTGGGAGGAAAGGGCCGTGCGCCTTTTCCTCCCCTTGTGTTCCTTGGCCTATTGCGGGTTGGCGCTGGTCAGCGGTCCAATTTCACCGTCTTGCCAGCCGGGATTTCGACAGGGGCGCCATTGTGGGCGACCCAGACCGATATGGCGCTGGGATTGCTCAGCATGCTGCCGTCGACCGAGCTGATGATCCGGCGGACGGCTGCGAGGTAGTCGATGATGTCAATGTTGGTGGCGTACCAGAGGTCATTGTTGTTTCCCATCTGCGCCGCGAAATCCTCTATCAGCTGCCAGTTGTTTTCGCGGTCGAATTCATAGCTGTGCCCCCAGACGTAGAAGAGGCTCGCTTCGCGGCCAGAGGGCATTTCAAGGAATTGGCGGCCCTTGGCGAGAATGTCGTGCTTGTGGTGCCCGGTAGTGGCCCAGCGCAGGGGATCGGCAGGCAGACCAAAGGCAGCCGTGGCGATGGTGGTGCGAGCATACGCGAAGCCGCAGAGGCGGACGACTTCGACGACTCGGTCGTCAAAGCGACCATTCGGGTAGGACAGTCCGCGGATAGGAGCGCCGGCGATGTCTTCCAGGGTTCGGCGGTCGTCCAGCAGCTCGCGGATCATTTCTTCGTTGGAGACTTGATGCAGGGATGGGTGCGTGCAGGAGTGGCAGGAAATTTCGTGTCCAGCGTACAGGCTCGGCAATTCAGCGCGGGTGACTTTGTTGTCTTTGTCAAGATAAGCGCTGTTCAGGTGAAAAGCGGCGCGCAGGCCGTGGCGGTTGAAAATATCAACCAGGCGCCGGTCAGCGATGTTGCCGTCATCATAGCTCAAGGTCAGAACTTTGCTTTTGCCGCCTGGGAAAAGGGTGAAACGATTCGTCATAATGGCTCCAGGTCCTCGATGTCGTTCGTGAAGGTTGGTTTTTCCTGGCCGCACTGGCGCGGTCAGGCACACGGAAACAAGCATGAAGATTCAATATAGCATATTATATTGAGTCTGAACAGTCGGCAGGTGCTTGCTAAGTGCAATGGGGCAGTCTCCTGTAGTGCCTTTACAAGGCACCAGTTTTTGAGGTATGCCTCCCCCAGGCTAAAGTCTGGGGTTAAGCATGGTTAAGTTCCTACGGCGCAAAGGGATGTGGACATGGTGTACGGTGGCTGCTGCATCGCATGTCGTTCAGCCTTCTGGCTGCCGTACGTAGTTCAAGCTTATTTTAAATTCAGGGAAGCTGTCGATGTCATCTTTTGCCAAACTGTTGTGGATTGAGCTTATTGGTTTTGACAACACGGCGGTCGACTTTGGCGTTGCCGAGCTGTTAGGGCGCATGCCGATCAAGCCGGAGGCCGTGTCGCTGCTGCTTTGGAACACGGAGGTGATCCATGCTCACCAGGGTCTGCAGACGGATGGACCGCTGGGGCCGCAGCAGTGCAGCTATTGCGGCCGTTCCTTCAATGAAGAACGCTCCCGGCAGGACTGGACCCGCTTCCAGCTGCGCGACTTGATCGCCGAACTGCATCGGCATGGCGTGAAAGTCTATCCGAGCGTCTTTGACCAGGTCCTCTCGGACGCCACCGCCGCCCGCTTCGGCTATCAACGCGGCACCTTCTGGCTGGATGCCCACCCTGAAGTGCTCTATGTCCTGGACAATGGCCAGCTCGCCAGCTCAATATGCCCCTGGAAACGCCTGGCCGACGGCACGCTCTATGAAGACTTCTTTTTCGCACAGCTGGAAAAATTCCTGGTCGACTATGATTTTGACGGGCTGCATGCCGCTGACGGCTTTGCGCACCCCCGGTTTCCGATCAACCGGGGCGATTTTTCCAACGACATGGTGGAGCAGTTCGCGGAGGCTACCGGCGTGGCCGTGCATCCTGGCGACCGCGCCACGCAGGCGGCCTGGATTCTCCGGCACGCCTACCCGGCGTGGGTGGACTTTCATACGCGCCGACACCAGCAATTCTGGCGCAAAGGCATGGCGATGTTGGAACGACTCGGCAAGGATCATGTCTTCAACAGCATCTGGACTCGCGATCCGTTCGAGGCGCGCTTCCGCTACGGCGTTGACTATCGGCTGCTGGCCGAGGCTGGCGTCCAGACATTCATCGTGGAAGCCACGGCAGCCGTCCTGGAGCTGGAAGGGTGGATCAAATCTCCGACTTCCGGCGACGACCAATTCATGGCCGCCATTGCCCGCCTGAAGGCCGACGTGCCCGAATGCCGGCTGATTCTGCTGAACGGCGTTAAGGACGGCCTTGAGCAGTACAGCGCCCTGCGCCATGCCCCGACCCGCCTGGAATCTGATGTGCAGGCTTTTGTCAATGTCTTCTATCAACGCCAGCGCTGCCTGGACGGCGTCATGACCTGCCTGTCGGACGGCATCCGGCCAGGCGAATGGGAGGCTATTGACAGCATCTATCAAACGGCGTTCTACGGCGAACCAGCCTCGTTCCCGCAGGTGACGCTCCTCTGGTCGCACGAGGCCATGCTGCGGGAGGAAGCCGCGTATTTTCAGAAACGCCCCATGAGCAGCTTCCGTCTGCATTGCCGTTTGCATGCCTACAACGCGATTTGCCCGGTTATGGCTGATTTGGCTGATCTGCCCCGGCTGACTGGGCCGGTGGCTGTCATCCATCCCGTTTACCTTTCGGAAAAAGAGCAGGAGACCCTGGCTCATTACACGGCCGGGTCAGTGCTGCTGTTGGGCTTGCAGACAGACAATCGCTTCGGCTATCGCATCCATGCGCAGTCGCAAGTGGTCAGCGAGGGCTATGCCGAGCTGGCGCCGCGTCCAGAGCGCGAGGTCTATAGCTGGCTTGACGAGTTGCCTGAAGCCATGCCGGAAGAGGCGTTCCTGCGCCAAATGGCCGCCGCAGTTCGCCAATGCGGCTCTCCAGCGACGTTGTCAACCGAAGACTCCGCCGTCAAAGCCTGGGGCTTCCGGTCGGCTGCTGGTTGTCTGCATCTTTTTGCCCGCAACGAAAGGGGACGTTACCTCACTCCAGAATTTCGCTGTCGCGGCCAATTCCAGGCGGCTCAGGCGTTGACGGATTATCCCTCTCTGCCAGTGCAATTGCGGCATGAAGACGGCAACACGGTGTTCAGCGCCAAGATTCCGCCGCATGGCACCATCGTCCTGGAATTGAAGCAGTGAGGTAAGCTCCTTGACGGCTCAGGACAGGATGTCGCGCAGGGCCAGGTAGCTCTCGATGGCAGGTTCCGTCCTGATTTCCAGGTACATCGGCACACGCGCCAGCTGGCCTTGTTGCCAGGCTATGAAGAAGGAGCTGAGCGAAATGGCGTGGCCGAAAAGTTTTTTGAGCGGGCAATGGCCTTGGGCTTTGCCGTCCAGCACGGTAAATTGGTGCAGGTGGCATCCGGTCAGCCAGGCACCCAGTTCGGCATACCATTCGCTGACGTTGTAGCGGCTGGCCAGGCTCCGGTTGTTGCGCGCATGGCCGATGTCCAAAAGGAAGCCAACGGCCTCGTTGCCGAGGCGTTGCCGCAGCGCTGCTATCCATTCCCGGCATTCCTGGGGCGTGTAGCCGAAAAAGCGCTGTTCATCCGCAGGTTCATCGCGTCTCAAGTGCATGTTTTCGATGCCGATGACAATGCCGTCCTTGACCAGGGGGGCGAGGGTGTGTGCAAAGGCGTCCAGCATTGATGCGTAGAGGCTGCTATCTGACCGCAGCGCAGCGACCGGCGCGGCGGGCGGGTGAATGGTGACCGCGTGCGCCCGAACCTGCCGAGCCATCTCAAGCGAGGCTGGCATGATGTCCGGCACGCTGACAGCGCCATCAGCATTGAGGCCAATAGTGGGCAGGTGGATAGATAGATGCCGGCCGCCCCGGCGTCGCCAGGCATCCATTGCGGCCGCCAGGGCCGTTGCTGGCAGAGCCAGGGATTCGGCGGCGCGGATTTCAAAGCTGGGAACGCAGTGTTCAGCGGCGGCTGCCAGGGCTGCCAGGGTGTCTTTCATGCCGGAGATGCCGAGAAACCCGAGCCATTCGGTGCGTTCAGCTATCGCCCAGGTTCTGGGGTCGGCAAAGTCGCAGGCGATGTCCTCGCGTTGCCAAGAGCCGCTGGCGTTGTCCATGATGATGATGGCCGGCGGGCCGCCCAGCGCCTTGTCTGGGTCAATTCCGCAGGTTACTTGGTACGGGCCATTGTCCTCGTCCCGGTGAATATGTCCGCTGACCAGCGTAGTGATAGTTTGGTCAGCCAGACATTCTGCCAGCAGCTGTTGGTCTTCGCTGGGAAGATAATGGTGCGGGCAGTGGGTGACCGCGATCCGGTTCCCCTGCGGCGGCAGCTCTGCTAAGAGCGCCCGGCTGGCTGGGGAGAGACGGATGGCGCTGGTGTCAAGAAGGACGATGTTGTCCTGCATTTGGCTAGTTTGCAGAATTTCCAGGCAGGCGGCGGTTTCTGCGGGTGAGCGCAAGTCCGCGTTGCCTGGGGTGAGCAGGAGCGGCAGGGCGCCGGCCTTCTGACGCAGACGGCGAGCCGCCGCCGCAGTGCCGATGCTGGTCAGGTCGCCGGCGCCGACCAGATAGTCGACTTGGCGGCGGGCGGTTTCATGCACAACCCATTCAAAGACAGTGTCCTTGACAGTGTCAGGACGGTCAGGAAAATGGGCGTCGGCGAAAATGGCGATTCTGGTCATGCGGAAGGAGTTGCGGAAAGGATTTGGATGGGGTGGCAAAGGCAAGGATGCTAAAAACAAGCGCGGAAGAGGGAAAAACCCCTGCAACGGCTGTTAAGAATACGGTAGATGATGTATATTTTTTGTCAAGGCGGACAGTGGAAGGAAATGCGTTGCGGTGCCTGCATGGCGCGGCAGAAGTCTATGACGGATCATGCTCAGTTCTGATTTTTCCATAGCATATCATTATGACACCATCTTCACGGAGGGTGTTTTCGAGGCTGGGAATATCGCTTTGGCGGATGTGTTTCGCTCCCTGGGGTCGCCGTCACCGATTCGAGTGCTGGTCTTGTTTGAACGGCAGCTGCTGGCGTTTTATCCGAACCTGGCAGAGGACATTGCGGCCTACTGCGGGCATTATCCGGATTTGCTGCTGCCAGCTTCACCGCCAGTGCCGATTGACGGCGGCGAGGCGGCCAAGGACATGGACGTGGCCATGAACTTGTGCCATCTCCTCCTGCAAGCCCGGATGTGCCGGCAGTCGTGCCTAGTGATTGTCGGCGGCGGCGCTCTGCTGGATGCGGCTGGATTCGCTGCCGCGATTTTTCACCGCGGCATTCGTCAGATCAGGATCCCGACTACAGCGTTGGCTCAGGCTGATTCCGGAGTCGGGGTGAAAAATGCGGTCAACGCCTTTGGCAAGAAGAATCTCCTGGGCGTTTTTGCGCCGCCTTTGGCCGTACTCAATGACAGTCGTTTTCTGCGGACTCTGCCGCCTCAGCGGATTGCCGAGGCAGCCGCCGAAGCGGTGAAAGTGGCCATGATCAAAGATGTTGACTTTTTTGCTTTTCTGCAAGAGAAGGCCACGGCCATTATGGCCGACGACGCAGCTGCTCAGCAGGCCATGGTCAAGCGCTCGGCGGAATTGCATGTCCAGCACATCGCCACCAGCGGCGATCCTTTTGAATGGGGCAGCGCCCGCCCGCTCGACTTCGGCCACTGGGCCGCCCACAAGCTAGAAATGCTGTCTGACAGCCGCTTGTCGCACGGCGTCGCCGTTGGCATGGGCTTGCTGATTGACACGAAATATGCCGTCCTCAGCGGCCTAATCCCTGAGACAGTATTCCAAGCGCTGAAAGACCTGCTGGCAGGCTTCCAGCTGCCGTTTTGCAGTGCGCACTTAGAGCAACGCGACAGCCAGGGCCGGCGGGAAGTGTTCGCTGGAATAGAGGAATTCCGCGAGCATCTGGGTGGGCGTCTGCATATTACCTTGCCGACCGCGATTGGGCGGAAAATTGAAGTGACTGAGATCAACGGCGACCGGATGGAACAGGCTATTGCGGCGGTCATCGCCGAATGCGGTGAAGGTCAGCCGAATAGTAACCAGGCATAAAGGAGAACAAACGCATGGCGCCCAGAAGTGCATTGAAAATCCTGACGATCGGCAACAGTTTTTCCCACAGCGTGACCGTCTTTCTCCCGCAAGTGGTCGCATCCGTGCCAGGGTGCGAATTGACTTTGGAAGAGGCCAGTCACGGCGGCTGCGAACTGCATCGGCATTGGAAGTACATTGAATGCGAAGAGAGCGACGGCGTCTTCAGCATGTATCAAGACCGGCGTTGGAAGCTGCGCGAGCTGCTCGTCAAGGAGCCGTGGGACATCGTGACGATTCAGCAAGCCAGCCACTATAGCTGGAAGCCTGAGACCTATCAGCCTTACGCCACCAAGATTCGCGACTATGTCCTCCAGCACGCTCCCCAGGCCGAGGTAGTCTTGCAGCAGACTTGGGCGTATCGCTCTGACGATCCGCGCTTGCTCGTCACTGGCCTGTGGGGAATCAACCAGGAAGAGATGTACGAGCGCCTGACAAATGCGTATCAACGCATTGCCCAGGAACTAGGGGTGCGGGTCATCCCGACCGGCCGGGCCGTGCAGCTGGCCCGGCGCTTGCAGCCAGAGCCGTTCAAGCCTTATCCACCCTCGCTGCTGAAAACGCTGCGCTGGCCAGACCTCCCGCCCCAGGCAGGAGCGCTGGTAGGGAACATCGGCTGGAAAAAAGACAGCGAGACTGGCGAGATGACGCTTTGGCGCGATACCATCCACTTGAATGCCCGGGGGCAGTATCTGCAAGCATGTATGTGGTTCGCATTCCTGTATGAGCGGCCGGTTGCGGACATCACTTTCGTCCCGGAACAGGTCGGCAACCAGGATGCGGCCTTCCTGCGCGAAGTGGTCGCCAAGGCACTCGCCGAGGCGTGACCAAAAGCGCCTGCCAGCAGCCGCGCCCCGAACGCAGAATGGCCGGGGCGCGGCTTGTTTTTTTACTCCAGGATGGCAGTCAGACCCAGGAGGGCTGGGCGCACAGTGCTGCGTGAACTGAGGAAGTCAATGGCGACGACTTCGGCTTCTGGGCGCGGATTCCACCAAGTCAGCACTTCGACGGAGAGCATGGCGCCGCCCCTAGTCTTTCCCTGCCAGCCAATGACAGCGTCTGAAGAGCCTATCTGGGTATTCCAGGAAGCCAGGTTGACGCCCCAATCCAGCGGAATGGCCGTCGTGGCGCCATCTGCGTAATGAATGATGTACGTGCCCGGCTTGGTCGGGTTGATTTTAGTCCGGTCGTACATGTGTCGCTGGAATTTTTCCGGCACTGAGCAGGTCTGCAAGAAGGCCAGCCCAGCGACTTTGCCGTTAACCGGGATTTGCCAGGCCGAGTCAGGAACCAGGTCTGGGTCGTCTTTTTCCGAGGCCAGGGCGATGACTGGCTTGCCGTCAGCAGGGATGGTGAAGGGCACGCCAGCGAACCATCCGCGACCGGTGGGCAGGGCAGAGGCATCATGTTCAGGGCTTTGCCCCATCCAGGCATACGGGCCGCCGCCAGTCAGCGCCATCGTGCCCCAGTCGGCAATCGGCAACTCGCGGAAGCGGGCGGGCCGACGCGCGGAAGCGCCGTCATAGAGCTTGCGGAAAACCTCAATCGGGCGATAGGGGAGGTCGCCCAGCGGTGCGGTCGATTTTTTCCAGCATCTGTCGCCAGCGAGGACAAAGGCGGTCATCAGGTGGAAACGGTGGCGGATTTGCGCGATGCTGGTCCAGGTGGTGCCGCCATAGCCGAGTACTCCCTGCTTGAACGTCTCATCGATGAAGGGGGCGACGTTGTCTGGGAAGAACCATCCGCTGCTGATGACGTCGAAGCCGTGCTCCTTGAAGAATTGCACGGATGGATACTCGGTTGTCTCGCCGTAGTGCCAGTCGAAGATGACGACGTCGCGCGGGACTTCCGGCAAGGCCTCTGCCGTACGATATTTCCTGCCGCCATTGTGTTCTACGAGGAGCTGGTCTCCCCATATACACATGCGTTTGCCTTTGGAGGTCACAAAGGCGTGCAGCCGATTGATTTCTTCGGCCACCAGGGTGCCGCCGGAAGCGCCGCGGCAGCGCTCGCAGACGCCGATGGGCTCAAAGGTGATTTCATCCAGCCCGACGTGGTACCATTTGGCCTTCGGGTAGCATTCCAGGTGTTCTTCGATCATGTCAAAGACCAGGTCATGGATTTCCGGGTGGCGCGGGCAGTAGTTCCAGAACTGGTGGCGGCTTTTCGGGTCTGGTTCTTGGACTTCGGCCAGGTGCTTGAATTCCGGCAGTTTCAGGAAGTAGTTGAAGTGCGACATGCACTGGGTCATGGGAATCACGTCCATGCCATAGAGGTCGATTCTGGCGGCGAGCTCGCGGTGGTCGTCCTTGGTCGGCGCGTTCGCGCCGGACAGCCCTGGGCGGCGTTCATACTGGAAGCGATTGTCAAACTGGATGGAGAACCAGTTCATTTTCAGGGCTGCCATCACGTCGATTGCGGTCAAGGCGGCAGGCACGTCAGCGCGCGTTCCGGGGCCGGTGGAGTGCCATCCGCGCATGGCCATGTCAGGCCAGTCCGTCACTTTCGCTGGGCGGATGCGCAGGGCGCCGGCGTTGACGTCCGCGAGTTGGGCCATGCTCTGGAGGGCGTAGACTAGGCCGCGGTGGGTGCGCGCCGTCGCGGTCGTGACCTTGCCGGTCTGCAAGAGGTAGCCTTCGTCCTGCTGCCAGGTGGCGAGGGCTTTGCTGCCGTCCCAACTCAGGTCAGGGTCAATCGTCAGCACCACGTCAGCTTGCTGCTGATTATCGGTCGCTGCGATGTCCACGTCAAAGTGGTGGCGGAAAATCACGGCCATCGCATCCCTGGCCTTGGCTGCATTCGGCCCGGCATAGACGCGGAGCGGGTTTTTCAGGAGTACGGGCGCGTCTGCCAAGGGTTGGAATGATTGCGGGGTGGGCACAATCATCTGTCCTGGCAGCGGCGGCGGCTGCGCTTCAAGCACAGGGCCAGATGGGGCGGCGCCGGGAATGGACGCTAAGGCCAGGCGGGCAAAGCAGTTGCTGTGGCGGAAAAATTCGCCGCTGGTCCATCCCCAGGAGCTGTCTTCCGCGAAGTCTTTTAGTTTGCGTGAACGAGCCAGCAGGACTTCGAGCTGGCGGGTGGCAGGGATGGCGTTTTTCGGGAGGGTGATGGCGAATTGAGCAGTCCAGGCGTTGGCTTGCTTGGTCACGATGCCGTCCCAGGGTGGCACTGTCGGCTTTGCGCTGACATTGGCCGTCGTTGCCCGGGAGTGCCAGTCGGTATGGAAGCCGATTGTGGTTCCTGCGGTGACATTGCTCAACTTGGCGCCAGCTGGCGTCAGGCCAAATTGCAGCAGGCCGCCGTCCGCCGGTGTTTTGATAAAGACTTCGATCGTGTCGTCACCCCAAGTTCCGTTCGGCGTAGTGCGCACGTCAGCGAGTCGCGGTTCTTCGCATTGCATGATGATATGCAGGGTGTCGCCAGTCAGGGCGAAGCGGGCTTTGGTGTTGGCTGCAGGGCGCTTGAGTTCCTTGCCGCAGAGGATGAAGGCGTCAGCGCTAGCGGCCTGGCGCCATTCGGGAGCATTCCAGTCCGCAGTCAGGGGCGGAGCCGCTGCGAGCTGGGGCACCCGCTGGCGCGGCGGCGCCTCCAGGTCGACAATGGAGAAGTCGCTGAACCAGACGGGCTTGTCAGCGTCGACAGCGAGCAGTGACAGCTTGAAGGAGCGGCATTGGGGCGTAGTCTTGATGAGCAGGTTGACATCTTGCCAGCCTTGCTTTTTGTTGCTGACGGTGACGGCATGGGTCAGGTACGTCCCGTCTTGCAGGAATTCATAGAAGTAGACCCTGGCGGTCGCTTCCGCCTTGACAGCGCCAGTGAGGAGGAAGTGCTTCCCTGGCTTGGCTGGGATGTTGTCTTGCGAGACCCTAAAGATTTGCATGGTCTTAAGGGGCGCACGCAGAATCAGCTTCTGGCACGAGCGGCCGTCTTCTTCGGTCACGGCATATTCCCCTTCCAGGCCGGCACTGGTGTCGGGCCGCCACTGGTCAGCGACGCCATCGTTATTGGCGTCGCCCCGGAAATTGCCGTTCAGGAGCAGGTTGGCGTTGGCTGTCAGCGCCAGCAGCAATCCGAGAGAGAGCAGGAAAAACCTGCGCGGGAAAAGGCGGTGCGTGGTGGCAGTCATGGCGGTTCCTTTCTGGGAAGGTTGAGAGGTACTTCATTGGGCACAGGGAAGGACTTCAGTGAAAAAATTTGGATTGGCCTGGTTCCATTCCAGGGTGAATGCGGCTGGGAAACGTTTAAGCAGTTCTATGACGAAAGCAGCGCATGCAGCAGCGTCAAGAATCGTGGTGTCGGCATCGCCGAAGCGGGCGCGGGACAGAGCCCCGATGATTTCGAAATGCGGCTCAAGGCAGGCATAGTAGCGGGAATGGCCGCCGATGTGCCGACGCGACGGCACCGAAAGGCGCTGGCCAGATTCGTCGATGACGACCAGCTGTTGGGGCGTGTCGCCAAGGATTTGGGCGGCCTGGCCCCATTCTTCGACGCCGTGCAGGAAGGTGTTGTGGGCGATGCTGGCCCCGATGAACATGATTTTGGCGCGGCGCTGCCGGAGTCGATCCCAGGGCGAACCAAGGGCGGCCGGGGAGTCAAAGCGTTCATGGCCTTCGACAAAGTCTTCGGCATCCCGGCCCAGCGCAGCCACCGAGTGGGTCGGATGCAGCGAACGGCGCACGCCAGGCCGCTGCCGGAACAATTCAGGCAAAATGCCGACTACCGACGGGGTGTCGCGAACTGAGTAGACCGGCTGCTCGGCATTGACATTGCTCCAGGTCAGGGTTGGAAACACCAGCAGGCCCTCGTCCTGCAAATAGTCGCTGAGCGCATCAAGGACAGTGTCGGCCCGACCCTCGACTTGGCCAATGGATTTCATGGACGAATGTACGAGGAGCGTGTCCTGTCGGCGGATTCCGCTAAGCTCCAGGTCATGGGTCAGGCTGGCGTATGTATGGATGGTTTGATTCATGGTTGTTTGATGGGGGTCTTAGGTTCAGCGGCAGCCAGTTGCGCCAAGTCGTCAAGCTTTTTCTGAAATTCAGCGGTGCGCGGCCCGGTGTATGATTTGAGGAGGGTGCGTAGGTCTTCGAGCATTTCCTCGGTTTCCTCGGTGCGGCGGTGGCGGATGGTTCCGGCAACTTGCTGGAAGAGGAGCCTGACCAGCCGTTCCTGGGTTTCGGGGAGTGCCTCCGGCTGGGAGACCAACAGGCGGAGAAGGCCGATAGTCTGGTGAAGAACCCGGTTCGAAGTGCGGTACTCGCCTTTGCGGATGAGGGCGTTAAGGTAGTTCTGCTGCAAGGCGAAGACGTCGTCAACGACATCGCTGTCCCAAGGATAGGTGGCCAGGAGGATTTCCCGGTGGCGCAGCGCCCGCTTGACTTTGATGATGTTTTCTTGCCAGGCCGGTTCGCGCAAATCCAGCTTCTGCGCACAGCGGATCAGTTCCAGGCGATACTGGTGGTTGTCTGGAAACTCCGCAGTCAAGCGGTCAAGAACCTCAAACGGCTCCACGACTTGGCCGGCGATGGTGATGGTGTCGTGCAGGATGTTGGGGGCGTCCGAAAGCAGGAGAGCCTGCATGAAACGGCATTCCGGATGGTCGGGGTGATCCCGCATGATGTCCAGCAGAATCGCCATCGCTTTTTTAAGGGTCTGGGCGCGTTCAGCTGTCCCAGGGGCGTCCGGAATGGAGGCGTCAGCAGCAGCGTCGTCCGTCGGAGTAGGCACCACGTCCGTGCTTTCTGCCGGAACAGGCGCGGCTGGACGGCTGTTCAAATGCAGGCGTCGCCGGGGAGGACGCTGCCAAGATTTGTTGTCAAGGGTCGCTGATTGGCTGGAAAGGGCGGCGGAACGAAGGGCGCGGACGGCTTCCAGTCGGCAGGTGTAGTCAGCGCTGGACTCGAAGTCAGCCGCGATTTTCTGCCATAATTTCCAGGCCTCGACAGTTCGCTTCTGCCGATAGATGGCTAAGGCATGCTGGTTGCGGCAATAGGCGGCGTCAAAGGATTTGCTTGGGAAGAGCAGGGCGGCTTCAGCCAGGATGGATTCTGCCAGGGGTAGGTTGTTGGAACGCAGGGCGATGACGCCGAGGACTTTCTTCGCTTGGGCGATCTTGGCCTGGGGCGCGTCGCCCTCAGCCGCGATTTTCTCAAAATAAGGCATGATGTCATGCAGCAGGCGGGTGTTGGCGCGGGTCGGCGGCAGCTCGACGTCGATGTGAGCGGCAGTGAGGGTGCGCTTGAAAATGCGCGCTAAAGTGGCATCGGCAATGCGGATGTTCTCTTCGGCGCGCTGGCGCTCTAAATTGACTTTTTGCAGGGCGTCGCTGATTTCGAGATAGCCGATAGTGATGGCGTTCAAGAGCAGGATGCCGAGAAATATGGTGAGGAAGGTGAGCATGGCCACCGCTGGCCGGCGTCGTACCCAGAGTCGGAGGCGGCGCAGCCAGGAAGTGGAGCGGGCCAGGATCGGCTCATTGCGCAGAAAGCGTTGCAGGTCAGCAGCCATGGCCTCTAAACTGCGATAACGATCCTCAGGAATGAATGACACGCTCTTGTTGATGATGACGGCCAAGTCGGAATTCTTGGCCGGCAAGGGCGGCACGCCTTCTTCGCAGATGCGCTTGATCATTTTGCCGGGCGAGTCGTGGGACAGCGCCGGTCGGCCGGCGAGGAGTTCGTACAGAGTCAAGCCGAGGCTGTATTGGTCTGCCGCCGCGCCACCGCCGCCGCTGAGCAGGCGTTCCGGCGCCATGTAACGGAGGGTGCCGTCCTGGGACTGGCTGGCGACAGTGGAAACCGCATCCTGGCTGAGAGCAGTCGCTAAGCCAAAGTCGCTGACGTGAACAGTGCCGCCTTTGTCTAAAAGCAGGTTGGACGGCTTGATGTCGCGGTGGAGGATTCCTTGCCGATGCGCGTAGGAGAGGGCGTTGGCGGCCTGCAAGCCGATTTTTGCGATGGTCTCTTCTAAATTGCCGTTCGCGTCCACCTCCCGCCAGCGTGGGTCGTTCAGGCCATAGCCGTCAACGAATTCCATCACGTAATAGCAGTAGCCCTGGTCTTGGCCAGCGCCGTACACCTCCACGATGTTGGTGTGGTGCAGGCAGGCAATCAGCCGAGATTCATTGTCGAATTTTTCTCGCAGCCGGCCGTCCGCAGCCCAGGTCGGTGCCAGGATTTTGACGGCGACGGAGCGGTTGAGGGACTGCTGGGTGGCCTTGAAGACAGTGCCCATGCCGCCCTGGCCAAGGCGTTCCTCCAAGCGGAATTCCCCGAGCTGGTTCGGGAAAGTGACTTGGGCAGGACGTGCCGCAGTGCGGGAATTGTGCCCGAGGTCCTCCATGGCAGCCAGCGCTGGGAGAAGTTCCAGCAGCTCGTCGCGCCATTCGGGATAGCGCTCCGCAAATTGCTGGATGCCGACGCTGGAGCCATCGCGCAGCGATTGGAGGTATAATTCCGTGAGTTCGTCTATGTCGCTCATTATGAGGTTGCTCACAAGCGGAATTCGGAGTATTCGGAGAGTTTTTCCTGGAATCGTTTGAGGGCTCGGACGTATCTGATGCTGGCGGCTTTAGCTTCGATGCCGAGGGTGGCGGCGCATTCCAGGTTGCTGAGTTCCTCGAAGTGGCGCAGCTCCAGGATTTCGCGGTCTGTTTCAGGCATGTCAGCGAGGACTTTGCGCAGCAGGTAGTGTTTTTCGGCTTGCGCCAGGCGGCTGCGCGGGGAGGTCATGCTGTCTGCCAGGATGTTCCAGCGGGCGGTGACGGCGCTGTCGTCATCCCTAGGGCGGTCCATCTCGACTTCCTTGAACACGTCCCGCTTTTGGCTGGCGAGATATTTGCGCTCAAGGTCGGTGATGGTTTGGACGAGGATGGTGCGGAATTTGACAAAGGGGGGGATGTCGTCGTTGCTGCGCAAGGACGCGAGCCGTTTGCTGGCGGCAAGGAAGACCTCCTGGAGGAGGTCGTCAACCGTCAGTCGGCGCAGGAGCATGGGATTGATTTTGAGTTGGGCGACGCGGCGGAGCCGTTCGCGGTTGCCTTGGAACGTCTCGGCCAGCCAGTTTAAGTCATTGGGATCAATGTCGTTCATTGCGAAGCCGTCAGTAGCCGTGGGGATGGGAGGAGGCGAATCCAAGTCTTGGTATGGACAGGAAACGTCCTGGCCGTGATAATTATTGCACTGGAGGCGGCGTGGTGCGTGGTTTAGCCCTGGTCGCAGCGGCTGATGATTTTGTCGTAGGCCCAGGCGTCCCATTCTGGCTTGACGCCGATGCCGGTGAGGTCGCCATAGAAGGTGAAGATCAGTCCGCCGCCAAAGGCGTTGATCATGCGGTCGACCTCGGCCTCAATCAGCTGGCGATTGCCGGTCGGGAGGACTTTCTGGATGTCGACCGGCGAGAAGAGCGCGGCGCGGTATTGGCGCAGGAGGGCGCTGAGGTCGTCGAAGTCGTAGACAGCGGGTTGGTCGAATTGGAAGCAGTTGACGCCGGCCTTCAGGAGCGGTTCCAGGATTTCGCGGTTTTGGCCGCAGGAGTGCATGATGACCGCGATGCCGAGGTCGTGGGCGAGGCCAAAGAGGCGTGTGTACAGGTCGCGGAAGAATTCGTTCCACATCGCTGGCGAGAAGAGCAGTCCGCGCTGGGTGCCCATATCTTCGCAGAAGAAGATGGCATCGGCCTTGGCGTCGCCGGCAGCGAGGATAAGCGTCTCATAGATGTCAGCCAAGATGGCGTGCAGCCGATGCAGGTTTTCCGGATACAGCGCCATGTCCATCAAGTAGTTGTCCATGCGGCGGATGTACCTGGCTTGGGCGAAAATCCAGCCGGGCAGGCCAGCGAGCCGGAAATGGTCGCCCTGGTCTTTGGCAAAGCCGGCGCGGAAGTGCTCGGCAGCGGTTTCGCGGTTAAAGACAGGCGGCGTGAAGTGGTCGAAGTCGTCCCAGTCAGCAATGATCGGCGTGATTACCTCGCCGCCTTTGCAGGCGTCCTTGGCAGCCATCCGGTGCCAGATGTTGCCCCAGATGTCATCGTAGTATTCATAGTCGCCTTCAATCCAGCGCTTTTGGACGTATCCCTGGGGAGAGCCAGGGCCGCCGCCGATAAAGTCGTTGCGCCGACCCTCGCCAAAACGGAGGCCTGGACGAGGCTGGCCGGTGCGGGTGAGATTGGCCTTGATGATGTCTCTGGGAGTCATGGGCAGTACTCAGGTTGGTGAGGGACATGCAGGGCGATGGCATGGGATTACACCAAATATATTGGAGAGTTGACGAATTCCAAGTCTGGAACAATGGTTTGTGGTTCAAGAAGGCCATCGGTTCGCCATTGATACGAGGGGCGAGGAACTGTTGCATTATCCGCTGATGACGCTGATGACGCAGATTTTTTTAGGGTGTGTTATACGGGGAAACCAATGGCACCGCAGCGAAGGCTCGCAGCGCTGAAACATAAAAGCCCAGGGTGAGCGAAGCCCTGGGTGAGGTGGAATAAATTTGATGGTTGTCGCACTGCGTAACGTGATTTCATGGGCGAGGGCGGCTGTAGTATATATCGCAGCCAGCGTCCACTATGTCCACACCGTCCACATCCACAGCCGCAGAGCGACAAGTGCCCTGGAAAGGCGAGACATGATGACCGCCCCTCTCTCGCGCGCGTGACAAAATTTGGGAGGGAGGCCCCCATGGGTGGGTGGGGTCTGATTTCTAAGCCCGTAGGAAAAATAGGTCGCCACACGCCCTTTTTCAAACGGCTTTCTGCAGAATCATAGTGATTTTGTGCTTGAGCATGATTCTGCCTGCACACTGGCGTGATGCTTTCCATCACCTGAGTGGGCTTCCTGATGCAATCCGGAGACTTGCGGGAATCTGAATGAGATAAGGCAAAGGGAGCGGTGCCCCACGGCTTATTTATCTATCAGTGATCGGTTACTGCAAGAAGGCAAGAGGGGAGGGCGAGGATCGCCTCAACTGCATGCCACAGCCACCGCCCACAACAGGCTCTATAATTGCGTCGCAACTTTTTTGACAGCCTGTACAACCTTATCAATAATCTCTGCTTCAGCCAGGAGGACGTTGTTGGTAAACCACACGGCTGTTTTGGACAGCTCATCTGCTGCGGCGAGCACTTCGTTCTGCTCGAATTTTTTGCCTGTCGCCTTTTCGAACGCCGGGTCTTGCAGCAAGTTCATGCGATGTAGCGGCACATAGCCGGCGCTGCATGGAATGCCCTCTGCACGCAACGCTTGGACAAATTCATCGCGGCTTGCCTTGCTTCCCTTCCATTGGAACTGGAACAGAAATCCACTCAGGGCTGTAACCCTGGGGTCTTCTGGCGGCAGAATGATGCCGGGCAAGTCCGCCAATCCGCTCATTATCGCCCTGATGCTTTTCTGTCTATGGGCGCATTGCTCTGGCAATCTGTCTAGTTGGGCGTCCAGGACAGCCGCTTGCCATTCCGCCATTCGCGCATTGGTTCCCATCAGGGTTTTGCCGGTCAGACCCTCGCGCCCACCGAATGCTCGCCCTGAATGGTGGAAACGCCAGCAGCGCTCGAAAAGGTCTTCGTTGCCGGTTGTGATCATCCCGCCTTCTCCTGCTGGCAGAACCTTGCTGTTCTGGAAACTGAACCCGGCCGCATCACCGATACCGCCGCACATTTGGTTGCGCCAGGCTGAGCCATGTGCGTGCGCGCAATCCTCGATCAGCAGCAACCCATGTTCAGATGTCACTGCTTTCAGGGCGTCCATGTCGCATGGATAACCACCGATATGGACTGCCATGACAGCTTTTGTCTTTGCTGTGATGTGCTTGGCAACCGACTCGGCGTCAATATTTCCCGTGCGTTCGTCAACATCTGCGAACACTGGCATAGCCCCTATATAGGCGATAGCCGATACCGTTGCGGAGAAAGTGTAGGGGGAAACAATCACTTCATCGCCGCGTCCGATGGCCGCCCCACGCAGAATCAACTCCAAAGCCCGGGTTCCGCTATTGACAGCAATAGCGTGCGGCACCCCCACAAACTCAGCAAAGCGCTTGGCAAAGGAAAGCGCGAAATTGCCAAGGGTGCCCCAGCTCTTCGACTCCGCAACCTTCATCAGGTTGGCTTCTTCTTTTGCCCCCCATTGCGGCCATCTGGGAAAACACCCATTGTACACCGGGGCACCGCCATTGATAGCTAACGTTTCCATATCAATCCTTTTGTGCAAATGTGTGTTTAAGCTCTTCGGCATTAGCAGCGACTTTTTCAAAAGCCTGGATTATCTTGTCGGTGTCGTCGTCTGTTCCAAGGAGACTGCTTTGATAAATCCAGCAGCCTTCTTTATATGCAATCGTCTCATTGTTTGGCAGCTGGCTTTTTGGATTTTCAAACGTGCAGCCGGTCATCCGTTTGAAGTCATCGGAATACAATATTTCCATGTCGTATATAGGCTGGCAATATCCTTCTGAAATCGCGGCCACATTTTCAGCTTGAACGGCGCGGACAAAGACAGAGCGCGGCAGGTTGCCTAAAGCTTCCGCATGATATCTGAAACAATACAGGTGGTAGGAATTCCTGGTGATTCTTTCATCTTTTCCCATCACTGAGATAAACGGCATTTTCCCCAAGGCGTCGTCCAACCGTGCTGCGGCCCTGGTTCTTGCTTCAGCGCATGCGTCTAAATTCTTCATTTGCCCAAGCAGGATTGCGCATTGCCATTCGGCCAGGCGCGCATTTGTTCCCAGGCAAATGGACGTCATGTCAGCTGAGTTCCATGGCCTGCCATTATGGTGGAGACTCCACAGCCGTTGGTATAATTCGTCATCATTTGTAGTTATGGCACCGCCTTCGCCGCCGCTTAGATTCTTACTGTTCTGGAAACTGAAGGCGGCGGCCTTGCCAAGTGAACCAATCCGCCGGTTTTTCCATTCGCTGCCATGAGCTTGCGCGGCATCTTCGATTAATGGAATGCCGTGTTTATCCGCGACGGCGCCAAGAGCATCGAAATCACAAGGCCGCCCCCCAACGTGTACTGCGAGAATGGCCTGCGTACGCGGAGTAATGGCCTTTTCCACAGCAGTTGCGGAGAGGCAGAATGTATCCAGGTCAACATCGGCGAATACAGGCTTGGCGCCTGTAAGAACAATCGCATGCACAGAGGCCGTAAAGGTATAGGGCGGCACGATGACCTCATCGCCGTATCCGATGCCGAGTCCACGTAGAATAAGTTCAATGGCGGTAGTTCCGTTGATTACAGGCAAAGCGTGCTTCGCCTGGCAGAATTCAGCATATCTGGCCGCAAAATCGGAACATTCCTTGCCCAGAGTTCCCCAAACGCCAGAATGCAGCACGCGGCGCAAGGCCTCTTTTTCCGGTTGACAGCCTATTGGCCAAGAGAAATATCCAGGTCTTTTACTGCGAATAGGCTCGCCGCCGAGAAGCGCGGCTTTTTGCACAAAAAGATTTTTCATTTTCTCTTTTTCCTTTATGTCTGATGCTGTTTTACGGATTGTTGATGAGCGAACGGATGCCTGACGCGATTTGCCTGCCGATGCTTTCGACTGCGTCAGAAGCCATGATAGGATAACCATAAAGCATTGGCGCTATAACAACCGGATAGGAAGGTTGCCATTCAGAAGTGATAACCGGCAGATAGGAACGGGTGTGGTCGGCGCATCCAAGCACTGCAATATTCCTGCCTGGATAAGCCTGACGCACCATGTCGCCAACGGCAGTAAAGGTCTCAAAGGGCAATGAGCAGAATATCATGGCGCCAATCCTGACGCAGCGCACCATAATATCGTCGGCCTCGCCACGGGGATTCGCCAGCATGGACTTGCGCCAAATCTCCGCCACCCTTTCGTTGCCTCCCTGTTTTGCGATGGCGTCAACCTCGTCTTTTCCCATTGCCTTCAAGGGAAGAACAGTATTGAATTCGGCGTTTTTCAGTTCCATGTCATCCGAGCTTTGCAAGCCTTGCATAAAGCCGTCAAAGATTTTCCTGCCGCTATCCTCCAGCAACTTTCTGGGGTCGTCGCCACTTGCGAGTCTGCGCAATGGATTGATATCCCCGCAGCAGCCATTCAACAGGATGGTCTTCATGCCGTTTTCTTCGCCAATGCGGCAGACTGCCCCGGGGAAATCCGCTGAGCTTTGTCGGCTGGCGCCAAGAATCACCGGGTGGCATGGATAGCTGATTATCGCCACCGGTGGTCGTCCTGCACGCCGAATGCGCAACCCGCGCACGACAGCGTCATGCGGGCCATTTTGAAAGTTGCGGTTAAATCCGACTGGCTCAATCGGCTGGCAGCATTCCTCCAATTCTTCTGCCAACGCCAAATCTGCCACAGCCTGCTCGGCGGCAGCCAGGAAGACAGCCGGGATACGGCTGTTGTAATCCTCATTCACCACACCACAACCTTCAAGGTTGCTGGTGGCCGGCCCGGTATGAGTATGCGTGCATAGAATCATCACTTCACGGCCAGAATATCCGAGCTTGTCAGAGACAGAACAGCGGATTTGCTGATGCAGCTCTTCAGACAAGCAAATCAGATCAGCTGAAAACACCAAGGATTTTGTTTCGCCGGAGGCCAAGGCGACGCATCTGACATGCAATGGGTCCAGGCTGGCGTCGCATACCCGCTCTAAGTAATAGCCATAGCCGCACAATTCTGTGCCGACTGGCGACGGAATCTCTTTTATGCCAAAACCTGTCTTAAGCATAGTACGCATTTTTTTGCCCTCAGAGTTTGTCAACCAATGGCTTGTATTTTTGCAAAATCCGCTCGTTGATGGCATCGCCGCTATCAACATTGCTGGACGAGAACACATCAATTTCCCGGTGGCTTTGGACAGCCAGCTCCACGCATCTGCTTCCAATCGCCTGAAGCATGGCGGCGCCAACTGCGGTGGAAGTCGCACCCACCTTATACGCCAAGCCGGCATCAATGGCTGCATCGCCTATGCAGCCGCCATTGTCAAGAACCAGGTCAGCGACTTCCAGCAGACGCAGGTTCAAGGCGTTTCGCGGAGAACAGCTCTGACTGTGCCTGACGTTGGTCAAGGCAACCACAAAAGCGCCTCTTTTCCGCGCCTCCGCAGCCATTTCAACCGGAACCGCATTGCGTCCTGAGTTGGAGCAGACGATGAGCATGTCTCCAGTACCCAGGTTGTATTTTTCAAGCAATTTAGCGGCATATCCTGCTTGACGTTCCAGGGTTGTGCTTCCGCTGGCACTGACATGAAGCATGAGCGCCTCGTCAAGAATCGGAATGACGGCAGCCAGTCCACCAGCGCGGTAAAACATCTCCTCCGCCAATATATGCGCATGGCCGGTGCCAAAAATATAGAGGAAATGGCCGCTGGTGACGCAGTCGCACAGCCTGGCGGCAACCTTTTCCAGGTTTTCCCCTTGCTCGTCAAAGACTCTGTCCAGTATCTGCTGGAGCGTGTGTTGATACAGCTCAATGGCGCTCATGTTGTCATCTGCTCCCATGTATGTTTCATTCTTGCGACGATTTCATCATTCAGGGTTCCGCGTTCCATCATATACATCAGCACCGCGCCAAGTTCTGGCGGAAGCTCCATTTCATGCAGCACGACGTCGGCGCATATCGCGGACAGCTTCTGCAAAAACAATCTGCGCATTTGTCCAGAGTGTTCAAACATCCCGCCGTAGAGGCACACGTGACGGGGGCAGCGTTCCAGGGCTTTGCCAGTCATCCTGGCAAGGATGGTCATCTGCTTTGACACAATCTCTTTGCTGACGCTGTCTCCTGCTTCGGCCTGTTGGTCGACAATGCGTGCAAATTTCGCTATGTCCGCCGGTTCGCGCCCTTCTTCGTATAGTGTATTGACGAGCCCCCGAGCATCGCCAACGCCAAAAAAGTCCAGTGCACAGCGCCTCAGCTCAGTGTCTGGGCCAATTTGCTCCAGGCTCATCAGGGCCGCTTTCAGCCCTTCAATTGCCAATCCGTAGCCGCCGCCTGGCTCATCAAGCTTATAGCCCCACCCGCCAAAAATATGCTGCTTTCTGTTTTCATCCAGCCCGACGATTATGGCGCCGGTTCCGCTGATGACGACGACGCCTGGTTTGCCCAGCAAGCCGCCAATTAGGGCCACGTAGGCATCGCAGTCCAGTAAAAGTTTTTCGGGCGGAAAAACATCACCGGCAAAACTTGCGACAGTTGCGTCATCTGCCCGGGAATCCTGTGCCGACAGGCCGAGCGACAGGCCATCATAATCAGTGCGGCCAATTTTTGCCAGCAGTTTGTCAACAGCTTGTTTCAGCCTCGTTCTTGCTGACGCCATGCCAATGGCGTAGTAGTTCAAACCTTCGCCAGCGCCAGTGCCGAGTACAGTTCCATCACCAAGCACCGCCACCAACCTGCTATGGGTGCCGCCTCCGTCAACACCGATGATCACCGATGAGTTCATGGTCATGCGTTCCGCAAACATGCTCAATTTTTATTAAATTGGGTCTGCTTATTGCCCAGGAATTGAAAAATTATTCAAAGAATATATATATTATAATGCAGACAAATTATTTAACAATGGATAAAATCGTCATGAGCAATACCATTAATTATCTTTCCTCCCTTCATCCTCTCCCCAAGGGCATCCGCGATGTTCACCGTCGATATGGGCTGTGGATATGTAAATTTATGCGAGGGTCTACCGCCCAGCCGATGACGCCGGAAAGCTTGCCTTTGAGGCGCTTTGAATTTTATGATCTTTCGCACATGTTTGACGGGCGCGGCTGGTTTTGCTCAGGCGATGGCAAGTTGACAGAGGTCAAAAAGGGAGACGGGATAGTGATTGCGCCAGGTTTTCAACACAAATACAGCGGGCTGAATGAAGTCTATGTCGAAGACGCGATATCGTTTTGCGGCCCCCTTGCAGACTACCTATTCGAGGCCGGGATCATTAAAAACGGCGTTTTCAGGATAGGGAAGGCGCGGCGATTGCTGCCAGTCATTGAACTGGCATTGGACCACTCTGACAGTGCCCAGATTATGGTCAATATCGAACTCCAGAAGCTCCTTATGGACTTGTATTTCGAAAATAAAAACCTGGTGCAGAAAAATGATGCGGTATTCGAGGAGCTTTTGGGAGAAATTCGAAAGGCTCCAGGGAAATACTGGAGCCTTGACGTCATGGCCGAGTTCTGCAACATCAGCATCTCGCAGCTCAATCGGCTTTTCAAAAAAGAGACCGGGATGACTTCCAAAAATTATATTGACAGCATCAGAATGGATATCGCCGCCGAAATGTTGGCTTCAAGCGCCACTACCATCAAGCAAATCGCAAAGGAACTGGGGTATCCTGACCCGTATCACTTCAGTCGCCGCTTTAAAGAAATCAAAGGATATGCTCCAATGCAGTACAAGGAACTCTTTTTGAGATGAACAAGGGGATAGGTGGAGGAGCGCAAGGGGGGAGGAAAGGATCAGCGGCTCTTTCCTCCCCCCGCAAAACCAACTAATCTTTTCAAATAGCCTTGAGCTTGGCGTCGGCAAAGTCGAGCATGGCGTCCCAGTCAGCTGGGGTGCAGGCGTGTTGTCCGGTTCGCAGGAAGTAGCCGATGTCCTGTCCGACGAGCGTGTCTGGCGGCGGCGTGTCCGCGCCCAGGCCAGGGGAATTGAACAGCTGGTAGACAGCGCTGGCTTCGCGGGCAGAAATGAATTCGCCGATTGGGTCGGCATAGACGTCTTCAGTGGCGCTGGTGATCAGCAGCAGCCGCGGCGCAATCAAGGACAGCAGCGTGTGTTGATCAAAAGGCAGCTCGCTTTCGCGGTTGACATAGCGCCTGAAATTGGCGCCGTGCCAATGCGGGTTCCAATGGTCGACCCATTCGAAATTCTCGCCGAATTGGCGTCGCGAGAGCTTGGCGCCGCAGCATCCGGAGCAGACGGAGACAGTCATGGCGATGCGTTCGTCATTGGCGCCAGCCCAGAGCGCAACCTTGCCCAGGCGGGAAAGGCCGTGGACGACCAGCCGGGAAGCGTCGACCTCTGGCTGTGTTTCCAGGCAGTCGAGGGCGCGGCTGACGCCCCAGGCCCAGGCGCTGATGGCGCCGTAGGGGCTGTCTTCAGTCTCCCATTCCTCCTCGCTGATGAACAGTTTCCAGATGCTGTCGTTGAAGCCGTCGGGTCGGTCAGGGTAAAGGTCGTAGTAGCACAAGGTGGCGCTGGCATAGCCTCGGGCAAGGGCTTTTTCAAAGTTCCAACGGCCAGCGGTAAGGCCGCGGTTGGCCTCGGTGACGCGATTGTCTTCATACCTGGCTGTCCCGTATGACGGATAGCGCTTGGTGACAGTCGCATTGACGCCGGGGTCGGTCGAGCAGGAGGCATTGCCCTTGAAATTGAGTCCGAAGAAAGTCGGTGCCGGTCGGGTCGCGCCGTTTGGTAGATACAGGAGCAGGAGCAGATCGCGTTCATGGCCGCGATGTCCACAGCGGATGACGATTTCCCGCCGGGTGGCGAGGCCGCCGAGGGCGTCGCGCTGCTCGCTAATCGTCCGGAACGCGAGCGTGTCCGGACGCGGGGGCAGGGGGCCGTACATGGCGTCGGCGATCATGCCCAGACGGCGCGGTCGTTCGTGGCGGCAGTAATCGACTGCATTGACGATGTCAAGGCCGTGCTTGTTCTTGAGCAGGGGAGGTATCTTGTATGGCGGCACGTTGGCCTCGACCAGGTTCATGCGGCTGCTCTTGGCCTTGGTTTCAGCCGCCGTGGCTTGCACTCCATATCGTCTTGCCATGCTGAACTCCTCCTGCGGTTATGGTGAAGGTCAGTTTTTATGTTGCAGAAAAATAAGTAACGTGTGAAGTCTTGTGATAGAATCCCGTAGCGTGTAACGTCCACATTCCCGTCGGCGCGGCAAGACGGCGCAATACGGCAAGGGACCTATGGAGCCGTTATTACGAGCCGGAAGCCCTGATACCAGTACTTGTCCGATGGGGGAGAGTTTTCGCGGTACGCCGAACGGCAGTCGCGCGCATTGTAGTGGCCCCAGCTGCCGCCCCGGACGATGCGAGATTCCTCGTAGGCAGCGCCTGTGGGGTCTGTTACCGCCTCTGGCGAGTAATCATTGCCATCCCACCGGTCCAGGCACAATTCTGCTATGTTGCCATGCATGTCATAAAGCCCCCACTGATTCGGCTTATAGCTGCCGACTATGGCAGGGCCAACGGTTTCATCACCATACTGCGTACGACCCTCTCCGCCATTGCGCCAGTATCGCCCGACCTCCGCCATATTCGGACATTCCTCTGTATCGGTCAAATCCTTCCCCGAGTTCAAGGCGGTTTCGGTGCCGGCTCGGCAGGCGTATTCCCATTGCGCTTCCGTGGGCAGGTCAAAGGCCAGGCCGGTTCTGGCTCGCAGTTTCCCCAGGAAGGAATAGGCATCCACATCATTATTGTCTGGCCAGCCCGCGCCGACATTACCTCCCCGGATGTCGTGGTAGCTGACCTTCTCGACCGGGCGGGAATAGCGGCTGGGTACGTGCCTGAAATAGCTTGGCCAGTAGCTCGTCACCAAGCTCCATTGCTCCTGGGTCACCTCGAACACACCTGCATAGAAATCCTTGGTCAGAGTCACTTGATGCTGGGTTTCGTCATCATAGCGTCCAAGCTCATCCTCCGGTGATCCCATGATGAAAGTACCGGCCGGGATTTTTCGCAGCACCAGCTTCTTGGTCTTGTACTCCTCTGTCCAGCCGCCGGCAGGTGCGGTGAAACGGTAGCTGATCGGGTAGCTGTTGGCATTGGGGCCAGCCGACAAGTCAATCACGAGGTAGGAAACCTCGGGGGACCGCGCAAAAAGCCGGAAGCCCACATCCTTGTACTGGTTTGACGGCACAATGCTGTCGCGGTATGCCGAACGGCAGTTGGCCGCGTCGTGGCCCCAGCCGCCGCCCCGGTTGGTGCGCTGGGCACCTTCGGCAGCGCCTGGGGGATCGGTCTGAGCTGAGCCGCCCAAGTCACTCTGCCGCCAGTCTAAGCACCATTCTACTACGTTTCCGTGCATGTCATACAGCCCCCACCGGTTCGGCTTGTAGCTGCCGACTTTGGTGGTGCCGCCTGATGTATCAACATCCATGGAATCATCCGAGCCGCCATTGTGCTTGTAGCGCCCAACTTCGGCCATGTTCGGACAAGTCACGGCATTGGTTAAATTATTCCCCGAGTTCAAGGCGGTCGTCGTCCTGGCCCGGCAGGCGTATTCCCATTGCGCTTCTGTGGGCAGGTCGAAGTCCAGGCCCGTTTTTTCCCGCAGTAGCCCCAGGAAGGAGTTGGCGTCGACATCACTATTGGCCGGCCAGCCCGAACCCGTGTCACTTCCCCGAATGTTGTCGTAGCTGACTTGCTCCACTGGACGGGAGTCGCGGCAGGATGGGTTGGTGAAATAGCTCGGCCAGGAGTCCTCGCCCATCACCAAGCTCCATTGCTTCTGGGTCACTTCGAACACACCTGCATAGAAATCCTTGGTCAGGGTCACTTGATGCTGGGTTTCGTCATCATAGCGTCCAAGCTCAGCTTCCGGCGATCCCATGGTGAAGGCGCCCGCCGGGATTTTTCGCAGCACCAGCTTGGTGGTCTTGTATTCGTCTGTCCAGCCGTTGGCTGGCGGGGCGGAAAGGCCGGTGACCGGATAGCTTGCGGCACTGGCGCCCGCGGACAAGTCAATAACGAAATACGTATCCTGTGGCTTTGGCTCTGGCTCTGGCTGCGCAGCAAGGCGCAAGCCCACATAAGTGCTAAAGCCCGACGGCTGGGACCCGCTGCGGCATGCCGAACGGCAGTCCTTCGCCGAGTTGAACCAGCTGCCGCTCCGGAAGACGCGCATCTCGCCGGCATCGCCTGCCGGGTTCGTGACCGCCTGCGCTGAGTAATCACTCCCATCCCACCAGTCCAGGCACCATTCCGATACGTTGCCGTGCATGTCATACAGCCCCCACTGATTCGGCTTGTAGCTGCCGACTTTGGCAGGGCCGCCATCACCTGAACCATCCGCTCCGCCATTGTGCTTGTATCGCCCGACCTCGGCCATGTTCGGACACTCCTCTTCACCGGTCACATCCGTCCCCGAGTTCAAGCCAGTCGTCGTCTTGGCCCGGCAGGCGTATTCCCACTGCGCTTCTGTGGGAAGATCGAGACGCAGGCCGGTTCTGGCTTGCAGCCTCCCCAGGAAGGAGTCGGCATCCACATCATTATTGTCCGGCCAATATGAACCAGTATTATTTCCTCGAATGGCGTCGTAGCTGACGCTTTCCACTGGGCGGGAGTTGCGGCAGGATTCGTTGGCGAAGCTGCTCGGCCAGTTGCCCATCACCAAGTTCCATTGCTTCTGGGTCACCTCGAACACACCCATGTAGAAACCCTTGGTCAGGGTCACTTGATGCTGGGTTTCGTCAACGCCGCGTCCAGGCTCATCCTCCGGTGATCCCATGGTTAAGGCGCCGGCCGGGATTTTTCGCAGCACCAGCTTCGTGGTCTTGTACGCTTCTGTCCAGCCGCCGTCCGGCGGGGCGGCTCGGTAGGTGATTGGGTAGTTGTCGGCATTGGCGCCGGCAGATAAATCAATAACGAGATAGGTATTCTCGGCTGGCGGCGTGGCCAGCCGGAAGCCCACATCGTTGTACTGAGCCGACGGCCAAGCGAAGTCGCGGTACGCCGAACGGCAGTCGTGCGCTTTGTAGGCCCAGGTGCCGCTCCGGATGGCGCGATAAGAAGTCCTTTCATCGCCTTTGGGGTCTATCACCGCCTTCGGTGAGTAAGCATTCCCGTTCCATCGGTCCAGGCACCATTCCTGTACGTTTCCGTGCATATCATACAGCCCCCACTGATTCGGCTTATAGCTGCCGACTGTGTTAGTGCCGCCTGATGTGTCACCATCTGCTGGCCAATAAATATCGTCGCTACCGTCGTTATGTGCGCCATTGTATCTGTATTGCCCGACCTCGTCCATATTCGGACATTCCTCTTTAGCGGTTAAATTCTTTCCCGAGTTCAAGGCGGTTGTCGTCCCGGCTCGGCAGGCGTATTCCCATTGCGCTTCCGTGGGCAGGTCGAATTCCAGGCCGGTTCTGGCTCGCAGCCTCCCCAGGAAGGAGCCTGCATCAACATTATTATTGAATGGCCAGCCCAAACCGGTCGTGCTTCCTCGAATGTCCTCGTAGCTGACTTGCTCCACTGGACGGGAGTCGCGGCAAGATTCGTTTTCGAACCAGCTCGGCCAGTTGCCCATCACCAAGTGCCATTGCTTCTGGGTCACCTCGAAGACGCCTGCATAGAAATCCTTGGTCAGGGTCACGTGGTGCTGGGTTTCGTCATCTTCTCGCCCTAGCTCATCCTGCGGCGACCCCATCATAAAGGCGCCCGCCGGGATTTTTCGCAGCACCAGCTTCGTGGTCTTGTATTCCTCTGTCCAGCCGCCGACTGGCGGGGTGGAAAGGCAGGTGATCGGGTAGGTTCTGGCGCTTGGCCCCTCAGACAAGTCAATAACCAGATACGTATCCTCGGCTGGCGGCGCAACATAACCGTCTGACATGTATATCCAATAGCCATGCCCAGCAAGCAGAGAGTCGGTTACGCAAAAGCGCTTGCCATCCCAGTCCCAGGCAAAGATGCCATCACCACTCAAGAATCTTTCTCTCAATGGGCCGACGAAATTCCAGCCAGGCTGCAAACTGGCGATAAAATCGAAGTTTTCCGGAAGGGCGCCGAAGAGTGTGAGCATTTCCGCTGTTTGGCAGAAAATCCAACAAGCCTGGGATACGGCAAGGTCTCCGCTGACTGTGTATGCCTTGTTGCTTTCATCCAGCGCCATGGCGCCTTTATCCCGCAGCAGCGCCCTAGAATCATCGTCAAGATTGAGATTGATGCTGATCAGGTTCCAGCCGGCAGAGAGCTGGTATGTGGTGGAATACCCTGAACGGGTGGCGATGGTGCTGATGCTAAGTTGAACGGACGGCTGCGCCACTTCGGCAACGGGCTGGCCCGCTAGGGCGTCGCCATGAGCCAGACCCAGAACCATGATCAGCAGAAAGGCAATGCGACACAGAAAAAACGTGAAGTTGCCATGGACTCGACGGAAACGCGCCTGGTGTTCGGGAGTCATTATGCTTGCCCTTTTTTTCATAGACATACTTTTGCGGCTTAGAGGCTTTTGCCTGAGTATCAAACAAAAGTTAACTCTATATTCAAGGCTTTCAAGTGCATAGCAATAAAAGCATAAAAATTTCACAGGCGGTCACCAAATTTATATGCGGAGTTCCGGCAAACTGCGGAGCGAGACACTCCGGGCAAGGCGCTTTAGTGGACAATGGACAATGGGCGTCAGTGGGCTTTAATGGGCGTCAGTAGACGATGGACAGTGGACAGAAGTGGACATTAGTGGAGAGTGGACGTGGGCCACAGTGGACTTTAGGCAGTAGTTCGCCGCTCGCCCCTAATCACCTCCCCTCGCGCTTAGGTAATTCGTCAACATGAAAATCTGTGTTATGTTATGTTATGTTTTCCTTTTTTGCGCATAAAAATGAGGCTGGAGACCGCCTTAGGGAATCACCATAAGCGGGAAGAACAGCCTCGCCAGTCGCATTGGCTTGCCCTTCCTGTTTTTCATCTGGAGCACCTGCGCCGCCATCTTCGATTAGAAAGGCTTTGATTATCATGCGTTTTCAACTGCTGACCGCATGCCTGTTGACGGTACTCACTTGGCACGCCGCCGCCGAGTCTTTCTCCTTTACGGTGCTCGGTAAAAACGGCACGCCGATTGTCGGCGTCAAGGCCGCTGGGAATGACGCGGCTTTGGCGCAGGCGCAGCGCGATTTTGCCGCCATGGTGCGGGCAGCAACTAAAATTGAAGACTATCGAGGCGGTCGCGGCTGGTTCTCCCTGACCTTGGCCATTGTCGGCGAAGACAACACCGGCGAGGCCGAAGCCGCCATGGCCGCGCATCAGCTCAACCGCGATATTCTCGGCGACGAGGGATTCCTCTTGCATGGCCAGTCCAACAGGAAGTTCATCCTGTGCGCATACTCTGGGCGCGGCGTGCTCAATGGCGTCTACAAAATCCTGGAAAAGACACTCGGCGTGGTTCCGCCGCGTCCACAGGCCGGGCTGGACTATCCAGAGCGCGTCACTTCCTCGGCGTCGATTACGGCGCCTTACTGGGAAAAGCCCGCCTTTGACCTGCGCGGACTGTCGCTGTCCTCCTCCCTGGGCTGGCCCAGGCCGGCCATGGATAACTGGATGAGCCGCAACCTGATGAATTTCCCCGGCTCTTCGCCCCAGACCTTCGCCGGACTTTATCCGTCCTTTTCGCAATATGGCTTCCGCCAGATTATGGGCGGACATACTTTCCATTTCTGGGTGCCCTTCAAGGAATTCGGCGAAACTCATCCGGAATACTGGCCGCTGATCCATGGCGAACGCACCAAGCAATGGTACCAGGGCGGCCAGCTGGCCCTGGGCAACCCGGAAGTGATCGACCTGGTGGTGCAACGAATGCTCGCCTACGTTGACAAGTATCCGACTATCGAAGCGCTGTCTTTCGGCTACAACGACAACGGCAAGGACGGTTTTGGGTGGGGCGAAGACCCGCTCTGCCTCGCTTTGGATTCACCTAACGACTTGCCTAAGCCTGGCTCTAAACGGCCGCGGACGTGGTCAACGCGCTATATCAAGGCCTCCAACCAGATCATCGCCCGCATCAATCAGAAGTATCCCAAGATGAAGATGCATGTCTATGCCTATCATTGGGAAATGATGCAGCCGCCAGACTGCGAGGTGAACCCGAACCTGATCGTCGAATTCGCCCCGCTCTATAAATGCTGCGTCCATGCCATCAACGACCCGAACTGCCCACGCAACGACCTGCTCGCCGAATGGTTGACTAAATGGACGGAAAAGACGCCGAATGTGTACATGCGCGACTACTATTTCGCCTCGCCGTACGTGCCGCTGGTCACGCTGGACAGCTTGCAGAAGGACTTGCAGTTCTTCCGCGAACGCAAGATGCTCGGCATCCGGCCGGAAATCATTCCGGATGCGCCAGACGGCCAGAACCTCCAGGGGCGGGACTTCGCTGTCTGGCTGAGGCCATCGAACTATTATGAACGCGCCTGGGACGCCTCTGGTTTGCGTTATTTCGCGCTGGTGCGCCTGGCATGGAACCCGGACGAGCCGATAGAGGAGATCGTGAACCTGTTCTGCCGCAGCTACTACGGCGCCAAGGCCGGCTCGCTCATGGCGCAGTATCACCTGGCCTGCGACCGCAACATGATGCTTTCCGGACACCCCGGCGAGCCAGCCAAGCTGCAAGGCGACGCAGAACGCACCGACTTTATCAACTTCGGCATGTACTGCTCCTGCTGGAACTGGGCCGTGAACATCCGAGGCCACAGCCACCGTCTCTTCTTGACTGAAAACCGCAAGCATGTCGGCGCTGCGGCCATGCCTCTCCTGGAGCCGCTTTACCAGGCTCGGCAGGTAGCCTACCAGGAACTCAACCTGCTTGTCCTTGACCGGATCGAAAAAGACCTCGACTTGATGCGCCAGTACCTGCTCTTCCACGGCTATCAACTCAAAGACGAAAGCAAGACGCCCGAATTCCTGGTGCAGCCCAGCAGCGGCGCCGTTGACTGAGGAGGTATGTGGTTCAGGCGGCACCCCGTGTGGACATGGTGGACGGGGCGACAATCCCCATCCCTCACCATTCACCATTCACCATTCACCATTCACCATTCACCATTCACCATTCACCATTCACCATTCACCATTCACCATTCACCATTCACCATTCACCATTCACCATTCACCAT